>Ga0182738_1005164_pt1 | contig 14065 bp, 12 predicted proteins | sample eDN5th30CBELigMG_FD_128876 | JGI IMG/M metagenome (GOLD analysis project Ga0182738, IMG submission 128876) | Enriched Miracle-Growth compost microbial communities from Emeryville, California, USA - eDNA 5th pass 30_C BE-Lig MG (version 2)... ...
CGGTCGGTGCTCACCAAAGGTCACGCGGCCGTGCTCGCCCAAGTCCGTGCTCGCCCACGGCCGTGCTCACCCGCGCCCGGGGCCGAGCGCGGCACGCAACGATTCCAGCGACCACCCGGCCTTGCGCCAGCCGGTGAGCGCCGCGCCGACCCAACCGGCGTCGTCGCCGAACGTGGCGGCCCTGATGTCGGGCGTGGCACGCCCCTCGAGGCGGCGCGCCACGCCAGCACGCAACGGCACGATCAGGTCGTCACCGGCGTTGACGAGACCGCCCCCGATCACCACGAGGCGTGGGGCGAACAACAGGATCGACCATTCCAATCCGTCGGCGAGTGCGTCGACGGCCTCGTTCCAGACCGTGCGCGCGGCCGGGTCGGCCTCGACCGCCCGGTACACGGCTTCGGCGTCGATCGGTTCGACCACCGTTCCCGTCGCGTCCGCGTAACGACGGGCGATCGCGGCGGTCGATGCCAAGTCGTCGAGGGTACGACCCACTCCCGGGCCCGAACGGATGCGCATCCGGCCCAGGTCACCCGCGCCGACGTGGTCGGCGACCACGAGCCCCGACTGCGCGCCGGCGGCGACCACCGCGGTCCCGACCGACACGTACAGCAGCGTGCCCGCGACCACGTCGGGCGCGCCCAGATTCGCCTCGGCGAGCGCAGCCACGCGTGCGGCGTGCCGTACGGTCACCGGCACGGGTAGGTGCGCCGCGAGCGCGTCGGCGACGGGCACGTCGTGCCACGGCAACGTCGACGAGTACTGCACCGCACCGTGGAACTCGTCGACCTGTCCGGGCACGGCGACCACAAGCTGCGTCGGGTTCACGCCGTCGGCACATGCCGCGTCGTGCAGGTCGGCCACGATCTGCACCAGTCGATCGACGCTCCAGGGCTCCGACGGTGTCGTGGTCGGCTGTCGGTGCGTGCTGACGTGGCCGCCTCCGACCACGGCGGTGCGGATCAGCGTGCCGCCGACGTCGATCGCGAGCACCGCATCGTCATCCGACGGCGTCGTCGCAGGGGCGGGTCCGGTCACGGGTTCCGAGTCTGCCAAAGCCCGCCGCGGACCGCGCTGCACCGACAGTCGCGTGACCTTCACTGCAACCCGAGACGCACATACTGATCGTCGGGCGCTTCGACCTCGTCGAGTCCGACGCGCAGCAACTCGGCCAGCTCGCCTTCGATCGCGGAGCCGGCCAGGTCGTGGGTCTCGTCCGGGTCCTCGTCGGCGTCCCACAGATGGTTGCCGTGCACCCGCGCCCCGGCCCAGAACGGCAGCAGGTCGCCGGGCGCGAACGGCTGGCGGATCACCGGGACGTCCGACCCCGGCATACGGTCGAGGAACGCGCGGCCGTCGGGTCGGGGCAACCGGAGTTCGGGGAAGGCGTGAACCGGCATCGTCGACCAGCGGTTCGACCACATCGACAGCGGGAAGTTCTGGTTCCGGGGGGCGCGCACGTAGGTGTGCCGACCGTCGGTGACGTGCACCCACTGGCCCCAGATGCCCGTCAACGCCCAGTCACGGACCGACCGCGCCTCGCCGGTGAGCAAGGGGACGAGTGACGACCCATGGGTGCGGTGCGACGGGGTCACATCGAACACGTCGCACAGCGTGGCGAACAGGTCGACCGTGGTCGTCAGCGCGTCGATCCGGCCCGGTTCGTGCCCCGGCCAGGCGACGAGCAGTGGAATACGTCGCATGGGGGCGCGCAGGGGGGTCGCCGGCTTGCCGAAGATGTCGTGTTCGCCCAGGTAGTGGCCGTGGTCGGTGCAGAGCACCACGGCCGTGTCCGCCCACAAGTCCCGCGCGTCGAGTACGTCGAGGATCCGTCCCAGGTGGTGGTCGATCATCGACAATTTCGATCCGTACGCGGCGCGGATCCGTCGCGCGTCGTCGGCGTCGAGCTGACCCGAGGCCACCGCATCGACGGCGTAGGGCGGCCAGATCACGCGCGGCTCCGGCGAGTCGTCATAGCGCGTCGCCCAGTGCTCGGGCGTGTCGAAGGGTTCGTGCGGATCGAACTCGTCGACGACCAGCAGAAACCGCTCCGCGGCCGGTGCCTGGCGCTCGAGCCAATCGGCCGCGGCCGCCATGGTGCGCGGTCCGGGGAAGTCCTCCTCGTCGCGAAACCACGTCCGGGACAGGTCATAGGGGTGCGCGAGCGGCCCGGGCCGGACGGGCGCGCCCACGAAACTCGGGTCGGCGCAGGTGCGCCACGGGTCGCCCTCGTGGCCGCGCTCATAGGCCCACGCGCCGAAGTCGGTGTGGTAGTTCTCGCCGCCGGTCTCGAACAGGTGGGGATGGTCCGACACCAGCATCGTGGTCACCCCGGCCCGCCGCAGTTCGTAGGTGATCGCGTCCTCCCAGATCTCGATGGATCCCCACGGCCGCCACAGAAAGTCGAGCGAGCCGACCAGCAGATCGTGCCGCGCGGGCATGCAGGGCAACGACCCGGTGACGTGTCGGTCGAAGCGCACCGCGCGGGCCGCGAGCCGGTCGAGGTTCGGGGTGTCGAACTCCGTGGCGCCGTAGGGACCGATCAGATGGCGGTTGAGGCTGTCGAGCAGGACGACCACCACGTTCGTCGGGCGCTGCCGTGCCGCCGCGCCGGACGGGTCGGGGCCCTCTCGGTGGGTGGTTGCGGTGGTCACCATCGGACTCATCCCCTCGTCGCGGTACACGCGCCGATCGGTCCGACCGGCGATCGTTCCATCGTGCCCGTTCATCACACGATCCTGGAACTCCGGCGCGCCGGCGGGTCGCGTCCTGGCCGCGCACGACCGGACCGGTAGCATCCGACGCACGTGAAGACCTCCACCAGGGCGCGCTGGATCGTGGTGGCGATCGTCGTCGCCGCTTTCGCCATCGTCGGTGCGTTGAGCGGTTCGGGCGACGGGGACCACACCGTCGCTGTCGGCGCGCCCACGACGGGGGCCGAGCTCACGACGCCCTCGACCACGCCGCCCGGGGTGGCCGGCGACGCGCCGGTCGAACCGTCGGGGCCTCCGGACGCGCCCATCACCCCGGCGCCGACGACGACACCGCCGGCCCCCTCCACCGCACCGGCGCCTGCGGCGGGGCCGGTCGCCACGACCCGCTGGATCCTCGGCGGCATCCCGATCAAGGGGCGCGCGCCCAAGACCGGTTACGCACGCTCCCAGTTCGGTCCGGCTTGGACCGACGACGTACCGGTGGACGGCGGGCACAACGGCTGCGACACGCGCAACGACATCCTCCGGCGAGACCTCCACGTCACCGCGTTCAAGCCACGCACTCACGACTGCGTGGTGCTCACCGGCATCCTCCAAGACCCCTACACCGGCAAGCGCATCGACTTCGTCCGCGGACAACGCACCAGCTCAGCGGTGCAAATCGATCACGTCGTCGCGCTGAGCGACGCCTGGCAGAAGGGCGCTCAACAGATCGGCGAAGAGCGTCGGCGGATGCTGGCCAACGACCCGCTCAACCTCCTTGCCGTCGACGGTCCGGCGAACAACCAGAAGGGAGCGGGCGACGCCGCCACGTGGCTCCCGCACAACAAGGCGTTCCGTTGCCGGTACGTGGCGCTGCAGACCCGCGTGAAGGCACGCTACGACCTGTGGATGACGCCGGCCGAACACGACGCCATCGTCCGCATCCTCGCCGGGTGTACCGACGCTCAGGTCGGTGCCATCGACTGAGGTCGATCGACCGCCGGATCGGACCGCCCCTCATCGGTCGATCGTCGGCGCCGCCACCGACGCCACGCGAACTCGATGGTGGTCGCGGCGAGCAACACCGCACACACCTCGACACCGGCCCGGTAACGGGTGTTGCCGAACGTGAAACCGACGACGGCGACGGTGATCGCGAATTGCGCGCCCAACGGGTACAGCCCGTAGCGCCGCCGGCGCCACAGGACGGCGCCGCCGATCGCGAGCCCTCCGACGATCCACCAGCTCCATTGCTGTGCCGACACCACCGCGAGCGAACCCCGGTTCTCCCACACATGGTCCACCCTCCGTTGCTGGCCGACCCGCCACAGGCCCCAGGTCCGTCCTTCCCGGGCGAGCACGACCGCGGGCAGTCGTCCCGCATGGTCACCCATGTACTGGAAGGCGGCTTCACGATACGCGGGGTCCTGCTCGGCGATGTTGACGTCACGACCCGCCGGCGGGAGGATCTCCTCGAGGCACTTGAACTGGTTCAGTCCCATCGAAGAACCCCGATAGGTCAGTGAACAGTTGCCCTGGGCGAGGGTCTGACCCGCACCGGTCGACATCACGACCAGGTGATCGAAGCGCATCGAGTTGAACACCACCCACGGGGCGAACGTCGCCACGGGGATCGCCGCGCCGAGGGCCAGCATGCCGAGTCGCCGGCGAAGGTCGTCCCGCGTCGCCGCCCAGACCGCCGGGAGGACCACGAGCGGAAACAGCAGCAACGACTCGGGTCGTGCCGACGACGCGAGCGTCAGGCCCGCCGCCAACACCACGAGCCACCGCCAACGACGGTCGTCGCGGAAACGGAAGAAGCCGTACAAGCCCACGGTGAAGCAGAACACGAACATCGTCTCGGACATGATCCGTCCGTCGTTCCCCCACAGGTTGGGATAGATCGCGGCGAGCGCGCCGGCGATCAGTGCGGCCCGGTCACCGACCACGTGACGCATGATCATGATGATCACCACGATCGTCATCGTGCCCAGGATCGCCAGTGCGTACCGCTGCGCGAGCGGCGAACTCAGCCCGATCAGGTCGAACACGGTCAGCAGCGTCACGAAACCGGGCGGATGATCGGCCCCGGGAATCCACAGGCCCCAGTTGGTGTAGAGCAGCGGCTGCGCGAACCAGTGCCCGTTCGCGTTGTGGTGCGCCTGCCAGTAGTAGTAGAACGCGTCGCCGCCGAGCTTCTGATCGCCCGTCACCCATGCCACCTGCAGCAGCCGCACCACGAGCCCGACGAGGGTCACGACGACCACGCCGATGCGAAATGGTCGGGTCGCCATGGCGAGGGGCGACTCGTCGTTCGAGTGGTCGACGACCGGGGTCCCAATCGTCTCGGCCATGGGGCGCGAACGCTAGGAGTTCTCGGGCGTAGTCGCAAGCAGTGCGCACCGGTGGCCGCGCGCGCGGCGCAGGTCGGCGTGCCCGAGCGGTATCGAAAAATATATCGGATGGGCCTTGTGGCCTAGGTCCTGATCGCGTACAGTCGGTTACCACGGCGCGACGGCGGCGTCGGCAATCGATGGAACCAGACGAGGAGACCAGGAATGACCTCTTTACGACGGACCCGACCACGACGCGCCAGGCTCACCGCCCTCATCGCATCGGCGATGATGATCTCCGCATCATTGATCGTCATCGACGTCGGCGACGCCGATCGGGCAGAGGCGAGCCACTTCCGGGCCAACCAGACCACCTGGGCGCGCACCAGCGCCGACAAGGTGCAGTTCACCCTCGTCAACAGCTTCCGAGCGTCGTACTACCCGGTCGACACCGTCGGCGACACGTTCGGCGACGGGACCTTCTCCTACGGCGACGGCTCCAGCGATTCTCTCGAATGGACCGCGATCGCCGTCGATCTGACCAACGACATCGTCACCGGTCGGGTCGTCCTCGAGCACACCTATGCCACTTCGGGTCCGTTCTGGGCGTCCCAGGACAACTGCTGCCGCCTGGGCACGAGCAACGGGCACATCAACAACCCCGACGGCGACATCACCATGCGCACCCTGGTCGATCTGAGCCAGCCCGCGAGCCCGTCGAGCGCGGTGTCGCCGATCGTGGGCTGCCCGCTCGACGCCCTGTGTACCTTCACGATGCCGGCCGCGAATCCGACGTCGGGCACGACGAGATTCCGCCTGGCCGACGCCTCCGACGGCTTCGGCGTGCAGCCACCCGGTGCGACGATCGATCCGACCACCGGCCTCTATTCGTGGGACACCACAGGAGTCACCACGAGCCCGGATCCGACACCGACGTTCTACTCGACGCAGGTGATCGTGGAATCGTGGAACGGTCAGAACATCGTCGGGTCGATCTCGGTCGACTTCTTCATCCAGGTCGGCGGCACCAGCGCCAATCAGGCTCCGGTGTTCGTCACTCCCACGCCGGCCGACGGAAGCGTCATCGCAGGGTCGGTCGGAGCGCCGCTCGTCTTCAGCGTGGCCGCGACCGATGCCGACGACGACCACATCGTGCTCAGCATCATCAACCTGCCCGCCGATGCGACCTACACCCAGACCGTCGACGAGCACGGATCTGCCGGAGCCGAGTTCACCTGGACGCCGACCGAGGTCGGGAGCCACTACGTGATCTTGACCGCAATGGATTCGCGGGGCCTCTCGGCGACGCAGCGGACGATCACGTTGTCGGTCGCCCAGGCGTCCTCGACGACCGCACCACCGACGACGCAGCCGCCGGTGACCGACCCGCCGGTGACGCAACCACCGACGACGCAACCGCCCGTGACCGAGCCGCCGGTGACGTCGACGACCACGGCCCGTCCGACGACCACGACGGTCACCGAGACCACGACGCCGGCGACGACCACGGCTGCCGACCCGACCACGACGCTCGGTGTCGTCGTCTCGCCCCGGACGACACCACCGGCTCCGCGCGCCGAGGCCGACCACCGCCCGGAATTGGCCCGTCCCGGATCGAATCTGGTCGCACTCGGGTTGCTGGGTGCCGGCCTGGCGCTTGCGGGCGGCGTGGTCATCTCTTCCCGTCGTCGTCTGAGCTGATCGAACGCCGCTGACAGTGGGGCGGCCTGAACGGGGCCGCCCCCGACCGAGCCGGTGCAGCACGCGTCGTCGCGCTGCATCGACGATCCGCCGCGCCGACCGTCGAAGTCGGGCCGCTGGATGTGCACCATTCGACGCCGCTCAGGCCGTCTGTGGCGTCGTGCGCACGTGGGGGAATTCGACGGCGGCACCGGCATGGTGGAGGATCGACGCGGTCGCGCCGTGCGACCCCGGCAGTCCATGAGGAGAAGCGCCATGAATTTCGCCCGTCGTCTCGCCCAGGCAGCAATCGGCGTCCCGTTCGTCTGGCTGGGCTACGAGGCCGCATCCGCGCCGGGCGGCCGGGTCGCGCACGCCAAGCGGCTCGGTCTTCCCTCGCCGGAGACGGCGGTGCGGTTCAACGGGGCGGCGATGGCGGTCGGTGGCGCGGCGCTCGTCGCCAACGTCTACCCCCGTGCAGCGGCGACCGGCCTCATCGCATCACTGGTCCCGACGACGCTCGCGGGCCACGCGTTCTGGAATCTGGACGCCGACGATCCCGGTCGGACGGTCCAGCGCATCCAGGTTCTCAAGAACCTGGCGCTCATCGGGGCGCTGGCCCAGGTGGCGCTGCGAGCCTGACGCCGGATCGGCGGGCGCCGTCGTCACCCGACCGGTGTCGCTGCGTGCGAGACTGGCCGCCATGTCGACACTGACCTCAGCGCCCCTCGCCGAGTTGCAGGCTCTGTACGAGGACCTGCATGCGAACCCCGAGTTGTCGTTCCAGGAGCACCGCACGGCCGGAATCGTGGCCGACCATCTCGAGGCGCTCGGCTACACCGTGACCCGCGACGTCGGGCGCACGGGAGTGGTCGGGGTACTCGAGAACGGCGACGGTCCGACGGTGCTGTGTCGGGCCGACATGGACGCGCTGCCCGTCACCGAGGAGACCGGCCTCGCCTATGCGAGTACCGCGCGGGGTACCGACCCCGACGGCAACGACGTCGGCGTCGCGCACGCCTGCGGGCACGACCTGCACGTCACCTGGCTGCTCGGTGCCGCCCATGAGCTGCTGGCCCGGCGCGGCGAGTGGTCCGGCCGCCTGCTCGTCGTGTTCCAACCCGCCGAGGAGATCGGTGGCGGCGCCCGGGCGATGGTCGACGACGACTTCTTCGAGCGCTTCGGCACCCCGGATGTCACCCTCGGCCAACACACCGCGCCGGCGCCGGTCGGGTGGATCCTGCAGCGCCCGGGCCCGGCGATGGCCAGTGCCGACATGCTCCGGGTCACCTTGCACGGGCGCGGCGGGCACGGCTCGACGCCCCAGTTCACGGTCGACCCGGCGGTGCTGGCCGCGTCGGTGATCCTGCGACTGCAGACGATCGCGTCGCGCGAGATCGACCCGCTCGAGACTGCGGTGGTCACGGTCGGTTCGGTGCGGGTGGGCACCAAGGCGAACGTCATCGGCGACGACGCGGTGCTCGCACTGAGCGTGCGTACCTATTCGGATTTCGTTCGCAACGAGGTGCTCGCGGCGATCGAACGGATCGTGAAGGGCGAGTGTGTGACCGCCGGGTGCACCATCGAACCCGAGATCACCTGTTCCGAGTCGCTGCCGTTGCTCAGCAACGACGCGGAAGCGATCGGCCGGGTCGCCGCAGCGTTGACCGCCCATTTCGGCGAGGGCGCGGTCGTCGAGTCACCCCGGGTCACCGGCAGCGAGGACTTCGGTCACTTCGCCACCGCCGCGGGTTGCCCGTGTGCGTTCTGGTTCGTCGGAGTCACCGATCCCGAGAAGGTCTCCAAGGCCCTCGCCGAGGGCCGCTACGCCGAGGACATCCCCTACAACCACTCCCCCCGGTTCGCTCCCGACGCCGATCTCGCCCTGGGTGTCGGCATCGAGGCGATGACCGAGGCGGCGCTGGCCTGGCTGGGAACCGATCGCGGGCCAGCGGAGTAGCGTGCCGGTGACAGCGACGTCGCCGGTCAGGTGAAAGGTTTCTCCGATGACCATTCCTCTCGCGGACGCCCCCTACTGCAACCCCTTCGAGGCCGCGCTGGCCACCGACGCAGCCGGCAACGTCGCCGGAAGTCCCCTGTTCTCGGATCTGCGCCGCCGCGTCGCCGAGCTGAGCGCACAGAGCCCGGTGCTGCGGAGCGATCTGGGCGCCATGGTCACCGGCTACGACGAGGTGCACACGGCGCTGGGCGACAAGCGGCTCCGCAGCGGTATCCCCGAGCTGGTTGCGCTGCAGGGAGTCACCGAAGACGACGCCGGCGCGGGGATCGCCGATTCCGTGCTCGCAGCCGAGGGGCCGCGCCACATCCGTCTGCGTCGGCTGGTCACCAAATCGCTCACGCCCCGGGCGGTCGAGGTGCAGCGTCCGCTCATCGCGCGAATCGCGAACGAGCTGATCGACGACTTCGCCACCGACGACTGCGAGTTCATGTCGGCGTTCGCCGATCACCTGCCGATCCGGGTGATCAGCCACATCCTCGGCGTGCCCGACGCGGACCACACCGAGTTCGCGCGGTGGAACCAGGCGATCACCTGGACACTGTCGATGGCGGTCGCCGAGCATGCGGAGGAAATCCGATGGGGTCTCACCAACCTCGTCGACTACGTGACCGCGCTGGTGCAGGACCGCACCGAGCGTCCCCGCGACGACCTGGTCACCTCGCTGGTCCGGGTGGGGCGCGAGGACGAGTCCTATGAAGAAGGCGACGTCGAGCACATGATCATGGCGATGCTCTTCGCCGGGCACGACACGACCCGCAACCAGCTCGGGCTGTCGGCCTGGCTGTTCGCCAGCTACCCCGAACAGTGGCAGCGGCTGCGCGAGGACCCGTCGTTGACCGCCCAGGCCGTCGAGGAGGTGCTGCGTTTCAAGGGCGCCGTCGACGCGGCGCCCCGTTTCGCGACCGAGGACGTCGAGCTGGGCGGGTATCTCATCCCCGCCGGCACGTTCGTGACCGTCGCGCTCGGCCACTCCAACCTCGACCCGGCCGTGTTCGACGCGCCGATGGCGTTCGACATCTGTCCGGCGCGGGAGTCGATGAACACCTTCGGCGGCGGGCGCCACTACTGTCTCGGGGCGAACCTCGCCCGGGCGGAACTGCAGGAAGCGTTCACCGCGCTGGCGAACCGGTTCGCGGTGATCGAACTCACGGGGGATCCGGTGTGGCGACCACCGATCGGGATCTACGGTCCCGATCGTCTGCCGCTCGCGTTCTCCTAGCGTCGATCCCCGCTTCCAACGCCCTCTTCCCCGATCCCTCGGAGTGCCGGACATGCCCACCACCAATCCGTCCCGCGTCACACCGGCCCGGTCGCTGCTCGTCGGCCTCCTCACCGCCGCATTGGCGGTGACGGGCTGCAGCACCGGGAGCAGCGACGACGGCGCAAGCGGGTCGACGAAGGCGGCGACCGCCACGACGACCGCCGGCGCGTCCGGCGGCTGGGACGGTGAGATCGGCGCACTCACCTACAACGTGGCAGGCCTGCCCGAGGCGTTGTCGGGATCGGATCCCGAGGTGAACACCGCCCAGATCGGCCCGAAGCTCAACGCCTACGACCTGGTGTTGTTGCAGGAGACCTGGAAGACCCCGGAACCGAACCCGCTGGCGCCCACGCGCGTGTACTACGAGATCCTCGACAAGGCGAGCACCCACCGCTACTCGGCGCCGATGCCCACCCAGCCGTTGGGCAAGAACCCCGAACGCCCTTCGGCGCTGCTGGCCGACGGGCTCGGCCTGCTGTCGAACCTCCCGCTCGGTGAGGTGACCCGGGTCCCGTGGGACGGCTGCTTCGGCGGCGCGGACACCTCCGATCACGGCGCGGCGGACTGTCTGGCGATGAAGGGCTTCGCGGTCACGACGATCACGGTCGACGGCGGTGCGACGATCGACGTGTACGACCTGCACGGTGAGGCGGGCAGCAGCGCGCAGGATCAGAAGCTGCAGGCCGACGACTACACCCAGCTCGCCGCTTACATCTCCGCCCACTCCAGGGGCCACGCGATCATCCTGGGTGGCGACACGAACCTGCACATCGAGGACGACCCGGCGAACCCTCAGGACGTGGCCGACGCGAAGATCTGGGCGACGTTCCTCGCCGCGACCGGGCTCACCGATTCGTGCGAACCGGCCGACTGCGACGACACGGCGCGCATCGACAAGTTCGCCTACCGCAACGGTGGCGGAATCGAGCTGGGTGTGGTGGATCGGAAAGTCGAGACCGAGCGCTTCACCGACGCGGCCGGCAAGCAGCTCAGCGACCACGAGGCCGTGGCGGTCACCTTCGGCTGGCGCAGAGCCGACTGATCTCGATGGTCGCGGGACCGTCTGCCTGGCGGCCGTCGATCTCGCGATCTCACGACCGGAGACCGCATCGGCGCGGTACGGAGCCGCGAGTCGGGGCGGGCACACGCCGGTCGGGCGCGGGGTCCCGGCCCGAGTCCGCCGAGCCTCAACCGGCCGTCGCGGCCGGAGTGGTCACCAGTCCGAGGCGGGTTTGCGCCGGGTCGACTTGAGGTCGGAGCGTCGCTTCTTGGCGTCGAGCCGGCGACGCTTCGATCCCCTGGTCGGCCGGGTGGCGCGCCGCGTCTTCTCGACCACGAGCGCCGCGGCGAGCCGTTCGGCCAGTCGTTGTGCGGCCAGTTCACGATTGCGGGCCTGGGAGCGGGTCTCGTCCACGCTGACGCGGACCTCGGCTCCGCACCTGGACACGATGCGGTCGCGCTGCCACCGCGACAGCGATGGCGACCGGCGGGCGTCGAAGGTCACCTCGACCCGCGAGGCGACCTTGTTGGCATGCTGACCGCCCGGACCACCCGAAGTGTCGAAGCGTTCGGTGATCTCGGCGCGGGGAATCCGCAGCGAGCGGTTCACCACGAGATCGTCGTCGGCCATGCCTCGATGCTCGCACACCCGACCGTGCGCCACTGCCGGCCGCACCGACCCGCCGGTGTCGTCGCGATGCCCTTCAGCGACGCGTACAACGCGTCGAAGTTCGCGGTCGAAGGACTCATGGAAGGTCTCGCCCCCGTGGTGCGCACCTTCGGCGTGTCGGTCTCGATCCTCGAACCTGGGCCGGTGAAGACCGCGTTCCTCCAGAACGCCGGTGGCCACACCGCACCGGCCGACGCCGACGACCCGTACGGGCCGCTCCTCGATGCCTACAACGCGACCATGGCGGCGCTCACCACCGGCGACGGCGAAACCGCCGAACACGTCGGCCGGGTGATCGCCGAGATCGCCCGCTCCGAGGAGCCGCACCTGCACTACCAGTCCGACGAGTTTCCCCGCTCTATCGCCGCGCAGAAGCTCACCGACCCCACCGGTGACACGATCATCGCCACCACCTCGATGCTGCTCCGACACGGCCCGCCCGGTACGTAGGAACCGCGCGGCGTCCCAGGCTCTGCCGATCGACGCCTCCCCCTCCACCGGCGACCCGGCTCAACCGGGGTTGCGCAGCTCGCGCTTGAGCACCTTGCCCGTCGGGTTCCGGGGCAACTCGTCGAGAAACACGATCGAGCGGGGCACCTTGTAGCGCGCCAGGTTGGCCTTGACGTGATCACGCACCTCGGCCTCGGTCAGCATCCGGCCGGGTTGCACGACGACGAACGCCTCGAGGCGTTGGCCCATCGTCGCGTCGTCCACTCCGATCACCGCGACCTCCACAACTGCGTCGAGGCCCGCGATCAGGTCCTCGACCTCACCGGGAAACACGTTCTCCCCGCCCGACACGATCATGTCGTCGTCGCGCCCGTCGACCACGAGCCGGCCGCCTTCGTCCCAATGGCCGACATCGCCGGTCGCCACGAGATCGCCGATGCGATCCTTGTCGCCCCCGCCGGTGTAGCCGGTGAAGCTCATCGAGTTGCCGACGAAGATCCGCCCCGTCTCCCCCTTGGGCACCGGATGCCCGGCGGCGTCGTAGAGGCGCACCGTCGAACCGAGTGGCGGACGGCCGGCGGACGCGGGATTGGCTCGCAGATCCTCTGGGGTGGCGATCGCCGCCGAGGCCACCTCGGTCGACCCGTAGAAGTTGTAGAGCACGTCCCCGAAGGCGTCCATCGTGTCGAGCACCAGCGAGGGTTCGATCTTCGCCCCGCTCGACGCGATGAACGTCAGCGCCGACAGGTCACGTTCGCGCGGCGGACGGTCTTCGACGTCGAGCATTCGCTTGAGCATCACCGGCACCACGACCAGGCCGGTGCAGCGGTGTTCCTCCAACAGGTCGAGAACCCGCGCCGGGTCGAATCGACGGGTCACGATCACCGTCGACCCCGTCGACACCGCCAGCAATGCCGTGAGCAACCCCCAGGAGTGGAAGATCGGCGGGGCGACCAGCACCCGGCCGGCCTCACGGAACGGGATCTTCGACAACACCGCCCCCGGTCCGGACAACGCCTTGGGTTGTGACCGTGGCGCCCCCTTGGGCATGCCGGTGGTGCCGCTGGTGAGAATGACGATCGACCCGTGGCGAGCCGGTGCCGACCGATCGGCCACGTCACCCGATGCGATGATCGACTCGAGCGTGTCGTGGCCCGCCACGCGCCCGTCGATCGGCTCGGAGTCGGTCCAGGCCACGAGCGTGCCGTGGGGCACGTCGATGTCGGCGACCACGCCGAGGAACTCCTCGTCGACGATCAACACATCGACGCCCTCCCGCTCACAAACCCCTCTGGCCTGGGGCGCAGCGAAGTCGGTGTTGAGCAGCAGCAGGCGATAGCCGCCCTTGGCCGCGCCGAAGGTCGTGTCGAGCAGCCCCCGGTGGTTGCGGGCGAACAGGCCGACGGTCGCGCCTTCGGGCACCCCGCGTGCAGCCAACCCGTCGGCCAAGGCGTTCGACCGTTCGTGCAACTCGGCAAACGTCAACGAACCGAGATCGTCGACGAGCCCGATCCGCGACCCGTGACGGGTCGCCGCGGTCACGATGCCACCGCCCACCGACCCGAACGCGTTCATCGCCTGCAGACTCGCCAGCGCCCCCTTGGGGTCGTTCCAACCGATCACCCCGGCGCGGGCGAGCACCCCGACCGACCGCAGCTCGGCGACGCCCCGGCCGAGCGTGGAGGAGACCTTGTCGAGCGCGGCGGGCAGGTCGATCACGGGGACTCCTCGGCGGTCGGCGGGAACCGGGACACGGCAGGGTTCACCGTACAAGGGCCTCCGGCGCGATCACCTCACGCCGTCGACGATGAGCAGCACGCCGAAGACCACGAAGATCAGCGCCGCGCCGATCCGGACGGTCCGTTCGGGCAGGCGTGCCCCGAGCTGCTGACCCACAACGATGGCGAGCGCGTCGGCGGCGACCATGCCGACCGTCGAACCGATCCAGGTGCCCAA
>Ga0182738_1005166_pt1 | contig 14063 bp, 12 predicted proteins | sample eDN5th30CBELigMG_FD_128876 | JGI IMG/M metagenome (GOLD analysis project Ga0182738, IMG submission 128876) | Enriched Miracle-Growth compost microbial communities from Emeryville, California, USA - eDNA 5th pass 30_C BE-Lig MG (version 2)... ...
TAGGTTGAAGAAATATGAAAGGAAATATAAATACTGTTAAATTCAACCAATAAAATTTTCCTTCAAATTATTTTTCAGGCAAACCAATTTCTCTAATACTAGCCAGAATATTTTCCCTGAAAACACGCGTATTGAGATGAATTCTCAGCTAATTATTATTCTCCTTTGGGGAGAAAGAAGAGTCTGTTGATCATTTTTCTTGTGAAGGAGGGAAAAAATTTTTCCAACAAAAAAAAAAATCAAGAAAGACAGTTTTTGAAGACAATAAAAAATTCACTCATTTTCCAGAAAAACAACCCAAAACAATTAGTTTAATTTCTATAAATTAATGATGCATAATCAGAAGTTTTATTGATAAGTAATAGAAAAATACTTTGATGTGGCGATAAAAACCGATACATTACAAAGTATCTCTAAATGAATCAAGAATATTAAACAAATATAATAACAGATTAATTTATTCTAAATACCAATTTCTTCTAATATAGTAAAAGCTTGTTCAAGGGCTTCGTCAGGCACCAAAGAATTGTCATGAGGAAGTTCTGGTCTATCATCTCCTTCATCTTCAGCCTCACTTGTATTGCCACTAATTGTTGCTCCATTTATCACATATCTTGCATTATTCTCCACAAAGTTTGTAATCTACAAGAAAATTTTAGATTCGAAAAATTGATTTTTTAAAGCACTCTTTTCTGTAAGTTGCTCCTTGTTTCTTTAAGAGAGAGAATCTTTGATGGGAACATCAAAAGGAATAATCTTGCAAATAAATTTCTGAAATGTCTCACAGCTCCATCACCACAAAGGATCATTGCTTTTTTAAAAAATGAGATTACAATCACAATCCAACCAAAAAATTTACCATAAGAATAGAAAGGCCAAGTAATGAAGAAAATAAGAGTCAGAATATTTTGAAGAGAGCCAGTGATGTCAAACAAATATTTGAGTTCATATCTAAAAGCAAGGGTCCAGACGAAAGACGCAATAGGGAATGCTATAATAGCGCACAACACCTTATGACTTGCAATCACATCTACACCCTTTACCTTTACACTTGATGCTGCCAATGCCTAAGATTTTATTGAGGAATTCGGATGCAATCAATGGACAAATTACTTTTCTTCTTTCTCTTTCACTGAGGACACGAATTAACAAAGCAAGAGGACCGATATGTAATAATCCTGGAAGAGCCTAAAACTCATTATTATCTTGGAGAATTTTCTCGTTACAAAGATTCCACTGACAAAGAGCATGAAAAGAGAAAAGAAGAAATTCCAGACATTTTTCCAATCTTTCGAACTGATTCTTTTCACTGCTGAATCATCGAGTCTCAGGTCCTTGAGATCTTGGTAATACATTCTAATAGATCCAAACAGATCTTTCACTTCTGGCTCATCTTTCAACTGATTATAACCAAGTGCCAAACTATACATTTAATTCTCATCCCTTGTTTCAAATTAATGTTACATTTGATTTAAAAGATGTTCTTCATGTGGAGTAATTTGAGTATTAGGAGGGATATACAACTTTCTTGCCAAATAAATTGATGACAATTCTGCATAACTTGGCGCATTAATCTTCACAGAATTCATTCTCTATGATTTTAAAAAATCAGATTTCCAACAAACAAACAAAAATCTTACTTTTTCAATTTGAGTGAGGAGTTGGGAAATAGCTTCTTTCTTACTAGAAAGATAGGTTGTCACTAATTTTTGTGGAACTTCATATGGAACACCAAATTCCACAATAGCCTTACTTCTAAATTTATGTCCCTACAGAATTTTACTTTATTCTCCTCGCCCATAATTCATCATACCTCGAAATAATTGAATCCACAGGGGACTATTCTAACAGGCTTGCAATTTTTAGTCATAGCTCCGAGTGCCATAATACAAACTCCTGCTTTTAAAGGCAACATTTGTGTACGATCATGTGAGCCTCCTTCTGGGAAAATACCCACACAGCCACCTTCCTTTAATCTGGCCCAGACAGCATCGTACATGAAAGATTGATCAAGTTTAGGCAAAATCTAAATTCCCTTTTTAAGCAATTTTATCGCCACAATCAAAATACCTTGAATCCTAATTCTTTTCCAATAAAAGTGACATCAATTTCTGCAGTATAAGTGAGCTCAGTATCACTATTCACTTGCTTCACAATAACATCCACAGGAATCTAACCAAATTCAATCTCTTTTCACAAACAAATTTACATCTTTGATCTTCAACATATCTCCTGGTTTCACTTGCTCTGTAAATTTAGTACCAGACCCCTACTAAACGTCAAAAACAAGCTCTTTTCCATTAACTTTACAAGAACAAAGGTCTCATTAATCTCAATAATTTTGCCAACACCTCCTTTTGCGATATCCTTCAAAGTTATATATTGAAATATAAAAACACGTTACTTGAGGGCGCTCGACTGGAATAGCATGGATAGCCTTGGCAAAATGTCCAATAACGTTTCTACGATAGGACTTTTTCAAGTTAATCAAGTTTGAGCCGAGAGAAATTTCTTTACTTTTGCGGCAACAATGAAACCAAGCTTTCTTTGAATACTGCTTAAAAGGAGCTAAAAATCTTTAAATTTTCGATAAAACAGTCGCCTCATACCACAGCATCAAGAAATTGGTTCGCGTGGTTCGCACAAATGATCACAGGACCATCCTATTGAAATTATATATTGAACGAAAATTGTTTACTGTCGGTATATTCTCGAGCCCAATGATGTTCACATCTTTAAAAAAGAGGTTCTTAACAATTCTAAAAGGATCAGATCGTCAAAAGAAGAGGAATATTACTCAAAGAAGCCCTTGGTGGAATAATAGAGAATATCCATGATTATTCTGGCTTTAGCAGGGGAAAAAATTATTAAGTTTTAAAGATTGAATTATTTAGTTTAGTCATAACTTTAAGGACTATCGTATTTAATAAACCGCTTTATTTTCCATTAATTTCTCATAGACGCGGGTTTTCTTTGGAAAAGTCTGAATTATAAAATAAAAACTTATATTCATGGTTTCACTTTCATATCACTCCTGAACTGGAAATGTAACGACTTGCCTCGTCTTATAGCCTTGTATTTTCAGAGATAAGCTTCGTTGTGGGTGAGTTAGTTCAAGATTGCTTTTCTTTTTCTCTATTTATAGAATTAATACGAGACAAGACTAAAAGTCCTGTTTTCTTTTGTCTCTTTTTTGACTAATAATAGTTGACATTTTCTCTCTTCAAACTGCAGAACTCTCCTCAACTATTTCCTTTTTTCACTGGTCACTCAATGGTGACCTTCTTCTCAAAGAATTATTTCAAAGGGAAAAATCTTCTTTTTTGAGAATAGGCGACAATTCTTCGTTAAAATTTGCCAACATAGAAATTTCGACCAAAATCGCCCAACGCCAAGGCTTTTCTTGCTAATTTTAGCCTAGATTACACGAATTTAGCCTCTAATATAATTGTCATTTTTCGCGTATTATTATTCTTAAATTATATTTTTACAGAATTTTTTTTTGCTTACCTTGAAACATTTTCATTTTGCAAAGTTCTTTCAAAGTGACTTTCTCTGATCAGAGACTCACCATTTGCTGAATCGAGACTCAAAAAAAATCAGCAAAGAAACTTTGTAAAGGCTTTCTAACTATTTCCAAAGGAAGAGAAATGGAGGGAAAATATAGAGGATTTTCAACTGATTTTTATATTATTTTTCCTTTTCCCTCTTTTAATAAATTTATAGTAAAAGAATCATATAATATCGGACGAAAAAGAGCTCTTCATTGACTTGAAAATTCTTATAATAGTGCTTCCGAAAAAAAAGAAATAGTTATCGTCCAATTAAGAGAGACTCTTTCTTCCCAAAGTAAAAATTTGTTCAGCTTTTATCACAGAATGGGCATAGAGACAATTGAGGTGTGGTCAGAATGACAAATCTTTTTGGAGGTTACTTTTATTGGCAAATGCAATATAATTTTTAATCCGATTCTTCAGTGATAACTTTTCAACAAAAAAGCAAGAGAAATAAATTTTTATATAAGGTGATCGATGCTCCAAAAAATTATTTATTGAAATATTTTACAGCTTGAATTGAACATTAAATCATTGTTTTACATCCAGCAAATTTCTCAAAAATTTGTCACTGAAATCAATCTTTTGAACTTTAAAGAGAGAGCTTTGTCTTTTCAAAGCTTAAAATGGTTTTTCTTCTAAAAACTTTTGATATTCTCAACCGGGAAAAAAAAAATTCAAGAAAAAATCTCTTTTGAGGATAATTTGAACTCAATCTTTTTCCTTGAGAACGTTTTTTTGGAAAGAAAGAGATCAAGAATGAAGGAAGAAAATCTTTCTGTAATAAGCAGAAAACCTCATCTTTTTATATTTGTTATTCTTATTTTTCAAAAAAAAACTTTCCCTCATATAAATCAAATCAATCTGTGTCTTGTATTTACAATGGACGATTTTCATTTTTCAAGGGGTAGGGTTTCATTCTCACAACTTTTCAGAGATATAAATTCCCAAGAAATTTGGGATTCAATTTTTTCTTGAAAAAAGAAAATGAGAGATGTCCAATTTCTTTTAAATTATAATTTATGAGCACAATTAATCACCGAAGAAAACCCTAAATTTTTGTTGATCAGACATTTTGGGATAAGCACGACATCTTGAATTAAAATATCAATCCTTCGTACGAGAGAATCATCATTCAGTGAATGACAGTCAGACAATTAAAACCATACAAATATAAAATTTAATTCCTGAGCTTTCTCAAACTAACAAAACATTCATTCACACTTGCAGAAATTGTTGACAAGACCCTTGGTCTTCACAATAACTAAACAAATCTAAGCAATTCTGCTTAAAAAGAGAATTATATATTTTCGTTTGATCTTCAGAATCTCTGCAAGACCGATTTTACTTGAATTAATCGCAAATCAATGCAATCCCTGCCTTGGATAAAATTTGCGCAATAATACCAGAATCCAATCAAAGTGAGTGTTTAATCTATTTAAAGAAATTATGTAACGTGTAATCAATCATTTTCATCCCTAGCTTGATCCAGCAATCTGGTTTTTATTAAAAATCATTAACCCTAAAGATTTGACCCCAATAAAACCTCGTCTTAGCCATAAATGTCGCCTTCTTCTCTTCAATTATCAAAAGACCTATTTTTACGACTGTTAGGCGAAACGTAGCTCGAACCTCTTCTTTCAAAAAAAAGTCCAAAACTGACGATATCCTCAACATCTCCCATTGCAATTCGTCTAAAAATAGATGATGAATGTTGATCTCACAGAGAGATGATGATAATTAGGGACATAAGGGATGTCTGGTGTTTGATAAATTTAGATCCAAGTTCCAACAATAGGATTATTTTCCCCTTAACTTTCTTATTAAAACTTAATAAATTTTGAAGTAACTTATTTCTTCATGGGCTGTTGTGCAAGCATTGACACCAATGATAACCCTCGTACCGACCTCTCCTCTACACTTGTTTAAACTGCCTAGTTCCTCCTAAAAGGAGCAATATTGATGACAAACAACCTGGTACCAGTGATATGTCTGGAAATCTCAGCAATACCATAAATGCAAAAGCACAACATGATGTGCAAAGCAAAGTCCCTAAACTTGACATTGGAAAGGCCGTCACCAACGCTGCTAATACGAACCAACCTAAAAAAAATAATAGCAACGTTAAATCCGATGGAAAAAAGACTGACGAACCGACTAAAAATGGTCGAGCTGAGACTACAAATTCTCAAATCATCGAAGCTCAAAAGAATAATACTGTTACAACCCCTATTAACAAAGGCTCAATCGAGTTCTCTCTCAATGTCTCGCCCGATATTTTCGTATCCCTCAAAAAGGGTTTGATCAGCGATTTCTATAAAATCGGAAAAACTCTCGGTGAAGGTAACTTTCCTCTTCCTTTGTACGTTGTCCAAACCTTTCTCTACTGGGTCTCAATTTCTCTCATCAGACAATCTCTGGATTAGGATGTTATGAAAATTTCTGCATATTTTTAGGATCCGATTGGATTTACATTTTTTAGGTGCTTATGGTAAAGTATATCAAGTGCAGCATAGAACTACCGGAATGATTAGAGGAATGAAGGCAATAAAGAAAAAATCAGTCCTTAAAGAAGAACAAGAAAAGCTCTTTTCCGAAGTCAGCATTCTTAAAGACTTGGATCACCCCAATATCGTTAAACTTTACGAACTTTATCAAGATGAAAACTACTATTATCTCATCATGGAGTATTAGATGTCCTATCCTTTGTATTTTTAACGTTTAAACTATAGATTCTGCACAGGAGGTGAACTCTTTGATCGTATTCAGGCTATGCATTCATTCACAGAAAAGATTGCTGCAGAATACATGAAGCAAATTTTGTCAGCTGTTGTCTACTGCCATAGTAAAGGAATTGTGCACAGGTTTCGCTTTAAATTTTCCCTTCTTTGTATTGAAAATCTGAGTATAGAGATTTAAAGCCAGAAAACTTGCTTTTGGACTCTAAAGGTCTCGATGCTCGTTTGAAAGTTATTGATTTTGGTACTTCCAAGAAATTCACTTCAGGAACTAAAATGACCCAAAAGTTTGGAACAGTAAATTGAAAATCTTTATTTCTAATGAAATTAACCTCTTGTTTTAGGCTTATTATATCGCACCAGAAGTCTTGAATAAAAATTATGACGAAAAGTGTGATGTCTGGTCTTGCGGAGTTATCATGTATATCTTGTTATGCGGATATCCTCCTTTCGGTGGTGCTAACGATAGGGAAATCTTACAAAAAGTCAAACTCGGCAGATATAAATTCGATGGTAAAATCATTCATTTCTTTGGAATTTTCTAATATTTCTTTCGCAGAGGAGGATTGGGGCAAGGTTTCTGAAGATGCCAAAAATTTGATTAAAAAGATGCTTACATTTAATCCTACAGAAAGAATAACTGCCCGTGAAGCACTTAATGATAAATGGATCCAAAATAATGCTGCTCAAGGATCTATCAACCAAAAGACACTCAAGAATCTCGCAGATTTCAGCACTAGAAATAAATTGAAACAAGCTATTCTTACCTTTATTGTTACACAAATGACCTCCACAGCTGAAAAAGAAGAACTCCAAAGAACTTTCCAATCTTTGGATAAGGATGGAAATGGTGTTCTCACTAAAGAAGAACTCGTTGAAGGTGAAAGAATTTTTAAAGCCCATTTTCTAACTTTGCAATCACAGGATATAAAAAGGTCTTTGCTGATAAGAAAGAGCAGGCTGATATTGAAGTTGCAAGAATCATTGAAGAAGTTGATATCAACCATTCCGGATACATCGATTTTACAGGTAAATTCACGAAATTTTCAGGGAAAAAAACTAATCTTTTCAATAGAATTTGTTGTTGCAGCAATGAATAGAGAAAAACTCTTGTCTTCCAAAAAACTTGAACAAGCTTTCTCTATGTTTGATCAAGATGGTGATGGGTTTATTACAAGAGCAGAGCTCGCCAATGTTATGGGAGGTATCGAACTTGATGACTCTCAATGGAGAGCTCTCGTCGAAGAAGTTGATACAAATAAAGATGGAAAGGTAACCTCATTATTTGATGAATTCTCTCACCCTTTCTTCGTAGATTTCCCAAGATGAATTTATGAATCTCCTTACAAAGCTTTAGTTGAAAAGAAGACTTGTAGGAGGTTTATGTAGCTGAAAAGTGAAAACTTCAGAATCACATTTTTTCCGTTCATAACGTGAATAACAATAATTGTTTTATGTTTCATATAAAGATTTGTTTAAAGTTTTCATTACTTATTATTCTACTCATATTTTTGGGAATGTGCCCTTTTCATAAAAAATGTCAGAATTTCGTTCTGTACTATCTAATGAAAACTGTAAACAAAATTATATTTATCTTTTTATTATTATCTTTCCATCTCATCGAATCGAAGTTTTTCTGTTGCAATATTGCGAGATTTTCTCTTATTGGATTCTAGAATTTTTTCCTCTTTAAATTTAATTTATCTACCGACTTTTTTTTATCTAAATTAACATCATCAATTAGCTTTTTGCTTCTGAAGAAAAAGGAAAATTATTCGTGACCAAACTCTCGCCAAAAAATATTCAAATCCAAAAATTCAAGCTTAGAAAAGACCCTTATCGTCTGTCGAAATATTCTTTGATGAATTAATCAAAATTAATCTTGGTTCTATGTGAAAGAGAAACATTGATTTCCTTCAAAAGAAAGAAATTACAGTACTCTGAATCTGAAGTTTAAAAAGAAAGAAAAAGAAATACAATACTGTTATTTTCTTATCTTCCCTCTTCTGCACTATTGTACATATCTATATTTTTAGACTTTTACTCCAATTAAACTTTCATAATTTGACTAATTAACCAGAAGCTGAAAATATCAAACTAAATCAAATAACAAATGGGCTGCTTTATTGTTAAAGAAAAGCAAAATGAGCATCCATCTTCTATATTTCGTATTGACTCTACAGCTGAACACGATGACCAAGGTAGCTTCATTGGAGCACACCTCTCACTTGGTCAGATGTCAAGAGGTAAATTGATCCTTCATTCATGTTGATTAATTTTGAAGAAATTACGAGTGTAGACGAGTTCAAACTTACATTTAGAGACTTTATTGGGTATAAAAGCGGAACGATTCATGATGAGTACACATTGCTTGACCCGCCAATTGGAAAAGGTAAACATTCTTTTGAAACATTTTGAAACAACTTTTGAAGGTTCTTTTGGGGAGGTTCGGAGAGCAATACACATAAAATCGAACATCACTAGAGCAGTAAAAATCGTCAGAATTGAATCGATGACGAATGAAGAACAAGAGCGTGTGAGAAATGAGATTAATGTTCTCAAAACAATTGTAAAACAAAAATTCAAGTTTTCCTATCCTCATATCTCCACCCTAGGATCATCCGCATATAATGAAGATTATAGAGTTTTATCAAGATGCAGAGTACTTTTATATTGTCACGGAATACTTTAATGGAGGCGAATTGTTTGAAAAAATCATCTCCATGAAAAACTTTAGTGAAAGAAGGGCTGCCCAAACAATCAAGCAAATCATGAGCGCCGTCAATTATTGCCATCAGCTCAAAATTGTTCACAGGGACTTGAAACCTGAAAATATTCTTTATGAATCCAAAAAAGAAGACGCTCTTTTAAAAGTCGTTGATTTCGGCACTTCCAGATATTTTGATCCTTCTCTCCCAATGAAACAAAAATTCGGCACAGTATGAAATTCTCTTGCTCTTCTCTCTTATTAAACAACTTCCTTTTGTAGCCATATTATATTGCACCAGAAGTTTTAAAAGGAAAATATACTGAAAAGTGTGATGTTTGGTCTTGTGGAGTTATTCTTTATATTCTTTTGTGTGGAGAACCACCATTCAATGGACAGAGTGATAAAGAAATCATGGAAAATGTTTCAAAAGGAGCATACGGTTTTGAGACTCCAGAATGGGCTGAAGTTTCTGATGCAGCTCAAGACTTGATTCGAAAAATGCTTAAAAAGGATCCAGAAGAGAGATATAGTGCTCAACAAGTGTTAGCTGATCCTTGGTTTAAATTAGTTCTTGGAGAAGATGAATATGATAAGCCGCTAATGATCTCAGCACTTGACAATCTGAGAAAATTCAGAACAGAAAGAAAGCTTCAAGAAGCATTTTGGCTATTTTTGATAAGTTATATTGCCACAAAAGAAGAAAGGGATCATTTGTTAAAGACATTTCATGCTCTTGATCTGAATGGAGATGGGAAGTTATCTCGTGAAGAATTGATTATAGGATATCAACAAATTTTGGGAACTCAACATCCAGAAGAAGAAGTTGATGCAATAATTAAAGCTGTTGATAGTGATAGATCTGGTTCAATCGAATATACAGGTTTTTTCTTTGTGAGGATCCAAGAACTTTGACATTTCTTAGAGTTTGTTGTCGCAACAATCAATAAAGAAAACTTGCTTTCAAGAGAAAGAATTAGTACTGCTTTTAAATTAATGGATAAGGTTTGAAACCTTTTGAAAATTTCCATCTCAATAAAATTTTCATAGGATGGAGATGGATATTTAGATTTAAACGAAGTCAAAGAAGCATTAAACCCAGGAGACCAAGCTGCAATCGATGATCAAGTTTGGAAGAGCGTTATTGAAGAAGTTGATCAAGACGGTGATGGAAAGGTTTTAAAAATACTTTTTTTTTTAAAAACCTAATCATTTTGTTAGATTTCATTTGAAGAATTTAAAAGTGTTATGGTTAAGCTCCTTGAAATTTAACGGGGAACTACCAGATACAAGCAACCAAAATCATAAAATATTATTTATCGTTCAACAGCATACTTATAATCTCTTTTGCGTCTTGGGATTTCCTAAAAAGGCCGTACCGTATATTTCTATTCTAATCTACATTATTATGTTTTTTTATTCTCTTGTCAATACTTCTCCAAAGAAACTATTTTCTCTTACCATGTGTGAATTAACCATAGTATATTTTAAGGGGGCAAAATTTTTCTTGGTAGGAAAGAAGATTAAAATCTTTGAACCTTATCAAGGTCGCATTTTATTTAAAAATTTACGAAAATTTTCATCATGGATAACTCCAACTCAGACATAGATGCTCAAATGTTGATGTATTCAGAACCAAACAACCTTTTTGCCTCTCCCAGACCCACTCAAAGAGACTCCAAACTTCCAACTCACCCAATTTATAAATCCGTTAATGAAAGAAACGAATCTATCAAATACAATGTCTTTATCATCATTATTTCATTCATAAAGTTTGCTCTTACAGTCACTGCTGTTTGTTTTCCAAGTCGTCTCTGTACATCTCTTATTAACGCTTGGATGATCACTCTGAGTGGACACGATCTTCTTGTCGTTTTGACCAGAAGCATACTAATCTCATGTTTGGCCAAATTACAAAAGAAAAAACCAAAAAGCCAAGTTCCCTCAGTCATTCGACCAGTAAAAGATAGGGAATATAACACAACAATCTTATATTTACAACCCGAACAGCCACAAATTCTTACTGAATCAAAAAAGTTGTTTTCAAGTGAAAATAAAAAGAAAGAGTTTCTCAAATTACTCCTTGGTGCTTTTTTGTTTGGATATCTTGGCCTTTTTCTTTGGGGACAAATTATTTTCTTTCAACATTTTCATGGATGTCAAGGCCTCCCAACTTTCAAACTCATTGTTTATTATATAAATGTGCTCAGTGGATATGCCTTTGTCGGACTTCCTTTACTATTCGCATTGGTTAGTTGCACTTGTTTTGTCTGGTTACATTTGGGCTCCTGTTGTTTGCAGAAAATGAAACAGAGTCAGAAAAAGCAAAATGAGACTCTAGATTTCTTTGGAAGCCCAAATAAAGCAGAAGATTTAAAATCAAAAATACTGGATATTTCTCCTCGAGAAAAAGAAGTGGTCTTGGAATATGATTATGATGGTCAAATGAACAAGCCAGGAGAAAATAACATTTGATCAAAAAAAAATTTAGGTTTCTCTTCGGATTTCTCCATATTTGTTTGTACATTATGTATTTGTAAAGAAATTTTTTCCAAGTTTTTACATAATTTATCTCAAAGTAGAGAAAATAAACATAAGCATTATGATAAAGAAAAGTTTTATTCAAGAGAAAAAGTCAATAAAATTCGCTTAGTTTTTGATTTTTTTGGCCATTTTGTCGAGTTCCCGATTCAGATTCTGTGAAAGGTCTTCAAGGTCAAGTTTTCTTTTCATGTTAATTTCCGATAATTTCTTCAATTGCTCATCATCTTGATCAAAATTGTCCTTATTTTTCAATTCAAATAAGTGATTTTTTGCTGTCTTTAATAAACCCTCCAAAGACGATAATTGACCAAGCAACGTATGAATTTGAGAACTATTTTCTTCATTCGTATCAGACTGACCTTTTATATTCTCTTTATCATTGGCCATATAATCTTGAATAGGCATTGATATTGTTATATTCTCAATACTTTGCTGATAACATCCTTCTGAAGAATCTGTCTTTCCAATATTTCTTGGAGGTCTTATCCTTTGTACTTTCTTCTGTTTGATAGTTTTTTCTTGAGGACTCTCAACACCTTGCGATACTACTTGGAATGTTGGAAAAATATTTTTTTGACAAAATAAAAGAATTGAATTTTGAATAGTATCCAATTCTTTAAACTCGTCATACTCTTGTTGGCTTTGCAAAGAAATCGCGTCCCCTTGTTGAGCCAAAAAATTTTCAAAAAATAAATCGTTTTTCAAAACTGAAAAATTGCTCTTCTTCAACCCTTTCTGATTTTCAAATTTCAATTCCGCTGATATTTTTTCAAATTCCTTTAGAGCTTTTGCTATTGAATCGGATCCAATTTCACCTCCTGCCAGCTTCATCACATTAATGGAGAACCGCTTTTTTGCAGCATTCTCGGTCCTGCCCGGCAAAACTTCTGGAACCTTGCTCCACAAAGGCCCAAACTCTTTATAGTACGAAAATAAAATTTCATCTTCACAAAAACTCCAATCGTCCTTTTTGATCTCTGGGTCTAAGCGATTACACCATCTTTCCTTGCATTGCTTGGGGGTTCTTCCTTTGAGGAAATGAGCAGCCTCGTACCATTTCTTATCTCCATTTGCCTGAACCCATTTTAGCAATTCTGCGTCTTCTTCTTTGCTCCAAGGACATCTTTTTATTCCAGGCCGAAGTATTTGACTCCAACGGTGTAAACACTGAATTGAAGATCTTCCAGGAACTTTTTCAGCAACCTTTTTCCAATCCTGCTTCCCAGACAAAAGGATAGATTTCTCTAATAAATCATCTTCTTCTTTGCTCCATTTTCCTGAATTTTCTGTGTTGTCTGTATTCATTTAGAGAGAGAAATTGTCACAATTTTTTGAAGGAAGCCAGATCAAGATCAGATTTTCTTTTTTGTTTTTTAAATCTTTATAATTCCGTAGAATACAAATCAAAATAAATTGCGTATTTTTTCATAAACGGCTATCGCTAATTTTTGCTGGTTTCAAAATTTCAAAAGAATTCCTTATCAAACTCAATAATCAATAATAGCTTATTGAAATTTAAAGTTCTAAACCGGGATCTTAAAAATAGTAATTTCTGACGCTTTATCCATTTTTTTGGATTGTTTACAAGTTCTTCTTGAAAACTTATCAAATACCCATAAAGTCTTGTTTCCCTCTGGAAGTCAAAAATTACAGTTCTAAAATCCAAAATTACAAAAATACTTCAAAGCGTTTTTAATATTATCCTAATTTTTAAATTATTGTGGCAATTGTCGTCTCACCTCAGGTCCTCAAATAAAAATTCAGAAGCCCTTTCCTTTCAGAATTTTGTTACACCTTTCAAAGTTACACCTCATTGATATGGTCGCTTTTTATGTCGTTAAAGAAAAAGTTCAATCTTCTTTTTTGTCAGATCAGTGAATCAGTTCAAATTGACCGATGCAGATTGATTTGTCTTTTAAAAACTAAAATAATCCACCCATTTCTTTATGGAGAAAGCTTCTTTTTTCTCAAATATAATCCTTTCTGGATTCCCAAGTCCTCTATTCTTCAATCTTCTGAAGCACTGAGAGACCTTGAATTCCCTTCATTTCCTTGAAAGAAGAAAAAGATTCATTGTTTGAAAGAACCGCTCTTTTTGAATCAAAGAATTAAATTAGCAATTATAGCAATAAAATTATTTTAAATCTCAGCATCTTCTAAAATTTCCTCAGGTCAATTTTGAAAATTTAATTTTCACAGGACCCTTTAGGAGTTTATGTTTAAAACGTATTCCAACCCGATTTGGTCTTGAAATCAAAAGCGCAAAAATCTTTCTTCTTCCCTTCACTTTTCAAACGAAAAAAATAATGAAAAAAAATTTTTCAAATTAATTCATTCTTTTCGCGCTCAAACATTTATGGATAAATTACTGAAAATAAAGATTTCTCTTGAGGATTTAGAATGAAAGACAAATTTCAATACTTTCATAAATGGGAAAGGAAAAATTTGGTTGAATTTAAAGAGGTTAGCAAAATTCAAAAAGAATAAGAATCATTCAAAGGAATATAAAAACAACGACCA
>Ga0182738_1005167_pt1 | contig 14063 bp, 13 predicted proteins | sample eDN5th30CBELigMG_FD_128876 | JGI IMG/M metagenome (GOLD analysis project Ga0182738, IMG submission 128876) | Enriched Miracle-Growth compost microbial communities from Emeryville, California, USA - eDNA 5th pass 30_C BE-Lig MG (version 2)... ...
GAGGCTTTCGGCCTGAGGCGACGGGCGGCGCCTGTTCTCGAGTCCTGTTGGACCGCGGCTCATGAGCGCAGGTAGGTGTCCGGATCGGAGGCACCGAGCATGCGGGCGCGCCATGAAGATCGATACGTTGAAGCGTCGGGCCCAGTTTCAGCGGGTGCGCGGAGGCGCGCGTTGGGCCGGACCGCTTTTCATCATCGAAGGGCGTCAGCGGCGGACTGCCCCGGACGACGAGGCCGCCGCACAGATCTCTGGGCCGCGCTTCGGCTTCACTATCACACGCAAGGTCGGCGGTGCCGTGGTGCGCAACCGCGTCCGTCGTCGGCTGCGGGAAGCGCTCCGGACGCTCGGCGCTGCGCACGCCCGGCCGGATTATGACTATGTTGTGGTTGCCAGCCGGGCAGCACACGACTATCCATTCGCCGGGCTGCAAGATGCGCTTCGAGACGCATTCGAGCGGCTCCATCGGCAGGCGGACGGCGGACAACAGCGCGTAGGACCGGGTCGGTACAAGGCGAAGAGCAGGCGCGGCGGCGCGCGGCCTTCACCCGACGCCGTATCCAAGACCGGTCGGGCGTTCCGCTCCAGCGATGGGCTCCAGCCCTCTCCCGAGGCGGACGAGTCGAAATCCGGTAACGATTCCGGCCCGCGGTGAGCCCGCCGCGGCAGACGAAGCACACGAAGGCCGAGGCTCAATGCAGCAGGACGATCAACAGAAGAACCTTCTCATCGCGGTCGCGCTGTCAGCCATGGTGCTGCTCGGTTGGCAATTGTTCTTCGTCAGTCCGAAGATCAAGGACGAACAGGCGCGTCAGCAACAGCAGACGCAGCAGACGCCTGCGTCGCAGACTCCCGGCGCACCCGCCGCACCCTCGGAGGTCATCCCCGGCAAGGGGTCGACCGTGACACCCGGCGGGCTGCCATCGAGTATCTCGGGCCCGGTGGAGCTGACGCGCGAGGCGGCGCTGGCTTTATCGCCCCGCATCGCCATCGAGACGGCATCGATCAGGGGGTCGATCGCGCTGAAGGGCGGTCGCATCGATGACGTAAAGCTCGCACAATATCACGAGACCACCGACCCGAAGAGCCCGCAAGTCGTTCTGCTTTCGCCGTCGGGCTCGCCGGCGCCCTACTATGCCGAGTTCGGCTGGATTGCCGGCACCGGCTCGGGGATCAAGCTGCCGGACGCGACGACCCAATGGACGCAGGTGGGGAGCGGAAGCCTGACGGACACGTCTCCCGTCACGCTCGAATGGGACAACGGGCAAGGCCTGGTTTTCACGCGCAAGATCAGCATCGACCCCCTTTATATGTTCCTGATCCAGGACAGCGTGACGAACAAGGGAAGCGCGCCGGTCGTGCTCGACCACAGATCGGTCATTTCACGGCACGGTACGCCGAAGATCGAAGGCTTCTACATTCTGCATGAAGGTCCGATCGGCGTTGCCGGGGAACAGGGATTGCAGGAGATCAAGTACTCGGCCGCCATCAAGGACCTGAAGGAAGGCGAGCACCTCACCAAGAGCTTCGAGAAGGCGACGGGCGGCTGGTTCGGCATTACCGACAAGTATTGGGCAACCGCGCTCGTTCCCGATCAGAAGATCCCCACTGACGTCTACGTCACCGGCTTTGCCAAGCAGGGCTCGCAAAAAGAGCGCTTCCAGATCGACTACATCAAGCGAGGCCTCACGGTTGCGCCAGGACAGCAGGTCAGCGCGGAGAGCCGCCTCTTTTCCGGCGCGAAGCGGGTCAGCGTCGTCGAGCAGTATGCCTCGGGGCTCAACATCAAGCAGTTCGACCTGCTGATCGACTGGGGTTGGTTCTATTTCATCACGAAGCCGCTGTTCCACGTCATCGACTGGCTTGCACGTCTGTTCGCTGACATGGGCATCAAGGGCAATTTCGGCATCGCCATTCTCGTGACGACCGTGATGGTGAAGGCGCTTTTCTTCCCACTCGCCAACAAGAGCTACGAGTCGATGGCGAAGATGAAGAAGCTTCAGCCCGAAATGGAGAAGCTGAGGGAGCGCTACAAAGACGATAAGATGAAGCAGCAGCAGGAGCTGATGGAGCTCTACAAGGCGCAAAAGATCAACCCGATGGCGGGTTGTCTGCCGATGCTGCTGCAGGTGCCGGTGTTTTTCGCCCTCTACAAGGTTCTGTTCGTGACGATCGATATGCGTCACGCGCCGTTCTATGGGTGGATCAAGGATCTTTCTGCGCCGGACCCGACCTCGCTTTTCAATCTGTTCGGGCTCCTGCCATTCGACGCCCCGCATTTCCTGCATGTCGGACTTTGGCCGATCATCATGGGCTTCACGATGTGGGCCCAGATGCAGCTCAATCCGCAGCAGCCGGACCCCATGCAGCAGCAGATCTTCAACTGGATGCCGGTGGTCTTCACGTTCATGCTGGCGTCGTTCCCGGTCGGCCTCGTCATCTACTGGGCATGGAACAACGTGCTGTCGCTGACGCAGCAGTATTACATCTCGAAGAAGAACGGCGCTGAGATCCATCTTTGGAAGAACATGGGTATCGAGAGACTCATGGCCTGGTTCAGCGCCAAACGGTCCGGGACCCGAAGTTGACGCTTCGGGCGGGACCGCCGGGACGCGATCCGCCGCAAACGGGAACTGGAGACGGGTCAATGCCGCCCGAAGCGAAAGCGATGCGGACGGACGCGAAGGTTCGCGATGAACCGATTGCGGGTCCGTTCACGCGGCCTTGGCGCTTCATCAAGAGCGTGCCGGCCCTCGATTTCCTGCCGGACATGGGACCGATCGAATTCGCACTTGCCGGGCGGTCCAACGTCGGCAAGTCGAGCCTGATCAACGCGCTTGTCCGGCATAACGGCCTCGCGAGGACTTCGAACACGCCGGGCCGCACGCAAGAGCTCAACTACTTCGAGACGGATTGGCAGCCGAAGTTCTATCTGGTCGATATGCCCGGGTACGGCTTCGCCAAGGCTCCCAAGGAAAAGGTCGAGGCGTGGACGGCCCTGGTGAAGGACTATCTTCGCGGCCGTCAAACGCTCGCGCGCGTGCTCGTGCTGGTTGATGCGCGGCATGGATTGAAACCGGTCGACGACGAGATCATGTCGCTGCTCGACGGTGCCGGTGTGACGTTCCAGATCGTCCTGACCAAGGCCGACAAGGTGACGCCCAAGGCGCTCGCGTATGTCATTGCGGCGACCGAAGCGGCGCTCAAACGACATCCGGCAGCATTTCCCGAGGTCCTTTCGACATCCTCCGATACCGGCCTCGGTCTCGAAGCCCTGCGGACCTACATCACGCAAGTCGTCGAAGAGCGCGGTTGAGCCGCTCCGGCACGGCTGGTGGTGGCGGGTGGCGTCCAAAGCGCGTTCACTTTATGCGGACGCATGCTCAGCGTTGGGCAGTTCAAGCGACGCTGCCCGATCATAGCCGCAGCCTATTCCCCTCCCCCTCGCGGGGAGGGGTTAGGGGTGGGGGGTACGTTTATTCGTGGCGCCAAAGAGAAGGATTCTGAGTCAACCGCTCCGGATCGATACATTGGCGGCGGAGCGCGACAGTCACCCCACCCCCGGCCCCTCCCCGTCAAGGGGAGGGGAGGTGTAACCGTAACCCTCGCACAAGTAGTTCCATTGACTGGGAGTCGCGCGGGTCCATTTGAAATGAACGCACTCTAATATCGCCGGCACAATCGGTGCTCCGGGCGTTGCGATACTCATAATCCGGTCCCGAAGCTCCCATATAGGAAGGGTGATGCAACCGCTGCGGGTCGCTGACATGCAATGCCCTCGGCTAGAGCCGGAGACGCAGGGTTTCCGGCAGTTTCGGATCGTTCATGGCGCCATTTCTCAATCCTGAACGTCTCGCGGAGCATCGTCGGCGCAATCTGCTGCAGTCCGCCCTGCTGATTGCCGGTATGAGTGCCATCGTCATGCTGTCATCCGCGCTCATCTGGTCGTGGGCCGGTGCGCTGGGTGCGGGTGTCTTCGTCGCGATCCTGGCATTGATCGGCCAGCGCGTTCCGCCGGAGACGGTGATGCGCCTCTACAACGGCATTCCGGTCGACGGGCGTCATGGCTCCCAACTCCTGCGTCTCGTGGAGGTTCTGGCAGACCGGGCGGAGCTGACGCGCCATCCGCGCCTTTTCGTGATCCCATCGACGACGCTCAACGCATTCGCGGCCGGAACGCCGTCGAACGCAGCCATCGGCATCACCGAGGGCATGCTCCGGCGGCTCGACCTGCGCCAGCTCGCGGGCGTGATCGCGCACGAGATGAGCCATATCCGGAATAACGATCTGCGCGTGATGGCAATGGCGGATGCGCTGACGCGCTTCACCCAAGTGCTCGCCTACTTTGGGCTCTTGCTGGCTTTCCTGAACATTCCGCTGATCCTGATGGGGTTCGACACGTTCTCGTGGGGTGCGATCCTACTACTCTATCTGGCGCCGACGCTGACCAGCTTGCTGCAGATGGGACTGTCACGGACGCGCGAATACGATGCGGATCTCGAAGCCATCGGATTGACCGGCGATCCGGCCGGGCTGGCATCGGCTTTGGGCGCGCTCGAACGCTATCACGGGCGCTTCTGGGAGGATCTGATGCTGCCGGTTCCGGCCCGCCGTATCCCCCACCCGTCGCTGCTGCGCTCACATCCGGCCACGGCCGATCGGATCGCAAGGCTGCGGGACTTGGAAGGGCGATCCTGGCAGGCGCGTCCCATTGCCATAGGGGAAGAGCCGCTATTTACACTGGTCGGCCATGGTCCGGCCGGCATGGCCCCGCGGCATCGTGCGTTCGGTCTTTGGTATTGAGACGGAGAGGCCGCGGATCGGTCTGTGGTGAGGCATTGCCTGAGGTTGAGTGGTCGCCTATTGACGCCGCATGGCCACCTTGCCCGCCGATCCAGCAGCTCTCGTCAGCCGTCTCGTTGCGGGGAACCGTCGCGCCGTCGCCGACGTCCTCACACGCCTCGAGCGACAGACCGACGATGTGACAGCGCTCATCGCAGAGCTCGTGCCGCATCTTGGACGCGCTTTCGTGGCTGGGATCACGGGGCCGCCCGGTGCCGGCAAGTCGACGTTGGTCAACGCACTGATTGCCGAGGCCCGTTCCGCCGGAGTGCGTGTTGCCGTACTGGCAGTCGATCCATCCTCGCCGGTGTCAGGCGGCGCCATTCTCGGCGATCGGATCCGCATGACAGCCGCGCACGATGACGACGGCGTGCTGGTGCGCTCTCTCGGCTCGCGCGGTTCTCTCGGCGGGCTGACGCCTGCCGCGGTGCGGATGATCGACGCCCTCGATGCGGCGGGTTTTGGCCTGATCCTGCTCGAAACGGTCGGCACGGGGCAGAGCGAGGTCGATGTCGCTCAAATAGCCGATGTCGTCCTCGTGGTCTCGGCTCCGGGTCTTGGCGACGGCGTCCAGGCCATGAAGGCCGGGCTCCTGGAGATCGCCGACATCCTCGTGGTGAACAAGGCCGACCGCGAAGGGGCCGAACAGGCGGCCGACGAGCTTGCCGCGGCGCTCGCCCTGCGTGCCACGCCGGGGGACGTACCCGTTCTGCGGACGTCGGCGCTCACTGGCACGGGCGTCCTGGACCTCTGGCGCATGGTGTCGGAGAAGGGCGAGCTTCGCAGACGGGAGCCTCTCGAGACGCGGCGGCGCCGGCGCGCCCGCTATCTCATCGCCCGCGCGGCTGCCGATCTGATCGCGGCCCGCGTTCGCAGCGGAGGCGCCGGAACGGATGCGCTCGCCGACGCCGTCCTCGGCGGCAGGATGCCGCCATTGGAGGCGGCTGCGAGCTTGCTCAGTGGTGCGAAGGCCACTCGGTGAACGCACTGTCGGCCGCGAAGACGGCGGCAACACGGGTTTGTATCGGCGGCTTGATCCTCGCGGCGGAGGGACGCACCGGCGCACACGAACCCGCCTTTGGCTCGCTTCTGCCATGAAGTCGTGATGATGGCGTGCGGACATGCGACGGGCGAGCCCGATGGGTTGCCACGCGTCCATGACACAGCGTGACCGGCTGCCTTTCGAGAGGCAATATGGGCTCGCAAGCGGGTTTGGGATGGTGGGTGTGCTGGGCTTTCGCAATCGCGGCCTGAAGCTCAATCTGGCGCTGCAAGGTGGAGGGGCACATGGCGCCTTCACGTGGGGCGTGCTCGATCGGCTGCTTGACGAGAGCGACATCGGTTTCGGATGGATCAGCGGCACGTCCGCGGGTGCCGTGAATGCGGTGGCGCTGGCGGACGGCCTCGCCGAAGGGGGGCGCTCGGGGGCTCGCGACAAGCTGCGTGCCGTCTGGGAAGCGGTGATCGAGGCCGGCGTTCCGGATCTTCTCCGCCTCAACCCGTTTCTCTATGGCATGAGCCGCTCACCGGCGATGGGGCAGGTCGCATCGCTGTTCTCGCCTTATGACTTCAATCCCCTCGGCTTCGATCCGATGCGCAAGCTTCTGGCGACCACCATCGATTTCGAGCGGCTGCGCGCGTTCGAGGGTGTGGAGCTGCTGATTGCCGCTACCGACGTGGCAACGGCGCGTCCGAGGCTCTTCCGGCGCCGCGAGATGTCGATCGAGGCTGTCCTCGCCTCGGCTTGCCTGCCGCAGGTGCATCACGCCGTGGAGATCGACGGCAGGGCGTACTGGGACGGTGGGTTCTCGGCCAATCCGGATCTCGTCACGCTCGCCGCGGAGAGTCCGGTCGCTGATACATTGCTCGTGCTCCTCAATCCGATCGAGAAGCCCGAGCGGCCCCGCACGGCGCGCGATATTGCAGCCGATGTGAGCCGCGTAACCTTCTCGCAGCCGTTGATCCGGGACGTGATCGAGATCTCGGCCTATCGTGCCGAGCCGGCAGCGATACGCTGGCGGCGGCCGCGCTCGCGCGGGGAACGCATTGCGCGGCACAGGTTTCATATGGTCGAGGCAGGCCGGCACACGAACACGCTGCCGCCCGAGTCGAAGATGCGACCGGAACGGGCGCTGCTGACGTATCTGCACAATGCCGGCCGCGAGGAGGCACGCCGCTGGCTGGCGCGGGCGAAGGACGACATCGGTCGCCGGTCTTCGGTCGATCTCGCGGCTCGCATCCTGGGGCCGCTCCGTTCCATGGCACCCGCGCCTGTCGCGCCGGATGATTCTTCGGACGAGGCGTCCATGCGAGACGAAGAGCACGAAGTGAAGCTCTGAGAGGGCGCGCTTTGCGGATCAATCGAGATCGACGACGGCTTTCACCAGGAAGGTCCGCAACGTGCCGTCCTGCTCCTTGATCGAAACGTATTCGCCTGGCGCAAATCTGTGCTCGTTGAAACGGTAGCCCGTTTCGTCTTGACCGGTGTCGCCATGGACATCGTAATGGAACGCCCACGCGCCACCCGGCTTGTGCACCAGATGCCCGACCTCGGCAGGTTCGTCGTCGCTGACGTGTTTGACGCGGCACCGCTCTCGGACCTGCTTCCACGCGTCAGGGGAAATACGTCCATCGGCATCGAGCGGGGCAATGAATTCGTAGCGATGCTGCGCGCTGCCGGACGGATGGCCGTGGTCCCGCGCCAACTCGAGATGGATGTACCGCAGCAGCTTCTCGGCCGCCGCCTTGGTCATGTGGCTTGTCATTTCGGTCCTCTCGTCAAAGCCGTGGGAGCCGATCGCTGGGTCGCATTGTTTCATGCTGACGCGGCGGCACAAATGTAGCGTTGAAGAGCATCGCCTCGCTACTCACTTCGCATCAGGATCGATACGTGTCTGAAGGTGCGACGGTGAGGGAGGGCGCAGTGCCAACAATGGGCAGAGGATCGCGATGGTTGCGACGCGCGACGAATCGAAGCTGAAGCGCGGGCTGGGGCTTGCGCTGCTCGTTCTCTACGGGCTCGGCGTCACGGTCGGGGCCGGGATCTACGTGCTGGTCGGAACCGCTGCCGCACGCGCCGGCGTGCACGCTCCGTTCGCATTTCTGATTGCCGCGGGCGTCATGGCGCTTTCGGCCGCGAGTTTTGCCGAGCTTGCGACGCGGATGCCCGTCAGTGCCGGTGAGGCCGCCTACGTCGACGCCGGCCTGCGCTCGAAGGCCCTATCGCTGCTTGTCGGGCTTCTCGTCGTGGTCGCGGGCGTCATTTCAGCGGCTGCGATCAGTCAGGGCGCAGCGGGTTACATTGGTGTCCTCGTGCCACTTCCGCCAAGTGTCCTCATTGCCGCCGTCGTCATCGTGATGGGGCTGGTCGCGGCATGGGGGATCAGGGAAGCGGTCGGACTTGCTGCCTTCATGACGCTGATCGAGATCGGCGGTCTGCTTGCCATCGTTGCGGCCGGCGTCTGGCGCAACCCGGCTATTCTGGGCGATCTGCCACTCGCGTTCGAGGGGCTTGGCGCAGGCGCTCCGTGGCATGGAATACTCGGGGCGAGCTTGATCGCATTCTTTGCGTTCATCGGCTTCGAGGGGATGGTGAATGTCGCCGAGGAGGTGAAGCAGCCCGAGCGGACGTTGCCTCTGGCGATCGCCATCACCCTGCTCGTGAGCTCGCTGCTTTACATCGCTGTCGTGTGGGTCGTGTCACGATCGGTTCCCGCCGCGGAGCTTGCCGCCTCGACGGCGCCACTCAGTCTCGCTTACAGACACCTGACGGGCGCATCGCCGCTGGTCGTCTCGCTGATCGCGATTTTCGCAACGATCAACGGCGTCATCGTGCAGATGGTCATGTCGTCCCGCGTGATCTACGGGCTGTCGCGGCAGGGCATGTTTCCTTCTGCCTTCGGGCATGTCGCGAAAATAACCCATACGCCGCTTCTTGCGACGGCGCTGGTCGTCGTTGCGGTTCTTGTCCTGGCGGTTGCATTTCCGATCGATCGCCTGGCCGACACGACGACGCGCGTGATGCTCGTCGTGTTTGCATTCGTCAATGCGGCTCTCTTCGCGCTGAAGATGCGCAAGGACATTCCAGAGGCACCATTCGAAGTGCCGATCGTGGTGCCGGTGGCCGCAGCCTTGAGCTGTGTCGGTCTGCTGGTCGCCGATCTTTTCACTTAACCAAAAGACCAAGCGCAGCGGAACTCCGTGCCGCTGCGCCGGTCCAGTTTCTTCAGTGCGACATCAACACAGGGACGGTCATGTGCTCAAGGATGTGTCGGGTGGCGCCGCCGAAGATAAGCTCCCGCATGCGTGTGTGTCCCCATGCGCCCATCACCAGCATGTCCGACGAGTCGTCGGCCAGCCCCGACAGCAGAATGTCGCCAACGCCGATCTCGGTGGAGTTCGTCGGCGCCACATCGCACTTGACCCCATGGCGTGCCAGTGTCGCCGCCAGATCGGATCCCGGCAGGTCGTCGGCGGCTTGCAGGTCGTCCCTCGCATTGGCCCACACCAGCCGCACGCGCTTGGCCTCGGTCAGAAAAGGCAAAGCGTCGAAAACGGCGCGGGAGGCTTCCCGGCCCTTGTTCCAGGCGACGGTGACGCGCTCTCCGATGCTCGGGAAACGACCCGCATTGGGCACGACCAGCACCGGACGGCCGGACTCGATGATGATGCGCTCCGGAACGTCGAATACGGAGGAGAAGTCGAAGCTGCGATCGCGCTGGCCGACGATGATGAGGTCCGCGCAGCGTCCCTGCTCGACGACGCAATCGGCGACCGTGCGCTCGCCCGGTTTCACAAGGCGCCATTCGGATATGACGGAGCGGCCGCGGCTGGCGTCCTCGAAGGCCTTTCGAACGCGGTCTGCTTCGTCCCGGAAGGCTTTCAGTCCGGCCTCGACATAGCCGGCACCGAAGGCGGTCGGTCCATACGTCGGAATGGGTGGCATGACATAGAGCGCAATGATGTGCGCATCGAAGCGCTGGCCAATCGTGTTCGCGGCGTCGATCAGGCCCGCAACACGGCGCTCGTCGTTCAAGTGGACCAGGATGGTTTTGTAGGCCATTGGCACTTCTCCATCGTCGAACTATAGCGGCCATTATACGACAGCTTGCCGGCGCCGGATGGTCTCGCCGCGTGTGGCAATTGTGCTCCGAGGCTCCGGCGCAAGTATAGCGTTCGGCCGGCCCTCGAGGTTCATTGGGCCGGTCGATTACCGTTTCCAGTCAGACTCAGGCAGACGGAGGCGGCCGCGGGGTCGATACCGAGCGCGCGCCGCCGTTCGTGCTGGCGCGATTGGCTCTGGTGCCGTGATGGCCTTGGGCGGCGGGCACGAGCCGGCGTCCCAGCGTTGCCGACAGGATTTCGAGACCGCCTTCCACAACGTCGCTCCACGTCAGGCGCCCCGCGACCCGCGGCTCGAGAGAGGGTCGCCGCTCACCGATGAGGTTCGCCGGAAGATGGATGAAGCCCGTCCGACCCGGCAACGACGAGCGCCGCGCGATTTCGAGCGAGTGATAGAGAAGGGCGTTGCACAGGTATCCGCCGGCATCGCGCGAGATCTGGGCTGGCAATCCCCGTCGGCGCAGGCGCGTCACGATATACGCGGCGGGGAGAGTGGCTTGCAGGTATTCGGGACCATCGGCGGAGAGGCGGATGTCGCTCGGTAGCTTGCCGGCAGCGTCCTCGCTCAGTAAGCATCGGTTGCGGCCGCGGGTTTCGATCTCGAACCCCGTCGCGCGTCCCGACACGCCGAAATGCAGGGAGACCGTTGGCTTCAGGCGCTCCACCAGCGCGCTGAGCTGGGCGAGGCCCGCCTCCCATTCCGTCGGCAGGATGGATGCTGCAACCGTGATGCCCGGCAACGCGTGGCGAGCCGTTTCGGCAATCCGGGGGACAAGAACCGAGGTCGCATTGGCAGCCACGGTGGGGAATGATCCGAATCCCGTGATCAGGATGACAGGGCGGTCGTTTGGCTCTGCGTAGATCGGCATGGCGGGCCTGACGGTCGGTCAGCTTTGGGAGGAAGGGCCGGCGATATCGAGCCTCGCGAGCACTTCCTCCACTGCAACGCTCGGCGAGAGGCGGCCCTCGGCCACAGCCTTCTCGATCTCCGGAAGCCGCTCTCTCAAGGCGGGCGCGGAGCGGACCGTTTCAAGCAGGCGGTCGGTCAGCATCTCGCGCATCCACGAGACGGCCTGGCGGCGGCGGCGGGCCTCCAGCTCCCCGTTCCCGGTCATGATGCGGGCGTGCTCCTCGATCCGCTTCCAAAGCTCGTCGAGCCCGAGGTTCGAAAGGCCGGATATGGTCAGCACCGGCGGCTGCCAGCTCAGAGAGGACGGCGTCAGAATGTTCAAAGCGCCGCGATACTCGGCGGCAGCCCGCGTCGCCGCCTGCAAATTCGAGCCGTCGGCCTTGTTGATCGCGATCATGTCCGCGATTTCGATGATGCCCTTCTTGATCCCTTGCAGATCGTCGCCGCCGCCCGCCAGCAGCAGCACGAGAAAGAAGTCGACCATCTCCGCGACGGCCGTTTCGGACTGGCCGACACCCACCGTTTCCACGATCACGACATCGAAGCCTGCGGCCTCGACCAGAGCCATCGTCTCGCGCGTGCGCCGGGCGACGCCGCCCAGGGTTCCCGAGGTCGGGGAGGGACGGATAAAAGCCTCGCGCTGCTGCGAGAGGCGCTGCATGCGTGTCTTGTCGCCGAGGATCGATCCGCCTGTACGCCGCGACGTCGGATCGACAGCAAGGACAGCGACGCGGTGTCCGGCTTCGATCAGGTTCATGCCGAGCTGGTCGATGGTGGTCGACTTGCCGACGCCGGGGACGCCCGTGATCCCGACGCGACGGGCCTTGCCAGTGTCCGGCATCAGCTCCTGGATCAGCGCCCGCGCCTTCGTCTGGTGAGCCGGATGCGAACTCTCGACGAGCGTGATCGCCTGCGCGAGCACGGCGCGATTCTGCCCGCGAATACCCTCCGCAAGTGCTTCGATCGATAGCGTCGGCCGGCGACCGGGGCGTGCAGGTTGTCCGGCGGCAGGTCGGCCGATGGTCATGGGCGATTTCATGGCGTGAGAATGCGGGCGTTTGCGCGTTGCGGCAAGCTGGGGCTGCACGCCCGGCGTGCGGCATCTCATCGGCAACCGGTGTCGTCCTTGCAATCGATCTGTGCATATGCACGAGAAGTGCCTAGCCGGTGCCATAGTCTTATTGCAGATCGAGAGCAATTGTTGCCGGTTGCGGTGGCGGATGTGCGGGGGATGTCATGTCGGTATCCATTGCTTGGCGTGCGTGTGTTCTGGGGCTCGTCCTGGCGCTGGTGGCCATGGCTGATGCTGCCAGCGCGCAGACCTTCATCGAAAAGATGGAGAACAAGGCGCTGAAGGGTGCCGCCTACACGCGCTTGCGCGATCTCACCTATCAGCAATGCGAGCAGCGGTGCCTCCAGGATGCACGCTGTGTCGCCATCGAGCATTATCGTGGCGGTGGCTTGCTCCGCCGCGCGCCGGTCTGCGCGTTGTTCAGCTCAGTAGAGAAGACGGCCGCATCGAAGAATTCCGACGTCGGTTTCAAGCGTCGGTCTCTGGCGGCAGCGCCGGGAGAGACGACACACAAGCGGCGGCGTATCGGCGGAGTGCGTAGTGGTGGAGCGCACGAGTTCGAGAGCGCTCGCAAGTTTCGTCGCCCGCCCGCTGTGGCAGCAGCCCCCGAGCCGAAGCCACACGTCTCGGGCCAGCCTGCACGGAGACCCTCGTTAGAAGCGAGCCGTTCCGCCGAAGCGCCCGCCGCGAGCCCGGCGCCACCCCCGAGCGTATCGCGGTCGATCCGAGGCCCGTCGGCGCCATCCGGAGGAGCCGCGCCGTCCATTCCCCGTGAGAGCCCTCCAACCGTGACGAGGCCCACGGACGACAGCCTGTCGCGCAGCATTCAGCCGAAGCCGACCGACCGGTTCCATATCGTTCCTGTCTTCTACGGAACCGACCGCAACCGCGTAAAACAGGAAGGTCGGGTCGGCTATGCGAACGACCGGGCCAAACGGCTCGAGATGGGGCGTGCGCTGGTGAGCGTGCCGCTCGACCACAAGGTGCCGAACATCGAACGGCCGCGCGCCTGGACCATTCCTTATATCGGCACGATCCGGCTCGAGAAGGAGGATCCGAACAAGCATTTCACGGTGCGCGAGATCAAGGTGCTCACAAAGGCGGAGCTGCTGGCCCTCGTCAAGCAGCGCCTCGGCGACTCGCGGACGTATCGCGATCAGTCGATCGTGTTCATACACGGCTACAACATGAGCTTCGACGACGCGCTCTTCCGGACTGCACAGATCAGCTACGATCTGCAGTTCGATGGTGCCGCATTTACCTATAGCTGGCCGTCGGGGGGCGGTCTCGCGAGCTACATCTACGACCGCGACAGTGCGCAAGGTGCCGAGCGGTATCTCTATGAGTTCCTGCAGATGGTGCAGAATGAAACCGGGACCCAAAGCATCAACATCATTGCGCACAGCATGGGTAATCAGATGCTGCTGCAGGTGCTGCGATCGCTGAAGCTGCGGGCGCCGCAGGCCGTTTCGAAGATCAACCAGATCATCCTTGCCGCGCCCGATGTCGATCGCGATGCCTTCGAGGCCATCGCGGCCGAAATCACTGGCGTCGCCAAGGGCATCACGCTCTACGCATCCGCGAACGACCGCGCTCTCGAGGCCTCCCGGTTCGTGGCGGGCAACAAGCCGCGCGCCGGTGATGTCCCTGAAGGTGGCCCGGTGATCGTCGCGGGTATCGACAGCATCGACATCTCCGAGCTTTCGACGGGTTATCTGGCGCTTCACCATTCGGGATACGCCGAACATACCGATCTGCTCACCGACATCGGCCAGATCATTCGGACCGGCACGAGGCCATGGTCGCGGCGTCTCAAGGCCTTTCACCCGGTCAAGGTGCCCGCCGGAACGTATTGGCGTTACGAGAACTGAGCTTCGGCGGCGACTCGGACTCTCAGGTTTGGCGGTTATCCTCGCTTGCGCCGTTAACGGCGCCTTAGCGCGCACGACGTGATAACAGCCGCGGGGTTCGGTGCACTCTGCGCCGACGGATAACGACGCCGTAGGCCAGATGCGAGTGCCGCCATGATCGCCGTCCATCGCATCTACTTCGGGCACTGCTGGCGCGCGAGCGGTTTGTTCGACGATCTCGTCCGAGTATTCGATAGCGCGTGGGAGCTGC
>Ga0182738_1005169_pt1 | contig 14061 bp, 6 predicted proteins | sample eDN5th30CBELigMG_FD_128876 | JGI IMG/M metagenome (GOLD analysis project Ga0182738, IMG submission 128876) | Enriched Miracle-Growth compost microbial communities from Emeryville, California, USA - eDNA 5th pass 30_C BE-Lig MG (version 2)... ...
CCTTATAATCTTCTATCGTATTCTCTAAGAGGAGTAGATGTATATATTAGCAATCAATAAGAATCAATAAGACTTTAATGGCTTTAAACCTTCAATGCAAATAATTACTTGCCACCCTGTAATAGACGATCGATCAATAGTCCTTCAACCAGCCATTTAAATTTTCTCATAAGAAATGGTGTGTGGCCCATGACTGTCAAAGAAAAATTTGTTCGAGGACAAAAAGGCATAGTATTGCTCTTTCTGGCTTGATGGGAGGCCTCAGTCGAGAAATTGAGTCTCCTTGAAGAAAATCTGCCGTCTTTCATCATGATGAAGCTCTTGCAGACTTTTAGTTTGATAAACTCATGAATTTTCAAATCTACTTTCCTCATAATAATCCAGTTAAAGTTATCGAAAGAATGACTATGAAAGATAAAAGACTGCGCCAAGAGCCCAATGAGATTAGGAGGCTCAAATATCATTTGAAAAGATTTTTCAAGGCAATTGATAAAGAGAAAGACCCAAAGCCAAAGGTTTCGAGTCGAATTCTGACTCAGGATGGGGCAGTTACCTCTAAAATATTGGAACAACAAACAAATAGAACTCCTCCTGAAGGCATTGCCCAAGACACTTCGATTTTACAATAAAACGAAATATTTTATCCTTTTCATTGTTTCTGTGTTTTATTTATTAATCTATCCATTTCTGCTGGTTGTAAGATTTAATATCAATCTATCTGTAAGAGAAATTCAGATTTTCACAATGCAAGGTTTCAACTCAAAAATTTGCTATTCACCCTTTCATCAGCCAGTTTAATCAAAGATCAGAAACTTCGCTTTAAATTTGATTAATTTATCAAGCGCGTGGTGAATCTGTTGATTGATAATTGAAATCTGATAGTATATATCAAAGCTAAAAAATTTTCGGATTGGATTCTGAGCCTATTTAATCCCATGGGGTTGGGTTATAATTTTATTAAAAAAAAAACTTTTAATATTTAATTCTAAATAAAAGATTTTATTCCATAAAATGGAATCTCAAGCTGATCAGCAAGTTGTCTTCGCCAACCCTATCAAAGACCAAACTTTATCAAGAGAAGATATTATCAAACAATATTTGGAAAAGGATGTCCCAGATGGTAAATCCACATTCTGTAGATTTTACAGAAGAGGTTGCTGCCTTTTCACAGCAAAGGAATGTAAACATGCTCATGGAGCAAGAGATCTTCAATTCAAGAGGATTGATCTTGAAGAATATGAAAAGAATTGTAAGGCTGCTGCAGAAAATTCTGAAGCCACAAATGAGAAACCTAAAAAGGAAGAAGATAATGAAGAAGAGAATTATGTTGACAAGGATAGAGATAAGCAACCATCTATTATGCTTGAAATGAACTACAAGGATGTTTATGAATATCAGTTTATCTTGAAAGAAAGAGGAGAAGTTGAAAAAATCTATTCTCAATCTGACATCAATCTTGACAGACCTCTTCGTAAATCCATCAGAGATATGCTCATGCGTGATTTGCAGCAAGAATTTGTTGACTTCTTATACAAAGAGTATAACACAGATGCACTCAAGAAAGCCTTTATCGAAAAGTGCTTTAACAGTTGTGCATGGCATCCTCATTGGAAGTTTTTATTGAATAAAACTTATGGTTACGAAGTCAAGTCAGCTCAAAGAGGTATGCTCTTTGTTAAGCAGCCCCAAGGAGAGGCATTTGATGAATATATGGAGAACTTATTGGTTAGAATCATCAAAGAAAATAATCTATTGGAGCAATTGCCTATTAGTCCTTCAACAGTAACCAAGCTTTATTACCAATTCCTTGGGCCTTTGGAGCCTCTTCTTCCTCCTCATCATGTATTTTTGAAGAGAAAAGACTTGAAGTCCATTGACGATTACCTTGAGTCTGTTCAAAATACTGATAGATTTAGAAGCAAGCTTGCAAATGCTTGCAGTAAATCTATTGAAGAAGTGACTGAAATGGTAATCTTTGCTCATTCTAGTCAAGAACTGCAAGCCCTGATGAAACAAATTAAAACTATTTTATTGAAGATGATTGAGAAATCCCATATTGGATTGATTTTGTATTCAAGGTATGAAGCTCAAGTTATGGAAGAATGTAAGGATAAACTCCAAAAGTTTAATTCAAATCTTCCTCAAATCAAGAAGCTGATGGTCAAGATTGCCTTGGATGAGAGAGTTTTATTGATAAACTTGGGCTCTGAAACTTATCTTTTCTCATTAGATAAGTTTAACAAAGCAAATGTTAAAGAAATTGGAGACAAATATAACGCCAAATTATTTAGTGGCTGCACCCTTTCCCCATCTGATCACTTTGCTTTGGTCGATCCTTTTGAAATCAGCGAAGACAAATTAAAGGTCCCCGTTCCAGATAGATTGAGTGAAGAAGACCTTGAAAAGGAACTTGATATAAACAAAATTGTTTTAATTGATAATCTTGAAACTTTGGATATGGCTATTGCTCATTTTGCTAATGTTGAGGCCATCGGTGTTGATATTGAAGGCTCTTTAAGAAAGAATGGAAGATTGGAACTAATTCAATGTGGCTCAAGAGACAAGATATTTGTGTTCGATATTTACAAGACAAAGAAGCAAGCTGAAGCAGGAGATAAAAGTACTTATCAAAAGATGGCCGAGTACTTGAAAAATTTGATGGAAGACTCCAAGATTTGCAAGATCTTCCATGATGGAAGAAAGGATTCTTTGGCTCTTCATGTGTTTTTGGATGCTTGTCCTTCGAATGTGTTTGATTTGAGTGCTGTTTACATGCTCATTGAGTTCTTGGAAAGATACAAGAGTCAAATTGAAAAGTTCAATTTGAAGAAGAGTTCTATAAAGCAAGAAGAAGAAGAAAAGAAGGATATTATGAAAGAAGTCTTGAAGTCTAAAGGCAATCAGAAGACTGGAGAAATCTTCACATTTAGTGATGATATCAGTCTTCCAGGATTAAATGAAGTCTTAGAAAGATATGAAGCAAGTCATGGTCTCAACAAGTTGAAGCACATTATGAAGAGTAGATTTGGCAGATTGCCTTTGGATTATTTCTTGAACAGACCTATTGATAAGGAGTACCTAATTTACTCTGCCAAGGATGTCGAAGATTTAGTCGAAGTCAAGGAAAAGATGAAGATAAAATTAAAGGAAATGATGTCCTTTTTCTTAAAGGATCTTGAAAGTGAAAAGATTGATCTCCTTTGTCAGGAGGTTTCAAAGACTTATGCTCTTCATGGTTGCCAACATTCAAAGTAAGATATAAGATGATATGATGTAATATGATGTGAGAAAAATATTTTGGATATTCTCTGTTCTTTTATCTTTTAATAACACTCATTATTATCGATATCACTGTATTTTTAATTTTTAAATGTTGTTTGGTTCTTCTTATTGGTCACAAGGATGGGATAAGCCCATGAAAAATTACTTTTCAAAAATATTTTTTAAAGAATCTAAAACCGAAACTTGATACGAGGGGATGATTGACAGATTAAAAATTTTTTTTTTTCGAAGGATTGAGTTTGAGGTTTGGGAACAATAGGCAGGTCATATCCAGAAAAAACGTCTGAAAGTCTGAGAAATTTGAGTAAACAAGTCCAGATTCTCTATTCATAGTTTATCTCACTGAATCTTTCCAAAATACATTCATATAATTTTTTTCTAATCCCCTTTTCCAATTTAAAAGGCCCTAAGCAAATCTGAGTTTGAGGAAGGTGCTTTCTTTATTTTGCTGTTTTTAACTCTTGTTCCCAAATCCTTCTCGGATTCAAATGGATGGACAAAAGTTTCTAGTAGTCATGCAATGTCAAAAATAGAAGAGAGGATTTACATGATAAACTCCTTCTTTAAGCAAGAAAAATAAATAATAAACTAAGCACTCCAAAGTTGCCTCTTTTTGGAGTGTTATGTCATCCTCAGAGCCTCAAGTTTCTTGCTTGGGGAATGCGAATTTTTGTCACTATTCTTCCCAATCAATAATTCAGTGAGATTTCATGGAGAGAAACTTTTGTCAAGAGATTTTTGTCTTTTGCTCCTTCAAAAAAATTGTTTTTTTCATATTTTGGGATTTTTTTTTGGAAAGATCTAGAAAGATGAGAGGAAAGTGAGAAAATCTCTAGATCCCACTGGAAAATTCCGAGTCCTGATTAAGAGAAAAATCTTTTTCTTAAAAACATAATCTCCTGAGTCACTAACTAATATTGGGTTCCTTGACATGGTTCTATGAAAAAATTGGTTTTGAGAGAAAAAAAAACTAACATAATTTCGCATTCAAAAAAAATCGAAAGCAGGGGCAAAAATTGTTTGGTTCAAAAAGATTTTTTTTTTTAACTTTAGTTGTTTTGATTTTTTTTTGGGGGATTTTTGTTCGGATTTTTTAGAAATTACTTCATTCTGATTTATATATATTTTTTTCAAGAAATATTTTGAAAATACTTTTTCTTTGAGATTTGTTTAAATTAATTTTATAGTTTTGAAATTAAAAAATAATTTCCAAATTGAAACAATTTCATTTTATTAAAAAAAAATGAATTAATTTTGAAATACATACCCATTTTTAAACAATCCATGATTTTAACTTTCACTCTTTTTTTACTTTCCATTTCTATTTGGCAGTGTTTACTCTGCAGATTTGAAGTTTCTCTTGTCTGATAATTCAAGCTCAAAAATTTCTCCAGCTTTTGAAGATGATCGTTCATTTTGCAAACACTGGGGAAAATATTTCCAGCATTTCTTCAAATATTTTGAGCTTATTAATTATTTAGAGAAAATTGTTAATTATTACAAACTTTTTTTGGGTCCCATTTATTTGTTGAGCTTAAACTGACAAATTTAAATTTAATTTAAATCTTAAAAAAGGGGCTTGAATTCTCTTGCATAATATCTCAGTTCGACTCAAAGCTTCAGACTGAGGTTTCTTGTTTTGAAAGGGTAAATAATCTTTTATTAGGAACTTCTCTTTTTAATAAAGACACATATAAATCTTTTCTTCTCTTCTCAATCTTCCCTCTTTCTCTCAGCAATATCCTTTGGAGTTATTTAACTAGGACTGGAAAATCTTTTTTATCACTCGGCTTTATCTCACGCCATATTTATTTACTCGCAACTGAAAGATATTTTTGAATAAACTGAGGCGTTAATGAGTAAACTCAAACAAACAAACAAACAAAAATCATTTGCATTTTTTTGTCTAGGAGCAGTTATAAAAATAATTCCTAATTAAAAACTCCATCAGTATCATCATGAACTTTGATCCTACTGTGTTAAACAACAAAGTTGAACCTCTTACTTTCGGATCTTGCCTCAGTATCAGCTTGGAGAACCATCCTGACTGTTATCTTTCAAGTCAAGGATTTATAAATACTATCTTGCAGATTAAGAAGCTTGATTCCACTAACCCCAACAACAACTTCAACTTTTCAGTGTTTAGAATTTTACCCTTCTCCAACTATGGAAACTTTGCCAATCAAAATGAACTCAACCGACTTTTACAAAATTTTGCTGAAGAGTCCAACTCATTGTCTAAAAAGAGTAAAATCATCTCGAAAAATATCAATTCTTTACCTTCCTCTTAGAGCTGAAAGAAAGAAAAGAGAAAATCAGGCACTTGAGAGCAAATCTCGACCTTGAAATCAACACTAACATTACAATTTACAATAAACTCAAAGGTACTCCTGTCTTATTTGGAACTTCAGTTTTCCAACTTGTTCATCTCGCAACGATGAAATATCTCAGTCTCAATGAGGATAATAAAGATAATCTCTAGTACATAAAATTCAGTATCTACTTCCCATAACTCCTCTCCTTTAGTTTTGAACTTGTTGATTTCCCAAGCAGCAAATCATTCTTTAATCTTCAACCATGTTTGAAGCTTCAAAAACAAAGAAACAATTATGTCTATAATGGCGATCTGGTAACGATCAGCTCTACAAGAACCATCCTCAACAGAAATCCTTCTCTTTTCACCACCTTTGAATTTAACAGCGCTACTGCAGGTATTTCTTTAAAATGAGAATTTCCCAAATCAAAATCATTTCCAGACGAATACCATCAGGCTTCAGATTATGTAGGAAAGGTTACTGCCAATATTGAAGAAGTTAAAAATTGGAGGTATGAATTTGTTTCGAAGTATCTCTTTAACTCCTTACTTAGAATACATTTATATCAAAATGAGTTGGAAGACCATATGGAAAACAATTTTCTTCAAATTGGTGATGCCATTTGGCTCAATCTTGCTGAAACAAATGTAATTTAATTCCTTCTTCTGTCCTCCTCAACGCCTCATCTAGCATGTTTTAACAACTTCAATGCAAGTGGATCCATTTGAACACCAGCATATGTTTGATAACTCATCAAATCAAGCAATTGTTTCCACATATAGAAGCCTGAATAATAAAAGACATAATGATTCAGCAAATCCAGGGGATACTGATCGTTTAGCAGAAGAAGAAGCTGAATCATCCTTTATTCAACCAACTGCAACGATATTGACAATTAATGAAATCGAATCAGATAATTACACCAATAAATTCTTTGAAAGTGAAGTGCTCAGTCGACTTATTCTGCAATTCAAGGAACTTCAAACCAAAACTGGAAAAGAAGAAGCTCAGACAGAAATGAATAGTGGTGGACTTTGGAAACTTGAATCTTCAAATGTCTATGCGGGTGGTTCCTTAGAATGGGATCAGCCTTACAGACTTAAGAATATCAGTACTCAAAGATACCTCAAAGTTCAATTAAAAGGAAATAAGGTATGAATTATTTCATGTGAATTTGACTCTGATTGAGAATAAATTAGAATTATTCGGTTGAGCTGTCAAATGTTATGGATAGTGATTTGTTGTTCTATCTGGTGCCCATCAAAAATTTAATCAAGGATGAGAGGGAAAGAAGATTTGTTGCCAAAGATGCTTACTTTAGACTTCAACATGTCAACACTAAACAATGGATCAGTCTTCGCGAAGATTTGATCACAAACAATAATAATAATCTCCAAATGAAGAAAGAAGATAAACGTTCAAAAATCCCCACTCTTAGTGAAAAACCTAGAGAAATCGATACTTTTAAAGTAGTCAAAGCAGATTTTGAGGAAATTTGGGAAATGAGTTTCCTTCTCAGTTCGATCCCTTGCTTCATTGAATTGATTGAATATATGAAACCTCTGAATGATAAAAATTTGACAAAAGAAGAAATTCAGAATCTGAAACGTTTGAATAAAATCTCAGAAAAAGCAATTTATGCCATGAACTGCTTAGACGCTTTCTGCTTCAATAAACTCCCTGGAAATATTGCCACTAACCAAGAATTCATCAAAGTCAGTCCCATCAGGCAAGAAGTAAGACATCTATCTTCTAAGTGGAAAATTTTTAATCCCATTCCCATTTAGATTTTAAGAGAACAACATATACTTGGACTTTTGTGTTGGCTTTTAACTCGAGGCTTCCCTAACAAAAAAGAAGTTGACAGACTCAACAAATTTAATGAACAAGCTAGACAAGCTCTTGGACTCACTCCTTTAGAAGCTTTGTCAAGAAAAATATCTTCTTCCGCCCAAGATGAATTCTCTTTAAAAAGTAAATCTCATCAGTATTTTCATAATTCTCAATTCTCTCAGATACGAAGCAAGAGACGACAAAGGTGAATTTCATCCAGAGAAAATACAATGTTTGTATGAGAATATGCCAACTTCTCAAAACTCTCTGTATGCAGAATGCAGCAAATCAGGCTTATGTGTTTAAATTCATCAACTTCTACGTTCCTCATGTTGGAAATGGACACTTTATCAGCGACCTTGTCGTTGAAATTATCAGAAATAATGAAAAGATCATGTATGGCTTGCATGAAGTCCCAATGTCTACCAAAATGCTCAACATGACAATGGCATCACATGCTCACTTGAAAGCTGTGCAACCTATGAGACTCCAATCTCATACATTCTTCTCAGAAGTTGTCTCAAAATTCCAAGAGTTCGAAACCTATGAAAAAAGAGAATTATTAGATTTGCTCAATATCAGTTGCTTATATCAAGACCAAGCAATCTACATCAACCAAGACAAAGTCTTTAAGTTAATCTATGAAGATATCGCTTTCAGAAGCACTCAACTTATTGACTTGGATGTCAGAGATGATGAGCTGATACTCACTTTTGAAAAACAAGAACATCGATTTAGCTCCTTCTTTTCACAAGAAAATCTCTATAAATATCGAAAAGAAATTGACTTCTTGAAAAGTCAACTTGATCTCTATGCCACTCTCTGCTCAAACAGGAATTACAGTTCCGCTGGTACTTTCAGCAACCTTTTTAAACTCGAAATCATCATCAAATATATCATGAATGACAACATTCCCGAAGATATTCGTGCTATCTTTGTCAAACTGATTACCACAATTCATATTGACAAAGAGCCCAGAACTGTTCAAGAAAAACCAAATCTGGTCAGAGTCGTCGACGTTGATTTGCAAGAAGTCCAAAAGAAAATCACCAGAGCAAAGAGTCTGTTCCATTATGGCTCTACTTCTTATCCTTCTTCTCCTTCTTCTCCTGATGATGTAGCTAAAGGAAAGAATAGAAATAAAATTTACATCGATAATACTCCTGCCAAGCTCAGTCTTTTGGAGAAGGAGCTTAGTCCACACGAAAAATCTATCACTCCAACTATCAAGGAAGAAGATATCACTGAAGAATTATTAGAAAAACTCAGAAATTTCGTTCTTAGCTACCTTGAAGAAAAGAGTGAGTTGTGCAAAATCGAAAACTTGACCACAGGAGAAAAGTTGTACAACAGATTGACTTATGAAGTCATCCAAATGACAGGAAAAATGCTCAAGTTCGGAATGTTTAACATCAAATTGGTCAAGCAAAACCAAAAAACTAATTTCCTTGCAGGCACTGCTCACAGTATTGTCAGAATGGTGCAAATGGATAGCGAAAAACAAACGCATACCAAAACTTTTTCAGGATTGGAAAAGCTTATCCAACATCTTGCTCCTCTTTTAGAATTTGATGAAGAGTATTTCAAAGCTATGCATAGACTTGGTGTTCAACGAAGTAATTCAACTTTTTTGTAAATTTATCCCTAAATCCCACCTCATAGAGCATGAACAAAAGAATGATGGAGATAATATGTTTTCAAGTGTATTGACTGGAGCTACAGGACTGGGAAAATCATTATTTGCAATCACAGACATCTTTAGCATTATGGGAGATGAAGACATTCGTAAACGCGTCAAGAAAACTGGGAAACTTGATGAGAACGACACAGAAATCATTAAAGATCAAATCTTTAAAAAATCAGAATCCCTCAAGAAAGTCCTTGATAAATTCTCAAGCAAAACCTTCACTGTGAAAGAGGAAGAAGGCCAAGAGAACTATGAAGTCAGCATCAAAATCAGTATCTGCGAGACCTTCAACTACATCTTTGATATGAGAGAAGATTTCATCATTGAAAACATTGTCCACTTCTTCAAAGATGTCTTTATCGAAAAAGCTTACACGGACGTATCCAAGGATATTGACAAGTTCGAGTACAAAAGCTACCTTAAAATGCTCTTGCCAGACTCTTACTTGGAAGTTGGAGCCTCTTTTGATGATTCTGAAACTCAAATGAAAAACTTTACCAAATTCAAAGAAATTAAATCTTTCGATGCCACCTTGGAAAGACCATTCATTGAGTCCTTACTGCTTGGTTTCTTTTTTACAAATTCTGCTCCTTTACAAAACTCAATTTTGAATTTATTGGAAAGATCATGTAATGAAAAAGGCAGTCTCAAAGATTCTGTCGAAAAATTGGAACTCTTGTTCAGTGAAGATCATAAAAACCTCTACAATAAAATCGCAAAAAAACTCAATGTCTTGAAAAATCTCACCTCGAACGCTCAAGTAATTCTTTTGGAAAATTAATTCTCTTAACCCACCTCGCTAGATTTGGCTACAAATAATTGAAAGAAGTTTGTATCAGCCAACATATTTTAACACTATGGAAGCTTGCTATAAAAAATTGACCGAGCTTTACAACCTATTCCAAAGAGATATTCATGATAGCGAAACAACTAAGATTAAGCAAAGAATCTTCAGATATTTGGGAGGACACAAAACTCTTTTCGAGATCATTCAAAAGGGTATTTCAGTTTATGAAGGTTATATCGAGACCTTCAGAGAACCAGATACTTCCGAATTAACCTTGAAATACAGAATTGATATTGCTGATAAAATTGTTTTGCTGTTTAGAGCTTGCCACTCTGTTTTAGCCTGCTTCTGCCACAAAAATTTCCGATATCAACATTTGATCTTCCAAAGTTTCAATAAAATCATGCTCCTTAATAAATTAAATATGGGACAAATTGGTTTGATAAATGAAATCTTCAAGGATAATTATGACCTTGCAAGGAATCTTACCGAATCAAAATTGAAAATGCTCTGCGATCTCATTATCCAACATGGACAAAAAGAGATTTTCCTCGAAGTTTTTGCTCACTTGATCACTCATCCTAACCAAGATACTCTCGATATTCAGAAAAAGATCCTTCTCAACTTATTCGATGATCATTACGCTGATAAATTAAATCCATTCAATCCCGGACCTGGAAAAGACAACAAATATAGAAATTGTTTTGCCCCAGATAAAAATCCTCTCAGCTACACCTATAAATTCCTTGAGGTTCTTTCGAAGTGTTTGAAAGGCAATGTTGGAGTTACTTTGATATCAAGAGTTTATAAATTCATCAAGATTAAAGATCTTGTTGAATTACTTTACAAGAGCACGCAAAGAGAAAAAGAAATCCTTGAAGAAATTACTGAACCAACGAGAATCAGTCCCACTAAAGACATTCAAACCGCTAAAATTGCCATCATCGAAATCCTTCTCATCTTCTTCTCTGCCTTCCCTCAATCAATCGACGAACTTTCTGATTGTACCAAGACATTGATTGACGATTTTACTTTGGAAACCAAGCACCTTCAATCAAAAGATATCAAAGCAGATTACCTTGCCTTTGTTTTGGAAAAACTCCTTCCACTGGTCATTCTTTACTCTGAAAACTTCCTCAAAGAATCAAGATTTATTGGTAAAAATGAACTTGGAAGAGACTTCTACCAAAATGAAACGATCAATAAAAGAAGCATCCTCAATATCACGAATATCATCCTCAAAAACCTTGAAGATTTCTCGCTTAAAATTGATTTGAGCGAAATACATATCACAAATATTGCACGTATAGCCCAAACAATGAAGATTCAATTCCCTCAGATACTCAAGGAATTCATCAGTAATATGGAACAAAATCAAACAAATGCTGATGAAACTCTTGCAGCGGGCGAGAGTAGTCCTGTTAAAATGTCAAAATCTCAAAAGGCTAGTCAAGCCAAAAGATCTATCAAAACATCTGGAAGAGGCTTAGGATCAAGCGGTGGAAGCGGAGCTGAATCAGGATATCAGAGCGAGTATTCAATTCAAGAGGAACTCAGAATGTCAAAATCTAGAAAGAAGATATCTGTCGCTGAAGTCATCAGTAAATTCAACAACCCTTCAGATCAACTCACTTCTCTCTGGAGACATTTCAAAGAAAAAATCATCGATGATAACTATTTCAAAAAAGTAATTCTATTTGTTGTTGAAAATAATTATTCTAAATTCCTATCTTCTAGTCAATCAAAGAAGATTTGAATGTTCTTTCAAACTCACTGTTGAACTTTTCGACAGCCTTTGTGGAATCAGATGATAAAGAGCTGAGAGAGTTTTTCATTTCAGGAGAAGACTTGTTCATTAAATTAATGAACTATCTTCAGTTCTGGATTCAGAAAAAAGCCAATAAAGCTTCAGTTATTTTCTTGATTAAGGCTCTCAGTCGAATTATTAAAAACTCAATGGATGATGAAGATGCTATGATTGAACGACAAAATATGTTCGATAAACTGAATACAACAAAGATCTTGATGGTTTTAATTTGGGAAGAAAAAAATCATGATACCCAATACTTGTACTCAATCTTCAAATTCATGATTAGAATCCTTCTGGGAGGAAATCCTGTTGTCCAAAGGACAATAGCTGATCTCTTTATGAGCAATTCAATCTCTGAAAAGTTCTTTAGAAAAATGAATGATTTGATCCTCAGAGAAATAGCTCAAATTGATTTCTCTTCAAAATACAATGTCAGCAAAGAGATTTCTCACCTCGGAAAACAGCTCCTCAGATTGCTTCAACTCTTCTGTGAAGGCCACAATTTGACTCTCCAAAACTACTTGAGACAACAAACCAACTCTAAAACCAATTACGATCTTGTTACTCTCACCACCAAACTCCTTTGTGCTTACAAAGTCAATTCCAAAAACTTTGAAAGTGTCATGCAATGTTTTGATACTCTCACTGAACTCACTCAGGGACCATGCCAAGCTAATCAAATTGCTATTATTAACAGTAAATTCCTCGAATTTGCTGTCTCTTTACTCAACGTAATTTTTTATGTCATGTCACATAACCTCACCAAATCTCATAGGAAGAAGATAAAGCGATTGATTATGTATCAACAGGATTAGATTCCCAAACCGGTAAGTCGTTTAAAACAAGTCGTACAAGTGGTATGACAAGAGAATTTCAAAGCATGAGAACAAGTCAAAATGCAGGCTCTGCTGGTTTGAGCCTTTCTAATACGGGATCTTTAATTCCTCCGAAAACTTCTTCTGCTTCAGGATTCCGAAGAAAAAGAATGAGAATCACTCTTGAACAGCTCACTAAAGTCAAACACAAGTGCCTTATTACTCTTGTGAGTTTACTTGAAGGCAACAATTCTACCTTGAACCTTTCGGCCAGAATTATGAGAGCTATCCCTATTTCTGTGCTTACTGATAATCTTATTCAAGTTTATAAGCAGTACAAAAGACTCTATAAGAACAAAGGATACACAGAAGCTGCTTTTAACCATCACCAAGATGATTACAAGCCTGATAAAAAACAAGCAGCAGAGTTTATTATTGAAAATGGTTTCAATATTTATATCCTCATCAATCTCTTCTTGGATAACCAAGCTTACAAAAATATTGAGGATGAAGATCTCAACGACTATATTGATGGCGAAGAGAAAAATCTCGTGGCCACAGTATTTGATGAAGGAATTATTGGTGAATTAAGAAAGTTCTGGAGCTCATTATTCTCAAATGTTCTTGGTGCAGTGGAAATGGTCAAGAAAAATGTGATTGATAGAGCCTTGAAAAATGGGGATATGGATGAAGAAGAAGCCAAGCTCTTAAAAGAAGAAATTGAAAAGAAACAGTTAGTCCAAGAGGCCATTTCATTCTTCAGATCAAACATGGGACACATCGAAATTGTTCGAAGTGGAAATCTTGAGAAAATCTATTTCCCCATCTTACCCTATTGCAAATACCTCTCCAAAGATCTCAAGGCAGAGTTCCAGGACACTGTCAATAGAACCTCGACCAAAACAAAGGTCGCAGACCTCATTCAAAGATCAGATGAATTGATCAAAAACATGAAGCATGAAGAAAAAATGGCTCATTTCTTGAACCACTACAAAATCTTCGGTCTCATCACAAACCACGTTAAACTTTGGGAGTATTCTGCCTTCATTATCGGTGTAGCTCTCAACATCATCATTCTTGCCTCTTACTCTAACGATCTTCCTGGTGGAAAAAATGAGCCTTATCTCTTCTTCAATATTCACAATCACGACATGCAAACAATTACAACCCTTGGCGTCCTCAACCTTGTCTTTACGTCTCTTGTCGTTACCCACTTTTTCTTGAAGCGTGCTCCTGTGCTTGTTGCAGATATCTGGGAAGGATTCCTCGACCAGCCATTTAGACCGATCAAAACACCTCTCGTCTTCATTAAAAAAGTGATCTTCTCTTTCATTAGAGGGCTTCAAGATTTTGATATCCTTCAAAATAGTTGTATCATCTTGTTTGCTATTTTGGGCTTGGCAGTTCATCCCTTCTTCTTCTTTTTCATGTTGACATATTTCGTGAGAATTGACCTTCTCAAAAATGTACTCAAGGCTGTCTGGGAACCTAGAGTGCCCCTTGTCCTCACAATATTAGTCTTCTTCTTGGCG
>Ga0182738_1005170_pt1 | contig 14060 bp, 10 predicted proteins | sample eDN5th30CBELigMG_FD_128876 | JGI IMG/M metagenome (GOLD analysis project Ga0182738, IMG submission 128876) | Enriched Miracle-Growth compost microbial communities from Emeryville, California, USA - eDNA 5th pass 30_C BE-Lig MG (version 2)... ...
GGCAGCCGGGTGGCGTGCATACGGGCGGGAATGACGATCAGGCGATCCTGGGGCACGTGGCGGGAACCAATGTTCGTGACAAACTGTCTCGCTATCCTGGCGGCGCGAGTTCGTTTGTGCGCTTGCATGAGAGAAGCGAGCTTATATACCTGCCTCACGTCTCGTTGTAGTTGAATTGCATGGTCTCATTACACTAGTTTGCGCAACGCCGGTTGACCGACACGGGGGCTCTAGAATGAGAATTGACGAATTCGAGTTCATCAAGATCGCGGGCGCAGTGCTCTCGGCGCTGCTGTTGATCTTCGGAACCAGAACGATCATCGACATGAACGTCGGACATGCTCCGGAAAAACCGGGCTTCACGCTGCCGGCGCCGACCGAGACCGCAGGAAAAGGCGCAGCGACAGCCGAAGCCGCTCCCGCAAAAGAAACGCCGGACGAAGCCGCGAAAAAAGTGCTGGCGCTGCTTCCCAAGGCGAACGCCGAGAACGGCAAGGCCATTTTCAAGAAATGCCATTCCTGCCACGTCGCTGAGAAAGGCAAGAAGCCGACGGTCGGTCCGAACCTTTGGGATGTCGTCAACCGCGACCGCGCTTCATATCCGGGATTTGTCTATTCCGACGCCATGAAGTCCAAAGGCGGCAAGTGGACCTTCGAAGAACTGGCGAAATTCATTCACAGTCCGAAGACCTATATTCCCGGTACGAAAATGGTGTTCTCGGGGCTGCCTTCTGAGAGCGATGAAGCCGATGTCATCGCCTATCTGGCGACGCTCGCGGATACGCCCGTTCCCTTGCCCAAATGACAGCAAGTTAACTCGCTATACTGTATAAAGTTTGCGACCCTGCCGAGCCGTTGGCGGGGTCGCTTCGTATCCGGGCGCGGAGTTATCCTCGTGCCCCTTCGCTGTGTTATGCTCCTCGCGGGCCAGAGAAAGGACGAATTCGAATATGCGGAAGCGCCTGACGCTGTTAACCGTTGCCGCTCTGGCGCTCTTGAGTTTCCTGCTGCCGGCCGCGAACCGCGCCGAAGCTGATGAGTCGCAATGCCGGACCGCACTGTCGCTCGTCGATACGCCGAAGTACGGTCCGGATTTCAAAAATTTCGACTGGGTCAATCCCGATGCGCCGAAAGGCGGCGCGCTGCGTCAGTGGGCGGACGGGACATTCGACACGCTCAATCCGTTTTCCGACAAAGGCGTCAAGGCCGCCGGCGTCGGTTTGTTGTTCGACAGCCTGTTCGCGAGCAGTCCCGATGAACCGGCGACGACATACGGCCTGATCGCGGAATGCGCATCCTACCCGGATGATTTTTCGTCGGTGACGTTCAAGCTGCGCCCGGAAGCGAAATTCAACGACGGAACGCCGATCACGCCGGAAGACGTCGTTTTCTCGTTCGACGAGTTCAAGAAGGTCAATCCGTTCTACGCGTTCTACTACAAGAACGTCGCGAAAGCGGAAAAGACCGGCGATCACGAGGTCAAGTTCACGTTCGACGTCAAAGGCAACAGAGAGTTGCCGATGATCATGAGCGAACTCAACATCGTTTCGAAAGCCTACTGGACCGGCAAGGACGCCAACGGCAAACAGCGCAGCCTCGGCGAAACCACCGTCGAGCCGCCGCTTGGAAACGGCGCCTACAAAATCAAGTCGGTCGATACCGGACGCGGCATCGTCTACGAGCGCGTGACCGACTATTGGGCGAAAGATCTGCCCGTCATGCGCGGGCAATATAATTTCGACACGCTCGAAATCACCTATTATCGCGACCGGTCCCCGGCGTTCGAAGATTTCAAGATCGGAAAGATCGATTTCTGGCTGGAGAACCGCGCATCGGCGTGGGCGACGCAGTACAGTTTCGACGCGCTGAAAAAGGGCCTCGTCAAGAAAGAGGCCGTTCCGATCAAGCGCGTCGCCGGGATGCAATCGTTTGCGTTCAATACGCGCCGGCCGCAATTCTCTGATCGGCGCGTGCGGCACGCCTTCAATCTGCTGTTCAATTTCGAAGAGACCAACAAAAAGCTGTTCTATGGAGCGTACGTTCGCCTCGACAGCTTCTTCGCCAACTCGGACCTGCAGTCGAAAGGGCTGCCGCAGGGCCGTGAGCTTGAGATCCTAAACGAAGTCAAATCGGAAGTGCCGCCGGAGGTCTTCACCGAGGAGTGGAAGAACCCGGTCAATGCGAAGGAAGGCGATTACCGCAAGCACCAGCAGGAAGCGTTGAAGCTGCTGGAGGCCGCGGGCTGGAAAATTTCGAGCGAGCAAGTGGACAGCGGCCCATGCGGCTATCTCTGCAAATTCATGCGCGCTGTCGGATTGTCGTCGGTCGATACGGCGCGCGTGCTGCGTAACGCCAAGGGCGAGCAGATGAACGCCGAATTCCTGATCAACGGCGATACGTTCCAGAACATCATTCTGCCTTACGTTCAGAACCTCAAGGCTCTGGGGATCAATGCTTCGGTGCGGGTCGTCGACGACGCTCAGTACAAGCAGCGCGAAGACAGCCGCGATTTCGACATCATCGTCGACAATTTCGCCCAATCGAATTCGCCCGGCAACGAGCAACGCGACTTCTGGGGTTCGGCGGCGGCCGACAAGCCCGGCAGCCGGAACACGATCGGCATCAAAAATCCGGCGGTCGATACGCTGGTCGATAAAATCGTGTTCGCGAAGGACCGCGCCGATCTCGTAGCTGCGACGCACGCACTCGACCGCGTGTTGCTGTGGAACTATTACGTCGTCCCGCAGTGGTATTATCCCTACGAGCGCATCGCCTACTGGGATATCTTCGGGCGGCCGAAAATCTCGCCGTCGCAAACGGCCGCCGTGATGCAAACGTGGTGGATCGATCCCGAAAAGAAGAAGGCTGTTGAAGCTGCAAGGGCGAAATAGTTCCGTGGCGGTTTCTTCTCAAACGCGAAGGCTGACGACATCGAAGCTCGGCGTGCTCGCGGCGCTCGTCGTCGCGCTTTCGGGATTCGGCACGGCGGAAGCCTTCGCCGAGCCGCGGCACGGTCTCTCGGTTTTCGGAGAGCTGAAGTATCCGGCCGACTTTCAGCACTTCGATTACGTCAATCCGAATGCGCCGAAGGGCGGCCGGATGATCACGCTCGGAACGGGCGGCGCCAACACGTTCGACAATCTCAATCCTTACATCCTGAAAGGCGACGCGGCTCAGGGCCTCGAAACTCTGTTCGACACCTTGATGGTACGCGCGCAGGATGAGCCCGATGCCGTTTATGGCCTGATCGCCAAGTCCGCCGACGTCGCGCCTGACGGCCTGTCGGTGACGTTCAAATTGCGCCCCGAGGCCAAGTTCGCCGACGGCACGCCGGTGACGGCGGATGACGTGGTTTTTTCCTTCACGACGTTGAAGGAAAAAGGCCACCCGGCGATCTCGCAACCGCTGCATGATGTCGTGTCGGCTGAAGCCTTGGACCCACAAATGGTTCGCTACACCTTCAAGGGAACTCTGACCCGCGATCTTCCAACGATCGTGGCGCAATTGCCGGTTCTCTCGAAGACGTATTATGCGCAGCAGCCCTTCGAAGAAACGACGCTGAAACCGCCGCTCGGTTCAGGCCCCTACCGCATCAAGGATTTCAAGCCGGGGACGTTTATCACTTACGAGCGCCGCAAGGATTATTGGGCGAAGGATTTGCCCGTCAATCGTGGACGCTTCAACCTGGATGAAATCCGCTACGATTATTTCCGCGACCGCAACATCGAACTCGAAGCGCTGAAATCGGGACAGATCGATTTCCGCGAGGAATTTTCGAGCGTCTCGTGGGCAACGGGGTACGACATCGCCGCCGTTCGAGAGGGCCGCTTGATCAAGGCGTCGCTCCCCGACAACCGGCCGTCCGGCGCGCAGGGGTTTTTCATCAACACGCGGCGCGACGAGTTCAAAGATCCGCGTGTGCGTCTGGCGCTCGATCTGGTGTTCGATTTCGAATGGTCGAACAAGAAGCTATTTTACGGGCTCTATAAGCGGACGACGAGCTATTTCGAGAACTCGGACATGAAGGCCACCGGGCTGCCGAGTCCGGGAGAGCTGGCGCTGCTCAATCCTTACAAGGACAGGCTGCCGCCGGAGGTTTTCGGCGAGCCTTATACGCCGCCGGTGACGGACGGCAGCGGCAACAATCGCGCCAACATGAAGAAGGCGCTGGACCTCCTCACTGCCGCCGGTTGGAAGCCCGGCTCAGATCACATGCTGCACAATGCCAAAGGCGAGCGGCTGACGATCGAGTTCCTCGATTTCGAGGCGGCGTTTGAACGGATTACGGTTCCCTACACGGAAAATCTGAAACGGATCGGCGTCGATGCCTCCTGGCGGCTCGTCGATCCGAGCCAATATGAGCGGCGCGTGAAGTCGTTTGATTTCGACGTCACGACGCAACGCTACGCGCTGCGCCTGACGCCCGGCATCGAGATGCGGAGTTACTGGGGCTCGGAAGCCGCGAAGCTCGACGGCTCGTTCAATCTTCCCGGCATCTCCGATCCGGTCGTCGATGCGCTCATCGACAAGGTCACGGAGGCGAAATCGCGTGCGGAACTGGTCACCGCGACGCGGGCGATCGACCGTGTGCTGCGCGCCGGGCACTATTGGGTGCCGCACTGGTATAAAGCCTCCCATTCCGTCGCCTACTGGAATAAGTATTCCTATCCCGCCGTGCAGGCGAAGTACGAACCGGGCGTGCTCGATACGTGGTGGTTCGATCCGAAAAAAGCCGAAGCCCTGGCTTCCGGCAAACCGCAACCGCAATCCCAACCGGCGAACCGCTGATGGCCTTCTATCTTCTGAAACGGGTGCTGCTGATCATACCGACGTTGTTCGGCATCATGCTGTTTTCCTTCATCATCATTCAATTCGCACCGGGCGGCCCGGTGGAACAGATGATCGCGCAGCTGACCGGCAATACCTCGTCCATCGTCAGCCGCATGGGCGGCGGTGGCGGCGATGCGCTCGGCGGCGGCAACTCCGCGACAGCGCAGCTGGGGCAAGGCGGCGAGTCGTTTACGTCGAAATACCGGGGCGCTCAGGGCCTCGACCCGGCTTTCATCAAAAGCCTCGAAAAGCAGTTCGGGTTCGATAAGCCGGCGCCTGAACGCTTCTACCTGATGATGAAAAACTTCCTGACGTTCAATTTCGGCAAGAGTTATTTTCGCGACGTGTCGGTGATCGAACTGATCAAGGAGAAGCTGCCCGTCTCGATTTCACTCGGGTTGTGGATGACACTGCTGACCTATCTCATCTCGATTCCGCTCGGCATCAGGAAGGCCGTGAAGGACGGAGCGCCGTTCGACACCTGGAGCAGCGCCGTGCTCGTGCTCGGCTATGCGATCCCCGGCTTTTTGTTCGCGGTCCTGCTGCTGATCCTGTTCGCCGGATCGTCGTTCTTTCAATGGTTCCCGTCGCGCGGGCTGTTCTCCGACAATTGGGATCAGCTGTCGCTCTTCGGAAAGATCACCGATTATCTCTGGCACCTTGTGCTGCCGATGATCGCGATGGCGGTCGGATCGTTCACAGCGATGACCTTCCTGACCAAGAACTCGTTCCTCGACGAAATCCGCAAGCAGTATGTGGTGGCGGCGCGGGCCAAGGGCCTTTCGGAACATCAGGTTCTCTACGGGCACGTCTTCCGCAACGCGATGCTGCTGATCATTTCCGGCTTTCCTTCGGCTTTCATCAGCGCATTCTTCTCGGGCGCGCTGCTGATCGAGACGATCTTCTCGCTCGACGGCCTTGGGCTGTTGTCATTCGAAAGTATCGAAAAGCGCGACTATCCGGTCGTGTTCGCGTCGCTGTTCATCTTCTCGCTGATCGGTCTGGTGATCGGCATCATATCGGACTTCGTTTATACCATCGTCGATCCGCGTATCGATTTCGAGACGCGGGAGGTCTGAGGCATGGACCAGAAGACGGACGAAACGGCCGAAACCGGCGTGGCTGAACCGAAAAAGCTGACGCGTTATCAGCGTTTCAAGAGGCGCTTCCGTTTGTCGCCCGTCAACCGCCGGCGCATCGAGCGTTTCAAAGCGCACAAGCTCGGCTATCGCTCATTCGTCGTCTTTGCCGTGCTGTTCTTCGTGTCGCTGTTCGCCGAGTTCATCGCCAACGACCGGCCGCTTCTCGTCAGCTACAAGGGCGAAATTCTTTTCCCTGTGCTTGTCGATTATCCGGAGGAAAAATTCGGCGGCTTTCTTGCGGTGACGGATTACCGGACGCCGGAGATCGCGAACGAGATCAAGGCGCATGGCTGGATGCTCTGGCCGCCGATCCGCTATTCCTACGATACGATCAACAAAGATTATCCGGGCCGCATCGGCGACAACGGCATTTGCCTTGGCTATCCGGCGCCGCCGCCCTGGTCGTCATCGCTGAAACTTTGCGACGCGCCCGCCGATCAATTGGCGCGCTTCAACGAGTTGGGAAATACCAATTGGCTTGGCCTCGACAGCCAAGGCCGCGACGTCGTCGCGCGCGTGATCTACGGCTTCCGTGTTTCGGTGCTGTTCGGCTTGCTGCTGACGATCGTGTCGTCGGCGCTCGGTATTATCGCGGGCGCGGTGCAGGGCTATTTCGGCGGCAAGGTCGATTTGATCTTCCAGCGGCTTCTCGAAATCTGGAATTCTATCCCAGAGTTGTTCGTCCTGCTGATCCTGTCGTCGCTGTTCGTGCCGGGCTTCTGGACGCTGCTCGGAATCCTGATGATCTTCAGCTGGACGTCCCTCGTCGGATTGGTGCGTGCCGAGTTTCTGCGCGGGCGCAACCTCGAATATGTCCGTGCAGCGCGCGCGCTCGGGCTTTCCGATTGGCAGATCATCTTCAAGCATCTGCTGCCGAACGCGACGGTCGCAACGCTGACCTTCCTGCCGTTCAAGCTCTCGGGCGGCATCGCGGCGCTGACGGCGCTCGACTTCCTCGGTCTCGGCATGCCGCCCGGATCGCCGTCGCTTGGCGAGTTGCTTCTTGAAGGCAAAAAGCATCTCGAAGCGCCGTGGCTCGGCATTTCCGGATTCGTCGCCGTATCGATCATCCTGTCGCTGGCGATCTTCATGGGCGAAGCGGTGCGCGACGCGCTCGATCCGCGCAAGACATTCAGAATGCAAGGTAAGAGCTGATGGCCGATAACGCTCCGCTCGTTGATGTGCGCAATCTCTCCGTCGCCTTCAGCGACGACGCCGGCACGACGCGCGTCGTCAACGACGTGTCATTCCACATCGACAAGCGCGAAACCGTGGCGCTGGTCGGGGAATCCGGCTCGGGCAAGACCGTCTCTGCGATGTCGATCCTGCAGCTTTTGCCGAACTCTGCGTCGTATCCGACGGGCGAGATCCTGTTCGAAGGCAAGGACATCCTGAAGCTCAAGCCGGCGCAGTTGCGCGACATTCGCGGACGGCGGATTTCCATCATTTTTCAAGAGCCGATGACGACGCTCAATCCGCTGCACACGATCGAGGTGCAGGTCGGCGAAATCATCAAGCTGCATCAGGGGCTGTCGGACAGCGAAACGCGCAAACGCGTTATCGAACTGTTGAGCAAGGTCGGCATTCGCGATCCCGAGAAGCGGCTGTCCGCCTATCCGCATCAGCTTTCGGGCGGACAGCGGCAGCGCGTGATGATCGCCATCGCGCTCGCCAACGAGCCCGATCTTCTCATCGCGGACGAACCGACGACGGCGCTCGACGTCACGATCCAGGCGCAAATTCTGGAGCTGCTCAAGTCGCTGCAAAAAGAAATGGGCATGGCGATGCTGTTGATCACGCACGATCTCGGCATCGTGCGGCGCATGGCCGAGCGCGTCTACGTCATGCGCAACGGCGAGATCGTCGAAACGGGAAATACGGAAGACATTTTTACCGCGCCGAAGCATCCCTATACCCGGCATCTGATCGAGGCCGAGCCGAAGGGCGATCCTCCGGCCGTCGACACATCGCGCCCGGTCGTCGTCGAGACCGATAATCTCAAGGTCTGGTTTCCGATCAAACGTGGGTGGCTGCAAAAGACGGTCGACTACGTCAAAGCGGTCGATGGCCTTTCGATGAAGGTGCGGGCGGGCGAGACACTCGGCGTCGTCGGAGAGTCGGGCTCCGGCAAGACGACGCTGGGGCTGGCGATCTTGCGCTTGCTTTCGTCCGAAGGCCCGATCGCCTACGTCGGCAATCGCATCGACGGCTTGACGAACAAGCAGATGCGGCCGCTGCGCAAGGAAATGCAGATCGTCTTCCAGGACCCTTATGGTTCGCTGTCGCCGCGGCTGACGGTCGAGCAGATCATCGAGGAAGGGCTTCTCATTCAGAACCCGGAACTCGACGAGGATGGGCGCCGCGAGCGCGTCGCGACGGCGCTTCGCGAGGTCGGTCTCGATCCGGCGACCCGCGACCGCTACCCGCACGAATTTTCCGGCGGCCAGCGTCAACGCATCGCCGTCGCACGAGCCATGGTGCTGAAGCCGAAATTCGTCATGCTCGACGAGCCGACGAGCGCGCTCGACATGAGCGTGCAAGCGCAGATCGTCGATCTGCTGCGGGACCTGCAAAAGAAAAACGATCTCGCATACCTGTTCATCAGTCACGACCTGAAGGTCGTCCGGGCGTTGTGCAACTACGTCATTGTCATGAAAAACGGCAAGGTCGTCGAAGAAGGCCCGGCGCGGAACATTTTCGATCACCCGCAGGACGACTACACGAAAGCGCTGCTCGACGCGGCGTTCAACATCACCGTCACGCATCGCGCGGCGCTTGCAACCTGACATCAGAGACGGAATCGATTTTATGAGCACACGGAAGCTCGTGCATTATCATGCACCGAACACGCGTTCGCGGACGATCCGGTGGCTGTTTGAAGAACTCGGCTCGCCGCCGCACGAGATGAAAGTTCTCAACATGAAGAAAGGCGACCACAAGTCGCCCGAATATCTGGCCATCAATCCGATGGGCAAGGTGCCGACGATCGTTCATGGCGACACGCCCGTCACCGAGGCGGCGGCGATTGCCCTCTACCTCGCAGATCTTTTTCCAGAAGCCGGCCTCGCGCCGAAGTTCGACGATCCGGCGCGTGGCACGTATCTGCGGTGGATCGTCTTCAATCAGGCGGCTGTTGAACCCGCGGCGGTCGATCTCGCCCTGAAGCGCGAGCCGGGTCCGACGTCGATGGTTCCCTACGGCACCTACGATGCAACTGTCGATACGCTTGCGGGCGCACTCGCCAAGGGACCTTACATTCTCGGCGACACGTTTTCCGCTGCGGACGTTATCATCGGCTCAGGCGTCTGCTGGTTGCTGTCGTTCAAGCTGCTTCCCGAGCGGCCGGAGTTTTCGAGATATGCCGAACGCCTGATGAGCCGTCCGGCATTCGTTCGTGCTGCGGAGAAGGACGCGGAACTCACGGCGGCGCTGGCGCATTAGGTCCCTGCGCGCCTCTCACCGGCGACGGGTTGGGCCGTCTACAGACGATCTCCTGTGTCGCTCGTGAAACAGGAATATCGCGGCGCTTTCGAGCGATCACGATCGCCAACCATACACTCTTGCTGATGTATCTGCCCGGCGGCTGCCGCAGAAATGCCGTATGACGCCCTCTTTTGCTAGCAAGAGTAACTCTCCGCAGGTTCGAGTCGGGAGCGGTTCTGTACCCTGCGGTAGCATTCGAGAGGAATTCAATGACTTTGTCCCGAAGGGCCACATTTGCAGCGGCGTCGCTTTTATCGGCTGTCATAGCGATACCGACGGCCGCCCTCGCCGATAACCAGTCTCCGCCAGCCAAAGATTCCGCCGGCGATAAAGACAAAAAGCACGGCGAGCATCGATCCAACGATCACGGCGATAAGAAAGAGATGCGGCGCGGTGGGCAGCCCTATACCGGCAACGCACCGCAGCCCGGCAAGCAGCCGCCGGCAAGGGGCTTCACTCAGACTCCTCCGCCGAAGAGACCGGCTGCGGAACACCACGAAAAGCAGAAGCCGCCGGCGAAGCCCCCGGTAATCAACGCCGCGCCGAAAGCGACAACGCCTCCGGCCAAGACGTTGTCGAAAGATCGTGCGCCGGAGCAGTTCAAACGCGGCGACCACAGGAAGCCGGACGGCGACCACGCGCGCGGCGACGACAACAAAATGCAGCGGCCCGGCAGCAGGCCGGATCGCAACCAAGCCAATGATAACGATAACAAGACGCAGCGTCCGGTCAGCAATCCGGATCGCAGCCGCGCCGGCGACAACGACAACAGGGCGCGCGGTTCGGGCGACAACAGGCGGGATCACGATCACGCCGGAGATCGTGATAATCAACGGCCGGGCGGTAAGCCTCCGGCTGTCAATCCGACGACCAATCCGGCTCCGAACAGTGGAGGCGCGTATCGCGGACAAGGACACGACGCGCGGAACAACCTGCCACGGCCGCCATCCGCCGCCGATGCCCGCAAGCGCTTCGACAATCTTCGCAAGAGCCGGACTGAGAAAGTCGAAGGCAACAGGACCTTCATCAAGGAAGGCGACCGCACGATCGTCAAGCAGAACAACCGCTATGTCATTCAGCATGACGAGCGGGATCGGCTGCGGCGCCTCAATCCGAATGCGCGTTTCGAGCGCCGCAATGACGGCACGAATATTGCCGTCATCGAGCGTCCCGGCAACGTGAAGATCTATTCCGAAACCGACTCCAACGGTCGTCTCCTCCGCCGCTACCGGCGCGGGCCCGATGGCCGCGATGTCACCATCATCGACAATCGCCGCAGAGGGCACGGTCATCACCGCGACCACGGTGGCCCGAGCGGAAAGGACATCGCTACGGGTATCGGCATCGGCATCGGTGTTGCGGCCGGCGCCGCCATCCTGAACTCGGTCCTCGACGTGCCGCCGCCGCGTGTCAGCATTCCTCGCGATCGGTACATCGTCGAGTATGACGGCGCGAGCGATGAAGACGTCTACGATGCGTTGAGCGCGCCGCCCGTTGAGGATTTGCGCGAGCGCTACACGCTCGATGAAGTCCGTGCGACGGCCACTTTGCGCGATCGTATGCGCCGCGTCGATCTCGACGACATCAACTTCGAGTTCGGCTCGTGGGAGGTCGATCCGAGCGAGTACAACAAGCTCGAACGTGTCGCGCGGGCGATGAAGCGCGTCATCCGGGGCAACCCGAATGAGGTCTTCATGATCGAAGGCTACACGGACGCGGTCGGTTCGCCGGAAGACAACCTTTCGCTTTCCGACCGGCGCGCGGAATCCGTTGCCGAAGTGCTGACCGAGGAATTCGACGTGCCGTTCGAAAACCTCGTGACGCAGGGTTACGGCGAGGATTACCTCAAGGTGAATACGGAGCAGCCGGAACGCTTGAACCGCAGAGTCGCGGTTCGCCGGATCACGCCGTTGTTGGCACGAGGCGGCGATTGATCGCCTGAAGATAAAAAACAGAGAAAAGGCGCATCACCCGGTGCGCCTTTTTTCATGCGTGATCGTTTTTTCAGTTGGGGGAAGCGGGACGCCAGCCGGCGGCACGCGCCTCGCTTTCCGAGCAGAACCACCGTTCGCCACGAGACTCGTCGATTTTCACGCGCGCGTACCACGGGCTCCACGGCACATGATAAATGTGCCCATGCGATGAGATGTTGCCTTTGATCGCGCAGCCTCGCGGCGCCGCCGTTTCGGCAACCCGCCAAGCACCGTGCCGGAAATCCCAAGGCGCTATGGCGGCGCCCTGCCAGACGCCGACCTTTCGCGCGCGCGCATCGGCTTCGACGGCAACGTAGTCTTTTGAGTATCTGACGAATGCCCATGCCATGCCGGCGCGAACCATTGCCTCGTTGATGCTGTCACCGTCTTGAAAGCAGATCGCGAGCGTGCGGCGATACCTGTCGGCGCCCGTGGCATCGCAGGCGACATCCTTCGCCCTCACCAGAGTGCGCAGAAAGGCGGCTGATGCTTTCCCACACGCCCAGCTTTCTCCGGTCGCCGTGCGGCATGTCTGAGCCATCTCGGGCGCGTCGATGCCTTCGAGGCGAACGCGGGTCTGGCCGACATCCAGCGTATCGCCATCGACGACGCGCGCCGGACCATCGATCACGACCGGCTGATCAGCACCCGGACCGCTGACCGTGGCGACTGCCGGATAAATGCCACCTAGCGCCAAAACAAAAAGCGCACCGGCTGTCGAGCCGGTGCGGCTGAGTTTGGCGGACAGGACGGACGCCACAAATGTCATGCGCGCGAGGCTTGCTGAGTCGTGTGGCGCAACCGGGGCGGACTCGTGGTGTTATCGCGCAACCCTTTGTTGCGACCGCAACCACGCGCTCACGAAATCTATTCGCGGCTCTCGATCAGCGCGTTGCCGATAGTCCTATGGCGGATTGCAGGTCGCGGGCGGATCCCAGATCCGCGCCGGGGAGCGTCGCTCCAGCAAAATCAGCGGCGTCGAGGACGGCGCCGGTGAAATTGGCGCCGCCAAGCCGCGCACGGCGCAGATTGGCCTGCGTCAGGTCGGCGCCGGAAAAATTGGTATTCTCGGCGTGGTTTCCGCTCAAGTCCGCTCCGACCATGATCGCGCCGCTGAAATTCGCCGCGTCGAGGGTCATCATCGGCGTGATCAGCACTTCTTCCCTCGGGTCGCGCGGACCGAAAAACGCGGACGTGAGATCGGCTCGACTGAAATCGACACCATCGAATCGCCCAAGCAGACGGGCGCCGACCATGCGCGCGCCGGCGAACGTCAGGCCGGAGCGCGTTGTCGGCTTCATATCCTGGAAGGTATTCGGGCGCAGCAAGCTCGCATGCGATAGATCAGCCCCGGAAAAGTTGACCCCGATCAGCGTCGCACGATCGAGCCGGGCGCCGACGAGGCTGGCACCGGAAAGATCGGCTCCCGTCAGATCAGAGCCATAGAGATTGGCGCCGTCGAGCTTGGCCTTCTTGAAATTCAAACCGCTGAGATCCAGGCTGGACAGGTCTTTGTTCGACAGATTGGGCGTGCTACCTGCGGGGACAGCAAAGAGAAACCGCGTGACCTGACGCGCGGACATGTCGGCGGCTTCGGCGCGCGGCACGGCGAATGCCGCACAGAAAAGCATGACCAAGAGTGTTGCTTTTTGCATTCAGTGACTGCTTTCCGCGGCGATTGTGCGCCCGTTCCGGCATGACGGATCATATAATGGCCTGATGTTACGCCTACCAGCGAATCATCACGTTTTTGAGGATTTGAATGGGACCGAACAATACCGCGCCTCCGCCGCCACTGCCGTCATCGCGGCCGAACTATGTGCGAGCGCCACTCGGGTCGGGCCCCCGCCGCCGGCCGCCGCCTCCCCCGCCGCGCCGCAGCGGGCTTTTGCTTGGGGTCGTGTATTTTTTCCTGTTCGTGTTCCTCATTGCCGGAGCTGGAGCCGGCTATCTGTTCTTCAATCCTCCGAGCGATTTCATCCGGCAGAAGATTGCCGAGCAGGTTCGCGCCAGCACGGGACGGGATCTGGTGATGGCCGGACCCGCGTCCTTTACATTCTATCCCGAGATCGGCGTGTCGCTTCAGGATATCTCGCTGTCGGGACCGCCGGGGATGGACGGGCAGCTTGTCCATATGCAGGCGCTGGACGTCAGCATCGAACCATCTACGCTGTTGTCGCGGAACGTCGAAATTCGCTCGCTGATTTTGAGGCAGCCGACGTTCGATTTCCGCATTGGCAAGGACGGGCGGAACAATTGGGACTTCGCATCGCGCGCGACGCCGGTCCGCTACGCCGAACTGCAGACGGCGAATACGCGCCGCGATGTCGAACCCATCATCGTTGCCGCAGCCGATGCACCCCCTGCCGCCGCGCCCCGAGCCACAATCAAAGATGTGCGGCTTGATCATGTGCGGATCGAGGGCGGTACGTTCCGCTTCACCGACGAACGCATCGGCAAGGTCGAGCAAATCGGCGACGTCAACGCGAACGTCGGTCTTCCGTCGCTCAGCGAGCCGCTGGTGGCGCGCGGCAACCTCGCCTGGCGCGGCAAGCGCGTCGATTTCGACGGCAATCTCACCAGCGTTCTCGACCTCGCGGCCAAGAAGCCGGCGCGTCTCGCCTTCAACGCC
>Ga0182738_1005171_pt1 | contig 14060 bp, 9 predicted proteins | sample eDN5th30CBELigMG_FD_128876 | JGI IMG/M metagenome (GOLD analysis project Ga0182738, IMG submission 128876) | Enriched Miracle-Growth compost microbial communities from Emeryville, California, USA - eDNA 5th pass 30_C BE-Lig MG (version 2)... ...
AAACCTTCAAGTTTCACAACAGAGCTAACAGGAGAATCCCAATATTCAGCCTTTTCGACGGCAACTCTCAAAAGAGCAAGTTCAGGCTCTTCCAAGCCTTTAGGGAACCATGACTTATAGTGAGGGCTCCAAAGCTCCTTCATTCTTTCTTTATCACGATTAAGTTCAGCTCTGCCAGATAATGAGATGTATTGATGTTTTGTGATATCAGAGAAGCTGATATTGATATGACTATCACGAGCGATGTCACCGCATTTTCCAGTGTTGGCTTAGGTAAAGAACCAAGCAGTACCATCATGTTCAATCTTCAAGATACCCATAGGTCTGCTGTAGATATTTCCATCATCGCCAATGGTAGTGACCATAGCAAATCTTGTGTTACTGATCATTTCATGGAGATGTTGGATTTGTTCTCACGAGATTTAGGAACTTGAGGTTGAGTCTGACCTTGACCTTGGGTCATGTATTTCTGATAAGGGTTTTCCATGATGTTGCTTCGGATTAAAAGTTTTCAGAGTTAAATTATAATTTTGTAATTTCTATAATAAAAATAAGCAATAAGGATATGAAAGAGTATCGTGTGGAAAGTTTCCATAGTTTATTATTATAAGTAAAATAACCATTTTCCATGATAAAAATTCCAAAATCAAGCAATATTTTCGAGAATATATCTTTGAAGGGGATTTTTCGAACCTTTTGGGACTAGTGGAGGGAATTTCAGACTATCACCAAGGAATGTGAGAAGATAAGAGTGAGAAATGAGGAGTTTAACATCACTTTTCTGAAAAAAAAAAATTCTGAATGAATTAATAGAACCTGAATAAAAAATGAAAGCTTCGAATAATGTCTTTGAGAATTCACAATTTTCATAATAAAATTTTAATTGATGTCTCGAAATTTCTTTTCTTGTTGAATGTCTTGTTTGACTCAAGGAGTTTTTTGGATGGTCTGGAGAAGATTCTATCTAGCAAAATAGAAAGTTCTTTGAGAACTAGCTACAAATATAAAAAAAAAAGTTTTCATGCAAGTTCAAAAATCTAGCTTTTGATCAAGATAAATTATGTTTTCAAATTTAGATAAATAAAACTAATTTCAATCCCTAATTATCATCAACGTAAACCATAATTTGAAGTGTGGAAAGGAAAATATGATGAGTTCTTATTTGATTTGGAGTAAAAAAGGAACAGAGAGAAAGCAAGATGCATGCGGCACCAAGGGTCCGATCCCCTAAAGCTTTGCCTGAAAGCTATGAAATGGAAACTTGAAAAGCTGCAAAATTTTTGTGTGATCCTCTTAAAAAAAAATTCAGTTTAAAATCTTGATTTCAAAAAAAATCCCTGAGATTAATTAAAAAAATTATTTCAAAGTAATTAAAAACAAATATTGAAAATTAAATATCTCAATCAAATAATTTTTTTTGTTGAAAAATGGAAATCTTTCAATTAAATTTTTTTTTCCAAATTCCAAAACTGATTTTCAAAGTTTTCGAAATTTAATTTCTCATTGAATTTTCAAAGATTTCTATTTCATTTGCCAGACTGCAGAATTTCACTTTTTAAAACGTAATAATCAAAATCCTTTGTCAAGTAATTCCTTCAAAACCTTATTCAAAAAAAATTTTCAAGTTTTCTCAATTGATTAGATTTTTTTTTCAAAAGGCATGATGGGAATAAAATGAAAAAATTGAAAAGCTATATATTTAATTTTATTCACAGATACATACAAAAGCCGCTTAAATTATGAACGAGCCTCAAGTTTCAAATGACAATATCAACGAAGGTTCTCGACCTCGTCAAGAAGAACCGATTAGCAATCAATCAGCTTCCATGATAATTCTTTACTTTGCCTTCAGTGTTTGTTTAGCGATTTTTACTGAAGACATGCAGATGAAAACTCTTGCTTATGCTATCAAGATTGTTCTTGAATTTATTGCAATATTTGGTTTGACTTTTACTCAAGTGAAGACCATGGTATTATTTGAATAACTATGTACTCTTCTCACCCAATAAATGAATAGAAAGACGAGAGATTCCCATTTAAAAAGCTGATTCCTATCAATTTGACAGTGTGGGTGTTTGGAAAGATTCTCTGCTATTCAATTTCCACTCTAAGAACCGGATCTCAAACCTATCACGGCTACGCATTATTCTGGATTTCTCAAGTGGTTTACCATTCAGCCGAGTTTCTCTTTACAGTGACTTGCCACCCAACTAATGTTTCTTGGGATAGTAAAATTTTCAAAAATTCTGGACTAACAAACATCTTTAACAAGGCTTCCTTATTAATCACAGCACAGCCTACTCTATTGCTCAAGTTGTTTGTCACGTTGAATTCTGGATCGAAGCAATTTTCTTCCCCAAATTGAAGGTGAGAGGAATAATATTGCCTCTGGTTTTCATCAATACTTAGGTTCAAATTTTCCTTCAAATCCTCGGATTGGTGATTTGCTTCTTTGGACATTTGTTTAGGATCAGCGCCTTCTATTTCGCCAGAAGCAACTTCACACATTTAATTCAAGATGAAAAAAGACCAACTCATCAATTAGTTACCCATGGTATTTACAAGTATTCGAGACTGAGGGATTTCATAAAATTAATCACAATGAATGATAGGATTTCAAGACATCCAAGCTATTTGGGATGGTTTTTGAGCACTTTGGGTGGACAAGTTTTATTGGTAAATCCAATCAGTGGAGTTGGATTCACTTTGGTTTCGTGGAAATTTTTCTTGGATCGAATTTTGTAAGAAATTTTTAACAAACATCTTCTGAATCATTTTTAGGTATGAGGAATGGACTCTTTATAAATTCTTTGGAAATGATTATCTTGAGTATATGAAGAGAACTCCAATTGGCATTCCATTTTTACAGCATTTCATTGACAAAGCTAGAAGAAAAAATTCTTGACTATCTATCCCCTAAATAAAGAATTATATTTGTTGAACGAGGAGAACAAAAATAGGGAGTGTTTTGATTTTATAAGAGCTTTGTTTGCTTGTTGGCTTGATTAAATAAAAGATAAAAGAAAACTGTTTAATTATATTTTTATATTTGTTTCAAATAACCTATTTTTTTCAAAAACAAAAAATTTCTAAACTTTATTACCAAAAATGGAAATCACGAACAATACTATCTTCTATTATCTCCGCGAGGGTCTTTGGAGTCATTGCAAAAACTACTGTGCTGAAGTACGAAAACCTTCTGGACTCTCTTTCTCATCCTCTTAGGAATACAGACGAGTTAACGACCCATCCTATCTGTTCTGGAGGGCATTTGCAAATTACAAAGATGGCAACCCAAACCAAGCCATTAATGACCTGAATCCCATTAGCAAGAAGAAGGAAATCCAATATGCCGTGACCGTGGCCTTGATCTTTTACCACAACCAATGTCAACACGTTGACAGAGTATAAGCGAATATTATGACTGCAGATTTAAATATGATAGGAAGCAATTTCTTACTTATCCTCCTCTGAAGACAGTTTGAGAAGACTCAGTGGCGACAAATCCTTTATCTTGTTGGCTTATTTCCATTTGTTTAATAATGACCCCAGAGAAGCCCAAGTCTTCCTTGACAATGTAAATGTGGTTGGCGTTTGTTTGTATTAATTTTCTTTGATAAGGCTGGTGGAAATAGCGCTGATACTTTAGTGGCTAAAGGTTGGGTTGAACTTGCTATGAACGAAGACGATTCTGCGGTATTGGAGTTGAATTGAGCCAAACTAAATTATAATAGGCAAAAGCGTTCGATTTGTTTGATTCAGTATTGAGAGATGAGCTTGGAGGGGGTAGAAATCTTGATGCATTGATGGGAAAGGCAAGAGCAAGCGAAGCATTAAAGAAGTTCCCTGTGACTGTCGAGACTGTGAATGAAATTATTGTTATGCATCCTAATTTTGCTCTCGCCCAAGCTGAAAAAGCCAGAACTTTGATGATGATAACAGATTGGGAGCAATTTATTGAAGTGGTTCAAAGAGTACTTGCAAGTGATGAGAGAAACTTTTTTGCTTTACAAGCATACATTTTCTACTTGCTGGCTCAAGATGGAAATATCGAACTCGGATGTGAAAAGCTCAAGTTTTTGAATGGAACTTTGGAGAAGAATGAACCCAACAATGCTGATGTCTTCTTTAAATGCGCTCAACTTTTCTCTAGAATCAGTGGAAGAGATCCAGATATCTTGAAAGTGACTCTTTCAATGATTGACAAGGCCTTGAAGATCAGACCTCTTGAAGCTGATTTTGCTATTGAAAAGGCTTACCATTTCTTGATGATGGGAGATGTTCAAGGCGCTTTCAACCAATATCAAGAAGCCGCTGCTTTGGATGAGAGCAAGATTGATCCCTTGACAGGGATGATTCAATGCAGATTGCTCCAAGGAATGATTGATGATGCTGAACAACAAATTGAGTTTGTGAACGAAATTCAAGTTTCAGTCGGAAAGACCCCAGAAATGGCATTTTTGGAAGCTATGTTGAATTGCAGAAGGCCCAATATGGACGCTGAAACCAAAATCAGCTCTGTGATTAGATACCTCGACGAATCATTGAAGCTCCAAATCGCCCAAACAAAAGCTTTGAATCAAGATTATAGCTTCTACATCAAGCTTAATCCTGACTTTTTACTCTCGTTATCCAAAGAATATTTCCAATTTTTGAATCTTGACCTTGGAAAGAAGGTTGAAGTGGTTCCAGAATATGTTCGTAAAGGAAACAGGCTTTTGGAGATTATCAAGAAGCAGATTCCAGGCTTGCTTCCTGCTCATTTGCTTTTGGCAAAGGGTAAGTTGGGAGCAGGCGATGCTGAAGCTGCTTTGAAGCATATTGAGAGAGTTCTTGAGATTAATCCTCGTCACGAAGAAGCTAATGTGCTTTATGCTTTGATTTCCTTCAAGAACGGCAATGTGAGAAACGCCAAAAATGCCTTGGAAGAAGCTGTTGCGAATAACTTCCAAATCAGAGAAAATCCTTATTTCTTGATGATAAAGGGTGAGATTGAGCTTCAAAGTCAAGATAACGAAGCTGCTCTTGCCACTTTGGAAGCTGCTTATAGTTTGCCAATTGTCAAGACTGGTAAACCAGGGCGTGGTAAAAAAGCTGATCCCAAGGTTGCAAGCCAAATGTTATCATTTACTGACAAAGAAAGATGCAAGTTGCACGTTTTGTTGGCAAAGGCTTATATCGTGAATGGAAGAGTGACTGACGCCAAAAACGTTATGGACGAAGCAATCAAGAACTTTTCAGGCACAGCCGAAGAAGGAACCGTTTTGATGACCAATGCTGAGCTTTCAGTTGCAAGTGGCGATATTAAGAAGGCTTTGAGTATCTTGAAGGCTGTGGACAAGACTTCACAGTATTTCGTGGATGCCAAGAAGCTGATGGCCGAAATTTATCTCACTAACTTGCTTGACAGAAGACATTATGCACAATGCTATATGGAGTTGATTGAAGCCAACCCAACCTATGAGAACTATAAACTCCTTGGAGACGCTTTTATGGCTGTGCAAGAACCAGAAGATGCAGGAGAGGCCTACAAACAAGCCTTACAACTTAATCCCTCTGATTCTGATTTGATTAGAAAAATCGGTAATGCGCTGATTGCTACCCATGACTACAACCAAGCCATGGCTTTTTACGAGCAACTTTTGCAAGACCAACCTGAAAGATTGGATTTGAAGTTGGATATGGGTAAATTGTGCATTCAACTGAATAAATTCGACCGTGCTGATAAGTTCCTTCGTATGGACGTCTTTGGTGACGAATATGGAGCAGGAACCCTCCAAGCTTTGAAGACAAACGTGGAAGGGTTGCTGTCGATCGCAAAATTACACCAAAAGAGAGCAGGTAAATCTAACAATCCCAACCCTGCAATGAGAGAAGCTTATCAAAAGGCTATCTCGATGCAAGGAAATGTGATTGAAGCTACTAAGCAAGTCGGTGGAAATGCTGACGAAGAAAGAAGAGTCTTATCTGATATCAACTACGAGTTGGGCAAATATTTGAGTACCTATGAGAAGAATTACGAATTGGCTCTGCAATATTTTGAGTCTGCTTTCAAATACAATCAAGCCAGTGAAAAGATTTTGTCCAGTATGGCTGACATTCATATGAAGCAGGGAGATTTGGAAGGCGCAGAAATGAGAACTATTCAAGTTTTGAAACTGAATCCTTATAATCAATCTGCTTGTTTCATGATTGCCGATCTGATGATGATTAAGGGTGAGCCCATAAAGGCCATAAAGCAATATTTGAGAGTTCTTGAGTATAAATCTGGAGACTTTACTTTGGTTAGTAAGTTGATTGAGTTGATGTACAGAACTGGTAAATTAACCGAAGCCAATGAGATCTTGGAGAAGATCCAGAAGCAATGCCCCAACCCCAATGATTCTGGGTTGTGTTACTGCAAGGGGCTTTACCAGAAATACTCTAGAAATCCTCAGGAAGCCTTGAAGGAATTCTTTAAAGCCAAGAGAGGAAGTCAGTTTGCTGAAGACAGTATCATTCAAATGGTGGATTTGTACTTGAATCCCGATCAAGATGTTATGTTTAGTACGATCGGAGAAGGAGGTGTTAAGCAAGTTGACGCTGAGAATTTGAGGGCTGCTGACAATTTGATAAAGGAAATGAAGTCCAGAGGATCAGGACTCAAGGGATCAATTTCTGAAACCTACGTGTTGATGTTCCAAAAAGGCAAGATGGATGCTGCAAACAAGAGATTGGTCGATTTGTTGAGTAAATCACCAAATTACGTTCCAGCATTGGTTGCCCAAGCTTTAACCAAATTAATGAATGGAAAGAAAGACGATGCAAAGAAATTGTTGATTATGACTACTAAAGAAGTGTTTTCCTTTGAGTATAGTGAAGATCTCGAAAAAGGTTGGCTCATGCTGGCTGACATGCTCATCCAAGTAATTGTGGTTGTGAAGAGATGATTGTTAATATGATTAATAGAGCAACGATTTAGCATCAGCAGAAAAGGTGTTGAATGAATGTTTAAGATATAATTTGGCTTGTGGTAAGGCAGCTGAATATTTAGGACTGATCAGAGAGAAACAACAAAGTCATGAAGAAGCAGCCCAATACTATGAAAATGCTTGGAAATTAAGTATGGAAAGATCTCCTTCCATCGGGTAAAACTCAGATTGATCGGGAGATATTAACCAAAATTTTTAGATATCGTTTGGCATTTAATTATTTGAAATCAAGAAGATATATTGATTGTGTGGAGATTTGCAAGAAGATCTTGGCAACTTATCCTGATTTCCAAAAGATTGATAAAGACATTTACCAAAGAGCAAAAGCTGCTATTAGGCAATAGGCAAAGAGACTTTTTTATAATTTCTTATCTAGATTGACTGTTTAAATAATTACTATATTCTATAATAAAAGTAACGCTGCAGATTGCATAAAATGAGAAAATAATTTAAGCTGCTTGAAAAAGAGTTTTTGACTTTTATGGAGGGAGGGATGGATATAAAATAACACAAAATAAACAATAAATAGATATGATTATTTACATTAAATAACAATTAGATTTTATCTTTTAAGAAGCACATGCTAAATAATTTTTCATTCATTTTCAAGAGTTTTTCATTTTCTTCACGAAGAGACTTCAAATCATCTTGTTCATTTCCTTCATTTTCTTTGACTGCAGCTTTTTCTCCTCCTCTTCCCTTTCCCTATTTAGAGTTAGTTTTCAAATATCAAAATTCAAGAATACGCTGAACATTGGGAAAGTGGCTTTAATATATTGCATAGGGACTGACTGTTCTTTCACCAAATCTATTCTTCTTTTCTTTTGAATAAGTTCTTCTCCGTTGGGGACAATTGGAACCAATAAGGGTTCAGTTGATGGCTTTTCTTCTTCGTACTTTTTAAAGATGGCAATATCGAAAGGTCTTTTCTTTTGCTTAAGGAAGGATTCGTTTTTATCGAATTCATAAGGTCTTTTAAAGACATGGATGTTATTCACGCTAGTTGTCAAGATGTTCATTTGTTTAACCATATTTCCATCAAAGCTCCAGAAAAGGATTTTACCATTTGATCCTCCAGTAATAATCATATTTTCTTCTTGATAATAGGCGATAGCTGTAACCTCCTCTCTGTTTTGGAAATTAGTAATGAGTTGAAAGAATGAGTTGATTACTTATGACCGACGAAAGTTTTCTTTTCGAGATTTTTGCTCAATTGAAGCTTAGGATCACCAGTAACTTTATCACGAATAGCAAGGTTGTAAATATCTTTATCTTGACTGATTCTATAAGAGTACACATTATGGTTCTTGCAGCCCAAAAACACAAAATCTTCAAGTGGATCCTATGAAAAGAGACTTAGTGAACTTGAGTAATGTTTGGAAAAATTACCAAAGCAAGACAATTGACAGGAGATTCCAATGAAATCATCATAAGCTGAACACCCTTTGCGTAATTCCAAATCTAAAACAATGAGATGATTGATTCAAAAGTTATTTATTACTCTGCAAGTTTTATCGATAGAGCAACTAGCAAGGATTCCGTGTTTCTTTTGAGTGATTTTGATATCGGTAATAAAGTGGGTATGGCCAACCAAAGAAGTTTGGGGCTTAACTCGAGCGTGATCTCCAAGACCAATTGAGTTCAATTCTAAATTCCATTGACTTTGGCGACAGAATATTCTAAAATGGATAAAATAATAGAATTAGAGGAGTAAAAGTACTGTTCAATGTTCCAGGTGTTAATGGTATAATCTTCACCAGCTGTGATAATAGTGCCTCCATCGCTATAAATTACGAGTTAATTCTTCATAATGAAATCTAAAATATACCTGGTTGCAAGGATTTTGCTGGTTGACTTATGGTGAGCTTGGAATTTATGTAAAAGATGGCCGGTAACACAATCCCAGACATAAACAAGACCACTTTGACCTGATTTTTTTATTAATTTTTTCTCACTATTCATTTCTTACTGCCACCGTAGAAATAATATTCATCAGGAGAGAAGCATAAGGAGATGAGCTTCTCAGGTAAACTTGCTCTGATGAAAGGTTTTTTCTGAAAAGTCATGAGATGATTGATCGAAATTTACATTGAGCATATTGAAATAAAGAAGGATAGTCTTTTCACTTTGATGGGCAATAATATTACCGAATCTTTCACTAACAATGAGACCGTTTTTGGCAATCTTGGCTTCCTTTATTGAAAAGAGGTTATTGAAAAAAGTTCAAGAGATGTTAATTTACAGCAGAATAGGTTTCGAGGATACCAGAGGTCTTGGGATCGATAAGATGGATGTTGGGGTTGTTTTCTCCAGTGCAAAGGAAGACTTCACTGGTGAGCTTGATCATACTGCCTGTGATGATGTCGTTATTCATTTTTTGGATAAAGAAAAGAGTGAATCTTTTTTGTTTGATAAATTAGGGTTAAAATTAAAAGGAGGTCAAGCTGTGGTAATTAAATTTTCTGATCGAAAGATGTGTGAATTTCAAAGGTTTTCTCTTTAATCACTCAATTCGTTGAGAAATTTTATGCATCAATCGAAAGGTGTGTGAAATTGAATACTTGTTTGTGAAAGAAAAAAATTTTTTGTTCTAAGAAGATTCAATTTTTCTTTTTTATCGGTCAATTTTTTTCTCGAGATTTCCTGCTCTTCTTCAAGAGATATTTTTTAAAAGAGAAAATTTTCTCAAGAAAAAAGAGAAAAATTAATTTTTCAAGACCAAAATATTCTCAATGACAAAATGAGAATTTGACAATAGATTCACAAGAATAAAATTCTCAAAGTTCGATCCAAAGATTTCTTGGATGGACCAAATAATTTTTTCAATGCTCCAGAGCCTTTTTACTTGAGGAAAGATCTTTTGAAACAATTTTATATTAGAAAATTTTAAATGAGATTTCTCTTAGGTTTATTTTCTCTCTTTTCTTCATCAAAAAAGAGGCTTTTTCATGATTTCCGATAATTTTCAGCTAAAGTCAAAATGAATTTTGGGTTATATTCAAACTGAGGCAAAAATAATTAGAATGTAGAACAAAACATACTGAAAAATAATTTTTCTTGTTATTTCAACATTTATCGAAACGCTTTTTCAATTTGAATCTTCTTGAGAAATTTGAATGCTGCATCTTTTTTTGCCTAAATCAGGCCTTTATAATCACACAACAATATGAAAAATACTTCCAATTTTGTATGTCCCTTTCCAATGACAAGAAAGCGATCAAAGCTCACCTGTGCCTCGAAAGCCGCATTTGCTATAATTTTTTCGATGAAATAATTTCGTAAATAGTGAGGTTTTACGTTTTGAAGGTGGAGTTAGAACCCAGCTGAACTCAACAGACATTTCTTTTTCAAGCAAATTTAACTGATAAAGCGGAGATTCTTTATGAGAAACTTCTGAATTACTTGTATCTTCTTCAGAATCTTTTGGCATAATCTTTGGGATCTGATCTATCACTTGAGAATAAGTAATTCAGAGATTATGTCAATATCTAGAATACCTTTTTGAACCGAAATAACAATATGTGCTTGTTCAAAATTATAAATAGGATTTGTGAGCAAGGTTTTAACTCCATCCAGGGCTGCTTCAGTTTTTGCAGCTTGCTTTGAAATTCCTATTGAAAATATTTATATAACTTATTTCTTTATAAATAATATACCTCGACCATAACCAATTTTATCTCCACTGAAAATGCAAATACTCTCGAATCTTTAGTTCTTTGTATTGAAACGAAAAAACAAAAAAATGATTTACGTCTGAGCCTTGGATTTTTGAATCTCATTGATTTGAAAGTTCACCAATTTTCGAACTTTATGGGCAGTTTCATTGAGAATGCTATTTGGATTTATGTTGTATTTTTTTATCGATTGCAAAACACCTTCAATATAAGGCGAATAAACCTGATTAGAATTGTGACTTTGGGAAAACATTAATGAAATTATTACAATGAGTTGATTGAGTCTTGAATAAATAGGGTGAAGTCTTCTCTTCTTTTAAAACTTTTTGAAAAATTGGATAATCAATCGGTTGAAATTTTGTTATTTTTTGACTGTCAATTCCAAAGAATTCTCATAAAGCAAGAGTGATATTGAACTGATAAAATGGATAGAGCCCTAACTCAAGAAGATAGTATTTCAAGTTTTGATAGATCTATGGAATCTCATTAACTTTCGATGAATTTTTTTTATTTAGAAGAGATAACAATGAAAAGATCTAAAAAATGACCAATTCGTAAATACTCACTTTTCATCATTTCAAGAAAGAAATTATCCAGACTGACCAAAATAGTGAAGAATTGGATTTTATCTCACCTGTACTGGCGATGCAAAACGACTTTTTTTAAAAATAGAAATTCAATGAAATGACTGCTTTTTATCGTTGATGATATTGTTGAATTTGAAAACTCATTCAACTTCAAAAAGCAAGCAAATACAGAAATTTATTTTGATGAGCTGATTGACTGACTCGAATCTCGAATTTAATTGCTAAAATTAGCAATCAAAAAGACTCTCTTTCTAACATGATGAACAGCACCTTGTTCAATTTTTGTTGAAAAGTTCATATTCCCCTGATTAGTTGCGGTTTTCCTGACAGAATATTTTGGAGTTTGCGAGTCTAATTTTTAGGCGGCAAGGAGATTACATGAGCAAAAACTTACAAACTGAAAACAGACTCAATTAAACTCACAAAAACAATAAATGTACATAGAAAGATTCTTTTTCAAGATTCAAAGGAGCGAGAACAATTATCAAAGAGGGGAAGAGAGGGAAGGAAAAAAGTAATAATAAACGACTTAATGATAGTGAAAAATAATAAACACATCAGCTAGAGATAAAGCAAAAATAATAATAATAGTTTTTACATTTTACATAAAAATTTAGAGCTTCCTTTTTGTTAATTATTTGACAAAGGAAAAAAGAAATCGATCAAAAATATACATTTGAAAAGAATTAAAAATATTTTGTTATCTTGAAGTTGAGTTTAGTGTACCAAAAATATCTTAATTCATTCACATCTCAGCTTGACGGCTTAACCCCACCAGCTAGGTCTAATAACGCCTCTTCCTTGTTCCACTTGCTGTCTCAATTGGTTAGTAAAGACTCGGTTTTCATTGCTTAAATAGTTTCTGCTTGAATAATCATCAGGCATATACAATCCTCCATGGACTCTCTTGCTACTGGGAGCCTTGTAATTATAAATGTTGTTGTATCTATCCAAGATATCGGCAGCATTGGAATGGTTGGCGCTAGGTCTTCTGATTTCTTGAAGAGGTTCTCTTTTTTCTGCGAGAGCTTGAGCATCAGCATAATACTTTTTGACAATGTCCTCAGCTCTTTTACTGATGGCGTCATTGCTATAGATTCTATCCAAGACTCTGGGGTTGCTGTACTTGTCTTCAGGTGCATTATTATTATTAGCAGCATATTTATTTATTAAATAAGCTTGTCTTGAGACTTCCTTGGGTCTGTTGGGATCCATATTTTCTTGATTGTGTCTATTAGCTCTTTCTTCTCTGGAAGGCTCGACATAGTTTCTGCCTTGTCTGACGATATAGTGAGGAGGCTTGGCGTTTTCATCATTCCTGGCGGCTTTAGGAGACCTGTCTCTGACAGGTCTGACTCTTTCAACAAGATTCTCAACAACCAACTTTTTGACAGGTCTCTCTTCAAGATTTTCCTTTTTGCTTGAAGGGACTCTAGATTGCTTTTGGGGGACCTTGATGGGGACAATTTTGTCTTCTTCGCTGTGGGAGTGATGAGAATAAGGTCTCTTGGGCCTTTTAGCTGGGACGGCCTTGTCATTTTCTTCTAATTTGTTGAGACTTCCGTGATCAAAGTCTTGAGACTTGGCTTCTTCTCTATATTTAGCCTTTGGGAGTTTATCTTGAAGAGCTCTAATGTTTCTTGGAAGCTTGATAGTGCCCAAGAGTTCGATAGTATCATCAATATCATTCAAACTTTGAATGACATCTTTACCATTTTTCAACAACAAAGGATGACTGAGGAGTCTATCGCAGCTTGGTCTCATAGAAGGGGAGACTTTCAAGCACATGCCAATAAGATCGCTCAAATCCGAAGAATAATGAGATGGGATCTTGTCGTAAACACCCTTTTGGATCTTTTTAAAGAGTCCTTGCATATCGTTGGCTCTGAAGGGAGGCTTCAATGCGCAAAGCTCGTACAAGACACAGCCCAAAGACCAGATATCGCTTCTGGAGTCATAAGGCTTGTCTTGCCAGACTTCAGGACTGGCATAGTAGGGAGTTCCTGTTTGAGTGCGGACAAGATTGGTCTTGGCCACGATAGAGACGTTGAGATCACCAAGTTTGATGGTCTTTTTGTCTCCAGAAAGGAAGATGTTGGCAGATTTGAGATCTCTATGGATGATTCTCATGTCATGCAAGGTTTTTAAACCAGAGATCATTTGAGTAGCAAAAGCCCAGATCTCTTCTTCTTTAAAGAAGGTTCTGCCTTTTTGGTGTTGAGTTATTCTATTGTAAAGATCCCCGCCACTTGCGTATTCCATAACAACACAAAGAGTCATGGAATTATCTTCAAAGAAGGCTTCCTTGTAGCCGACAATGTAAGGATTATTGATGGAAGCAAGAATTCTGACTTCATTGAGAGCGTTCTGCTTTTCCTTTTCAGAAAGAGCAGACATTTTGACCTTTTTCATGGCATATTCTTGACCGTCAGAGATACGTTTAACTTTCCAGACAGAGGAGAAGGCACCTTCACCAAGTTTGGAGATGATTTGAAACTCTTTGATTCCCATGTTGTGAGTTTGGAGTGAATGAATGAATTAAAAATTGTATTGTAATTAGGAGAAACCAGAGTTGTACTAATACTACGATGAGTTTTTCGCTCGAATTCTGATTGGATAATTTTAACACATCCCCTGCCCAAAAAATAATCCCTTTGAGAATATTTGAATTTCTTTTTTTTAAAAAAAGGTTTTCGAGATGGAAGAGAAGAAAAATCAAAAGATATTGTTAAGCTCAACTTTTCTCATTTCGTTTAAATTCTCTTAATTTTGTTGGGGTACAAAAATGAACAAAAATCACTGAAATTGGTTCCATTTAATTGGAATGT
>Ga0182738_1005173_pt1 | contig 14059 bp, 14 predicted proteins | sample eDN5th30CBELigMG_FD_128876 | JGI IMG/M metagenome (GOLD analysis project Ga0182738, IMG submission 128876) | Enriched Miracle-Growth compost microbial communities from Emeryville, California, USA - eDNA 5th pass 30_C BE-Lig MG (version 2)... ...
GGCGCCGGCGGCAACATCGGCACGGCCACCGTCGCGCGCGCCGCGCCCGACGGCTACACCCTGGTGCTGGGCACGATAGGCACCCACGCCATCAACCCCAGCCTGTACAAGCAGATGCCCTACGATGCGACCAGGGACTTCGCGCCCATCACGCGCATCGCCATGGTGCCCAACGCCCTGGTGGTGAACAAGGACGCGCCCTACGGCACAGTGCAGGAAATGATCGCCTGGGGCAAGGCCAACCCCGGCAAGCTGACCTTCGGCTCGTCCGGCCACGGCAGCACGCTGCACCTGTCGGGCGAGACCTTCAAGCTGCTGACCGGCGTGGACATGGCGCACATCCCCTACAAGGGCAGCTCGCCGGCCGTGGCCGATCTGCTGGGCGGGCAGATCTCCATGATCTTCGACAACCTGCCGTCGGCGCTGCCGCACGTCAAGGCCGGCCGGCTCAAGGCGCTGGGCGTGACCTCGGCCGTGCGCGTCGAGCAACTGCCCGATACGCCCACCATCGCCGAGGCCGGCGTGGCCGGCTACGAGGTGGTGTCGTGGTTCGGCCTGTGGGCCCCGGCCGGCACGCCGCCGGAGGTGGTCGGCAAGCTCAACAAGGAAGTGGTGGACATCATCAGGACGCCGGCCATGCAGAGCCAGATCCGGGAGCAGGGCGCGCTGCCCCATCCCGAGACGCCGGCGCAGTTCGGCGAGTTCATCGAGAGCGAAACGCGCAAGTGGTCGGACGTGGTGCGCAGGGCCAATCTGTCGATCGAATAGGCCGCGCAGGGCGGCAGGCAAGCAAGCCGCCGGCCCGGCGGGCCGGCGCATCGTCAAGGAGCGGACATGCAAGGGATGATGGAAGGAAAAGTCGTCGTGGTCACCGGCGCCGGCGGGGGAATCGGGCGCGACGTCGCCCTGCAGCTCGCGCAGCACGGGGCGAAAGTCGTCGTCAACGACATCGGCGCGGCACTCAGCGGCGAGGTGCCGGACGCCGGCCAGGCGCCGGCCAAGCCGGCCGACGCGGTGGTCGCCGAGATCCGCGCCCAGGGCGGCGACGCCGTGGCCAGCTACGACTCGGTGGCCGGCCGCGCCTCGGCCGAGGCCATCGTGCAGTGCGCGCTGGACCACTACGGCCGCATAGACGGCGTGGTCAACAACGCCGGCAACCTGCGCGACCGATCCTTCCACAAGATGAGCGAAGAGGAATGGCGCGCGGTCATCTCCGTGCACCTGGACGGCAGCTTCTTCGTCAGCCGCGCGGCCGCCGCGCATTTCCGCGCGCAGGAAAGCGGCGCCCTGGTGCACATGACGTCCACCTCCGGCCTGATCGGCAATTACGGCCAGGCCAACTACGGCGCGGCCAAGCTGGGCATCGTCGCGCTGTCCAAGATGATCGCGCTGGACATGGGCCGCTACAACGTGCGCTCGAACTGCATCGCGCCCTCGGCCTGGAGCCGCATGACCAGCTCCATCCCCACCGACACGCCGCAGCAGCGCGACCGCGTGGAAAAGCTCAAGAAAATGGAAAGCGGCAAGATCGCGCCCATGGCGGTCTACCTGCTGAGCGATGCCGCGCGCGAAGTCACCGCCCAGGTCTTCGCCGTGCGCGCCAACGAGATCATGCTGATGAGCCAGCCCCGGCCGATCCGCTCGGTGCACTTCAGCGAGGGCTGGACGCCGGAGCGCATCGCCGAGGTGGCCATCCCGGCGATGCGCAGCCAGTTCTATCCGCTGGAGAGGTCGCCGGACGTGATGTGCTGGGATCCGATCTAGGAGTCGTTGGTGTGCGGAAGGGCTTGCTTGTATCTCATTTGAGATGCAAAATGGAATGTCCTGACAGGAGGCAAGACCATGGCCGCTCAAACCTCGATGATCCATATCCGTGTGGACGACAATCTCAAGACCGAAGCTACCGAAAAACTTGCCAGCTTCGGCCTGACGCTTTCGGATGCCGTGCGTATCCTGCTGACGCGCATCGCCAAAGAGGGCGGCCTGCCTGCCGGCCTTACGGCCGATCCCGAGGCCCATGATGCCTGGTTCCGCGCCAAGGTCCGCGAAGCGCTGGCCGACACACGGCCAGGCGTGCCGCATCAGCAAATGATGGATGAAGCGCAAGCCTTGATCGACAGGAAGCGCCGTGCCCGAGCTTGAGTGGACCCAGTCCGCTCGCGCCGACTTGCTGGGGATCGTTGACTACATCCCGGATGACAGCCCCGCTGCAGCCCAGCGATTGAAAGACGATGTCGAGGCGAACTAGGCTCCACACCATGGCCCTGAAAACAATCGTTGTCCTGGGCGCCACGGGACAGCAGGGCGGCGCGGTGGCGCGCTCGCTTGCCGCCGATGGCCGCTGGCAGGTTCGCGCGCTCTCCCGGCATCCCGATTCCGATACGGCCCGCCACCTGGCTGCGGACGGCATCCGGGTCGTGGTCGGGGACATGGACGATCCGGCTTCCCTGCAGGCCGCTTTCGCCGGCGCGCACGGCGTCTTTTCCGTCCAGGGCACCGACCGGGGCGGCGAGGTCGAGGCGCGCCGCGGCATCGCCGTCGCCGATGCGGCGCAGGCCGCCGGTGTGGGGCACTTCATCTACGCCTCCGTCGGCGGGGCCGAGCGGCGATCGGGCGTGCCGCATTTCGAGAGCAAATGGCGCGTCGAGGAGCACATCCGCGGCATCGGCCTGCCCGCCAGCATCGTGCGTCCGGCCTTCTTCATGGAGAACTTCCTGAAGCCGTCCTTGCGCGCGGTGCTGCTGGCCCTGCTGCGCGCCTATGTGCCCGCGGAGAAGCCGCTTCAGATGATCGCCACGGCCGACATCGGCAAGTGGGTGGCGCACGCCTTCGCCCATCCCGGAGTCTTCATCGGCAAGGCCGAGGAAATCGCCGGCGACGAACTGGACCGCGCGCAGATCATCGCGGCCTTCGGACGCCATGGCTGGTCGGCGGGCCTGCCGCTGCCTGTTCCGAGACTGTTGCTGCGCCCGCTTCCCCATGACGTTCGCAGGATGTTCGAGTGGTTCGGCCAAGCGGGCTATGCGGCCGACATCCCGGCGCTGAAAGCCAGGCAGGCCGATCTGCTGGCCCTGGACGACTGGATCGCTGCGCAAGGCCGCGCGCAACCGAAGACCTGATCATCCCCCCGGGACCCGCGGCGCCCGGGCCGGGCAGTTTTTCGGGAACGGTTGTTGTGATCGCTACAATTTGATTGTATAAAGTAGTGACTGCTACAATCCGGTCCGCCATGACTTTCGCCCAGCAGATTTCCTCCCGGCTCGACAGCCTCACCCGCGCCCAGCAGGGCCTGGCGCGCTATATCCTGGACCACGGCGAGCAGGTGGCCTTCATGACCGCCAGGCAGCTGGCCGATGCCATCGGCCAGAGCGACGCCGCCGTGGTGCGCTTTGCGCGCGCCGCGGGGTATTCGGGCTACGCCGAATTGCGCGAGGCGCTGCGCGAAAGCCTGCTGGAGCGCGCCGGCGCGGTGGGCATGCGCAAGGCGGCGCCTTCCACGGTGGCGGCCCTGAAGGCGCAGGTCTTCGAGGCGGACGCGGCCCTGGCGACCGAGACGGCGCGCCTGAACGACGACGACACCGCGGTGGCGGTGGCCGACCTGCTGATAGGCGCGCGGCGCATCTGGGTCACCGGGCACGGCACGTCGTACCCGCTGGCGGCCTATCTTTCCATGCACCTGAACCAGGTGCTGGACAAGGTGCAGGTCTTCAATGTGGAGCACGGCGACCTGGCCGACCGCTTGCGCACGGTGGGCAAGGGCGATGTGTTCGTCGGCATCGGCTATGTGCGCTACCTGCCCTATACCGTCGACATCCTGCGCCTGGCGCGCGAGGCGGGCGCCGAGGTGGTGGCGATCACCGACCGGCCCACTTCGCCGCTGGCACGGCTGGCGGCGCACACGCTGTACGCGGCGCGCGGCATGACGTCCTTCGCGTGGTGGTCGCAGGCCGGCACGCTGGCGCTGGCCAACTGGATCACGGCGCTGATCATGGTGCGCGATTCCGACCGGGTGGCGCAGCAGCTGCGCCAGTCGGACGACGCCTGGAAGCGCCTGGGCCATTGGCGCGGCAACGGCAACAGCGAGAGCGAACTGTCGCTCGAACAGCATCTGCGGGCGGGCATGCAGTCCCGCTCCAAACGCACGTCGGGCAAGGCCTGACATCACAGACAAGGGAGAATCGCATGCAGTCGAAGACATTCCAAGCCGCCGGCGTCGCGCAGGCCGGCCGCCGGACATTCCTGAAACGCTCGGCGCTGGCCGGCGTGGCGCTGGGCAGCGCCGGCCTGGGGATGCCGCTGGCCCATGGCAAGGACGCCGGCCAGGTGGTGGTGCGCGGCCTGGGCGGCGCCTACCAGGACGCGATGGACGCCGCCCTGTACAAGCCGTTCACGGCCGAGACGGGCATCAAGGTGGTGGTGCAGCCGGCCACGGCGGCGCAGATCCGCGCCATGGTGGAGGCCCGCCGCGTGCAGGTCGATGTGGTCGACCTGCTGGACGTGGCGCAGATCGCGCTGGACAAGATCGGCGCGCTCGAGCCCATCGACTACGACGGCATGAAGTACACCGATCCGGCCGACATCCAGCCCTCCGTGCGCCACGCCAACATGGCCGGCAACCTGTACTTCGCCACCGTGCTGGCCTACAACACCGAGGTGTTCAAGCCGGGCACCCAGCCGCGCTCGTGGGCCGAGTTCTGGGACGTGGCGCGCTTTCCCGGCGCGCGCACGCTGGCCGACCAGAAGGCCGGCGCGGCCGAGCTGGAGTTTGCCCTGCTGGCCGACGGCGTGGCCAAGGACGCGCTCTATCCCATCGACCTGGACCGCGCCTTCAAGGCGCTGGACCGCATCAAGGGCAGCGTGGCCAAGTGGTGGGACACCGGCGCCGTCTCCGCCCAGCTGCTCGAGCGCAAGGAAGCCGTCCTGGGCGGGATCTGGAACGGTCGCGCCCAGGCCCTGATCGACCAGGGCGCGCCGCTGGCCATCGAATGGAACCAGGCCAAGCAGCAGGTGCAGTACTGGGGCATCGTCAAGGACGCGCCCAACCGCGCCAATGCGCAGCGCTTCATCGACTTCGCGCTGCAGCCCAAGGTGCAGGGCGAGCTGACCCGCTACATCGCCTACGGCCCCACCAACACCAAGGCGTTCGAACACGTCCGCCCCGAGGACCTGCCCAAGCTGCCCAGCTCGCCCGAGCATTTCGCCGCCTCGTTCGAGCAGGATGCGCAATGGTGGTCGGACAATCTCGCCACCGTGGGCCAGCGCTGGCAGGCCTGGGTGCTGCGGAGGTCTTGATGGCGCAAGTGCAGGCAACGCCAACGCCGGCGCGCCGCGGGGCGGAACTGCGGCTGGAAGGCATCAGCAAGTTCTATGGCGCCTCGGCGGCGGTGCGCGATCTCGACCTGGCCGTCGGCGCGGGCGAGTTCGTGACGCTGCTGGGCGCCAGCGGCTCGGGCAAGACCACCACGCTGATGATGCTGGCGGGTTTCACCGCGCCCAGCGCCGGCCGCATCGCGATCGGCGGGCGCGATGTCACCGGGCTGCCGCCGGGCAAGCGCGACCTGGGCGTGGTGTTCCAGAACTATGCGCTGTTCCCGCACCTGACGGTGGCGCAGAACCTGGCGTTCCCGCTGGAGATGCGCCGGATGCCGCGCGCCCGCATCGACGCCGAGGTGCGCCGCGCCCTGGAGCTGGTGCAGCTGGCCGACAAGGGCGGGCGCTACCCGCGCGAGCTGTCCGGCGGGCAGCAGCAGCGCATCGCCCTGGCGCGGGCCATCGTGTTCGAGCCCCAGGCGCTGTTGATGGACGAGCCGCTGGGGGCGCTGGACAAGAACCTGCGCGAGCACATGCAGGTCGAGATCAAGCGGCTGCACACTTCGCTGGGCGCCACAGTCGTGTTCGTCACGCACGACCAGGAAGAGGCGCTGACCATGTCCGACCGGGTGGCGGTGATGCAGGACGGCCGCATCGCCCAGATCGCCCCGGCGCGCGAGATCTACGAGCAGCCGGCCAGCCGCTGGGTGGCCGGCTTCATCGGCCAGTCGAATTTCCTGCCGGGCGCGATCGCCGGCCGCGACGGCGACGACTACGTGGTGCAGCTCGACAGCGGCGAGCGGATCCGGGCGCGCGGGCACGTGGCCGGCGCGCAGGGCCGGCGGGTGTGCGGCGTGCTGCGCCCCGAGCGGGTGCGCGTGCAGGAGCCGGCCGCCGGGCGGGACGCGCCGGCCGGCGCCGCGCTGGCCGGCGAGGTGGTGGACACGCTGTACCTGGGCCACACCGTGAAGCTGGGCGTGCGCCTGGCCGACGGCACGGTGCTGCGCACGCAGGCGGCCAGCGACGGCCACGGCAGCGTGCCCGCCGTGGGCGCCGCGGTGGCGGTGCAATGGGACCCGGGCAGCGTATGGCTGGTCGACGCGGACGGGGGCGCGTGATGCCCGCCTTCCTGCGTTCCCCGCGCGCCGCGCCGTGGCTGCTGCTGGCGCCCACGCTGCTGCTACTGGCGGTCTTCTTCCTGTATCCGCTGGGCGACATGCTGGCGCGCAGCCTGTACGACCCGGACCTGACCTGGAAGCACTACGCCCGGCTGGTGGACGAGCCCACCTACCTGCAGGTGTTGTGGATCACCTTCGAGATCGCGCTGTCGGTCACGCTGGCGACGCTGGTGCTGGGCTATCCGCTGGCCTTCTTCCTGTCGCAGATACGGCCGCGCGCCGCCGGGCTGCTGATGATCCTGGTGGTGGTGCCGTATTTCACCAGCGTGCTGGTGCGCACCTATGCCTGGATGGTGCTGCTGGGCACTGAGGGCATCGTCAACCAGCTGCTGCGCGCCGCCGGGCTGATCCAGCAGCCGGTCACCATGATGTACACGCGCTTCGGCGTGCTGGTGGGCATGACCTACATCCTGCTGCCCTATATGGTGCTGGCGCTCTACAGCGTGATGCGCGGCGTCGACACCGGGCTGCTGCGCGCCGCCGAAAGCCTGGGCGCCTCGCGCCGCCGGGCCTTCTGGCGCGTCTTCGTGCCGCTGTCCATGCCGGGCGTGGCCGCGGGCAGCCTGCTGGTGTTCATCCTGTCGATAGGCTTCTTCATCACGCCGGCGCTGATGGGCAGCCAGCAAGACAGCATGATCTCGATGATCATCGAAAGCCAGGTCGAAACCTATTTCGACTGGGGCTTCGCTTCGGCCCTGGCGTCCATCCTGCTGGCCTGCACCCTGGCGCTGTTTCTGGTCTACGAGCGGGTGGTGGGCCTGAACCGGCTTTTCGAGGCCAAGCTATGACCACGCGCAAGGTAGGGGCGGCCACCACCGCCGCGGCGATCGCCGTGCTGGCGTTTTTGGCGCTGCCCATTGTCATCATCTTCCCGCTCGCGCTCAGCCCGTCGGAGTACCTGACCTTCCCGCCGCAGGGCCTGTCGCTGCGCTGGCTGGAAACCGTGCTGGCCAGCGCCGACTGGCGCGGCTCGATCTGGCTGAGCCTGCGCATCGCGCTCGGCGCCACCGCGCTGGCGGTGGTGCTCAGCGTGCTGGCCGCGCTGGCCCTGGTGCGCGGGCGCTTCCGCTTCAAGCAACTGGTGTACGCGCTGATCCTGCTGCCCATGATCGTGCCCAACATCATTTCGGCGATCGCGATGTTCTTCTTCTTCGCCGATGCCGGCGGGGCGTTCGGCAGCACGCTGGCCATCGTCATCGGCCACGCGGTGGTGTCCCTGCCCATCGCGGTCATCATCCTGTCGGCCACGCTGCAGGGCGTGGACGGGCGGCTGGAGCACGCCGCGCTCAGCCTGGGCGCGAACCGGTACACGGCGTTCCGGCGCATCACGCTGCCGCTGATCGCGCCCGGCATCGCCTCGGCCTGCATCTTCGCCTTCCTGAGCTCGTTCGACGAGCTGCTGATCGCCATGTTCATGGCCGGCAGCACCGCGCAGACCCTGCCGGTGCGCATCTGGAACTCGGTGCTGTTCCAGCTCGATCCCACTATCGCCGCGGTCAGCGCCCTGCTGGTCGTGGTATCGGTCCTCGCGCTGCTGGCGGCCAACCTGCTGGCGCGGCGCGGGGCACGGACTTAAACACGCATAGGATGTCATGAGCCAGACCAAGCAGTTGCTGTTCACGCAGGACGAATACGACGCCCGGGTGGCGGCGGTGCGCGCCCACATGAAGGCGCGCGGCATCGAGGTATTGCTGGTGGACCAGACCGAGTTCCTGGCCTATCTCACCGGCTTCAGCGTTTCCGAGAACATGTACCGGTGCTGCCTGCTGCCGCTGGACGGCGAGCCGGTGATGGTGCTGCGCGCGGTGGACCTGGGTCCCTTCCTGGAAAGCTCCTGGGTGGAGGACGCCGCCGCCTTCGCCGACTGGGAAGACCCGCTGCAGGTGCTGGCGCGCGTCCTGGCCGCGCGCGGCTGGGACGCCGCGCGCCTGGGCATCGACGAGGACTCGTACTGCATGCCGCTGCGCCGCTACCGGCAGCTGACCGTCTTGCTGCCCAAGGCGCAGTTCGTGGATTTCTCCGGCGTGCTGGAGCAGGTCCGCATGCGCAAGTCGCCCCAGGAGATCGCCTATCTGCGCGAGGCCGGACGCATCGCCGACCTGGCCATGGCGGCGGTGCTGGAGAACGCCGGCGAAGGCCGCAGCGAGCGCGACGCGGCCGCCGTGGTGCACCAGGTCTTCATGGCGCACGGCGCCGACACCAGCCGCGCCGGCATCATCACCGCGGGGGTGGGCGACAGCTTCCTGCACGGCAACCTGCACGGCCATCCGCTGCGCCGCGGCGACGTCCTGCACCTGGAGCTGCTGCCGCTGGTCAACGGCTACAGCGCGCGCCTGATGCGGCCGGTGGTGATCGGCCCGGCCGGCGAGCGCGCGGCGCTGGCCGAGCAGCTGGTCGCCATCCAGGACCGCCAGTTCGCCGCCATGACGCCGGGCCGCCCGGCGCGCGAAGTCGACGCCGTCGCGCGCGACGGCCTGCTCGCGGCCGGCCTGCGCGAGACCTACCTGAACATCACCGGCTACACCGTCGGGCACTTCCCGCTGTCCACGCCGCACACCAGCGACTTCTCGCGCGTCTTCCTGCCTACCTCCGACTGGGTGCTGGAGCCGGGCATGGTGTTCCACATGTACGTGTCGGCGGCCGGCGTGGCCTTCAGCGAGACGGTGCTGACCACCGACACCGGCATCGAGCTGCTGACCCGCTTCCCGCGCCGGCTGCACGAAGTCTGACGCCATGGCCCGCATAGCGGTCGGCGGCTTCCAGCACGAGACCAACACCTTCTCGCCGCAGCCGGCCACCCTGGCCGACTTCCTGGACGGCGGCGGCTGGCCCGGCCTGCTGCGCGGGCCTGCCGTGCTGGACGTGACCGCGCCCATGAACCTGCCGATCGCGGGCGCAGCGGCCGAGCTCGCCGCGCTGGGGCACGCGGTGGTGCCCCTGGTGTGGGCGGCCGCCACGCCCTCCGGCCGCGTCGAGGATCGGGCCTTCGAGGCGATATGCGGGGGGTTCCTGGAGGAGCTGGCCGCCGCCGGCCCGGTGGACGCGCTGTACCTCGACCTGCACGGCGCCATGGCCACGGCCTCGCACGACGACGGGGAGGGCGCGTTCCTGCGCCGCCTGCGCGAGCGCCTGGGGCCGGACGTGCCCATCGTGGCCAGCCTGGACCTGCATGCCAACGTCTCGCCGGACATGGTGGCGCTCAGCGATGGCCTGGTGGGCTACCGCACCTACCCGCACGTGGACATGGCCGAGACCGGCGCGCGCGCGGCGCGGCTGCTGCACGCACGCCTGCGCAGGGGCGCGCCGTGGGCGAAGGCGTGGCGGCGGCTGGACTACCTGGTGGCGTTGACCAGCCAGTGCACGCTGGCCGAGCCCGCCGCGGGGCTGTATGCCGAGCTGGCGGCGCTGGAGCGCGAAGCCGGCCTGGCCTCGCTGAGCTGGACCGGCGGCTTCGCCCTGGCGGACGTGGCCGACTGCGGCCAGGCGGTGCTTGCCTATGGCGATACGCCGGCCCAGGCCGAAGCCGCGGTGGAGCGCTTTGCCCGCCGCCTGGCCGCGGCGGAGCCGCAGTTCCGCCAGCGCATCTGGGACGACGGCGAGGCCGTGGCCCATGCCGTGGCCCGGGCGGCCGCGGGGCGCGGCCCCGTGGTGCTGGCCGATACGCAGGACAACCCGGGCGGCGGCGGCTCGTCGGACACCACCGGCCTGCTGCGCGCGCTGGTGGCCGCCGGGGCCCGGGACGCGGTGGTCGCGCTGCTGCGCGACCCCGAGGCCGTCCGCCAGGCGCATGCGGCGGGCGAGGGCGCCACGCTGCATCTGGCGCTGGGCGGCAAGACGCCCGACCAGGCCGGCCGCCCGGGCGTGCCCTGCGCCGGGCCGTACCGGGTGGAGCGCCTGACCGACGGCCGCTTCACCGGCACCGGCCCGATGTGGGGCGGCTCGCCCATCGACCTGGGGCCCACGGCCCTGCTGCGGCTGGGCGGCGTGCAGGTGATCGCCACCTCGGGCAAGATGCAGGCGGCCGACCAGTCCATCCTGCGCCACGTCGGCATCGACCCGGCGTGCGCCGGCATCCTTGCGCTGAAGAGCTCGGTGCATTTCCGCGCCGATTTCCAGGAATTGGCCGACGAGGTCCTGGTGGTGGCCAGCCCGGGGCTGGTGTGCGCGCGGCTGCAGGCCTTGCCGTACCGGAACCTGCGGGCCGGGGTGCGCGTGCCGGGCTGAGCCCATATCGGCCTTGACAGGCATCCCGTTTCGTAACATCATTAGTTTCATGAAACGCGACAGCCGCTTGTCCTCCGTCCTGCATGCGCTTTTGCACATGGCCGAGCACGATGGACCCGTCACTTCGGAAACCCTGGCGCAATGCCTGGGCACCAACCCGGTCGTCGTCCGGCGCACCATGGGATACCTGCGGGAAGCGGGCATCGTCACGTCCGGCCGAGGCCATGCGGGAGGATGGCGCATCCGTGCCGACCTTGGCGCCGTCACCCTGCGCCAGTTGCACGAAGCGCTCGGCGAGCCGGCCATGTTTGCCATCGGCAACCGCAACGAGACGCCGGAGTGCCTGGTCGAACAGTCGGTAAATGCCGCGCTCGAAGGCACGTTCGCCGAAGCCGAGGCGCTGCTGCTGAAGCGGTTCTCGGAAATCACCCTTGCCGACCTGGCCGCCGATTTCGCGCGCCGGCATGCGGCTGCACGACACGGAAGGAGCCGGCCATGCGCTACGACGTGATCGTCGTCGGCGGAAGCTATGCAGGAATGGCAGCAGCCCTGCAACTGGTGCGGGCGCGCAGGTCCGTGCTGGTGATCGATGCGGGCCGGCGGCGCAACCGCTTCGCCGGCCATTCGCACGGTTTTCTCGGCCAGGATGGCGTGCCCCCCGGCGACATCGCGGCGAACGCGCGCGGCCAGCTCGAAGCGTATCCGACGCTGACCTGGCTCGAAGGCCTGGTCGAAACCGTTATGGGACAGGCGGACGAATTCACGGCCACGACGTCCGACGGCCGGTCGCACCGAGGCCGCCGTCTCCTGCTGGCCACCGGTGTGGCCGACCAGCTCCCGGCCATCGACGGACTCGCCGAGCGCTGGGGCAAGACCGTCTTCCATTGCCCATACTGCCATGGCTATGAGCTCGGCCAGGGCCGCATCGGCATCGTCGGGGCGGGCCCCTTGTCCATCCACCAGGCCGAACTGCTCACCGATTGGGGGGATGTGACCCTGCTCGTCAACGGCGCCGTCGAACTGAGCCAGGAGGACAGGGCCAGGCTGGCGCGCCGGGGCGTGGCTGTCGAGGAGACTTCCATCGACAGAATCGAAGGGCATGCCGACGTGGCGATGGCCGACGGGCGGCGGCTGAGTTTTGCGGGCCTGTTCACGGCCACGCGTACCTCTCCTTCCAGTCCTCTGGCCGCGGCCATCGGCTGCGTGCTGGAAGAGACGCCAATGGGCATCCAGATTCGCATCGATGCCGAGAGCAAGACTTCGGTTGCTGGCGTATTTGCCTGCGGTGACGCCGCGCGGTCGCCCCATTCGGTGTCGCTGGCCGTGGGCGGCGGCGCCATGGCAGGCGCGCAGGTCCATCGTTCGCTGCTTTGGCCCGAGACGCTCGCGCCCGTGGGGGGGGAAGGCTGGCGGTGAGCGGCCCGTGTGCCAAGCGCAGATGTCGCGCTTGCACTATTGACGTCTGAGGCGCTCGATCGCAACCAAGAAGGCAGGTGTCAATTCGGCGATCAGGGATTCGATGTCACGCACCTGGTTCTGGATGGTCAGGATCACGATGCCAGCTGCAAGCGTGTCATAGATGATGAAGTGTCGTCGCGCGGGCACCATCAGGAACGGTGTTGACCGCTGTTGGCGCAGCCGGCCTTGATCCGGCCTTGCCGCGGCGCCCTGGATGGCCGCATACAGGGCGCGAATGTAGGTATCGGCAACCTGCTGGCCCCACTTCCTCTTGGAATAGGCATGGATGCCGCGCAGGTCGAGGGCCGCTTGGCGCGTCAGGAAATACGCCGGCGTGGCGGTCATTGCCAGCCGTGGGCTTCTTTCTGAGCCAGCAAGGCCATGTCGGCCTCGAAGTCGCCGGTGGAGGCGAACAGGCGGCCTGCAGCCGCATCACGGTAGCCGTTCAGGATGGCGTCTTGCACGAACTGGCCCTGGCGCCGTTCCATGTCGCGACGGATAAGGTCGCGGACGTATTCGCTGGGCGTCTCGTAGAGCCCGTTTTCGCCCACCATGTGGGCAACGAAGTCAGCCAATGGCTGCGATAGGCGGGCATTGATGCGTTCGGACATGGCAATCTCCCGGCATGCGTACAGCTATAACTTTGTCGCAATATTGGGCCTTATTGTCGCATAAACTGCGCCTGCCAATACGCCAAGACAGGGCAACAAAAAAGCCCTAGAGCGTTGATGCTCTAGGGCTTTCAGCCTTTCCTGGACTTCTTTGCATGGTTTCTTGGTGGAGCGGAGGAGGATCGAACTCCCGACCTTCGCATTGCGAACGCGACGCTCTCCCAGCTGAGCTACCGCCCCGAACAAGTCCGCAACTATAGCATGAAAATCTTACCCGGCGGAAGATCGCCGCCGGGGCCGGCATGTTCCTCCCCGCGCCCGATACGCCTACCCCAGCAGGCTCTCCACCGCCTGCGCGATCCCCAGCAGCCGCGCATCGTCGCCCTCGCGGCAGACGATCTGCAGGGCCGCCGCGCCCGGTTCGCCGCCGGCCGCCAGCGGCAGGGTGACGGCGCACTGGTCGTATACGTTGACCGGCCGGGCCTGGCGCGACACCGTGCCGTTCCAGGCGACGATGGCGGCGACGTCGGCCAGGGCGTCCAGGCGCGGGGCCGGGGCGGGCACGGCGGGCGATATCCAGGCGTCGCAGCCGTCCAGCGCGTCGTGCGCCCGGGCGGCCAGCGCGGCGCGTTCGGCGCGCAGCGCCGGCAGGCGCGCCAGGCCGTCGCCGCGCACCACCGGCATCAGCCGGGCCTGGGCGACCGGGTCCAGTAGATGCCAGTGCTCGCGCAGGAAATCGACGCCCAGGGTCTCGCACAGCTCGCCCGGCACCATCAGGCCGAAGAAGTCGGCCATGCGGTCCAGGCCGGGCAGGACGATGGGCCGCAGGCTGGCGCCGGCCTGGGCGAGCTGCTGCATGGCGTGTTCCCAGGCCCGCTGCACGCCGGGGTCCAGGTCTTGCAGCAGCGCCGGGCACCAGCCCAGGCGCAGGCCCCGCAGCGGCACGGCGATCTGGGCGGGTACGCCGGCGGCGGCCTGGGCAGGCATGCCGGCAGTGGCCTGGACCGGCATGCCGACGGTAGCCTGGATCGCCGCGCCGGCGGCGGCGCGGAAGGCGGGCAGCAGGCCGGCCACGTCGCGGCTGAAGAAGCCCACGCTGTCCAGGCTGGGGCTGAGCGGGAAGACGCCTTCGCAGGACAGGACCGAGGCGCTGGCCTTGTAGCCGACGATGCCGCACAGGGCGGCCGGGATGCGCACCGAGCCGCCGGTGTCGGTGCCCAGCGCCAGCGGCACCAGGCCGGCGGCCACGGCCGCGGCCGAGCCGGCGCTGGAGCCGCC
>Ga0182738_1005174_pt1 | contig 14059 bp, 7 predicted proteins | sample eDN5th30CBELigMG_FD_128876 | JGI IMG/M metagenome (GOLD analysis project Ga0182738, IMG submission 128876) | Enriched Miracle-Growth compost microbial communities from Emeryville, California, USA - eDNA 5th pass 30_C BE-Lig MG (version 2)... ...
CCAAAATACAAAGAATCTTCTGTCGAAATACAGCAGAAATTTTTTGTCCAGGACATGTCCAGGACAAAAATTTTAAGGACAAGCCTGGGACGGACAGGATAAGGACAAAATCTAGAGTTTCCCATTATTCACATGTAACCCAAACTGCGAATTTTTTCGAGGTTAATTTTTCATCGGACCTTGCTGTTCAAGGCGTTATGTTTTTTCAACGACCCCAATTGAGCATTTTTTCAAAAGAAATAATGAAAATTAACTTTCTTTTCCATTGAAACTGGAACGGATCAAATTTTGCTTCAAAAGTTTTTTGGAAAAGGTCAAGAGAAGGGTCATAAAATAAATTTTTATTCAAGAACTGACGTTGAAAATTTCATATTTTTTACCAATTCTTTTTCTAACAAAAAAAAAGAGACTTGCATCAGATGTTGTGCAAAATTTATCTCTGATATGCAGAGTTGTGAAATACGGTCACAAAAAAAAGCCACTTTCCGAGTCATAAAAACCGTCACAGTCTCAAAGTCAACCCTTTCCGCACCTCCAAAAATTTTTTGCGGACAGTTTTTTTTCAGCACTGTTCTTCTTAATTCACAAAGAAAGAAAAGGTTTTGTTCAAAAAGATCTTTCCTGAGACTTCGGAAGAGATCTCAATTTTTTTTGTTCAGAAAGAAGAAAAAATCGATCCATCTTTCAAAGAAATCTTGTGAGGAAAATTAAAACAAAAATTTTTTTTGGAAAAGATTTTTATTCTCAATTTCTTTCCTATAAGGATGGTTTGAAACCCTCACTTTTTCCCGATTCGGTCCGCGGATGGTTTTTTTTTTTTGCCTTTTTAACAAGTCTGCTGATCAGCATAGTTTCCCTTTCTTCCTTAAAACATAACAGATATTCTCTATGCAGTGTCTGTGCTATTGAATTTGAACATTGAAGGACGCTCAAAAGAGGAAGTTAAAAAGAAAAGAGTTCAAACTGATATCTTTTCAAAAAGGCCTTCAAACTTTTTTTCAAATGACATATTAAAAATTTATCGAGTGAGGATCTACATCTGCTCTTCTCATTTTTCATATGACAATATCCATTCACTCTTTGATGGAACTCTCATCAAGTATCTTGCAAAAAACCCAAAAGGGAGAGGTCTGAGGTCATCAAATCATCAGTTCTTCTTCCATGAACTTTGTGCTGAAATTCATACTCCGACAAAATTTGAAAATGAGCTGAAATCATGACTTACGTCTAGTCTGGATTTGATTTGATGCTTACACGTGTCCTGGGATTAATACACATTTTTAAAGCAAGTCATCTGTCCATTCATTTTTTTTTTAATTTCCCAGAACCTCTTATTTCTTAATTCTTTTTCTCTATTCAAATCTTCATTAAAAACCACAAACGTTCAAAAGACTCTATTAATTTAATCACTCCTTTCAAACCCATCAGACACCCCTCAATGAAGGCATCTACAAGCAACTATTCTTCCTGTCATCAGCCTATTAAATTTGGTGAAGCCCTTGAGTCCAGAAGATGGCTAATTCTTCTCACAGTTTGCTTAGTATACATTAGTTCTGCCATTGGCTACCTCACTTTTAATGCAACCAACAAGGCATCCATGAGATACTTCCACAGAACCGAAGAAAGTGACATTCTTTACTTTACAGATGCCAATCTTTATTGCAACCTCTTCCTTTCCTCTGTTGGATGTTGGCTTGCTTATAAATATTTCAAACATACAGTCATCTTCTCGGCTGTCTTCACAAGTCTCGCCTGTTGGATCCGTTATTTTGCTGGCCCTGATTACTTTATAACCCTTCTTTGTCAGATCCTGATTGGGCTTGCTTCTGTTGCTTTGTTTGGTTTTGCTAATGTGGTTCCTGATAGATGGTTTTCTACAAAAGAAAGGGTCGCTGTCAACACAATTTCATTGTTTTCAAACTATTTGGGATGGGCCCTTGGCGGCCTCATCCCTTGTATAATTGTAGGAGATGATGAAAGCAAGTTCCCAGAGAATCTCTTACTACAAGCTTATATCATCACAATTCCTGCGATTCTTGCTGTTTTGGTCATGAAGGATAAGCCAAAAGTTCCTCCCAGTTACTCTGCAATGGTAAAGACTGAAGAAAAGGGATACTTTGAGGAAACAAAGATCTTATTCAATTCACCAAAGTGGATCGGCGCATCATTATGCTTTGGAATGGTCATTGGCTTATCAACCTCAATTCCTACCACAAACAGCATCTACATGGATCCTCTTAACCTATCCTATCTCAATCAAGGCTTCATTACCTTGGGATATGTAGTCACTGGGCTCTTTACAGGCTTTGCTGCCACTCTTTATATTGAAAATAAAGGGTTGAAAAACTGTGACTTTATCCTCAAGATCTTGTTATCCGTCTCTTTTCTCTCATTGGTGGCTTTAGGCATCATGTTTGTCTTTGTGGAAAAGCCTGACATGTTGTTGATTTTGCTTTGTAATTGCGTGCTCGGTATTGGGTTTATTGGGTGTATGCCTTTTGCTTGCTCTTCAATTGCTGAATCGAACTTCCCAATCCAAGAAGCCGTATCAACGAATGGTATGAATGTGTTGACAATGCTTTTTAGTATTGGAGCAAGCCATTTGAGCGTTCAAAAGTTTGTTGGAAAAGGCGGATTTTTAGTTCTTGCTGGTTTAATGTTGCCTGCTTGGATTTATATGATGTTCTTTTATGAAACTAGCTTTAAAAGACAAGAAGCTGATGAGAAACATTCAGGAATTATTCCAGAAGAGGAAGGAGCAAATAATTCAAGCCTTTTTGATGACGAAGTAAAAACAAGAAGCACAGCTTAAAATGAAGCTTTTATCTTGGTAAATCGTAATGTTTCATCATTCAGTATGATTACATTTTCATATCTCAGTGATGTGGGTGTATTTGTTTGAAACTTATATTATTTAATGCTCATCTTGATATTTCCCAAAATTACTCTCTTCCGTAACCTTTTAAAAATTCCAGAAAGAAATGAGGAAAAATTTTTGTCTGAGAATTTTGTGGGAAAAAGAAAATATCGCAAGAAATTTCTCATTTGCTTTCAAAGTAGATTAATTTTATTAGAATCAATTTTAGAGTTTTGTATGTCTAATTTCTGAAAAAATGATTATTGGGCAATTATTCAAATTAAAAAAAAATTCAACAGATAACTCGGCGAAAAGATTCTCTTGTCAGAAAATTTTTATTAAAAATTTTTTCTCCCTTTATCCTCTGAGAATTTGAGCCGTCAAGTCGAAAGTTGGATTTCTGAAAGACCTGATTTTTCAGAAAAAGAATATGGAAATTCCATTCAAAAACATTTCAACTATGATTTTCTCCAGTCCCAATCCAAAAATCTTGCTGAGAGTTATTTTGAGTCCTTTCCAAACCTTTTTGAGTTTTGAATTTCCTTGGAATCAGAAACCTGAATTCCAATGTCCAAAACCCACCAAATAACTTTTTCTTTTGATATATTCTTTATTTACTTTATTTTTATCATTAGATAGAGAGAGAAAACGCTAAAAGAAATATGCCATACTGGATACCTTTAAAAAACAACATAAAATAATATTTATAGAAATAGGAAGAGTCACTGTGATTAACTAACTTATCCCTTGACGTATGGGGTTTCACTATCTTCAATTGCTGAGCCTATTTCTTTAATCTCTTCATTAAACAAGCCACTACTAGCTCCAATTTCTTTATGTTTCTCATCCGCATCTTGTCTCTTGAAGTTTGTCTTGTAGAAAAACATCATATAGATCCAGCAAGGCAACATCAACCCAGCAAGCACCAAAAAGCCTCCTTTTCCCACAAACCCAGCAATACTCAAATGACTTGCTCCAACGCTAAACAAACATGCCGCAATATTCATTCCAATTGTCGAAATAGCTTCTTGAATCGGGAAATTCGACTCAATAATTGAAGCACAAGCAAAAGGTACAAAGCCAACCAAACCAATACCCAAAATGCCATTACAAACAAGAATCAGCATCATATTAGGGTCCTTCAAAAAGATAAAGACAACACCCAAAGCCAATAAAGAAAGGAAAGTAATCGTGAACAAAATCTTTAAAATGAAATCACATGTCTTTATTCCCTTCTTTTCAATATGAATCGCACCAAAAAGACCAGCAATAAGCCCAGTAACAACATAAGCGAGCGTAATGAACCCTTGGCTTAAATTTGAGAGGTTTAATGGGTTCATATAAATGCTGTTTGTGGTGGGGATCGAGTTAGCAAGGCCAAGAACCATTCCAAAGCACAAAGTCGCTCCAATGAAATGAGAGGATTTGAGAAGGATCTTGGTTTCTGTCACAAAGCCTTTGTCATCTTCTTTAACAAGAGCTGAGTAGCTGGGAGGGACTTTGGGCTTCTCTCTCATACAAACAACAGCAAGGATGAAGGGAACTGTGATAAGGACAGCTTGGAAAAGGATATTATCTTGCATTTTCTTGACATCATTACCGACGATAATGCAAGGGATCAGAACTCCAAGGGCCCAGCCAACAGAATTGGAGAAAATTGTCAGAGTATTGACGGTGAACCTCTCTTGAGTGGGGAACCATCTATCAGGAACGATATTGGCGAAGCTAGAAATGGTAATCGAGGCAATACCGATGAGAGTTTGACAAAGAAGGGTGATGAGGTAATTAGGACCAACAAAATAACGGATCCAAGCAGCAAGGCTGGTGAAAAATGCTGTAGAAATAACTGAGAGCTTGAAATATTTGTAAGCGACCCAGCAGCCAAAAAACCCAAGAAGCAGATTTGCATACATGTTTACGTCGGTAAAGTACAAGATATCGCTCTCTTCTGTACGTTGAAAGTATTGCATAGAGAGGTCGCTTGTGGCGTTAAAGGTGAGATAACCAATAGCTGAGGTGGTGTAGACCAAGCAGACGGTCAGGAGAACGAACCATCTTCTTTTCTCAAGGCCTTCTCCGAAACGAAGAGGATGAGAGATTTCGTTGGAAAAATAGCCTTCAGACTTGAGACTCTGTTGCATGGTTATTGAGAATAAAAAGATTAAAAAATCTTTAATTATTGATATGAGGATTTGCGGAGATTTGTGTGCTATTTTTGAGAATTTTTAAAACAAACTTTGAGATGAAATGGTCGAAACCTTTTGATAAAGTAAAAACCCTTTGCTGTCAACAGATCCAGCCTTTATTGAAAAGATTGAAGAGTTCAAGGCTTGGAAGCTCCTTTTATGAAGCGCTGGCCCTACTTCAAGAATTCATTCACTTTGGATTACATAACAGTTCCCATCAACGCCAGCACTATTCTAGAAATAATCTACGAATTTGGAAGAGAAGGATGTGGAGGGATGCCTCCAAAAGAGTCCCATCTCGGGGCACTTTGCCAAATATTTTTCAAGCTTGACCAGGAAATTGGCCTATGGAGAATAAATGGAGCAATTTTAAATCGAATTGCTTGAAAAATTACCTGTGGCCAGCTGGAATAGCTCTTACATTGATGAAATCCGATGGAGAAAATTGAAATGAGCAAAGACCAGAAGATCCATATTTATCGATACTTGATGAATTTCTGGCCTTTGAAGAATTTTGCTTTGTTGAGCGGCTCACAGTGGAAAAATGGCCATTTCGTGATTTGATTACTTTTACGATGCTTTTAATCCTTTACAAAGCTCATGTTTTATTTTATTCAAACTCAGAGAATTTTGCTCAGGAACCTGTTGTTATTGTCCGGAATTTGAGACAACGAACCACAAAAAATCGTTATAAAAAATGATGATATTCTTAGAGGCGGACTTTATAACGTGAGGCTTACACTTTATACATTGATTCATACTAAAATTTTATTTTATATAAACTACTTAGACTTTTTTTTTCAAGTGCATATAATATGAATTCGAGACTCCATCAAGAGAAATATCTCACTCCAAAGGTATCTCAGAAACTTTAAAGCTATTCATTTCTACTGCTCCTGAGATTTTGAATATTTTCAATAAAAAGCAAACACGAGGAGTTCTTTCTCAAGAATCAGAGAGAAATAAAACTGTATGAAAATTTAAGCTTTTTCGATCAGCTTGAGAATCGAATTTTAACAATAAAACGAGAGGGTTTTTTGGTTGGATGAGCCACATAAATACTTTGACTTTGTGAGATTACGAGAAAAATTTGGGATGAAAAGTTTTTTCTACATTTTATTTTTTTCTATTTTGATAAGAAAGAGTGAATTTTTTATTCATATGGGGAAGGTAAATTTGAATCGTGGTTATTGCATGGTTTTTGGTCCCGAGAAACCGGTAATAATTCGGAGGTTATTGTACATGTGAATTTTCTTCTGCAATAACCCCCAAATTCTTGTCCACCATTTTCAGTTGAAAAATTGTGTCTTTGTATTGTTTTCTTTAGAGTCCTCTCTTTTTATTTGTTTTTGTTAAATAGGAAGAAGTAATTATTCTTTAGAAATTCAAGTCTATTAATAAGCTGTAAATCAAACATAATCGAAAATCTCATTAATTCTTCTCTTTATGAAGGGTGGAGAGGTAAATTTGGAACGTGGTTATTGCACTTAAATTTTCTCACTAGCAATAACCCCCAATTTATTCCAGGAGACTTGAGAAAATTCTCTGAAAAATTTTTTGCGATAACCACGTTTCAAATTTATCTTCTCCATATGAATTGATATTTTTGAAAGAAATCAGTCTCCGAAAAGTCTATAGATTTTTCAGTAGATCTACTAACTTTTGAAGAAGCTCCACAGGGTTCTACAGACTTTTAAAATGCTGATTTTTGATTTCCTTCAAAGAAAATTATGATGAGAAAATTTTTCAGAAACAAATTTTGAAGCGCCTAAAAAAAGAAACTCCAAATGTTTTCGAAGGGAATTCTCAAAGTTTGCTATTTTTCAGCCAATCTTTTCTCCCTTATGGAAACTGACTGGAAAAGATTTTTCGTTCTCTGGGAATAAAAATTCAAATATATTTTTGCAATCACATTCTCCTGTAGGTTTTTAAAAAGATCGAATAAATTTCAAAAAGAAAAAAATTTCTGAAAAATTATGGTGATGTTTTTTTTTTCTGGTCAAAGATATTCATAAAGAATGATCATTTTCAAAAAAGATTTGTCAAATTTGGCCATGAACAGTTTTTCTTTAAAGGAAGGTCAAATTCTCTTTTTTTTTGAATGGGAAAACTTCACTGAAAAGTTATTCAGCCTTCAAGAATAAGAGAGAAGTTGAAGATTAAAAATAAAAATGAAAAGTTTTTCAAGGAAGCTTTGAGAAAGAAAAAAATGTTTTTCACATTCTTCCTTGAGAATTTTTTTCTCATAGCACCAAGACTGTTTTCAAGAAATTCCAAAACAATTTCTTTTTCTCAATCAAGACTCAAAAATCGTCCATCTGGAGAGGACTTCAAAGAAACATGAAATTTGAGAAAAGAACAAAAGTGAACTTGCTTCATTTTTACCAAACAGAGATACAATTTACATTTTTCTTGATGAAAGACACAAAGGTTTCTAAAGAAATAGAATACAAGTCGCTCAAGAAATTAACAGAATATTCCCTCTTTGCCTATTCTCAAAGTTTGGGTTTTGCAACCAGACCTTCAAGAGCTTGTTTCATATATCTTTTTGGGATAAAAAGCAATCCCTTTTTATTTCCCATATAAAAATCCTCAACTCTGCAAATCCACAACATCATATCCTCTCCATTCCCTGAAAAATGATCCATTGCCTCAGTCACCAATAAATGATCATTTATTTCTTTATTCATCAAATGTATATTGGCATGATCTGCCTTTATCAACCCTCCAATAAAGCATCTCTTTGGATCTCCAAGTGCTTTCGCTTCTATTCCAATAATGCTTTTGAATTCTTCTATGTCAATAAAGCCAGACTCTTCCTTTAAATTATTGGCTTTCGATGCTATTTTGAGATCTTTTTGTGGAGAGTTTCTTTTTATCGGAACTAATGGTAGGATAAGCTTTGTATTCTAGGTAGGAGTTTAGTGGTTTTCTAATCAAGAGAGAGAGTTACTGGAGGGATGATGCTTCCATTTAAGAGAGTTTGGGTCCATATTGATTGTGATATGTTCCAGGCATCAACAAAGATCATAGTTTGGTTGTATTGTGAATATTTTGGGGTGAAAATGATTATGCGATCTTGCGTTGTGACGTTGTAGTTGACGATATTTGAAGAATCCATTCTGGAGAAGAAAGAGAATATAAAAGAGTAGAGAAAATTAAAATAAATAATCTATGTATGAAAAGTCATATGAGCATAGCGAGCTATTAATAAAGGCGTGAAATCAGAAAATATTTAATGGCTTGAAGAGGATTTCATGTGATTCTTTTGGAGACTATTCTTCCATTTGCATGGGAGCAAAAGAATATTTCCAATAAAAGATGTGAATGTGAATCGGGCTTCCCAAAGTGCCTATTTTGCTAGACTTTTGCGGATTTTCAAAATCATGTGTCGGGTCTGGCTCTTTTTTGGGAGAAATTTTTAATAAAATTTTTTTTTTCCAGCTCTTTTCATCATTTGAGAGGTTTCTTCACAAAAGATTTAGGTTCAGATTGAAGATTGTTCTGGCCTCATCCTTTTTAGTTATTCAATTATAATAGAAAAAATTAAAATTGTCCTCAGCCAAAAGTTCTGTCGGGGAGTGTCGAATTTTTTTGGAAAGACATCTGACAATGCCTGGAATTCTAGAAAAATTATTAAGAAGCCCTGATTTGAATTCTGAAATTTTGTAGAGAGATTTTTTCCCTGATTTTTTGAATGGAAAAAGGGTAGTTTTTATCCAAAATAAGAAAAGGACACAAATAATTTTATTTCCACGATCAGAATATAAATCAATTTAAGCTATTTTAGAGATATTATATTACTATGTTTCCATACGACAAGACCAAGTTAGGAAAGCCAATTGCCGATGGCTTCTATGCAAAAATTTATGAGTATGGGGAGCAAGTCCCAGGGAAGCGAAATCATTTGGTGAAATGTATGCCTGCACGAGACATAACTCAGCTCAGAAAATATCAAGAAGAATTTGCTTTAGGATTTAACAACAAGCACCCTTTTGTTTTGAACTATAAAGGCTTATATACAGAAGAAGTCAATGAAAGTGGAAAGAAGTATCTAGTTTACATTAAAATGGTCAAAATGAAAGAAAGTCTCAGAGAATTGATTAGAAGAACCAAAGACGCTAACGAAATTGTCCCTCTCAAAAAGGTTATTTGGATATTCTTTTCACTAGCCAATGCCCTTTCATATCTCGAAGATAAAGATACTGTTCATAGCAACATCATGTATGATAGTGTTTTCTTTGAAGAGAATGATACAGTCAAATTAGGAGGTTTTGCCTTTTCCAGATATAAGCCATGGAATAGATCAGAAGGAAAGATTTATCAGTCGTATTTACCTCCAGAAGAAGGCTATGAGCTTCCAAAGGAGGGATCTACCGTCAAGAAAAGAGAAAAGGTTGAAAAAGAGGAAGAAAAGGATGATGATCAGCTGGATAAATCATTAGATTTATTTGACGAGAAGATAGAGGAGAAGAAAGATGAGGTTAAAGAGAAGGAAAAAGATGAGAAAGAAGATAAAAAGGAAGACGAGGAATTGAATAAGTCATTCGATTTATTCGATGAGAAAGAAGAGGAGTTAAAGGAAACTAAAGATGCTAAGAAGGATGAATTTGAAAAGAATAAAAAAGACGAGATGGAAGAGAAAGAAGATAAAAGGGCTGCAAAGGCAGTTGCTTTTAAGAAGGATGTTTGGTGTTTAGGAAAGCTTATTATAGACATTTGCTTGCTTCGAAATGAAATAAAAAGAGAAAAATTTATTGAGGATATTAATAAAAAAGTGAAGGAGGATATTGAAGCAGTTGACAAGATTTATCATGATCAGCATCTCAAAAGGATCTTAGAGTCAGTGCTTGGACCAAAAAGAGAGGATCGACCTACCTTTCGAGAGATTTTCGAGGATTTACAAAAAAGCTATTCACATTTGGTAAGATTCATTTTTCTTGAAGATTTTATTTCCTTGAAGCATCTCTTAGCTATGGAGAACAAAAAAGAGCAAGAAAAACAAATAAATTTGGACATTAGTGATGTTACTAAAGGTCCACTTGAAATTTGCCACTTTTATTGATTTTATTGCAGGAGCTGGACCAGATGAAACAAAGGGTGAAGATGGAAACAGTGTTTTGCCACCCGAACCTGAGAGAACTGTCGTTCCAGAGAGTAAGAAAAACTCTAGAGAAAAAGGACATTGGGGCTTATAATCCTTTTTAGGAGAAGAAATCTCAGAGGTAGAGAAGACAATTGAAAACTTCCAACTGCTTAAGCAAAATATGGAAACAATGTTTCAAAATTTCAAGTATAGAAATTTTCAATTTATTTTTTGGCTATTTTTTTAAAAAGCTTCTTTTCACTCAAGAAAATTAGAAAAAGTTACGAAGAGAATTTGAAAGATATCACTGCAATAATAAACAAGATTGGAGACTACAAAACCCATCCTCAGATCTCCACAAAAGACATCAAAGCATTAAACGATGCAGAAACATATTTGATGTAAACTGCTTCCCAGTTTTGTTGTTGAATAGAATCACTAAAGGAATTGCTTTACTCCTTTTGAGAATATTGAGCTGACTCTTCAAAAGGCCAACAGCTGCTTTGGAAGAACTGATGTTCCTCAAGATATTACTCGTAAAAAATTCATTTTTGGGTTATTGATGGAGAGAATAGTTCCGGTTGAAGAGCACAAAGAAGATATCCAAGAGACAAATGCTCTCGGTATGAAGATTAATTTTACTATTATTAAGGAAGAAAATAGATTCAAATAGAAGAGGCATTTTCCAGTCAACTAATATTTCTCAGTTTGGACGTCATGCTTTCGATTCTCAACAAGGAAGCTCAGTTGAAAATTATTTGAACAAGTACTGAAACTATTTCTTCTTTTTCGATTAGATCTTTTTTAGTCTTGAATTCTATCCGAAAGCAAAAGAAGATCCATCAAAGGGTTAGCAGATGAGAATTGTTTTTAATAGAGGAAAATCAGAAAAAGAAAAAGATTTTATTACTGCTCAAGTCGGCGAAAGAAATATTTTATTTAAGAATGAAAATTTGGGAAAGCGTTTTTGAGTTGGAACTCAACAAAAGTTCTCTTTTGATCAAATAAAATGAAGAAGTCAACATGTGTTGCTCAAAAACTTCCCCAAATTTTCATTGTTAAATAAAAAAAAAAACTTTTTTGTTTTCTGATTTTCTTTTATTCAAAATCATTTTCTCTGGATTTATAATGCTGAGCCAGTTCACATAAGTCAAAGAAAAGAATCACAAGAAATTTTTTTTTCGGACTCTTTAAGGAAAAATATATAGATTTGTTTACTATTTGATATGGAAATTCCGCTGCATTGAAGAGATAAAAATCGTTTCATTAAATAACTTCAGATGTATGCATTAATCTTTTCATTAAATGAGAAAAATCCAAGATGACAATAGAATAGTATTTTAGATTTTGGAGTTGTAATTTTAAATTAAAGAAAAGAGCAAACGAATCGGGCGAACCACAGTCTTGAACCTAAGAAAATGTTCTGAAACTCAATTCTTTAGGCTTTTCTTTCTTCCTTCCTAATTAAGTTATTTAATCATTAGAATATTCAAGTAAAGTCTGCAACAAAGAAGATCCTCACGTTCTAGGTGTTATAGAAGAAATGGAGAATTGGTAAAAAGGAATTTGAAATTAAAAAGGATTTAATCAATTTTGCAAATTTAAAGGGAAATTTCTTCTTTCATTTATAAAATCTTTATAAATTCATTTGTCCATTGATCAAACAGAATTTCTTCTCTTTTAGAAAACTGACAAGGTTCAAGGCTAATTTATTTTCAATCTTTCACAAATTTTTTTCTGACTTTTAAACTTTCCTTTGGAGGAAAAATGAAAATTTATTAAATTTAAATTTTCAGTTAGGCTAAAATATAGAATCTAGTCTTGAGTCAAAAGGAGACGAGAGAATTCTGTGCTGAGAATGGAACAAATTATGGCCCAAAAGCGTTGAGATCTGGACTTCATGATGATTGGGAAGCGATTTTTCTCAAGGGGAATAGATGGAGTTGGGAAAGAAATCTGAGAATTCGCTGTTCCTAGAATATAAAGGGTAGTTTTGGGCTTGAAAAACTTTTCATAAGTGAAGATATCGGTTTTGAAAAAGGAAGAAAATGCTTTGAATGAAAGCTCTCGCGATTTCCATGACAACCTACGGCTTCAGAGGCTCATACGAAAAATTTGGTTGGTGATTTTCAAACTTCAAGGATCTAATTGCTTATTACTAATTTTAGAAGTTCCAAAGAAATCAATGTAAATTTTGGTTGATTCTCTGCCTCAGAGTCAATTTGATGCTCTCAAGACTTTTTCTTTATAAATTTTGTTTCTAAGTCTTGAAGTTTTATAGAATTATAAAACACAAAACAGAAAGAGAAAAACATGAGAATTTGAAAAATTAGTAAAAAGTATAAATTTTTTCGATTGGTCTTTGGATGAAGAGAACAAGGAGTGAAATCCAAGAGGATTCAAAGGTGAAAGGACCAACCTGTTTAAGGAATAAATATGCTGAGTGGTTTTATTGAGAAATGGGAAACCGAATTGCAGTGACTCGAGATAAGTTTAATTTTTAATAAATTCAATTCAAAGTGTGGTTAAAATTTTATTCTTCAACCTGATGTTCATTATTTGCATTCCAAGATTTCCTTCAAGGTACGGATTTTGTGTTGGTTTTTTGTTTTTAAAAGAAGAGCGTTTTGAGAAATTAAATCCATGGAAGACTATCAAGGTTTTGGCTATTCTGATCTCTTATAAGAAGTTCACCAAAATGAAGACAAGTCTTGGTTTTTTGGTAATTTTAGTGGGAAAAGTTTTTCTTTTTCAAGGAAATCGCTTTCTCAATCGTCAATCAATTTTTAATTTTTCCAAGTTTTTTAATTTCTTCACAAATAAATTTTGTCCTTGAAAAAAAACCCTTCTATTTTAATAGGCTCTGCCGAACAAAAAAATATTTCCCTTTTTGGATTAATTCATGATTAAAAATTTTACCAAACCAAATAAGACGTTTCCAAAGTTCCATTTATAGAACGAACCTTTAATTTGAAAAAAGAGTCCACACTTCACCCTCCATTCTGAAGAATATGCTATCAAGTCGTTTTGGAATAATTGTACGTTCAATGCGATCGATACGTAATTCTTAGGTCCAAGCTAAAGAAAAAGAGGAAAAATTGGGTACTTATTCTGATTTTAAATTGAAAGCGGAGCTTTGGAGAGAGAGATTAAAGTGCCTTAGCCAAGAAGAGGGCACCCATCCAAACGTTTTCTTGTATCAATAGTATGGTTATTCGTTCAAACTCTACTTCTGGTTGGCTCGTTTGATTTCCCGGCGATTTTATTATTTAATACTTCTTTTTGTTAGTGAGTGTCCCTTTTTCGTGCCAAGAGTGCAATTTACCGGGAATTCCAGAGAAGAGCGTGTAAAACAGCCTATGAAAAGACAAGGCAAATAAGCTATTTTCTTAGCCAAGTTGGGTTCTGAAGAAAAAGAAATGTTCAAGAGGCTGATTTTAAATGACTAGAAAAATCGAATCGAAACCTACTATTTAATTATATTAATAGTTTAAGATAGCCAAACAGAATTTGTTTGAAAGGCTAAATTTATTTTGGTTTTAAAAGAAAGTTATTGGTTGAAATTTGTATTGAGATAGCGTGATTTATAAATCTTGAAAATAATTTATATCTTAAACAAAAAACTGATTCATACAAACCCGTATTTTGCTTGACCTTTGATTGGATTTGAACACAGATGGCCAAGACTTGAACCGAATGGAGCCTGATAACGTCCCTGAAGACAATCAAGCCCTCCCTAACCAGTTTGGTGAGGGTGCTGAAGACAACCAACTTGTTAGAAACCAAGATGGGACCATTCAACTCTTCTTTTCGAGCTTTTTCACCCTCCTTTGTCTTCTCAAGACTGTCAACTCTAAAATCAGCAACTTCAGCAAACGACTGCAAAAGATCGAAGAGAAGAATGATATGAGAGCTCTGGCGCGTGAAATC
>Ga0182738_1005176_pt1 | contig 14057 bp, 12 predicted proteins | sample eDN5th30CBELigMG_FD_128876 | JGI IMG/M metagenome (GOLD analysis project Ga0182738, IMG submission 128876) | Enriched Miracle-Growth compost microbial communities from Emeryville, California, USA - eDNA 5th pass 30_C BE-Lig MG (version 2)... ...
CTGCCGGAGGCGTTCCTCGCGACGTCGGGAGCGCTGTATCAGGCGCGCTTCATGCTGGAGGGACTGATCGTCGAGCCGGAGGCCATGCGCCGGAATCTCGACATCACCGGCGGTCTCATCGTGGCCGAGGCTGTGATGATGGCGCTGGCGCCGCACACGGGACGAGGCGATGCGCACGATCTCGTCTATTTGGCGTGCCGGTCGGCGCTCGAGCAAGGCACGCCGCTGATCGACCAGCTCCGCAAGATGCCGGACGTGACGAAGCATTTCGACGAGGCCGGACTGCAGCGCCTTGTCGACCCGGCGGGCTATCTCGGCACCGCGCGAGAGATGGTCGACCGGCTGCTGGCGCAGCCACAACGGAGCTGAATTCCGCGTCATCTCTGAGCGAGTTCCCGGACGACGCGCACCGCGCGGCGATCCGGGACCTTTCCACGCATCAGGACGTGCAAAGACCCGGATCTGCGCGCACCTGCCGGTGCGCTTGTCCAGGGCCTCGGATGTTCTCGGTGTTCTAACGTACTCTCAGCTCGTTCATGCGCCCGACTGCCGACCTCAGGGTTCCACCGAGCAGCTTGTAGTCGATGGAAAGTACGAAGACGCTGAAGCCACGGGCGAGGCCGTCGGGGATTTCCGAGGCATCGGAGACGTAAAGGCCGGCTGCAATGCGATGGCGTTGTGCGGCAGCAAGAACGGCCTCGATCGCGCCGAGCACCTGCGGATGCTTGAATTGGCCGTGGACACCGTAGGACACGGAGAGATCGGCCGGGCCGGGCATGACGCAGTCGATGCCTCCGTCCGAAAGAACGGCGTCGATCGCATCGACGCCGGCCTTGTCCTCGACAAGCCCGATGGCGACCGCCTCGGCGTTCGAGCGCTGGGCGTAGTCGGCGAACGGAGACAGACCGAAACCAGCGGCAGGAACGCCCGTGCACGTCGGCCGGTCGCCCTCGGGCGCGTAGCGCATGGCGCGAAGAGCTTCGTCCGCTCCATAGCCGGTGAGACCCAGGTGCGGCAGCATCAGGCCGCGGCAGCCCGCATCGAGAATGCGCGGCACGTCGTGAATTTGCGAGCGGCCGATGCGAACGAAAGCCTCGATGCCGGAGGCCCTGGCGGCACGCAGATGAGCGGATACGATCTGCGTGTCGCTCATCGTGTGCTCGAGATCGAGGATGACGAAATCGAAGCCGGCCGATGCGTAGATCTCGGTGATGTTGGGGTCAGTCGAGAAAACGAAACCGCCGAGCAGCTTCTCGTTGGCGCGAACCCGGTCGCGGAACGTCGGCTTCGTCATCGGCTGTCCCCATTGCTCTGGTTGAACCTGCGCGGGCGGATTACGCGCGCTTCGGATCGCCCTTGGCCGGCGGATCGCGCTCGAACACCTCCTTGATGCGGTCGGGCGACACCTCGATCTTCACGCCGGCACGCTCGACCTGAAGCTTCATCGGGCTGCGGCTGTCCTGCGCCTCCCAGCCCCGGGTCAGGGCTTCGCTCATGTCGGCGTAGGCCATGTTGGCAAGGCGCATAGGCACGCCAAGCTCGCGGCCAAGCTCGGTCGCGAGCGTCATGTCCTTGAAGGCGAGCTTCAGGGCGAAGGCCGGCGGCTCGTACTTGTTGACCAGGAACTGGTCGACGAGACGATCGAACGAGCGTCCGCGGCCTCCGGCACCTGTGCGGATTGCTTCCCAGAGCGCGAGCGGCTCGACGCCGCCCTTGACGCCCATGGTCATCACCTCGGCGAGCGCCGTCTGGATGGCGTAGCCGGCGCAGTTGTGCACGAGCTTCGCAACCGAGCCTGCGCCGATGTCGCCGATGTAACGGGCCTGATCCGAGAAGGCGTCGAGAAAGACCTTGTTGTCATCGAACACCTTCTTCTCGCCGCCGACCCAGATGGCGAGCTTGCCGGATCGTGCGCCGGTCGGGCCGCCCGAGACGGGCGCGTCCATGAAATTGAGACCATGCTCCTTGTAGATAGCCGCGATCTTGCGGACCATGCTCGGCGCGTTGGTCGAGAGATCGAAGACGGTGCCACCCTTCTTCAGACCGGCAATGAGGCCGCTCGCAGAGTCGGTCGTGACGGCCTCGACCTCTTTCGGGCCCGGCAGCGACAGGAAGACGACGTCGCATTGCTCGGCGAGCGCCTTCGGGCTGTCGGCCCACTCGGCCCCCTTGGCGAGGAACGGTTCGGCGCTTCCTTTCCGCACGTCGTGCACGACGAAGCCGTGGTTGGATGTCTCGAGATACTTCGAGAGATTTGCAGCCATGAAGGCACCCATGGTGCCGAGGCCGATGAAGCCGACTTTCATTGGAGATCGTTTCCTGATCGGTTCTGTATGAAACTATTTCTTCCCTTCGGCATCGCGCGCGGCGAACACGTCGCGAATGACGCCTGCTGCCGACATGGCCACCGGCCAGCCGCCATAGAACGCGAGATGGGTCACGAGTTCCGCCAGTTCCTCGCGGGTGACGCCGTTGTCGAGCGCGCGGCCGGCATGGCCCTTGAGTTGCTCGGTACGGTTCATCACCACGAGCGCCGCGCAGGTGATCAGGCTGCGGTCACGCTTCGACAGCTCCTTGCGCTCCCAGACGTCGCCGAACAGGACGTTCTCGGTGAGATTGATGAGCTTGGGCACGGTGGCACGGACGGCTTCGCGCGATGGCGATGGCGGGGCTTTGGCCATGATGCTCTCCTGACTTTGTCGGTTCGAATTGGGGGATGCGCCGCTATGCTAGCGAGAAAAACGCGTGGTGCGCCAGTGAATCGCAAATGCGAGGCTGCATCTCCGCGCGTTTGGGCTTGCCAAGGCGGGCCGATCCGCACGATCTTGCGTCATTACGCCGCTCGTGACCCGATGGAGTATGCCAATGGCCGACTTTGATATCGTCATCCGGGGCGGGACGATCGGGACGGCGACCGCGGTTTTCGATGCCGACGTGGGCATCTCTGGCGAGAGCATTGCAGCGCTCGGGCGCAACCTTGGTCCGGGAAAGCGGGAGATCGACGCGAAGGGCAAGCTCGTGCTGCCTGGAGGCGTCGACGCGCACGCACACATCGAGCAGCTCTCGGGCATGGGCGTTCCGGGCGCCGACAATTTCGAGAGCGCGACCGGAGCGGCGGCGCTTGGCGGCACGACGACAGTCGTCTGTTTCGCGGCACAACATCGCGGAAAGAGCCTCGCCAAGGTCGTTGCCGACTATCACGTGCTGGCGAAGCGCGGGGCCATCATCGACTATGCGATGCACATGATCCTGGCAGACCCGAACGCTACGGTGTTGAAGGAGGAATTGCCGCCGCTGGTGAAAAGCGGGCACGCGTCGATCAAGCTCTTCATGACCTACGAGCACACCAAGGTCGACGATGAGCAATTGCTCGATACGCTGATTGCGGCGCGCGAGAACCGGGCACTGGTTTGCGTCCATGCCGAGAACAACGGCATGATCTCATGGATGGGGCGCCGTCTCGTCGAGCGCGGCTACCGTGATCCGCGCTTTCATGGGCCGCATCATCCGCGGCTCTGCGAATCGGAGGCAATCTATCGGCTCGCCGCATTCTCGGAACTCGTCGATCAGCCGGTGATCGTCTATCACGTCTCGACAGCCGAGGGCGCCAAGGTGATCCGCGACGCGCGCGGACGCGGCGTGAAGATGTTCGCGGAGACGTGCACGCAGTATCTGACGCTGACGGTGGATGATCTCGTGAAGCCCGGTCTCGAGGGCGCGAAGTGGGTGTGCAGTCCTCCGTTGCGGTGGACTTCGGATCAAGAGGCGCTTTGGCATGCGCTCGAGATCGGCGACCTTCAGTTCGTCTCTTCCGATCATGCGCCTTATCGCTTCGACGAATCCGGAAAATTGCGGGCTGGACCCGAGCCGTCGTTCAAGGAGATCGCCAACGGCATGCCTGGGCTCGAGCTCAGGATGCCACTGCTGTTCGACGCCATGGTGAGCAAGGGCCGTTATGGCATCGAGCGTTTCGTCGAATGGACGGCGACGGCACCGGCGCGCATGTACGGCCTCGGCCCGCGCAAGGGACAGATCGCCATCGGCTCCGATGCCGACATCGCCATTTGGGATCCGAAGCGCCGGACGACGATCAGCGATGCCGGCGTGCACGACAACACTGGATATACGCCATATGCCGGGCGGACGATCCAGGGATGGCCCGTCACGGTGCTGCGCCGCGGGGAGACGGTTGTCGACGACGGCGCACTGAAGGCGAGCGCGGGCTCCGGCGCGTTTCTGCCGCGCGCGGCTGGCGAAGCTGCAATGCCCACGGGGCGGCTTAGTCCGGAATTCGATGAAACGCGGAACTTCGGCGCGAAGCTCTATTGAGCAACTGTGCCGCGCTTTTGGAATGGTCAGGGAGGAACGGAGGGGCTGCGGCAGTCGAAGCGAGGTTGTGCCATGTGCAATTTGGATGCGCGAAGGGTCGAGCTGTTCCTGTCGGCACTCAAGACTTGGGCATGCACTGAGCAACGGGTGAAAGGGCTCGCTCTCGTCGGCTCGTGGAGCCGCGAGGAACGCGACCACGCGGAAGCGGATGCCGATGTCGTTCTCATCGTCGAGGACCCGGACCATTTCCGCGCGCAATCAGCCTGGATCGCCGATATCGACTGGGAGGCTGCGGGATTGGGATCCGGACGGTGGTCGGAGTGCGATTACGGACCGGCCTGCTCGCGCCACCTCACATTCGCGGACGGCGCCGAGATCGAGGTGAGCTTCGTCGGCGCGCGCTGGGCGTCCGTCAATCCAGTCGATCCGGCAACCCGGCGTATCGCCGGCAACGGGATGCGTGTGATCCATGATCCCGAGGGACTGCTCGGCCGGCTGCTGACGACGCTTTGACAGTTTCAGACGTGTTTTTCCGTTCGTAGAAACTCGCCCCGTCTCCGCTGATCCTGGTGGCGCACACGTCCGCCTCGGTAGTGAGCGGCCGGCGAATTTATCCCGACGTGGTTTCCCCATGACATGCGCTCGCGCTTGCGCCTAGCATACTGGAAGCGGGTAAGGGACGCGTCCGCTTCGTGCCGCGGCCCATCCTGCGAAACGACACAACGGGACCACGTCACCGGCGAAAGACCGGGACGCACTCGGGAGTAAGCGCCTTGCGATACATGCGCACTGCTATCGGCTTGTCGGTCATGCTCGCTGTCACGGGCATGACCGCGACATCGTCCTTCGCCCAGAAGCGAGGCGGAACGCTGCGTCTCTATCTCACCACGAACCCGCCCAGCACGTCGTTGCACGAGGAAACGACGATCGAAGTCGTAGCGCCGTTCTCGGCGATCTATTCGAACCTCGTCCGCTTCGATCCGACGAAGCGCAGCCATGAGCTTTCGACCGTCATTCCGGAGCTCGCCACGAGTTGGGCCTGGGACGACACGCGCACCAAGCTGACCATGAAGCTGCGCGAAGGCGTCAAGTGGCACGACGGAAAGCCGTTCACCTCGAAGGACGTGCAGTGCACTTTCCATCGCCTCAACGGAAAGATCCCGCATTACTATCGGCGCAGTCCGCGCGAGGCGTGGTTCGACCAACTGACCGAGGTGACCATCAATGGCGATTACGAGGTCACTTTCAACCTGAAGCGGCCACAGACATCGCTGCTGCCGATGCTGGCCGCCGGCTACACCGGCATCTATCCGTGCCACGTCGACGGCAAGACGATGCGGACCCATCCGATCGGCACGGGACCCTTCAAGTTCGTCGAATTCAAGAGCAACCAGGGCATCAAGCTCGAACGCAATCCCGATTACTGGGACAAGGGCAAGCCCTATCTCGATGCCATCGACTGGCGCATCGTCACGAGCCGGTCGACGCGTATCCTGGCCTTCGGTGCGGGCGAGTTCGACATGACACGCACCGCGGACATCACCGTGCCGCTGCTCGCCGACATCAAGAAGCAGGCACCGAACGCCATCTGCGAGCTGCAGCCGACCAACGTGACCACGCACATGCTGGTCAACCGTGACGCGCCGCCGTTCAACAATCCCGAGCTCAGGCGCGCCATGGCGCTGGGTCTCGATCGACAGGCTTTCATCGACATCCTGGGTCACGGCAAGGCGTTCCTCGCGGTGAACATGCAGGCGCCGCCGCAAGGCAAGTGGGGCGTGCCGACCGACATCCTGAAGACGTGGTTCAGCTACGGCGATCCGGTCAAGCAGCGCGCCGAAGCCATCAAGATCATGGAGAAGTTGGGATACGGTCCCAACAAGCGGCTGAAGGTGAAAGTCTCGACCCGCGACTTCAACAACTTCCGCGATCCGGCCGTCATTCTCGTCGACCAGCTCAACAAGATTTACTTCGACGCGACGCTCGACGTGATCGAGTCCTCGCAGTGGTACAACAAACTCTATACGCGCAACTATTCGGTCGCGCTCAATCTGGCCGGTGCCGGCGTGGATGATCCGGACGGCGTGCTGATGATGGGGTTCAAGAGCGACTCGCTCTCGAACTTCACCAAGTACAACAATCCGGAGGTCGACCGGCTTCTGGAGCTCCAGGCGCAGGAAGCCGATCCGGTAAAGCGTAAGGAAATCGTCTGGCAGATCGAGAAGATGCTGGTGGAGGACGTGGTTCGTCCGATCATCTTTCACGGCAACCAGGCCACGTGCTGGCAGCCCTACGTCAAGGGCCACGTGCAGCCCGAGAACTCGATCTACAATAGCTGGCGCTTCGATCAGGTGTGGCTCGACAAATAGGGCCGTATCTGCGCGTTGCGGCAGGGCTATGCGCCCTGCCCAATGAGCCCGTATTCGGATAGATCTTGCGATACGGGCTCGAAACAAGCGCGCCCCATCAAGAGACGGCGCGCACATGCTCGGGAGGAAACGCATGACAGACTCGATGCCGAGCTATGCGCACGGTGGCAACGCTGCGCCTCTGCTGGGAGAGACGATCGGCCAACGCCTGGAGCGGACGGTCTCGCAGTGGTCCGACCGACCGGCGCTGATCGACAGCCAGCAAGGCATCCGGTGGACCTGGAGTGAGCTTGCCGGGAAAGTCGAGGCATTTGCGGCCGGCTTGCTCAGCCTGGGGCTCGAACCCGGCGACCGCATCGGCATCTGGTCACCCAACAACGCGGAGTGGGTGATCACGCAATTCGCTAGTGCCAAGGCGGGGCTGGTGCTGGTGACGATCAACCCGGCCTATCGGCTGTCGGAGCTGGAATACGCGCTGAACAAGGTCGGTTGCCGGGCACTGGTCACGGCGACGCAGTTCAAGTCGAGCGACTACATCGGCATGATCCAGACGCTTGCGCCCGAGATCGCCACGTCGAAGCCGGGAGCGCTCCAGGCCAAGACGCTGCCCGATCTGCGTATGGTCATCCAAATCGGCCCCGAGACGGCGCGGGGCGCGCTTGCCTTCAATGAGATCGCGGCGCGCGCCGACGCGTCGAGCCGCGCTCGGCTGTCGGAGATCGGTGCGCGCCTGCAGTTCGACGATGCGATCAATATCCAGTTCACGTCGGGCACGACCGGCCTTCCGAAAGGCGCGACGCTCACTCATCACAACATCCTCAACAACGGCTACTTCATCGGCCAGAGGATGCACTATACGGAGGCCGACAAGGTCTGCATTCCGGTGCCGCTCTATCACTGCTTCGGCATGGTGATCGGCAACATGGCCTGCCTGACCCATGGCTGCGCCATGGTCCTGCCGGGAGAAGGCTTCGATCCGCTCGCGGCGCTGCGAACCATCGCCACGGAGCGCTGCACGTCGCTCTACGGCGTGCCGACCATGTTCATCGCCGAGCTGGATCATCCCGAGTTCGGAAGCTTCGACCTCTCGAGCCTGAGGACCGGGATGATGGCCGGCTCGCCCTGTCCCGTGGAGGTGATGCGGCGCTGCATTCGCGACATGCACCTGACCGAGATGACGATCGGCTACGGCATGACCGAGACGAGTCCCGTCTCCACGCAGACCCTCATCGGCGACAGTCTCGACAAGCAGACGGGCACCGTCGGCTGCGCGCACCCGCATGTGGAGATCAAGATCGTCGATGCCGAAGGCCGGATCGTTCCGCGTGGGATGCCGGGCGAGTTCTGCACGCGCGGATATTCGGTGATGCTTGGATACTGGGGTGATCCCGAGCGCACGGCAGAAGCCATCGATGCGAACGGCTGGATGCACACCGGCGATCTCGCGACCATGGACGAGGACGGCTATTGCAACATCGTGGGCCGCATCAAGGACATGGTGATCCGAGGGGGCGAGAATATCTATCCGCGCGAGATCGAGGAGTTCCTGTATCGGCATCCGGCGGTGCAGGACGTGCAGGTGTTCGGTGTGCCGGATCAGCGCTACGGCGAGGAGTTGTGCGCCTGGGTCCGGGTTCGTGTCGGCGAAAGCGTGACGGCCGAGGCCATCCGCGACTTCTGCCAGGGCCAGATCGCTCATTATAAAATTCCGCGCCACATCAAGTTCGTGGACGAATTCCCGATGACCGTTACGGGCAAGGTGCAGAAATTTCTGATGCGCCAGCAGATGGCCGAAGAACTGGGCGTTGCGGAGGAGAAGACGGCGTGATGAGCGGCTCGGCGTCCGACGGTTCTATGGGCGCATGGACGGGCATTTCCCTGCAGGCGCGAATGTCCTAAATTCAGGACATGACCACACCCAAGCTCACACCGGCCGAGATCGAGCGTTACAAGCGCCATCTCGTCCTCAGGGACGTCGGCGGGCAGGGCCAACAGGCCCTGAAGTCTGCTCGTGTCCTTTGCGTCGGTGCCGGCGGTCTCGGCAGCCCGCTGGTCATGTATCTGGCCGCGGCGGGGGTCGGGACGATCGGCATCATCGATGACGATCACGTCTCACTGTCGAACCTGCAACGGCAGATCGTGCACGATACCCCGCACGTCGGCGCATCCAAGGTCGAAAGCGCGCGGGATATGCTCGCGCGGCTCAATCCGCATGTGACCGTTGTGACGCATGAGACGCGTCTCGATGCGGCCAATGCTCTCGATATCATTTCTGGCTATGACGTCGTTGCGGACGGGTCGGACAACTTCGCGACGCGCTATCTCGTCTCGGACGCTTGCTATCTCGCGCGCCGGACCTTGGTCTTTGCGGCAGTCGGTCCGTTCGATGGGCATATCACAACGCTGAAGCCGCACGAGAAGCGGCCGGACGGGACGCCGTGGCCGACCTATCGGTGCCTATTCCCGGAAGCGCCGCCGCCGGGAACCGTCGCGAACTGTGCAGGAGTGGGTGTGCTCGGCGCCGTGGTCGGTGTCGTCGGCACCTTGCAGGCGACCGAGGTGCTGAAGGAGTTGCTCGGCATCGGCGACAGTCTGGCAGGCCGGCTCCTGATCTACGATGCGCTCTCGGCTCGATTCCAGGAGGTTCGATACAACTGGGATCGGGACAACCCGCTGTCGGGGACGCTGCCGAGTATCCGCGATCTCACGATCCACCGAGCTTCCCGCGACGCCGAAATCTGTGCCGCTCCCGACGCGGTCACCGGCTAAACGATCAGTTCGAGCGTCCGTTCGCGATAGCGGCAGCCTCCGTAGGGTGGAGGTTGCTGCTGGAGCCTGCTCTCCGGCTCGATCCGGGTGTCGCCGTTCTGCCCGGGTGCGCGTTCCAGCGGTTGTGGAACCGGGATTGGCTGCGCAGGCGCGGCACGGTCAGCCGGCGGAGATCCGGCCTCAGGCACCGGCTTGCCGTCTTGGGCGAGGCCGACCGACGCGGATCCCGCATGAGCAATCAATGCGAGCGTGGCGCCGGTGATGCCGTTCAGGACTTCTCTCCGCGACAGCATTCTCGTGACCTCCATGCCAACCTGCGGCCGGCCTGCCGGTGTCGAAGCAAACGACGTCCGGCGCTGCGTTGCAGTAAGATTAACGCATCGGAAGATCACCGTCTGCCGCGACGGGACTGTGCGCAATTGCGTGCGTACGCGCCGTATCGGGACAGGCTCGGTAAACGCCGCGTGCCGGGCTGAGACATATTTCGCCGACGCCCCCTGGAAAAGAAGCCGCAGTACGGCTGCAAGGCAGGGAATTCGATCTGGCGCCGTTCTTGCTGTGGGCCGGATCGAACGGGCAATGCCCGACCATCTGCTTAAGGTTCATATCATGCCACAACATTGGCGCCCCGACGAGGACGTGACCCCCACGCCCCGCGAGGTCGACGAGATGGCCTCCGTTCTCGAAGGCCGACATGGAGCGTTCGCGGCGCAGGTCGCGGATTTTTTCTCGACACAACATGCGCTCGGTGGCGATGCCGGCCGCTCCTGGGCGTGGGCGGGTGTCGCCGAAATGATCCGCCAGCGCGAGATCGCGCGCAGCAAGGAGCGTTAACCGGGCTCGACTAGCGTCCCGATCCCGAAGTCCGCTTGAGGACATGGCATCGAGTTCAGCGAATTTCAGAATTGGGACACAGGTTGATGCTTACGTCCGATAAGGCGACGACCGCGTGGGATGCCGTTCGAGCAGGCGCCGGCGCGTGGGTCAGCCTGGCGTTGCAGGCCATCAAGGGCACCGGTGACGACACGGCGTCGCGTCGCGATGCTCTGGTCGCATTTCTCGTGCGTGTCGCGAGTGCCGGCGTTCTTTATCTCTCGCAAGTGGTTCTCGCCCGTTGGATGGGCAGCTTCGAGTACGGCATTTACGTGTTCGTTTGGACCTGGGTGCTGGTGCTGGGCGGACTGTCGAACCTCGGCTTGCCAACCTTGATGATGCGGCTGGTCCCGGAGTACCGCGAGCGGGGCGCCTTGCCCCTGCTTCGAGGCCTTCTCCTGTGGGGCCGTCTCATGCCTCTCGCGGTGTCCTCGGTCGTCGCCGCTCTCGGGCTGATCGGCCTCTCCTTCGCCGGCCATCTCCTTTCGGACCACTATATCCTTCCCGCGATGATTGCTCTGGCATGCGTGCCGATGATCGCAGTGGGCGACGTTCAGGACGGGATTGGTCGCGGGCGTGCCTGGCTCGTCGAGGGCCTTGTGCCACCGTATATCCTCCGCCCCCTCCTGGTGCTGGCGGCGATGGTGATCGCCTATGCGCTCGGCTGGCCGATGTCTGCCGTTACGGCGGCGGGCGCTGCCATCGTGGGCGGATGGCTGGCCGTCGTCATTCAGACAGTGTTGATCAACCGGCGTCTCGCAGCCGAGGTGTCATCCGGTCCATCGGAGCGTCGGCTCGGCCGCTGGCTCGCAACCTCGCTTCCGCTGCTGGTGATCACCTTTTCGGAAATCCTCCTGCAGACGACGGACGTGCTGACGATTTCCCAGTTCATGAGTCCGGCGGACGTGGCCATCTACTTCGCCGCCGCCAAGACGATGAGCCTCGTCATGTTCGTGCACTACGCGGTGGGGAGCGCCATGGCGAGTCGGTTCTCCGCACTCAATGCGCGCGGCGATCGGGCAGGCCTCGTCTCCGCTGTCCGGGAGGCCGTGAACTGGACGTTCTGGCCGTCGCTTGTTGGCGCTGCCGTGCTTCTGCTTTTGGGGAAGCCCCTGCTCTGGCTGTTCGGGCCGCAGTTCGCGGACGGCTATCCGGTGATGCAGGTGCTCGTGCTGGGCTTTCTCGGGCGCGCGGCGGCGGGTCCGTCCGAGTTCCTGTTGAACATGCTCGGCCAACAGAGAGCCACCGCATGCGTTGCGGTCCTCGTCGCCATCTCGACGATCGTCCTCAACCTCATGCTCGTGCCGCGCTTCGGACTGCTGGGGGCGGCCACCGCAACGGCCGTATCGCTGATCGCCGGTGCTGCGCTCAATACCGCCGTGGCACGGTTTGCGCTTGGTCTCGACATCGCCATCTGGAGCAACGTCGGCAGGCGCTGACGTTTAGCGCCTGCTGTCTACCGCAGCCTCGCATGCGGGTTGCGTGCGTCTTGCATCCTCCCTATCATCTGGTGTATGGCATGCCACATACCAGTCGGCGGCGGCGCACCTTCGCCATGGATGGCGGTACCTCATGTCTTCACTGTCCAGCCTTCGGATCGAGCCCATTGCCGAGAGCCTGAGCCTCAAGGCGCGCGCCTATAGGGCGCTCAAGGCCGCGATCATGGATCTCAACATCTACGCCGACGATGCCGAGTTGCGGCTCGACGAACGCGATCTGTCCCTGCGCTTCGGAATTTCACGGACGCCTCTGCGCGAGGCTCTCGCACAGCTCGAACAAGAGGGCCTCGTCCGCATCGCGCCCCGGCGTGGCATCTTCATTGTGCGCAAGACGAAAGCCGAAATTCTCGACATGATCACGGTCTGGGCCGCCCTTGAGAGCATGGCGGCTCGGATTGCCGCACGTATCGCCACCGAGAGGGAGATCGCGGGCCTTCGCAAGCTCGTCGGGTTCTCGGGCGATCAGGCCGCGGCGAATACGGGCGAGTATTCCGATGCAAATATACGCTTCCATCAGACGATCATCGGCCTCGGGGGCAATCCTCTGATCAGCGAGATCACCGATAGCCTATTCCTGCACGTGCGAGCCATCCGGCAGCGCACGATTTTCGAGGCGGACCGGGCACGTCGTTCGATTGCCGATCACACGGCGATCGTCGACGCGATCGCTGCGCGTGACGCCGACCGCGCGGAACGACTGGTGAGAGAACACACGATGAAACTGCGAGATCATGTCGAGCGCCATGTCGACCTCGACCAAAGCTGAATCATAACGGCAACAAACAACGATCGAACGAAGGTTAAGCAGCGCGGGAGCGCGGCAATCGGGAGTGAAACAACGATGTCCGCCGACACGAATACCGAAAATCTCACCGACGGGTTCAATCTCGTTCTCGACGCGCTGCAACTCAACGGCATCGAGACGATCTACGGCGTGCCGGGCATTCCCGTCACCGACCTCGGACGCATGGCGCAAGCCCGCGGCATGCGCGTGATCGCCTTCCGGCACGAGCAGAACGCCGGCTACGCCGCCAGCATCGCCGGCTTTCTCACCCAGAAACCGGGCGTGTGCCTGACCGTATCGGCCCCGGGGTTCCTCAATGGGCTCAACGCGCTCGCTCATGCGACCACGAACTGCTTTCCGATGATCCTGATTTCCGGCTCGTCCGAGCGGGAGATCGTCGATCTGCAGCAGGGCGACTACGAGGAGATGGATCAGCTCGCAGTGGCCAAGCCGGTGTGCAAGGCCGCCTATCGGGTTCTCCACGCGCAAGACATCGGCATCGGTATCGCGCGAGCCATCCGCGCCGCCTGCTCGGGGCGCCCGGGCGGGGTCTACCTCGACCTGCCGGCAAAACTCTTCGCCCAGACCATCGACGCCGGCGTCGGACAGAACTCACTCGTCAAGGTCGTCGATCCTGCGCCGCGGTATATTCCTGCACCCGAGGCAGTGACGCGCGCGCTCGATGTGCTGAAATCGGCGAAGAAGCCGTTGATCATTCTCGGCAAGGGAGCCGCGTATTCGCGTGCGGATGAGGACATCCGCCGCCTGGTCGAGCGCTCGGGCATTCCGTACCTGCCGATGAGCATGGCCAAGGGTCTATTGCCGGATACCCATCCCCTTTCAGCAGGCGCGGCGCGCTCGATGGCGCTGCGCGAATCCGACGTCGTGATGCTGATCGGCGCCCGCCTCAACTGGCTGCTATCGCACGGCAAGGGCAAGACATGGGGCCCCGCCGGTACGCAGAAGTTCATTCATATCGACATCTCGCCGATGGAAATGGACAGCAATGTCGGCATCGCCGCGCCGGTCGTCGGCGACATCGCATCATCGGTCGCAGCACTCCTGAAGGGAATCGGTGACGACTGGACGAAGCCTGCGGAATGGTCGAGCAGCGTTCGAGCCAAGGTCGAAGACAACGTCGCCAGGATGGCGCCCCGGCTGAAGAACAACAACAATCCCATGGACTACCACGGGGCGCTCGGCGCGCTTCGCGAGATCATCAAAGAGAGGCCGGAGACGATCCTCGTCAACGAAGGCGCCAACACGCTCGATTTCGCACGCTCGATCATCGACATCTATCAGCCGAGGAAGCGGCTGGACGTCGGCACGTGGGGCGTGATGGGCATCGGCATGGGCTATTCGATCGCCGCCGCCATCGAGACCGGCAAACAGGTGCTGGCGGTTTGCGGCGATAGCGCCTTCGGTTTCTCGGGC
>Ga0182738_1005177_pt1 | contig 14057 bp, 15 predicted proteins | sample eDN5th30CBELigMG_FD_128876 | JGI IMG/M metagenome (GOLD analysis project Ga0182738, IMG submission 128876) | Enriched Miracle-Growth compost microbial communities from Emeryville, California, USA - eDNA 5th pass 30_C BE-Lig MG (version 2)... ...
ATGACATTTAAAAAACTACGCTACACTGTTATGGGGATATTAATAGGATTAGCAGTTGTGTTCTTAATACTAGTTATAACAGTTACTCAATTAGAGTTAAATAAATGGCAAGACACCATCACCCTCTTATTTTGGATTTATATGATCCTAGTATTTGTGTACATTATTTTCATTAATTTAGTGCCCTTGATATGGAAACGTTTAAAAAAAAGTAAGGACACACTATAGTAATCTTTGCCACAGTGACTCCCCCAAAAATCTTGTTTCACATAAATGTTACACAGTCCATAACATATAAGTTTACGATTATTGTTTAATAAATATAGCGACTGTAAAAACGCCTATTTAGGATTGTTTCTTTTCTCAGATTTTACAAAAAACTATTTTCCGAATAGACATTTTAGAATAAGTTAGCTGCTATTTCAGTTTAGCAAATTCATGTAGTTACACTTTCTATCCATATTCGACAAATTCCGGGGAGTCACTGTGAACAGTTTCATCTGGTTACAATCAACCATCCTTTTATGACTACTTTTTCCCCGCATTTTCCTTCTACTCTGATTTTATGCTCTATTTGTTTGATAGTTAGAGTTATTTGATCTTCCAAATAAACTGGTGAAGTAAATGTAAATTCATGCTGGCACACCCATTCTTGAGGAGTGAGAATTTCGCCCGAAATCATCCTTAACACTTTGGCCGCTACTAACATTCCATGGACAATTTTATTAGAAAGTCCTTGTTGTTTCGCTGTTTCTATATCTAAATGAATGGGATTATTATCACCTGAAACTACCGCATACTGTTCAACCTCTTCTTCGGTAATTTTAAAGGCAAGCCGCTTCATTTCAAACCTCCCACAATCAAATCCGATATTCCCTCAAAACAAAGTTGTCCATCCTTATTATATAAATGGAGAGTTTGTTTAATAAAAGTAAGCTTTTGACGTTGAAATGGATTTGTGACTTCCACTATCGCTCTATAAATCTCATTTGTATACATTCTTTGATGTTGGAAACATTTCTGTCTTCGATGAATAATAGGCTTTTGCAGTTCCCATGGAGATTCAAACCATTTATAAGCGATCATTGGCATGGTTGGAGGAAGAGGAATGCTCTCGCCTTTTTCTCCTTCAGCACTTTGATAAGTAGAATTTTGATCACCAATCAATTGAACAAATTGCAGTACATCTTCTTGAGTAAAAATGATTTCATACTCCTTCGTTTTCATATTGCCACCTCGAATAGGACTGCTACTCCGATTCCTCCACCGCTGCCTATTGCCGCTAGTACATATTTGACATTCTTTCGCCTTTGTACTTCGTAGAAAAGCCTCGTGATTAAAATACTTCCTGACGCTCCATAAGGATGTCCTAACGTTAAAGCTCCTCCGGAAACATTTATTTGATCACATGAAATAGATAGTTCGTTCATACAGGCGACTATTTTCGAAGAGAAAGCTTCGTTTATTTCAATTAAGTTAATATCCGCAATAGTTAGCCGGTTTCTTTTTAATAAGGCTTGAATAGCCGGGATGGGGGCTGCTCCGGGATAATTGGGATGTACACCTGAGATTTCACTATCCAAAAATCGCAAGATAGGTTGGAAACCATTTTTTAATGCTAAATTTTCTTCCATAACAAGAACAGCTGAAGCCCCGTCATGAATACCGCAACTGTTCGCTGCTGTAACCGTACCGGTACTATTAAATATGGGCCTAGCTCTTTTTAATAGTACCTCCATATTTCTTTTTCTAAATAGCTCTTCATCCTGATGGTATTCTCCAATCGGAATGATCTCCTGAGTAAAATATCCTTTTTCATACGCCCCCCAGCTACGCTTGTAACTTAGAAGTGCATATTCATCTTGCATTTCTTTTGAAATAGCATATTTTTCTGCCACATATTCTGCAGCTACGCCCATATCTGGGTCGCCAATTTTTTCAGGAGAAAATCTCGCTCTTGACGAAAAGGGAGAGGTGCTCGTACTTTCTACACCACCGGCAATGTAACAACTTCCAGCGCCACCTTGAATATAGTAACATGCCATTCGGATCGCTTCTAACCCTGCACTGCATTGACGGTCAATTGTAAGTCCAGTTATAGAAAGAGGTAATCCTGTTTCTAAGGCAGCATAACGGGCAATGTTTCCACCTGGACCAACAACATTCCCCAAAATGATGTCATCAATCTTTTCTTCTAATCCATTCACTAAATGCTGAAGAAGCGGAACTACAAGCTCATGTGGCTGAATATCCCGTAAAATCCCACTCATTTTTCCGATTGGTGTACGCTTTGCCTGGACAATTACTGCTCTTTTAATCACTGGTCACCTTGCTTTCTATTTGTTTTATTAGTTCAGCACGAGCAATCTTTCCACTCGTTGTATAGGGCAATTCAGATAGAAAATACCATTTACGAGGAATTTTATAAGTAGACAAATACTTTTTACAAAATCTTTTTAACTCTAATGGGCAACCCTCCCCTTTTATTACCGCAGCCACCACCTGACCCCAATACAAATCTGTCAGACCGATTACCGCAACTTCCTCCACATCCGGATGCAAGGAAATAACTCCCTCTATTTCTTCAGGAAAAATATTGATTCCTCCATATAAAATCATATTTTGCTCACGGCCTGTAATATATAAATAGCCATCTTCATCAAAATAACCCCTATCATGGACCGTAGCCCACCCCTCTTTATCCTGAATCGAATGAACGGTCCTTCCATCATGATCAATGTATCCATTTATTATAAGTCCACTTCTTACATAGATCGTTCCAATCTCATTGGGTTTTGCTAAAATCTGATCTTGCAGCCTTATTTGTACCCTTACGCCGTAACAAGGCTTCCCAACGGTTGCTGCCTTGTTCATACCATCTCGATTAGAAATTACAGTAATGAAACTCAATTCACTAGCTCCATAGAACTCATACATGATTATTTTTGGAAAGATATGATAGATCTCTAATTTTAATCTTTCAGACCACTTTGCACCCGATGAAAGGATTTTTATAGACTTATTGATTTGAATTCCTTGTTTCAGAAATGCTTCTATCATTGTTGGAACGACATACATCGTTGTAATGGGATAAGATTCTATCCATGATTGACCTTCAATAGGAGAAAATTTGTCTAATAAATAGACAGTTCCTCCTAAATACAAAGTGCTAATAGCTCCATAAAGAAAGTGAGAATGCATTAATGCCCCTGGAATTAAAATATGATCCGATTCATTTATTTCTAAATCAAAACGGTTGCAATCAATGCTCGCAATCCATGAATCCTGGGAACGAACAAATGCTTTTGGGTTTCCAGTTGTGCCAGAAGTGAAACCAATATAAAAAGGCAAATTTTCTTGAGTATACCTATTTATGTTCCATTCAAACCGAGAGATTTCCAGTAAAGCGTCCTCTAAATTCATTAAATTCGGAATTTTTTGTTTAAATTGATAGTAAATTTCTCGTGTTGTGACAATCATCAAAGGATTAGAAAGTTTTACTCTCTTTTCTAATTCAATTTTCGTCCATTTCACATCATAAGGTACCGCAATCCAACCAGCCTTGGATGCACCTGCAAAGAGTTGCAGGAAAGGGATCCCATTAGGCAGAAGAATTCCTATTGTTTTATTTTCTGAATGCAGTGAGTGCAGCCAATTTGCCGTTTGATTGACTAATTCACTCCATTTTTGATAATTGATTTGTTGATGATTTGTATGGATTGCTATTTTATTCGGAAAAATTTCCGCTAAATTTTCATATGATTCCGTTATATTGCCCATTTTTATCACCTCTATAGAAAATACATATCAAGAGTATCTCTTTAGTATTTACATATGTTTAGTTATGTCATCCGAGTAATTCGATGCTAGAGATCTTGAAAAAACTAGGTGCTTTCTTAATCTGTAGACTAAAATCGAAGCTAGTACAGCTTTTAATACATCCCCAGGAAAGTAAACCAAACTAACTTTTACAGCTTTTAATAGGGAAATGTGCATAATCAATGCTTGTGTTGGGATACCAATTAAATAGATTAGCAAGATTCCAACTGTCAGATTAATAAATAACACATGATGTAGTTTTAAATTTGCTATACGTGATAATAAAAATCCAATAACGAATGCTGTTATTGGCCAAGAAATTAAATAACCAACATTCGGTCCCACAAATACACTTAATCCGCCTCGACCACCCGATAGAAGAGGTACTCCAACGGCAACTAGCAGTAAGAAGACAATTTGGCTTATTGCTCCTAACCTTGCACCTAATACTCCCCCTGCAAGAAGAACACCTAATGTTTGCAATGTAATAGGTACCGGTGTAAACGAAAGAATAATAGGCGGAACGAGACCAAGAGCACCCATGACAGCAGCAAACAGTGCTACAAAGGTAATTTCTTTAATTTTCATTTTCACATTCTCCTCAGAATATATGTAATTAATTCAACTATGATAATATTCAATATCATATTAATTGTCAACTGAAAATAAAAATAGGTTTACATTTATTTTTTATTTTAAAGACAACTTAAGTTGGTCTCCTTTGGTTTAAAGAATTCAAAAAAGGCTTGGCACGCCAAACCTTTTAGTTTAGTTTATATAAGCTAATCAAATTTAAGTAGGGCTGGATTTCTCAGTTCACAGTGATTCCCCAGAAAATCTTGTTTCACATAAATGTTACACAGTCCATAACGTACAAATTATTTAATAAATATAGCGACTGTAAAAAACATACAGGATTGTTTTTTCTTTTCTCTGATTTTACAAAAAGCAACTTTTCGAATAGACATTTTAGAATAAGTTATCTGCTATTTCATTTTAGCAAATTCACATAGTTACACTCTCTATCCATATTCGACAAATTCCGGGGAGTCACTGTGAACATAACTTTTTGCTGATTGAAGTGGAAGGCATGAGACTTCTGCGGGAGAAGCGGTGTTAGACAGAAAGAGTACATGCCCCTATTATCCAAGCACTTCAGGGGTTAAGAGAAATAGCTCTTGTCTTAGCTACTAGTATCGCCGCAGAAATTGGGTCATACAGACGGTTCGCAAATCCTAAGGGGTTAAGAGGATTGATTCCAAGTGAATCCTCTAGCGGAGATACAAAATGTTTACTTCACTATCATCTCCTTTAAATCTATTATCGCACCAGATTCAATCATAAAGTCTATTCCAAGAATGCCGTTAAATCCATAGGTTTCTTTGGTTATTCCTAACTGTAATTGAAAGGCATCGAACAAATGGTGATTGATTATTAAATCAGATACAATTTGTTCATAGCAGAGTTCACTTTCTCCTCCAACTCCATACATCCTTCTTGGTCTGCCATTAGCTCGGTCAATAATTAGATCAATTGCTTCTACTTCATCAGTATCGAAAATAGTTGTGGAACATCCAGTATCTAAAAGAACATCATTTAATTGCATTGTCTTTCCATTATAAGAGAGCAGAACGGAGACTAGAGGTAACCCTTCACGCATTTCAATCTTCATTGAAGTCGTCTCCTTACTCCAATAAATTTTTGTTCTTTAACTTCAATCGTTTTGTGGTCAGTATGAAAAATATAGTATTCACGGGTAGGTTCAGCTAAATGGAGTTTTTTATATTCTTTCCATGCTTGAGTTGAATCGGAGAAGTAAGAAATGACTGATAATTCATCAAAATAACGTATTGAATTTTTTGAGTAGGCGGAGATAGCTTCGACAAGAACCCATTGCTCCGGATATTGTTCACGAACTTGTTCCCATTTCACAACAGACACCTCCTAGTACTTTTAAAATTAGTATATCATCTTTATAACAACAAGTGCACCATCCAGAAATTTAGAAGATTACTGGATGGTGCACTTGTCCTTTTTACCACTCTTACCTTATAAAAAGGAGTTTATCTTTTCTTTAATAGAAATCCAACCGACAAATCCAAATAGAGTTTAAAAAGTAATTCAAAAACCTCATTTACTTATGGTACGGTTCACCCCTATTAATCCGAAAAGCCCGATAAACCTGCTCCACCAAAATCAACCGCATCAACTGATGAGGAAACGTCATCTTACTAAACGAAAGCTTATCATCTGCCCGCTTCAACACCTCGTCACTAAGCCCTAAAGATCCACCAATAATAAAAGTAACCTTGCTCTTTCCATATGTCCCTAGCTTATCAATGGTATCGGCTAGCTCCTCTGAAGACTTTTGCTTACCTTCTATAGCTAGTGCGATAACATGTGCATCAGCTGGGACTTTGGCAAGGATTCGTTCGCCTTCTTTTTTCTTTACTTGCAGCATTTCTGCATCACTTAAGATTTCTGGTGCTTTTTCGTCTGGAACTTCAATGATTTCTATTTTAGAATAGCTTGAAAGTCTTTTTGTATATTCTTCGATTCCAAGCTTTAAGTATTTTTCTTTTAATTTTCCAACTGTAACAATTGAGATATTCACATGCTTTCCTCACTTTACAAACAAGATATCCACATAAGTTATCCACATATCCACATTTTTAATCCACATATAGTATGGAATCACTTGTTCGCCACCATATATATGGCGTTATTTTTACAATATTCACAGGTTGTTGATAACTTTTCTTTATCTGAAATTTGTTCCAAAATCGGAAATGTTTCAAACTCATTTACTACAGAATCTATTGCTATATCAACGTGTTCAGCACAACTATAAATCATTTTTCCTTCTCCTTTTAGCGATTGCTTTTTTCATTTTTCTAAAAATAATTGTGGATAATCATTTTTTCTAATCCAATTATTAGTTATCCACATTCCATCTTATCATTCTACCCAAAAACTGCAACCACTCTAACAAAATTCATTTACTTTTCACGATAAGACCTTATCCACAAACAACTTCATTATTTTTGGAAAAAAATATTTCTCCTTATTCTCTTTTAATAAAAAAGTAGAGCAAAACTTTTGTCAGTTTTGCTCTACTTTTCTTTCTTACATTTGATCTTCCGATAACGTTAGCTCTGCTGTTTCTAACTTTCCATTGCGATAATATTTTACTTCCATGGAATCGCCAATTTTCTTTTCATTATATAAATGCTTTCTTAAATCAATTAAGTCCACTATTTCTTTGTCATCTAGTTCCACAATAACATCTAGCTCTTTTAATCCTGCTTTTTGAGCTGGTGAATTTGGTGAAACATCTTTAATTGCTACACCTGTAGTGACATCCTCTGGTAACTTTAATGCTTCCTGCTGATAGTAGCCCGGAATATCGCTAACAGATTGCAACTCTACTCCCATGTAGGGTCTTTGTACTTCTCCATGTTCTTCTAAATCCTCAATAATTGGTATAGCTGAATTAATTGGTATCGCAAGCCCAATCCCTTCTACAGCAGATTCGGCAATTTTCATACTATTGATACCGATAAGCTGACCTTCAATATTAACAAGGGCTCCACCACTATTTCCTGGGTTAATAGCGGCATCTGTTTGAATAACCTCTGATTGCCAATCTGGTGTCCCGTCCTCATTAATGTCAACTGGAATCGTTCTTTCTAATCCGGAAACAATTCCTTGTGTAACCGATCCAGAAAAGGTTAACCCTAATGGATTACCAATTGCAATGACAGGTTCACCTGCTTTCAGCGTATCCGAATTACCAAATTCCGCTATCTTTGTTATTTCGCTTGCATCTACTTCGACTACTGCTAAATCTGTCCAAATATCAGCACCAATTAGTTCAGCACTAATTTTCTTTCCGTTTGATAAAGTAACCTCTAGCTCTGTCGCACCTTGCACGACATGATTATTTGTGACAATATATGCCTTGCCATCACTTTTTTTATATATAACACCTGAACCTGTACCAGCCTCTTCTGCCGTCGTTTCATCTGCCCAGAAATTAGAGGACTGCAGATTGGTAATTCCAACAACTGAATCAGCTGCTTTATCAACTGCCTTTGTGACATCTGTTTCGACATTCAATGAGACATTCTGCGTTTTTACCCCTTCCGAATTGCTTATCACACTCCCGCTTTCTTCCTTATTCGGAAAAATCGCTAAATCTGTTAAATGTGGGCTAATTAATAAAACAAGTACTGCACCAATAATTGCACCAATAAATCCAGAGAAGAAATATCCTTTTCGTGACCTTTTCTTCTGCCCATCTCCCTGATTCCCATAATCGTAATCCACGAGCTTCATTCCTTTCTACAGACATTATCTAAATACTTTCTAACATATTCTTTATTATTTTTCCTTTTTTTAAAAAAAACAAACGAACTACTTAGAGATGTTTTCACCATATGATACCCAAAAGCATTGATAGCATACTTCCATTTTTCAAAAAAAAAAGCGAATAACCAAGTATCCGCTTTTTTTATCCACTTATATTGCCATCATTTTTGTCGGTATTCTAGGATCTGTATCAAATAAAGTAACCTGTTCCCCTAACCCGACTCCACGGCTTTCCAATGTCTGTCCAACTGACATTCTGGCTAAATCCTTCATATTATTATCTAAGCTTAGGTGAGCAAGATAAATATGCTTTGTGCGATCTCCAATTACCTCGCTCATTGCAATTGCTGCATCTTCATTACAGACATGCCCTACATCGCTTAAAATACGTCTTTTAATATTCCATGGATATTTTCCCATCCTCAGCATCTGCACATCATGGTTGCTTTCAAACACATAGGAATCTGCATTGGAAATGATTCCTTTCATTCGATCACTAACATAACCTGTATCTGTGATTAGTACGAGCTTTTTCTCTCCTTCATGGAATACATAAAACATTGGCTCTGCCGCATCATGGGATACGCCAAAGGATTCAATGGATAAATTGCCAAATGTCTTAACGGTTTCCATATCAAATTGAAATTTCTGCTCTGTGGGAATTTCGCCGATTAAGGGATCCATTGCTTTCCACGTTTTTTCATTTGCATAGATAGGTAATTTATATTTTCTTGCAACAATTCCTACCCCTTTAATATGGTCACTATGCTCATGTGTCACTAATATCCCTTTTAAATCACTCATTTTCCGTTCAATGCCTTGAAATAAGCCTTCCATTTGCTTTCCGCTTAATCCAGCATCAACTAAAAAGGAATGATCTTCTGTTTCAACAAAGATGGCATTTCCTGTACTGCCACTTGCGAGAACACTAAACCGCATTTTTCTCTCACTCCAATTTCATTTCCTCTGTTTCTGGTTGAATAACTGCCCCGTCCAAAGCATTTACATAAAAGTCTTCTTCATCCACTGTTACTTTCCAAGTTGGAGCAAGCAATTGTGCAGATGTATCAAGCTGTGTATAATAGCCTAATTCTACATAGCTTACATACGAATCACTTTCTATGAAGTTATTTGTAAATAAGTTCAGAATAACATCCAACGGCTGAATAATGTTTTCCTTTTCATCCATTTCTTGAATTTTTTCCAAATACGTCTGGTTATAGGAAACGATTTTGTTCTCTTCATTTACATTAAAGGTAATTTCACCCTTTGGATTTCGATATAATGTCTTTCCAGCATGCTGTTGATAATACGTAATGGTATTCCCACTCTTTTCCCAAAAGCGATACTCTGAACCGTTAAGCACTTGATTAAACAGAAATTCAGTTAACTCCTCTGGGTCAAAATCTTCTTTAATACTAATTGGCTCCACTAACACTGCTTGAAGATATATGCTATCTCTTACGGTAATTTCTTGACCACTTAATAGCCCTTTTTCCATCTTTTTGATCTCATCATCCGTGAATTTCTTCGACTTCGCTGATAAATATTGATCCTTTTGGTTATTGACTGGAAGCTTTTCTTTATCATATTTAATTCCTAACCGTGAAAGCGTATTGGTCGTTGGCTCTGTTGTATAGTCATCCGCCCGTTGGTATTCTTTAATCTTTATATATTCATAAATTAGATATACATCCAATATTAAGAAGGCAATAATAAATATGGTCTTTATCTTACTCCAGTCCATCTAAGTTGCCTCCTGTTCCTTCCGAATATAAGGTATACCATTTATTATCATATTGGTAAAACCAGGTTGGTTCTAAGGAAACGATATTTTGAGAATCGACCTGCATATCATATCCCATCACAATATTCTGGAGTTTTTCTGTCTTTAACTTTTTATTATTTTGGAGATATTGTAAAACCTCTTCTCCTGATGAAACCGTCTCTTTTGAAAAATCAAACGGAGTAGTCGTATTAATAATAATTAAATTACTAGTTAATAGGCGCTTCGCCTTATTATTTTCCCAGAACAAACGAATATCAGATAGTTCTGTTTTCAAATTAAACACAGGCATTCCATTTGTGTTGTATAAACGAAAGGTTATCTTTCTGTCTTCATCTCGTCCCACATATAAATAGTCATTAATCCAGCCACCTCGCTGATTGATTAGATCGATACTATTATTAATGATATGCTTCTGAATCGTTTCGTTCGAAATGCCAGAAGGTTTAAAGAAGCTGACAATATGGGTATCTTTATATATTCTAAGTAAACCCGAATCGTCTGTATACTCTTCCCAATTTGTTAAAATTTCTTTTTGGGCGATACTAGGATTAGTAAATAATGCTCTTTTCAATCGGATCGATTCGATTTGTCTCGTAAAATATTTGTATTTATTGACTTCCCTTTTCTCACTAGGCAAATAAATTAAATACTGGTCATTTGGTTTATACGAAAAATAGGTAGAATAAACTGTTTTTTCCTTAAAGACACTATCTTTAAATTGATTCAGTTCCTCAACATATTTCGATCGTACCGATGTTTCATATACTTTCCCCGTTTCTTTAGACAGAAAATAAACCTTTCCATCCTTATATGAAAACAAAATCGTATCAAAATCAAAGGAATTATCCTGATCTACTCTTAAAATATCTTTGTAAATTCGAAAGGGAACTTGTCCTGGAAATCTTATTTCCAAACTATTATCCTGCTCTTCTAAAAAGCTTGCTACACTTTCCACTTTTGAAGTTATATTACGAAAATCTCCATACTCAAATTCTTTAAGCTTCTGGATAATAGAATCTATTTCTTCCCTTGAAATTGTACCATAATGATTCCCATCTATGTGTTGGTAAATTCCGTCTGGCTTTACAACTTCACTTACTTCCTTTGTTTCTCCTAATTCCTCCAGAGCAGTAGTTGACCCACTACCAATTGAATCAAATTCCCCGCCCTGATCTGTCCAAAGGAGATAATATAATAACACACTTAAAGCTACGAGAAAGATTAAAATACCGCTTTTTACACTCTCATATTTCATCCCCAATCATCCTCTTCAGATTGAATATACGGTAGGGTGAAAGATATTTTTGTTCCTTTGCCTTCTTTACTGGATGCCCAAATTCTTCCCCCATGTGCTTCTACCATTTCTTTTGCGATTGCAAGGCCAAGTCCAGTTCCACCGAGCTTTCGTGTTCTCGCTTTATCAACACGATAGAAACGATCAAATATTTTATCAATATTTTCTTTCGGTATACCAACACCATTATCTGATACACTTACGATTATTTGCTGTTCCTGTTCCTTAATGGAGAAGGTAATGTTTCCACCTTCAGGAGAGTACTTCATTGCATTGGAAATTATATTATCTAGTACTTGTGTTAATTTATCTTCATCAATTTCCACAAATGCTGCTTTCTTTGGCAATTTTCTTATGAAGCTAACATTTTGTTGTTTCGTCAATTCAAAACGGTCAATAATTCGATTATAAAAAACGATAAAATCAACAAGTTCTTTATTTAACTGATAATCACGGCTATCTAATTTAGAAAGCTGCAATAAGTCATTTACTAAGCGTATCATTCTCTCGGTCTCATTTTGGGTGACATTTAAGAATTTTGGAGCCAATTCTTCATCTTTCCAAGCTCCATCATATAAAGCTTCTACATAACTGCGCATCGTAGTTAACGGGGTACGCAATTCATGGGAAACATTCGCTACAAATTCTTTTCTTTCCATATCAATTTTTTCCTGCTCCGTAATATCATGGAGGACCGTAATTAAACCATTAACAAACCCTGTCTCTTTTTGTATAACCGAAAAATTAGCCCGTAAAATATATGGCTCATAATGAGTGCTATAATCCAAAATAACCGATTCTCTTTCCTCCAATAGCTCCTCAAATGTATATTTCCCATTAAGATCAAGGAGATTAATAATTGGCTCCGAGAGTACTGTTTCACGTGAAACATCTAGCATCTTTGCAGCTGGCTCATTTATAAGAATAATTCGCCCTCTTCGATCTGTTGCAATTACTCCATCTGTCATATAGGCTAAAACAGATGATAATTTCCGCCGCTCACTTTCTGTTGTTGCCTGTGATTCTTGAAGCTTCTTTGTTAAATTATTAAACGTGATTGCTAATTGTCCAATCTCATCAAAACCATATACTTTAACCTTTCTGGAGAAATTCCCCTTCGATAAAGCAAAGGCATGCTTTTGCATATCTGAAATAGGCTTTGTAATCGTTCTTGCTAATAAGACTCCTAATATTGCCGTTACAAATAAAGTGATAATCGTTCCTTTTTGAAAGATTTGATTGATCTTATCAATTTGTTTATAGACATTCTCAATCTTGCCCTCTAAATAAATGGCTCCGACTATTTCATCCCCATTTGTTTTTATAGGCGTAATCAGCTCATAGATTTTCTCACCGTTTTTCTGCTTAATTGGATTATCCGGTTGAGAGGCGTTTGAGAGAACTCTCCTTACCGAAACATCAACCATTTTCTGGCCGACCAAATGTTGGTTTTCCGGATCAGAGGTTCCAACGATAATGCCATTACTATTAACAACTCTGATTTCTTTAATATCAGATGAATTATTATCACTTAAAATTCTTTTGATATCTTCCTCTAATGTTGAATCACCGTTTTCAACAAATCGTTCCTTTACGAGCTGCTCTTCTAAATAGATAGATAAAATATTTACTTTCTCTTGAATCGATATTTTAAAACTGTCTAATAGCGTTGTTTGTAGGGTTTTTACAAAATAAACCCCAATTATCTGAATAGAAATAAGAATAAGCAAAACAATAACTAATACAAGCTTCAAATGAATAGAACGAAAAAAACTTACTTTTTTCATTAATAAATTTACTCCTGCTCAGGATTTCTTAAATAGTAGCCAACGCCTCTTCTTGTCACGATCCAAGTCGGATGACTAGGATTATCTTCAATCTTTTCTCTTAATCTTCTTACCGTTACATCGACTGTTCGTACATCACCATAGTAGTCATAGCCCCATACTGTTTGAAGCAAGTGCTCTCTAGTCATAACTTGTCCTATATGTTTTGCTAAATAATAAAGTAATTCAAACTCACGATGCGTTAGCTCGATCATTTCGCCTCTTTTTGAAACGATGTAAGCATCTGGATGAATAATAAGGGAACCAACTTCAATTTCATTCGATTCTTTTTCTTCTTCTGCAGCAGATGAAACTTGCTGATGTCGTCTAAGATTTGCCTTTACACGTGCAATTAACTCTCTTGTACTAAAAGGCTTTGTCACATAGTCATCTGCACCTAATTCTAGCCCTAAAACCTTATCTATTTCTGAATCCTTTGCCGTTAACATAATGATGGGCATTTCATATTTCTTTCTGACTTCACGACATACTTCCATGCCATCTCTTTGCGGAAGCATAATATCAAGCAATACTAAATCTGGCTGGATTTCTTCCACTTTCTCTAGGGCTTCATTGCCATCATAAGCACAATACACTTCGAAGCCTTCTTTCTTTAAATTAAATTGCAGAATATCTGCAATTGGTTTTTCATCATCTACAACTAAAATCTTTTTATTCATTCAGGTATTCTCCTTCTATCAAAGTTTATCTATCGTAACTTCCTTACTTTTATTGTTTACTTCTACTGTCTACTTTACCATTTTAAATTTATATAATCACTTTTTTTCTATTATAAGTTTAGTGATACGTTAGCTTCATCCTCTTTGTTTAAATAGCTTGATGACTACTTCCTCATCATTGCTTTATCCTCTAAATAGCCACAAATAAAAAAGACAGTGAAGCTTTCTCTATAAGTCCACTGAATCTTTCATCCATTGAGGATTAAAAAATCCCTCTA
>Ga0182738_1005179_pt1 | contig 14054 bp, 8 predicted proteins | sample eDN5th30CBELigMG_FD_128876 | JGI IMG/M metagenome (GOLD analysis project Ga0182738, IMG submission 128876) | Enriched Miracle-Growth compost microbial communities from Emeryville, California, USA - eDNA 5th pass 30_C BE-Lig MG (version 2)... ...
AAGAATAATAAGAATCAATCCAACATCAAATAGGTAGGACATTTTTTTTGCGTCTTGCTATATGCAATACATTCTTCAATGATGTTTACCAGAAAATTATTTCATAAAAGTCTCATACGATCATTATCGATATTACCTCATTACATTAAAAAGTAAATGGAACTCTCATTCTCAATAAATTATCCTTTCAAATCATTTAATTTATATCATTCATAGAGCTCTTCTTTTGAACACTATTTTTATCCCCTACTGACCATTCATAGCTTCCATATTTCTCTTCAAACACAAAAACCAAAGCTTTTCTTTTCTCCAACAAATTTATCACTCTTCCAGCACCAAAAACGTTTATGCTCACTGGAATCACATACACTCCAACAAACGCCAAAACATATGCCAATATCCAGCTCTCCTTCACAATTTCCTTTCTAATCAATTCCAAAATAACGAAAAACATCATCATTGAGAAGAAGTAATAAAAAGCAAACCAAATCATTGATCTCAAAGCTCTTCTAGCTGCTTCTAAATTCTTACTATTCATTGCATTCTTCACAACTAAAGCTTGCTGAATTCCCCAAATACACAAGCCAATCGTCACCATGACTAATATGATTGCTGGAAGCAGGTCTTTCTCATAATATATCAGCAGAATAACAAAGTTTATCAGCTCTTCTCCGCACACCAAACAACATGCCCCAACAATCAAATAAAGCCAAATTCTATACACTAAAAACCATCCTTTATTGAGCTGGTTTTCAATATCGAGAATTTTATTATGTAAAGGGAATCTTGGATCTTCTTCAAATGCTGCGTACTCGCATGAACGAGGATAGAAGCGGACTGGAATGCCAACTGCGACGTACTGGGGGCTGTAATATTGAGTAGATGGAGGCTGATTGGAGTTTATAGGAGGAAGCTGAGGATATTTTGAGTGGGCTTCTTGTGTGAAATTTTTATTGGAAGAGGGGATTGGGAAGTCGTTTTGTGAAGGAGTGTCAGTAAGAATCTGATAGGAGTTCATAAGGGGAAAGAAAGGGAAAGAGATGAAGTTGAATTTTAAAATATAGAGTAAGTAATTATTTGTTGAATTGTAAATTATACAGTATGTGAACTTTGTTGGAATATGATTTTCTGAAAAGGAAAGATTTAATCTCGGAAATTGGGTTTTATATCAAAGGAAAATATATTGCAGGCAAATTAATATTCAGAAAAACTTCATTTCTTTATTTCCTGGAGGTTCAGAACCAAGTCTTGAGAAAACTTTCATTCTTGACAAAACAATGAAATTAACTTGGAATTTTTGATTTCCATCTCCCCCAAAGTTTATTTGCCAAAAACAGTATGGTGAACACCCGAAAAGAGTATTGAAAAAAAGTATCAAATTCAAAATCTCTGAAAATCACAAAATCTTTCCGACATTCTCAAGACATCTTTTTCTCTAGGTTGGTTTTCTAAACTAAAAAAGTCAATGACGCACTCAATATAAATTTAACTCCCTGCAGAAAAGTCTCTAGTGATTTTCAATATTTTCTTTCCCAAACTGAAAATTTCTAAAGTCAAAAATCGAAAACCAAATCTTTTTATGGAAAAATTTTCAGACTATTTGAGAATTTCTCGAGATATCGAGTCTCAACCATCAAAAGCCTTGTAAAACTATTTTATCAATCATTAATTCAGATCAAATTTACAACAACAATAACAAGAAATCATCATTTCTCAATACTCTCAAGATCTCTGAGAGTTTTTCCCTTCGAGAGAAATTTTTTTGAAAGGCAACTTTAGAGATATCACTAGTATATGAATCATTAAATAATTATCAAATTTCACAGAACATTGCTAAGAGATCAAAACCTCTTAAAATAGAGATATTCTTCAAGATACTTTTACAACTCAATCAATATAAAGAATTTCCCCCGATGGACTTCAAAAAACAATGTCATTGTTCTTTTCGCCCTCTCCCTTGACGAATCAAGGTGCTGTAGCTTGTAAATAACAAACGAGCAAACCGGCAATAAATGGAAATCCAAAAATCCTTTTGAATTGCTTTTTTGCTTCTAATAAATCATTTTTGATCAGAGCATTTCTGACTGTTCTTTTTTGCCATAAGGTCAACCCAGCAAAGACCACTCCCACGAGAAGATCTACTCCTAATTTAGCCCAGAAAAACTCTGCCTTGAGCTTGCCAGTAAAAAGGCTATAGAAAGTGTTAAACAAGTTACAGCAAAACAAAAATGCGCAAAAGGAGATAAGAACCCAAAGCGATGCTTTTAAGGACCAAAAGTATAACTCATCAGAAGGCGGTTCTTCAACTAAGAGCACTTCTTTTGCATCAATAAGTCGAGTTATTTTATTTGGTTTGCCTGCTTTATTGTCTTCCTTCTTCTTTATTCTTTTGATTCTTTTATAAATAATACAGCAACAGCAATGGAAAAATTCATGGACAATTTGTGGACCAGTCAACTGGTCATTTTGTTCTATAGGGATCACCTCGAAATATTCTTCCCGTTCTTGTTTGATCATGATATCAGGCAAATCTTGAAAGGGCTGATGTTCTTCATTCTCGTCATTATTTCCAAGACGAACTCTTGGTGGGAAATCTTGGGGAGATTTCATCTCTTCAGCGTCATCATAGATGTCCTTTGTAGCCTGGATCTCCATAATTGCTTCGCTATCATTCATCGGAACGGAAAGCTTTGGGTATTGGTTTGAGATATTTAATTAAAGTGATTATCCTTTGGAAAGGGCTGAATTAGTATTAAACCAGTCAAAATAAAATATGTCATCATTGGTTCTATATTCCTTCCTATTTGAAGTTCAAACAAAAAATTTAATTATTTATGATATGAACAAATCATAATAATAAAAAAACTAAAATAAAATGCCTGTACCTGCTTTCAACATTAAGGGAAAATCCTAAGGATATTCTTTGTGAATATCTCAAAGAGATTCGAGCCTGTGAGATCAAAATGAAAATTTGAATCTCTAGAAAAATTCAATTTGAGGATCTAATCATTCTCAAGACCTCTTTTGAATTTGCTTTCAAGCTTCATAAAAAGAATTCATATTCCCAAATGATTTTCCATTTCTCTCCTTTGATAAACTTGTCTTATGATATAAGCACTGTGAATAATCTTCTTTAAAAAATATCCTTACAAACCTCACGAAAAAACAGAATGTTTATAAAATTACTTGATTAATTATTGAATTACATCAAATATATTCAGGAGACCCTGCAGTCTAACAGATTTACTCAATTCTATGCATGCATAAGAACTCTTTTATGTCAGTCAGACTATTCTCAATTAACCTTTGTAAAACTTTATTTCCCCAAGTCCTGAAAGAAAGGAACCAACAAATCAACTTAGATTTTCGCGAAGGGAAGAGTGTAAAGTGCGAAGAAGAAGCCCATGGAATATGGTAATGCTATAAAACAAATTTTGAACTGCTTTCTTGCCTCTGATAAATCATTCTTCTTGAGAGCAGTTTTGACAATTCTTCGTTGCCATAAAAAGAATCCACCAAGCACAGGAATCATCACCGCAACATTTGAAAGCTCTGTCCAATACCTATCAGAGCCAAAAAACAGGAGATAAAATCCGATTAACAGTTTTGTGCAAATTATCATGAGAGCAGAGGCAACAAAGGTCCAAAGTGATGCCTTCAAAGTCCAAACATAGAGCTCATCCGAAGCTGGTTCTAGGCCGAGAAGCCATTCTTTTGCCTCAATGACTCGAGTGATTTTATTAGGTTTGCCTGCTTCAATATCTTCCTTCTTCTTTATTCTTCTGATTTGCTTGTAGTAATAACAGCAAAGAAGATTTGTATATTGATGGATAATTTGTGGACCAGTCAAATACTCAATTTGGTCTATGGGAACCATTTCATATTGTTCTACTTGTTGGGTACTACCATCTGGCAAATATTGAAGAGGATTTTGTTCTTCATCATTCTCAGGACCGAGTTTGGGCGGGACTTCTTGGGGAAGAGCCATTCCAGTATCAGAGACGTCCTTTGAAGTTTGGATCTCCATAATTGTTTCGTTATCGTTCATTGGGAAAGAATGTTTTGAAGGTTTTAACAGGGATTATCCTTGAGAAAGGGCTTAATTAATATTAAATTGAGCTTGTCTCCAAATGAAGTATGTCATAATTGGTTCTATATTTTTCAATTTTTGTTTTTATATGAAATGAATTAATTTCTTCAATATTCATATATAGAGAAAGATCCGATCTGATCTCCGCTCCTGATCATCAGCAAGCCTTTTGTAAAAAACCAAAAACTGCCTCTTTTTCTGCCAAAATAATTCCAGTAAAAGAGTTCGAAATATTAATTTGTGAATGAAATAAATTAAAGTTGCTACCTTTGGAGAATGCTGAAATCATTTGAATTCAAGATTAGTTCTAATCCAATAACCATTATCTATTATTCGAAAATAGCTTGGGAAAAATAATCCTCAACTCATTCAAACAAAAATGGTTCTTCTTTCTTACTCAACATCACAAGCCGAGGTGTCCAACTTCTTTTCATATTAAATTTTGTAGGATCAGTCAATCGCAAGTCTGAGAAGAAACGAGGAAGTTTGAAAGGTAAAGAAGGTTTTGACAGAAAGGAGAATCTCATGAAATCCCATAAGATATCAACAGAGTCATCAAAATAAAATTTAATAGGAACTGAAAGAAAAATCAGCTTGATTTCTTAAAGAAATTTTATTGAATCAAAACTCAGCTTTTGGAGAAAAAAATTCTAAGTTTATTTCTTGAGCTATCAAATGAGAAACTTAGAAAGGCGCCAAAGAATTTTCCTTGAATTTTCAATTAAATGTTTTATGAACTCAAGAAATCAAGCCTTCTAAAATTACAATTTTTAATATCTCTTTCCTTGTGAGGTTTAAAGAAAGTGAGACCTCGGAAATTTTTGAAATAGTTGTTGAGGACTATTTCCATTCCCGGAAACAGGAGTCTTTGAGCCGAGACCGATCGATTTCTGAAGTCTCTCAGAGAGAGATCGTTGAGTTTTTTAAAACGAATAAAGTCTGAATCTCTTCTACAAACAATTCAATAGAATCACGACAACGATAACTCCTATGAACACTCTGGATATTTTTATAATTTTAGTGACTGCTCAGCTGCTTAGAGATCAAAAGCAAAAATATGAAAAGCCCAACCTTGAATAACACTTCAAAAATATTTCAAAAACAAAAACTGAAATATTTCTTCCAAATCTCAAAAAAACTTTTCTGTCTGGCCGTTGGATTGCAAAGCGGTCATCACGAGTTTCTCGAAAAATTGAACTCCAATAATGGTTCTCGGTGAGAGTCAAATTCGAGACAAACTCCAGTCTTCTGTTGAAATTTTATAATCGATTGGCTTGCCGCTAAAAGTTTCAGGACTTGAAAGCTATAAAAAAATATGAAGCGCTTTCTCAGAGTAGTTCGAAAGAAACTATGAACGAAAATGCAGTCCAAGGTTCCTTCTATTGAGTTGATTGGTCCAAAGAGCTTGAACCCGACCTCTGTCAATTCTCAAGGAAATTTCCCTGACAAGTTTGGGAAAAAACACAATGTTAATTATTTTTGCCGGGAATTAAATGCTGTTTGAAGGTTTTAGAAACTGAATAAATTTACAAACTCACAAAAACTGATACACTTGGTTTAATCTTTTAATTATTATTCATGTTTAAGAAATTACTAATCGTCAGCCAAAAAACTTTTTCGCACATCTTAAAGAGTTTCCTTCACCTTCTTTGAAGCAAACATAAACTCTTCTTGTCCTCGAATAACACTCAAAATCCCACCTCTTGACTCATATCTGCTTTATCTTAAGAATTAGTCCTAACACTGTAATTATTTATGAAAAATCTCTCGCAAAGTTATTTTAGTAAAGTTTTTTTTATCTATTACCAAGACTCTATTTGAAAACTTTTGCGTCTGACGCTCTGCTTCACTCATTCCAAGGACAACTTTTCATATTCAGGGGATACAAACCTATCCTCTCTGAATAACGTGGCATATCGCAGTTTATTTGAGAATCAACCAATTATTTTGTTTTTTGACCTTCTGACGCTTAAAACGCCACATTATGCGGTCAAACAAAAGCATTAAACTTCAGATTTGTTTGAAAGAAGGCAAGCCCTTTCGCTAAGTGCCTTCCATCTGATCTTCTATTAACGTATTCTCTTCCGGACCAAAGAAAAGTTCTTCATCATTTAACATAACAATTTCACAATAAAATTATGCTCAGAGGTTTCTTAAAGAGTGATTACGTGATTGATGCTCCCTGACTCCATCAGATTCTGTAGATTTTATGAATTAAAAATGAAATTCTAATTTAAATCTTATCAAATTCGACGATTTTTCTTTAAACAAGGAGCTTCTCTTTTTCAGTCAAAATAAAAAGCACCAAACCCTCAAAAACTCAAGTCAAAACTCTCCATTCCCTCTTTCTATCTCTCAAAAGAACCAAAAACTAGCACCGAGATGTCCACAAAAAACATTTATGATGGTGTTGTTGCAAATTTTAACAAAATCACTTCCCTCAAACTTCAAAAGCCATCAATTTGGCGCAAATTTTCAATGTTTAGAACTCCTTTATTTGGGCCTTCTGACACCTTGGGAACTCCTTAAAATCATGTAGCTCTCAGATTTCTCTTCAAACAAGCCTAAAGGTTAGTTTATTTAGCCCATTTCGAAGGTTGCCGGGTGCCATTTTGCATTTTAAAAATAGTTTCTGGCACAATTTGGAATTGCAGAAATAAAAGGTTCCAGTTTGAGGTCAATCAAGATAAAAATAAACAACCTCTAACTTTTTGCTCTATTTTTATTTTATCATCCATACAAATCATTCAATTAAACCCTTGCACTAATCGAAACTAAATTTTCGCGGCAATTTATTCTTCCAAAGAATTTTCACTCAATCAAGCACTTTCTTCCTGTATAACAACCCTTTTTGCTATCATCACTCCAAGCTATCCACATCTCACCCCTCTCCTTATAAACAACTCCTTTCTCCATCATGTTTTTTTCTTTGAAAGACGAAGATTAGATAGCCTCAAAAATTTGTGCGGTTCACACTCTAATCTTTATATATTCAAATCAAATAAACTCTATAATCAATAAATTCTCCAATTCTTATTTCTAATGCAATCGCTTACCACATCCTTCCTTTCCTTTTTTGACTCTTTTGGCGATCAAACCTCTTTCAAGTTTCTGAGACCTGAGCTCAAACATCATTCCCATCTCGTTAAAAAACCCCTCACAAAAGCCAACATCACTTGTAAATGCCTCAATAATAAACAAATCTCCATTAAAGGCCATTTTAAACTTCAAGGAGATCTCCTCGCCTATTATCAGGTATCCCCAATATTCCCTTTTCCAATTTATTCACACTCTCTCCTCTAGGATGAAGCTGAAGATTCCCCAAGGCTAGTTCTTGATCTGCTGTATGCAAGACTTCGAATCCTTGATCGAAATTTAACAGCGCCTAAATTCAAACTTCTCCTCTCAAGGAAAAACGTCTCATTCGAGCTCTCATTTACCAAACTGACCACTTTTGAATACTGGATTGAATCCTTACAATCCATCTGCATACTTTCCAACCTCTTTGACAAATATATCCCACTTCATCATATCGATGAACATTCCTCCCTTTCAACTGTAAATTTTCCCTCCAATTATTTATTCATTCTCATTCAATAGGTATATCTAGCCAAAGATAAAACTCGTCCTGAAAACTTCTTTGCTGTGAAGCGCTTCACTAAAGAAAAACTCAACACTCCTGACCTCAAAGTAAACCCTTCCTTTCTCTAATCTCATTCCATTATTAGACTGAAGTCCTCAATCAGATCGCCAGAATGAGAGCTCTCGAACATCCCAATCTAGTCAAATTAAACCAAGTTTACGAGACTGAATCCTTTATTTATCTCGCAAAAGAATACAATCCTTCACAAACTCTTCAATCCCTCCTTTCATCTCCTGACTTTTCCTTTGGTGATTTTGAACTCCAAACCGAAAAAATACTTAGCCATATCCTTCAAGCTCTTGCTTATATTAGCTCTCAAGGATTGATCCATCGACATGTGATCCCAAATAACATTTTAATAAGCGATGAAGGGGATGCAAAACTCGTTGATTTTGGACTGATTCCTTGCAATGATATCCCAGAGAGTTCGGAATACCATCCACTTCCCCCTGGATATATCGCTCCTGAAATCTTTAGATATGATAAAAAAACCTTTGGAGCGGCGTACACTCCTCGATGTGATATCTTTAGTGTTGGATGTATCTTCTTTGAAATGTAAAACAAACGAGATTATCTTGAGTTCTAATACTAAAAAGGTTATTTGGCGTTCGTTTATTTGACGGAGAAGACCAAGATCATACCTTTGAACTCAATAAATCATACTCCTATGCTCGGGTTTCTCAGAAAATCAACAAAGAGATCAATAATCCTCAAAGTCAAATAAATAAGCATGGTAAAAATTCTCCTTTAGCCTTTCTCTTAATATCATATAGGGCTTGATTTATTATTAAAGTTACTTGAAACAGATCCAAAAAAGAGGATTTCAGCTGAGATTGCGTTGGAACATGACTATTTCCAGCCCGAAACTGAGAGGATCGTCCAATTCAATAGCACAAATGAAGTCTTTTTATTTTCCATCACGAAAATAAGATCTGAAACGGAATCTGATGCCAACTCTCCTTTACTACAATTCTCTCAATTTCAATCGAGCCATAAATTGGGAAGTGCAACGGATCATCTAAACAATAGCAGCTTTCTGGATCCAAGAGATCTCAGCGGCTATTTCAGAGCCAAAAATCCTCAAATGAGCCCTCCTTCCAAGGGTGAAGAAAATACTTTAATCTTAAATTTTGAAGACAAAATACCAATCTATGAGACTCCAAGATTTTTTAATAATGACAAAAAGAAAGGAGTCCCTGATTTTTGTCTTTTACAAGATGTGAAGGGGAGATTTGGGGGGAGTACAAAGAGATTCAGAGTTGATGAAGAAGAAGAAGATAGTGGAGAATTGGAGGAAGCTGAGGAAGAAAAAGTCGAGATAAAGACGTTTTTGGAGGCGCATAAAATTGATATCACATTGAAAAATCCAGGAAAAATGTTTTAAATTTCAAGTGTTTTATTATTGAAATTTTTGTAATAAATTAAATTCTTTGTAATCATATTATTGTATTAAATCAGAGGATATTTATCTATGTAATATATCAACAAGTTTCTTTTAACAAATTGTGAAATGACATGATGAGGAAAGTTTACCCTTGCTTTCATGAAAAATCTATACAATTTATATCACAAAAAATTAAAAATAAAATTTTATTGTTTCAATCTAAAAAAATAGCTCGATTTCGTTTTTTTCAAAGGTTTGTATTGGGAAACCTTCTTCAACAAGAATTTTTAAGAAGTTTTTGTGGTCTAAAATTTTTCTTCAAGCTCTGAGATTGATAGAAATCATTCCTTATCCCAAGCTGGTTTGGCTCTTAATTTCATAAAAATTTCAAGAACACCACTATTCCAAATTCCGTAACTAAGTACCGAACATGGAGGACCCAAACCACAACTTTGAAAAAAAAACTTCAGAGCTCTTTCATTTGTGAATTGCCAGGTAAATTTCGTTCTATACAAAAACATGCAAATAAATTTCATGATCTGATTTCCTTGGACACTTTTATTGGTGAATTCACTCAAAATAACTTTTGCAAATCCTTCAGGAAAGTATTTATTTCAAGTAAACACAGATTTCTTCTGAAAAAGTTGAAAAAGATTATTTTAAAACTTCTTCAAAGTTCAGACAAAAAAGGAATTAAGATTTTTCCTCAAATTTTCAAATTCCCTCTGTGAAGCTCAAGAAAGCCTCTTTTTTCAAAGAAAAGCTTTTTCGATGAAAAAATATTTTTGTAATTTTTTCAGTTTGTTTGGAGAAAAAAGATCAACTCTAATCTCAAAGAAATTATTTTTATCCATCGATGAAAGGTTTTGAATTTCTCTTAAAACCTCAAGATTTTTACAAATTACAAAATAAATTCCTTTTTGTCATTTCCCAATTTAAAGCTACCAGAATCAACTCAAACAGAGGATTTCCCAGTTTCAATAGGGTTTTTTGTCAAATCCTAAATTTCCAAGTCACTTGATAATTTAGAGTGAAAGCCATTTCGTCCTTGACAAGCATCATTTCCTTGGTATTTTCTTCGTAATATGTTCTGTTGATGAATATTTTTAGCTGCTGTAATGATGAAATTTTGGCAGCAAAATCTTTTATTCAAGACCTTACAGGAGTTTTACCAAATAAAAAATTTTTATAATCTGTCAAAATAATCCTAAAAAACTTTCAAAAAATTTTTCTGGAATTTCTCAAAATCAAGGAAAGCCAAAATCTAGATATCCTACGGTTCGGATATTCAGACAATCGAAAAATCTTTTTGAATATTTCTTCTTCAAAAAATGGACAGAGCTCATCGACCTTCTTTTCAAAATTCCAATAAAACAAGACTCATCAAAGTTAGACTGTCTCAAGAAAAACCAAAAGAATTAGAGGGAGGAACAAAGATGATCGCTTTCAACTGTTCTCTTTTTTCTCTTGAATTTTTCTGGACCAGGTCAACAAAACTCTAAAACATATAAGAATTTCTCATGAGCATCTTGTCATATTTGATAATTTGCGAAAAATTCGAGACTTCAGATAAATTTGAAACCTTTAGATTGAGAAAGTTGCTTCTAGAAAAGGGTTCTACTTGATTTGCTGGGCTTGGGAGCTCACTCGAAAAAAATTGAGGCATGTTGAAATCGATAAAAATCAAAGACATGCAAAGTGTTCAGGTAAAAACCACTTCTATTTTTATGCTAATTTAATTTACTGGTGGAAAGTTCAATTTTAAACCTTCAAAACTCAATGTTTCCTCAGATACTTACGAGGAAGTTTATTGAAATATATCATCAGGGTTGCCAAATTCAATAATTTCACGGAAAGAGTGGGCGCCTAAAGGACTGAGATTTTCTCTTTTTCCTCTTTTGATAAGACGTTCGAGATTAATAAAACCTCTGAAGTTTTCCTATTCGAGATTTTCCACTTTGAATTCTTCAATAACCATTTTCTTTCAAACTTGCCAAAGATTTCAGAAGGAAGAGGTCAGCCAGCCCTTTCTTTCAATTGAATTTCGGCTTTCTCAAACCACCAAAATCCGCCTTGAATTAATTTAATTCATACGTTTGAGTGCTGAACTTCTGGCATCAGCACTTCAGTGATGATAAGAAGAATCTCTTGGTCATTACTGGTTCCAAATAATAAATATTGTGAAAATTTTCTCCTCTCATGTCTTTGACCCCACCTTCAACTATTTCTCTCTCTTCCTCTAAAAAACTTGAAACCTTCTTCTATCTCTGCTTTTCCTCAATCTTTACTCTTTTTGGAAATGAATCGCAAAGAGTTATCTAAAAGTTTCAAATCCCTCTCTAACCAGGCCCTTACTTTAATACTTTCTCGATCAAAACTGAGGTTTCGACACGAAACCATTTTATGTGGAAAATCTTCACACCTTGCTGGAAACTCCTTCATTTTTCAGTTTATGATGGAGGTTTCCAGCATCCCTTAATGTTTTTCTGGAGCAGTTTTTTCTTCAATCATGAGGCCAAAAAGACAAACTTTTTCATTGTTTAAACAAGAAAAACTGGAATTATCCTCCAATATTAAAATCAGGTTTTTCCACAATAAATTGAGGCCGATTACTGTTTTCATAAAACTTGTCAAGAATGACCTCAAACTCCAATTTTGTACCATCCCTTGAAGACCTTGGCAGCGCCTATGACACATCAAGAGGAAAGAGTTAGAAATTAAATTTTATCTGCCGCTTTCAAAAAATTCGAAAAGAAATTTTCAATTTCATTTTTTCTACCCAAAGTCACCAAGGAAAAACGATTTACCCTGACCTTCTCGTCAAGATCTCTTCACCTGCCCAAGAAAATGGACCATGAAAAACAAACAATATAAAAATTGTAAATTCCTTGACTATAAAATTTTCACAGACACATAAGCCATCTTCATTCTATCTTTCGATCCAAGGACATGACAACTTTCCAAACAAGAGGAGAATGAAAATAGAGGGACATCTTCAAAAATGGAAGGACTTTGGTTTGATTCTTTTATTCGTAAACTAATTTTTGTTAATTAACCTAAAAATTCAAAATTCTCCCGAACCCTGCTCTGATCCAAAGTACAATCCTTTTACACAGAGCTTCTTCCTAAGCAATTTGCATTCCTTCCTTTTTACTTGATTTCACGGTATATTCACGAATTCTTACAGATGAATAGACCAAAAATAATGACTTCATTCAAATCTTTCTCTATATTAGCATAGTCACAAATGAAAGCGAAAATTTCGGAGGTTTATAGAGGGATCCTTTCACTTTGTCCTATTCCTTATTAATTCAGTATTTTCAACCTTCACATACCATTCTCAACCCTCCAGGTAAATTACAAATCTAAAGAAAATTGTACCACAAAAGCTTCCCATCCGCTGATCCTCTCATTTTATTTCACAATTAAATTCAAATAAAACCACTTTGAAAGGCTAAGGCTAAATCTCTGCCTTAGTCATCCTCACTCTCCCCAAAAATGGCTTCTCCAAAGCATGACAAATGAATAAGTTCACAAAATTCCCTCAGCTTTAGTTCTTCATGATAATAGCAGAAGAAGGTCTTTATTTGGAGTGATTAAATGTTTCTATTTGTCGTGGAATCATAAAAAACTTTTTCTTAAAAATTCATTTGAAGCTTTGTTTGATTAATTTTGTGAATCAACCTCTTGCTCAGAGGAAATGCGTTTTTTATAGAAACGCCCGACATACTCTTGACATGTTATTTCTCTCCTAATTTCCTATTCAGGCTCAAAAACCTCAAAATTAGTTGAAAGAACTTGAATAGTAAAGATCAAACCCATTTGCTTGAATTAAATTGTGATTGTCTGTTTGTGTGGGAAGTTATTTCTTTGAGATAATCTCTAGTTATCAAGAAAGAAGATCCTACCAAAGAGCACAACATCTCATATCGTCTCGTCGCTATTCAAAGATAAAGTGTTCTTCGCTGAAATAAACATTTTTTCTTGATATCATCAAGCTGCATTTTTATTGGCTTTCTACAAAAGAAATTAAACCCAAAGAGTTTTTTATAATTAATTCTCAAGGCACACAAAGTCATCCACTTTTTGGAGCCTCGGCTTTGAATACAACAACAAACCTGATGAATAAAGATCAGTATTTCCTCCATTCACAGGATATCTATTTTTATCATTCATTGTCTGAACAAGTTTTACCTTTTTTCCTTTTATGATCATTTGAATACCTGAGGGTACATAGTTGCTATGACTACTAAATTTAGTGTTTAGAATTAAAAACCCAATCAAAGGGGAAAGGCTAATGTGCTAATATTAAGGGAGAAATGCTAATTCTGCTGGTAAAAAAACTTGGTTTTTGATTAAACAGAATCCTTTTGTTTTTGCTCCAGATTTAGCTTTCGAATTAAAACTTTTAATTTTGGTCAGCTCAGATCTTTTCATTCTCCATATATAATTGCTGGGCCAAAAAATCCATTTATTAGAACTTCAAAAATCTCTCTTTTTCCCAGTTGAAGCAAAAAACTGTTTTATTTCCGCTTTTTTATGGAAATCTTTGGTTCAACTGACCTCTTCTGGGCCCTCAAAACTGCTTATTTTCCACCCCTAAGTAATAAGAACTCACCTGAAATACACCCTTTCCAGTTATATCGACACCAGACTCAGCTGCAAATTAATGCAAGGCCACATATTATCCTCTCGAAAAATCACACCAAACATTCCTAGAAACTGCTATTAGAACTTCTATGACAAACCCTCTATCTAGGGCCTCGAGGTTTTTCACCACACAAGAGTTGTTCTCCTTCGAAGGGTGAATACACACCAGATCAGTCCAAAAATAAATAGCGTGCTTAATTTATTAATAAATTTTTTGTTGTTAAAAAATTAAAAACAGCCTGACAGCCATCATATATATTCCTCTTATTTAATTTTCTCGTCATCCA
>Ga0182738_1005180_pt1 | contig 14053 bp, 9 predicted proteins | sample eDN5th30CBELigMG_FD_128876 | JGI IMG/M metagenome (GOLD analysis project Ga0182738, IMG submission 128876) | Enriched Miracle-Growth compost microbial communities from Emeryville, California, USA - eDNA 5th pass 30_C BE-Lig MG (version 2)... ...
AAGTTCCCCACAAGCTGGGCGACTTCGTGGTGCTGATCAATGCCGGCCTCGCGCGCCGCCAGGCCTTCAAGCTGATCGTGCTTTCCGGGTTGTGCACCGCGCTGGGCGGACTGGGGGGATACTTCGTGCTGCAGCAGGCGCAACAGTGGGTGCCGTACGTGCTGGTCATTGCCGCCAGCAGCTTCCTGTACATATCCGTGGCCGACCTCATTCCGCAGATGCACGAGCGCGGTTCGCTGGCCGAGGCCGTTCCCCAGTTGCTGCTGGTAAGCGCCGGCGTTATCGTCATCTATGGCGTCACATCGTTCCTGCACCATGGCCAGGCGCACGACCATGCCCACGAAGCCGCGCACGACCACGCCTCGCACGCTGTGACGGCCCCCGCCGGTCACTCGACCGTTCATTCGCACTAGGGTCCGTCCGCGGGCCCGCACCAGGAGCCCGCCATGAGTTTCGCCCCCGCCGCCGGCACGCCCGCCGACACCGCCATCCATACCGATGCCCAAGGCCTGGCCCACGGCGATTTCGACCTGCCGGTGCGCGACGGCACCATCGCCGCCTACTACGCGGCCCCGGAAGGCAAGTCGGCATTGCCGGTGGTGCTGGTCGTGCAGGAAATCTTCGGGGTGCACGAGCACATCAAAGATCTCTGCCGCCGCCTGGCCAAGGCCGGCTACCTGGCCATCGCGGCCGAGCTGTACCAGCGGCAGGGCGACGCTTCCGCCTACACCGACGTGCCCAAGCTGGTCCAGGACATCGTGGCCAAGGTGCCCGACGAACAGGTCTACGCCGATCTCGATGCCTGCCTGGACTGGGCGGCCCGGCACGGCGGCGATGCCGCCCGGGCCGGCATCACCGGCTTCTGCTGGGGCGGGCGCCTGACCTGGATGTACGCGGCCAAGAATCCCGCCATCAAGGCCGGCGTGGCCTGGTACGGCAAGCTCAGCACCGGCCATGGCCCCCTGATCAAGCAAATGGCGCTCGATGTGGCGGCCGATATCCACGGCCCCGTGCTGGGGCTGTACGGCGCCAAAGACGCCAGCATTCCGCTGAAAGACGTCGAAGCCCTGAAAGCCAGGCTGGCCGGGGGCAACGGTGCGGCGCGCGCGTCCGAAGTGGTGGTCTACCCGCAGGCCGGGCACGGTTTCCTGGCCGACTACCGCCCCATGTACAACGAAGCCGCCGCCCGCGACGGCTGGCGGCGCATGCTGGACTGGTTCCAGCGCTACCTGGGTTGAACCGCGGCTGCCGCGGCCGGCTCAGCCGCCCGCTTCGCGCAGGCGGCTGGGCAGCAGTTCGCCGTGGCGTGCCAGCAGCGGATAGGCCGAGGCGCCCACCAGGTGCGAATTGATGCTTTTCATGTCGCGCAGAATATCCAGGTACAGCGCGCCGACCTCGGCCGCATCGACCTCGCCGGCCTTGATCTTGTGCAGGTGCGATTCGGCCTCATGGGTTTCCAGCGCGCGAAAGCGCGCTTTTTCGCCCGCCAGTTCGCGCGCCTGGCGGATGTCGTCGTTGACGAACAACGCGGCCGCCTCGCGCTGGTTCGCGATCAGGCGCGCCAGGGTTTCGTCCAGCCGTTGGCGCTGTTCGGGCGACAGGATCCAGCCCTGTTTGCGCAGCCGCCCCACATGATTCAGCAAGCCATGGTGCGCGATGTCGGCGGCGTGGCCCATGTTGCTGGCAAAGGCCAGGATATCGTCCAGCCGTTGCACGTCGTCGCCGGTCATGTTTTCGCGGTCGAGCAAGGCCAGGTAGGTGGTGATGGCGTTCTCGATCTTGTCCAGCGCGTTGTCCAGCTGGCGCGCCTGCACCATGCGGTGGCGGTTGTCGCGCTTGAAGCCGGCCCGCGCATACAGCAGCAGGGTCTGCAGCATGTCGGCCATGCGCAGCGCCTCGCGCGCCGCGTTGCCCAGCGCCACCGCCGGCACGTCCTGGGCCGCTTCGTCCAGGTATTGCGGCCGCGCCGGATCGTTGGGATCGGTGCGCTTGGGCAGCCAGCGCGTCAACAGGGCCGCGTAGGGGGCCAGCAGCGGCAGGAAGACCAGCGCGATGGCGGCGTTGAACACCGTATGGAAGTTGGCCACGGCGCGCGCGTTGTCATCGCCCAGCACCGCCATCCAGGCGGGCAGCCAGGGCAGCAGCACCAGTCCGGCCACCACGCCCGCCACGCGCGTCAGCAGGTTGCCCAGGGGCAGGCGGCGGGCGGCCGGGTCGTCGCCGCTGACGCCTTCGATCATGGGGTTCACCGCCGTGCCCAGGTTGGCGCCCAGCACCAGGGCGAAGGCCAGCTCGGGCGTCACCATGTGGTGAGCGGCCAGCGACATCACCAGCACCACGATGGCCACGCTGGAATGCGCCGCCCAGGTCAGCGCCGCCGCCAGCAATACGGCGGCCACCGGCTGGGTGGCCAGGGCGTCGAGCACCAGGGCCAGCAGCGGGGCATGCTGCAGCGGCGTGAACAGGTCCACCAATTGGTGCAGCGCCAGCAGCAGCAGGCCCAGGCCGATGAAGACGCGCCCCAGGTCGCGCGTGCGCCCGGGCGGATAGCGGCGGAACATCCACACGCCGGCCAGGATCAGCACCGGGGCCAGCGAGGTCAGGTCGAACGACAGCACCTGCACGATCAGGGTGGTGCCCACGTTGGCGCCCAGCATGGCGGCCAGCGCGGGGACGAGGCCCACCACGCCGCCGGCGGCGAAGGCGGTGATCATCAGGCCGGTGGCGGTGCTGCTCTGCAACGCGGCGGTGATGCCCAGCCCGGTGGCGAAGGCGCGCAGCCGCGTGCCCAGCGCCCGGCCCAGGGCGGCGCCCAGCGCGGCGCCGAAGGCGCGCTGTACACCAGTCTGCACCATGTGCACGCCCCACAGCAGCAGGGCGACGTATCCGGCGAAATCGAGCAGGGGAAGCAATCCCGACATGTAGGGCCTAGTCAGAAACGAGTTCAGCCGGCTCGGCCGGCGGGGAAATATGACGTGTCATAAAGCAATCATCGCATGGTCCCGCCCCGGGAGGAAATCCGCCGGCTTGGTGGCGCGCAGGCCGCCGCGTATGATGCCTCGACTGACATTGAATCCGCGAGGTCGGCCGTGGCGGTATCTGCTTTCGATCTGTTCAAAATCGGCATCGGGCCCTCTAGTTCGCACACCGTGGGCCCCATGCGCGCGGCGCTGCTGTTTGCCCAGGGCCTGGAGCGCGACGGGCTGCTGCCCCGAGTCGCCAGTGTACGCGTCGAACTGTATGGCTCGCTGGGCGCCACGGGCAAGGGCCACGGCACCGACAAGGGCGTATTGCTGGGCCTGATGGGCCAGGCGCCCGACACCGTCGACCCGGCGGCCATTGCCGGCCTGCTGCAGGGCGTGCGCGCCAGCCGGTCGCTGCCGCTGCTGGGACATTTCGCGGTGCCGTTCATCGAGAAAGACCACATCCTGTTCTACCGGCGCGAAGCGCTGGCCGAACACCCCAACGGCATGAAGTTCCACGCGTTCGACAGCGGCGGCGCCAGCTTGCGCGAATCGCGCTACCTGTCGGTGGGCGGCGGCTTCGTGGTGACCGCCGGCGCCGCCAACACCCAGGTCATCGCCGCGCACGACCAGTTGCCCTTCGCTTTCCGCACCGGCCGCGAACTGCTCGACATGTGCCGCGCCGGCGGGCATACGGTGGCCCAGGTCATGATGCGGAACGAGCTCACCTGGCGCACCCGGGACGAGGTCGAGACCGCGCTCGACCGTATCTGGCGGGTCATGCAAGACTGTGTCAGCCGCGGCTGCGGCATTAATTACCCCGAGGCCGACGGCGACCTGCCCGGCCCGCTGAAAGTGCGCCGCCGCGCTCCCGAACTCTACCGCAGCCTGACGCAGCGGGCCGAGCGCACCTTGTCCGATCCTTTATCGGTCATGGACTGGGTCAATCTGTACGCCATGGCCGTCAATGAAGAAAATGCCGCGGGCGGGCGCGTGGTAACCGCGCCCACCAACGGCGCGGCGGGCATCATTCCGGCGGTGCTGCATTACTACGATCGCTTCGTGCCCGGGGCCCATGCCCAGGGCGTGCGCGAATTCCTGCTGACCGCCGCGGCCATCGGCCTGCTGTACAAGTACAACGCCTCGCTGTCGGGCGCCGAGGTCGGCTGCCAGGGCGAGGTGGGCGTGGCCTGCTCGATGGCCGCCGGGGCGCTGGCGGCGGTGCTGGGCGGCTCGGTCGAGCAGGTCGAGAACGCCGCCGAGATCGGCATGGAACACAACCTGGGCCTGACCTGCGATCCGGTGGGCGGCCTGGTGCAAATTCCCTGTATCGAGCGCAATGCCATGGCGTCCATCAAGGCGGTGAATGCCGCCCGCATGGCCTTGCGCGGCGACGGCCATCACTATGTGTCGCTGGATTCGGTCATCAAGACCATGCGGGAAACCGGCGCCGACATGAAAACCAAGTACAAGGAAACGGCCCGCGGCGGGCTGGCGGTAAACATCGTCGAATGCTGATGTCGGGGCTCGGCTGCCTCAGGTGTCCTCAGGTGTCTGACTCCGTAGGTGTCAGACACCGGGTCCGGTCAGACACCGGGTCCGCACAGCGGTGTCAGGCACCTGCGGAGCCTGACACCCGTAGTAGCAACACCGCCCCTACCAGGCCAGGAAAGCCAGCACCACCAGCACGATCAACCCCCACTTGGTGGCCTTGTACACCGTGCGGTTCCAGGCCTTGAACTGCTTGCGCTTCTGGTCGATGACCCAGTGCGCGTGGGTCAGCTTGTTGATGGCGCCGGTCTGGTCGCCGCCGTCGTTGGGCGAACTGGCCGCCGACATGACCACCCGCCCGAACCAGCGGTTGAAGGCTTCGGCCCAGCCCCATTTCAGCGGGCGTTCGACGTCGCAGAACAGGATGATGCGGTTGGCGTCGGTGTGGTTGTAGGCTTCGTGCACGTAGGTTTCGTCGAAGACCACGCTTTCGCCGTCGCGCCAGCTGTAGGCGTCGCCGTCCACGATGATGTGGCAGCCGTCGTCGTTGGGGGTGGACAGCCCCAGGTGGTAGCGCAGCGAGCCCGCGAACGGGTCGCGGTGCGGGTTGAGCTTGCCGCCCGGCGGCAGCTCGGCAAACATGGCGGCCTTCACCTTGGGCAGGCCCTTCAGAATGGCCACGGTGCGCGGGCACAGTTCCTCGGCCGACGGATGGCGCGCGTCATACCATTTCAGATAAAAGCGTTTCCAGCCGTATTTGAAAAACGAATTGAAGCCGATGTCGTCGTGGCGCTCGGCCGCCTTGATGCGCCGCAGTTCGGCCATTTTCACGGCTTCTTCGCGTATGACTTCCCAGTGGTCGTCCAGCGCCCGCAGTTCGGGGATTTCCCGCGCCGGCAGGTACGGCGTGGTGGGCACCCGGGAACACAGCACCATGAAGGCGTTCACCGGCGCCAGCAACACAGATTGATCCAGCAGCTGGCGGGACAGCCGCAGCCGCACATGGCCTCGGAAATGCACGAACAATATGGAGGCCAGCCATATACCCGGAATGAGCCATTTCATGGTACCGATAGCCCCCCGGGGGGGGACAAGCTAGAGGGAAAGCCTATTGTTACATACCTGGCCGGCCGGTGTCGCGGTGCCGGGAAAAGCCGCCGGCGGGGCGGCTGACTGAGTACAATTCGGGCCATGTCCGAAGCAGTCACCCCTCCGTCCCCCTTTGTCCATTTGCGCGTCCATTCCGAGTTTTCGGTGGTGGACGGCATCGTGCGCATCCCCGACCTGATCAAGCGCGTCGCCAAGCTGGGCCAGCCGGCCGTGGCGCTGACCGATCTTTCCAATATTTTCGGCCTGATCAAGTTCTACAAGGGCGCGCGCGGCGCGGGCGTCAAGCCCATCGCGGGTTGCGACGTCTGGCTGACCAACGACGACGACCCCGACAAGCCCTTCCGCCTGCTGTTGCTGGTGCGCAACCACCAGGGTTATCTGAACCTGTGCGAACTGCTTACCCGCTCGTTCCTCGAAAACCAGGGCCGGGGCCGCGCCGAGATCCGCCGCGAATGGCTGCAGGGCCGGCAAGGCCTGATCGTGCTGTCGGGCGGTCGCGGGGGCGACATCGGCCACGCGCTCGATGCCGGCAACGCGGTCACCGCGCTGGCGCTGGCGCGCCAGTGGGGACAGCTGTTTCCCGGCGCCTTCTATATCGAACTGCAGCGCGCCGGCGCCGACGGCGACGAGGCCTACACCCAGGCGGCCATGCGGCTGGCCGCCGAGGCCGGCCTGCCGGTGGTGGCCACCCATCCGGTGCAGTTCCTCGACGACACCGAATTCCAGGCCCACGAGGCGCGCGTGTGTATCGCCCAGGGCGAAATCCTGGCCGACCCGCGCCGCGTGCGCCGCTTCACCAAAGACCAGTACCTGCTGGATTCCGGCGAAATGGCGCGGCGCTTCGCCGACGTGCCCTCGGCGCTGGCCAATACGGTCGAAATCGCCAAGCGCTGCAACCTGACCCTGGTGCTGGGCAAGCCGCGCCTGCCCAACTTTCCCACGCCCGACGGCGTATCGCTGGACGACTACCTCGTCCAGTTGTCCGAAGAAGGCCTGGAAAAACGCCTGGAATTCCTGTTTCCGGACGCCGCCGACCGCGAAGCCAAGCGGGCCCAGTACTACGAGCGCCTGCGCTGGGAATGCAAGACCATCATCCAGATGGGCTTCCCGGGCTACTTCCTGATCGTGCAAGACTTCATCAACTGGGGCAAGAACAACGGGGTGCCGGTGGGGCCGGGGCGCGGTTCGGGCGCGGGCTCGCTGGTGGCGTACGCGCTGGGCATCACCGACCTCGACCCCATCCGCTACGACCTGCTGTTCGAGCGCTTCCTGAACCCCGAACGGGTCTCGATGCCCGACTTCGACATCGACTTCTGCCAGGACAACCGCGAACGCGTCATCGATTACGTCAAGATGAAATACGGCCGCGAGGCCGTCAGCCAGATCGCCACCTTCGGCACGCTGGGCGCCAAGGCGGTGGTGCGCGATGCCGGGCGGGTGCTCGACATGCCGTACCTGTTCTGCGACGGGCTGTCCAAGCTGATTCCGTTCAACCCGGCCGACCCGTGGTCGCTCGACCGCACCCTGAAAGACGAGCCGGCGTTCAAAGAACGCTACGAGCAAGAAGAAGAAGTCCGCGCGCTGGTCGACCTGGCGCGCCCGCTCGAAGGCCTGACCCGCAACATCGGCATGCACGCGGGCGGGGTGCTGATCGCACCGGGAAAGCTCACCGATTTCTGCCCGCTGTATTGCCAGCCCGGCCAGGAAAACAGCGCGGTCTCGCAGTTCGACAAAGACGACGTCGAGGCCGCCGGCCTGGTCAAGTTCGACTTCCTGGGGCTGCGCAACCTCACCATTCTCGACTGGGCGGTGCGCTATGTGCGCCAGTTCAACGAGTCCAAGCGCGACTTCGACATCATGGCGCTGGCGCTCGACGACGCCGCGGCCTACAAGGTGCTGTGCGACGCCAATACCACGGCGGTGTTCCAGCTCGAATCGCGCGGCATGAAAGAGCTGCTGAAAAAGCTGCGCCCCAACACCTTCGAAGACATCATCGCCATGCTGGCCCTGTACCGCCCGGGGCCGCTCGAATCCGGCATGGTCGACGACTTTGTCAATCGCAAGCACGGGCGCGCCTCGGTCGACTACTTCCACCCCGACCTGGAAGGCACCCTGAAAAGCACCTACGGGGTCATCGTCTACCAAGAGCAGGTGATGCTGATCTCGCAGATCATCGGCGGCTATTCGCTGGGCGGCGCCGACCTGCTGCGCCGCGCCATGGGCAAGAAAAAGCCCGAAGAAATGGCCAAGCACCGCGAGTTGTTCGAAAAGGGCGCCAAGGAAAAGGGCCACGATCCCGACCTGGCGATCAAGCTGTTCGACCTGATGGAGAAATTCGCGGGTTACGGCTTCAACAAATCGCACTCGGCCGCCTATGCGCTGATCGCGTACCAGACGGCCTGGCTGAAGGCCTACCATCCCACCGAGTTCCTGGCCGCCACCATCTCTTCGGACATGGACGACACCGACAAGGTGCAGGTGTTCTGCCGCGATGCGCAAGACAACGGCGTGCTGGTGCTGCCTCCCGATGTCAACGCCTCGGGCTACCGCTTCGAACCGGTGGCCGACGACCACACCCGGCTGGGCAAGCCGCCGCGCACCATGCGCTACGGACTGGGGGCGGTCAAGGGCACGGGGCAGGGCGCGGTCGAAGAGATCCTGCGGGCGCGCCAGACCGACGGCCCGTTCGCCAACCTGTTCGACTTCTGCCGGCGCGTCAATAAGCACGCCGTCAACCGGCGCACCATCGAAGCCCTGATCAAGGCCGGTGCCTTCGACACCATCGAGCCCAACCGCGCGGCCATGCTGGCTTCGGTGGGCACGGCCATGGAAGCGGCCGAACAGGCCGCCCGCAGCGCCAACCAGGTCTCTCTGTTCGGCGATGACAGCGGCGATGTGGTGGCCGGCGAACTCAGCAAGGTGGCGCCCTGGAATCTGCACACCAAGCTCACCGAAGAAAAAGCGGCGCTGGGGTTTTATTTCAGCGGCCACTTGTTCGACCACTGGCGCGACGAAGTGCGCCGCATCGTGCCCATGCCGCTGGCGCGCATCGAGCCGCAGCGCGACCTGCAATGGATGTGCGGGGTGCTTGCGGGCGTGCGCACCATGATGACGCGGCGCGGCAAGATGGTGTTCGCCGTGCTCGACGACGGCACGGCCCAGCTCGAAATCTCGGTCTTCAACGAGCTGTACGAAAAACACCGTTCGCGCCTGCGCGAAGACCAACTGATCATCGTGCAGGGCAAGGTCAGCAACGACGACTATTCCGGCGGCATGCGCATCGTGGCCGACCAGCTTTACGATTTGCAGCTGGCGCGCGAAGCGCGCGCCAAGTCGCTGCGCGTGCGGCTCAATGGGCAGGCCGATGCCGGCCGGCTGCGCCAGATGCTCAATCCGTTCCGCGCCGAGCCCGAGAACGGCGTGCCCGGCGTGCCGGTGGACATCGTGTATGGCCGCGACAACTTCCTGTGCACGGTGCGCCTGGGCGAAGAATGGCGCGTGCGCATGGCCGACACCCTGCTCGAAAACCTGTCCGCCTGGGCCCGGCCCGACGGTGTCGAGGTTACCTACTGATGCAGCCGCTACGCATTCTTCATTCTGAAGCCGCCGTGGCGTTCGGCGGGCAAGAGCATCGCATTTTCAAAGAAATGCACGCCATGCGCGCGCGCGGGCACCACCTCGAGGCCGTCTGCCAGCCGCGCGCGCAACTGGTGCCGCGCCTGCGCGAAGCGGGGTTCACGGTGCATACCGTGCCCATGGGCGGGCTGGCCAATTACCTGAAAGGCGTGGCGGCCATGCGGCGCATCCTGCGCGAAGGCCGCTACGACGTCATCAACACCCATAGCCGTATCGACACCCTGATCGCCGGCACGGCGGGACGCCTGACCGGCGCGCCGCTCATTGTGCGCACGCGCCACCTGGCCAGCAAGGTCGGGTCGATGCTGTCGTACACCTGGCTGCCGCACCGTGTCACCACGGTCAGCGACTACGTGCGCCGCTACCTGATCAGCCGCGGCGTGCCGGCCGAGCACATCGCCACCCTGTACTCGCCGGTGGTGCTGCCGCCGCCCGTCGAGCATTCCACGCTGCGCGGCGAACTGGGGCTGGCCGACGACGCCATCGTGGTCGGCTGCGTGGCGGTCATGCGCGCAGCCAAGGGCCACAAAGACCTCGTCGACGCGATCCGCCCGCTGATGGCCGAGCGGCCGCAGTTGCACATGGTGTTCGTCGGGTCCGGCTCGCCCACCTTCGAGCAAACCCAGGCCTACGTGCAAGAGCTGGGGCTGCAAGACCGCATCCACCTGATGGGTACCCGGCGCGACGTGCCCAACCTGCTGGCGGGCTTCGACATCTTCGCGCTGGCCACCCAGCAAGAGGCCTCGGGCACGGTGTATGTCGAAGCGCAGGCGGCCGGCCTGCCCGTCATCGGCACCAATGTGGGCGGCGTGCCCGAAATGATGCGCGACGGTGTCACCGGCATCCTGGTACCGGTCAAAGACCAGGCCGCCCTCGAGGCCGCGCTGCGGCGCCTGATCGACGATCCGCGACTGCGCCGCGACATGGGCGAGGCCGGCCGCCGCATGGTCTGGGAAGAAGGCGTGTTCTCACCGGCCCGGCTGGCCGAGAACACCGAGGCCATCTACCGCAAATGGCTGGCGGAACGGCAGGCATGAGCAACGCGCCCAACGTCCCGGTGCTGATGTACCACCACGTCACGCCCGCCGGTGGCATGATCGCCGTGACGCCCGAGGTTTTCGAGCAGCAGATCGCCGGCCTGGCCCGCGCGGGATACACCTCGCTGGGCACCGCGCAGCTGGCCGAATATCTGGCCGGCGGCCAGGTGCCCGAAAAGTCGGTACTGATCACCTTCGACGACGGGTATCTCAACAACTGGACCTACGCCCATCCGGTGCTGCAGCGCCATGGCATGAAGGCCGTCCTGTTCCTGGTCACCGGCTGGGCGGGCCAGGGGCCGGTGCGCCCGCATGCGGGGCAGGGCGCGGCGCTGCCCGCCGCGCCCGACCATCACACCGCCAAACGGCTGGTAGCCGAGGGCCGCGCCGACGAGGTCATCGTGCGCTGGAGCGAGGCCCAGGCGATGCAGGCCGCCGGCACGTTCGAAATCCATTCCCATACCCACACGCACACGCGCTGGGACCAGCAGTGCGGCGCCGACGCGGCCGCCAAGCGCGCACACATCGCGCGCGAACTGGCCGACTCGCGCGCCGCGCTCGCGGCTCACCTGGGCCAGGCCAGCAGCCACCTGTGCTGGCCGCAAGGCTATTTCGACGCCGACTACGTGCAGGCGGCGCGCGACGCCGGCTTCCGGCACCTGTACACCACCGACGCGCTGGGGCAGAACCTGCCCGGCGCCGACCCCGAACATATTTATCGTTTTGCCGTGCGCAACCAGGGCGGCGCGTGGCTCAACCGCCGCATCTGGATGTCGCGCCATCCCGTGTGGGGGCCGCGCTACCATGCCTGGAAAGCCTGGAAAAGGCGCCTGAGGACTCGCTCATGACCCTGTCGGTCATCATCATCGCCAAGAACGAGGCCGCCCACATCATCGGCTGTCTCGAATCCGTGGCGTTCGCCGATGAGTTCATCGTGGTCGATTCGGGCAGCACCGACAATACGGTCGCCCTGGCGCGCGACTTCGGCGCGCGCGTGCATGTCACGCCCGACTGGCCCGGCTTCGGGCCGCAGAAAAACCGCGCCCTGGACCTGGCCACCGGCGACTGGGTCCTGTCCATCGATGCCGACGAGCGCGTCACGCCCGAACTGGCCCGCGAAATCCAGGCGGTGCTGGCCGCGCCGCAAGCGGATGCCTACGAAATCGCCCGCCTGTCCGACTTCTGCGGCCGCCTGATCCGTCACAGCGGCTGGTGGCCCGACTACGTGCTGCGCCTGTTCAGGCGCGGCACGGCCCGCTTCACCGACGCCGCCGTACACGAGCGCGTCGTGCCCGACGGCCAGCCCGCGCGGCTGAAAGGGCATTTCCTGCATTATCCGTATCCCAACCTGGATGCGCTGATCAACAAGGTCAATCGCTATTCGTCCGATGCGGCCGCCATGATGCACGCGCGCGGCAAGCGCGCCACCGTTTTCGGCGCGCTGGGCCACGGCTTCTGGACCTTCGTGCGCATCTACCTGATCCGCCGCGGCTTTCTCGACGGGCGCCATGGCTTGGTGCTGGCCGTCACGGCCGCGGCGGGCAGTTTCTTTCGCTACGCCAAGCTCAGCTTTCTGTCCGGTCCGCGCAAGTAGCGCCCGGCCGGTTTCAGCGGGCGGATGGGCTGGCGCAAGATTCGCGCAGCACGAATTCGGTGGGAATCTGGATGCGCGCATGGCCGGCCGGTTCAGGGTCGTTCATGCGGCGCAGCAGCAGCAGGGCGGCCTCGCGGCCCAGCGTGTAGGCGTCGTAGCGTATGACGCTGATGGCCGGCGTAGCCAGGCGCGCCAAGGGGCTGTCGTTCGAGGCGACCAGCGAAATATCGCCGGGAATGGACACGCCCGCCGCCCGCACGGCCGGCAGCACGCCTTCCAGCAGGTGCATGCCCGCGGCGATGATGGCGGTGGGGCGGCGCGCCAGGCCCAGCAGCAGCTGTGTTTCGCGAAACGCATATTCAGTGGCGAAACTGTCCAGCCGCAGCAGCGCGGGGTCCAGGGGCAGGCCGGCCGCCTCGTGGGCCTGCCGCAGCCCGGCCAGGCGGTCGCGTCCGACGCGGTTGCGCCGCCCGCCGCTGATCAAGGCAATACGCCGGTGGCCGAGCTTGATCAAATGCGCGGCCGCATGCTGCGTGCCGGCGCAGTGGTCGGCGCCGACGGCGTCGATAGGCAGCGCCATTTCACGCTCGAGCAAGACCGTGGGAAAGCCGGCGTCGGCCACGCCGCGCGTGACTTCCGCATGAGACTCTTCTTCCACGCCGAACAGCAACCCGTCGGCGCGGCGCCGGCGGAACAGCTCGATCAGCGCCAGCTCGCGCCCGGGCTGGCCGTCGCTGCTGGCCACGATCAACAGATAGCCGTGCTCGCTGAGCACGTCTTCGGCCCCCTTGATCACCGAGGCGTACATGGGGTTGCGGATGTCGGAAAAGATGAAGCCCACCATGCGGGCCGGGGCGCCGCGCATGGCCTGCGCCGCGAGGCTGGGCGCCCAGCCCAGGTCGTGGATGGCGGCTTCGACCCGTTGGCGGACGTCGTCGGTGACGGTCGGCGCGCCGTTGACTACGCGCGATACCGTACTGATGGCCACGCCGGCGGCGCGCGCCACGTCGTGGACGGTGATCCGCTTGCCTGCAGGGGCGGCACTGCCGCGCGGCGACTTGGGCGCTTTCACGAGGGATTGCAGGAACGTCTGAGGGCCATCAGTAGGCCGCCTGGAACAGCGCTTCGAAATCCGCGCGCGTGGTGTGGCGGGGGTTCCAGCGATTGTAGCCGGCCTCGCTGCACCACTGCGCCATTTGCGGCAGGCTGTCCGCGGCAGCGCCGATATCGCGCAGCCGCGCCGGAATATCCAGGTCGCGGCACAGCGCCTCGATGGCATCGACCGCGGCGCGCGCCGCGTCGAGCTCGGGCAGGCCTTGCACGGCGCAGCCCATGGCGGCCGCGATGCGCGCATACTTGGCCGGATTCGCCAGCAGGTTGAAGCGCGCCACCGCCGGCAGGCACACCGCATTCGACAGGCCGTGCGATACGTGGCATACCGCTCCCACGAAGCGCGCCATGCAATGCACGTTGCCCAGCCCGGTCTGGCCGAAGGTAATGCCCGCCAGCGCCGATCCCACCAGCATATTCAGGCCCGCCTGCAGATTTTCGCGGTTGGCCACGAACGGCCGCAGGTTCGCGGCGACCATTTCCACGGCCTGCAGATTGATCGCGTCGGTGACCAGATTGGCCTGGCGCGAAAGGTACGACTCGAAGGCATGCACGAACGCGTCCATGCCGGAATGCGCGGCCACGTGGGCGGGCATCGTGCGCAGCGCCAGGGGGTCCAGCACGGCGTAGGCGGCGGGGTTCAGCGCCGCATGCCGGATCGACATCTTGCGGTTCTGCTCGGTGTCGGTAATGACGCAAGAACCGGACACTTCCGAACCCGTGCCCGCGGTGGTGGGCACCGCGATCAGCGGCAGGCCGGGCGTGTCGAATTTCTCGATGCCCTCGTAATCGTGGATGCGGCCGCCATTGGTGGCCAGTATGCCGACTGCCTTGGCGACGTCGATGGTGCTGCCTCCGCCGATGGCGATCTGCACGGTGGCGCCGTGCGCCTTGCAGGTGTCGAAGGCCCGCGCCACGGTATGGGCGCTGGGGTCCGGTTCGATGTCGCTGTATTCGGCGATGGCGATGCCGGCCTCGCATAGCGTCGTGCGTATGCGGTTGTAGAAGTCGCTTTCGCGCACCGCCGCGTCGATGGCGACGAACACGCGCTGGCAATCGTGGCGGCGCAGCAGCTCGGGAATGCGGGCCTGGGCGGCGCCCGCGCCCAGGTA
>Ga0182738_1005181_pt1 | contig 14052 bp, 13 predicted proteins | sample eDN5th30CBELigMG_FD_128876 | JGI IMG/M metagenome (GOLD analysis project Ga0182738, IMG submission 128876) | Enriched Miracle-Growth compost microbial communities from Emeryville, California, USA - eDNA 5th pass 30_C BE-Lig MG (version 2)... ...
AGGATCATCTCGCGCATGGCGAGGATACGGTCCCCGTCGAAGAACATGTGCTCGGTGCGGCAGAGGCCGATGCCCTCCGCCCCGAAGCGGCGGGCGACGCGGGCGTCCGCCGGCGTTTCCGCATTGGCGCGCACCTTCATGCGCCGCAGCCCGTCGGCCCAGCCCATCAGCGTCGCGAACGCGCCCGAGAGCTCGGGCTGCCGCATCGGCACCCGGCCGGCCATTATCTCGCCCGTCGAGCCGTCTATCGTGATGACCTCGCCCGCCTTCAGCGTGCGCCCGCCGGCCGTCATCGTCCCCGCTCGGGCGTCTACCCGGACCCCGCCGGCGCCCGACACGCAGGGCTTGCCCATGCCGCGGGCGACCACGGCCGCGTGACTCGTCATGCCGCCGCGCGTCGTCAGCACGCCCTCGGCCGCGTGCATCCCGTGAATGTCCTCGGGGCTGGTCTCGACCCGGACGAGGATCACGCGCCGCCCTTGCGCCCGCGCCGCCTCCGCGGCCTCCGAGGAGAACACGATTTCGCCGGACGCCGCGCCTGGCGAGGCCGGCAGCCCGGTCGCGATCACGTCGCGCTTCGCCGCGGGATCGATGGCGGGGTGCAGCAACTGCTCCAGCGCGCCTGCGTCGACCCGCGCGACCGCCTCGCGCTCCGAGATCAGCCCCTCCGTGACCATCTCCACCGCGATGCGCAGCGCGGCGGCGGCGGTGCGCTTGCCCGAGCGCGCCTGCAGCATGTAGAGCCGGCCGCGCTCGATGGTGAATTCGAGGTCCTGCATGTCGCGGTAATGGCTCTCGAGCACGTCGCAGATGCGGCGGAACTCGGCAAAGGCCTCGGGCATCAGCGCCTCGAGCGAGGGCCGGTCCGAGCCCGAGGCGAGGCGCGCCGCCTCGGTGATGTCCTGCGGGGTCCTGAGGCCGGCGACGACGTCCTCGCCCTGCGCGTTGACCAGGAACTCGCCGTAGAGCGCCTTCTCGCCGGTGGAAGGGTTGCGCGTGAAGGCGACGCCGGTCGCGCTGGTCTCGCCCATATTGCCGAACACCATGGCCTGCACGGTGACGGCCGTGCCCCACTCCGCCGGAATGCCGTGGAGTCGGCGATAGGTCTCCGCGCGCGGGTTGGTCCAGGAGCCGAACACGGCGCCGATGGCGCCCCAGAGCTGATCCTCGGGCGCTTGCGGGAACGGCGCGCCGAGCTCGGCCTCGACGATGCCCTTGTAGGTCGCGACCATGCCCCGCCAGTCCTCGGCGGAAAGGTCGGTGTCGAGCAGCAGCCCGTGCTCCTCCTTGTACTCCTCGAGCGCCTCCTCGAAGGCGTCGTGGGCGACGCCGAGCACCACGCTGGCATACATTTGGATGAAGCGGCGGTAAGAATCCCAGGCGAAGCGCTCGTCCCCGGCCCCCCGCGCCACCGCTTCGACTGTGGCGTCGTTGAGGCCGAGATTGAGCACGGTATCCATCATGCCGGGCATCGAGACGCGGGCGCCGGAGCGGACGGAGACGAGCAGCGGCGAATCGGCGTCCCCGAAGCGGCGGCCGGCGAGCGTGCCGACCCGGGCGAGCGCGGCGTCCACCTCAGCGGCGAGACCGTTCGGATAGGTGCGGCCGTGGGCGTAGTAGTGCCGGCAGGCTTCGGTGGTGATGGTGAAGCCGGGCGGCACCGGCAGGCCGAGGCTGGCCATCTCGGCGAGATTGGCGCCCTTTCCGCCGAGCAGATCGCGCAAGGCAGCGCTGCCCTCGGCCGCGCCGCCGCCGAAGGCATAAACCCATTTTGTCATGATTTCGTCCTACCGGCCCGTCTTCATGCGTGCGGACGATGGTCTCGCCCGGCAGCGCAGTCTATTGTGGCCGCCGGACAATGCCAGCCCGACCGGAAGCTTGGGAGAGTGCGCGTGAGGGGTGTCAGCGGCCACCGCGGGGGCCACGGAAAGGGCGCAAGACGCGCCCGTCGGGTCCTCGCCGCGGCCGCGCTCTTCGCGGCGCTCGCCGCCGCCCCGGCCGCCGCCCAGCAGCGCCAGTTCGCGCTCGGCGGCACGATGAGCGGCAACTATCTCGCCGGCCGCGCCGCAATTCTCGACAACGACCTCGACGATGCCGCGATCTATTTCGGCCAGGCGCTGCTGCGCAATCCGAACGACCCGGTGCTGATCGAGCGCAGCTTCATGCTGAGCCTCGCCACCGGCGACCTTGAGGCGGCCTACGACCTCGTGACCCCGATGCTGTCGGTGTTCTCGGGCGATCCGCTGGCCCGCACGACGTTCGGAGTCGAGCGGATGATGGTCGGCGATTTCGTCGGCGCGACCGGCCAGTTCGCGCAGATCGAAGGCGGGCGCCTCGGTTCGGTGATGGCCGAAATCCTGAGTGCCTGGGCGGATTTCGCTCGCGGCGACGTCGACGGCGCGCTGGCCCGACTCGAGCCTCTGGGCGGGGATCAGTTCGACCGCTTCCGAGCATACAATGGCGGGCTGATCGCCGACGCCGCCGGCAGGTCGGCGGATGCGGCGGAGCGGCTCGCCCCGGTCTACGAGGCGGCCGAGAACAATCTGCGCATCGCCGAGGCCTATCTGAGGGCCTTGGTGCGCGCCGGCGACCGCGCCACGGCCATGATGGTGCTGGATGCGGCGAGCCGCGACAATCCGGGCAGCCCCTTCCTCGCCGCCGCCGCCGCGGCGATCGCCGATCCTGCACCGACGGCGCTGGCGCCGGACGCGCTCGCCGGTGCCGCCGAGTTCCTCTACGGCATCGCGCCGCTGATCAATCCGGACAACGGGGCCGATTTCGCCGCCGGGCTCTACCAGCTCGCCGCCGCGCTGGCGCCGCAGAACGAGCGCATCCTCATCGGGCTCGCCACGCTGCGGGCCGATATCGGCGACGACGCGGCGGCGGCGGAGATCCTCGTGGCCATTCCCGCGCAGTCCCCCTTCTTTCGCGCCGCGCAGCTCCAGATCGGCGTCTATTACCGCGACGCCGGCCTGCTGGAGCAGGCGCGGGCCGCGCTTTCGCCCCTGGTCGCGGCCAATCCGGGCGACGGCGATGCCGCAACGGCGCTCGCGTCCCTCCTCGCCCGCGAGGACCGCTGCGCGCAAGCCGTGGAGGTGCTGTCGCACGCGCTCGCCACCACGGCGGGAAACCGGCCCGAGAGCGATTGGCGGCTGCTCTATCAGCGCGGGGCGTGCCTCGACCAGCTCGGCCGGTTCGACGAGGCCGAGCCGGACCTGCGGGAGGCGCTGGCCCTCTCCCCCGACCAGCCGGCGGTGCTGAACCAGCTCGGCTACACGCTGGTGGACCGCGACATCGACCCCGAGGAGGGGCTGGACCTGATCCAGCGCGCGGTGACGCTGAACCCCAATTCGGGTGCTATCATCGACAGCCTGGGCTGGGCCTATTTTAAGCTCGGCCGCTACGACGAGGCGGTCACGGAACTCGAGCTCGCTGTCGCGCTGATGCCCGCCAACCCGACAATCAACGATCATCTCGGCGATGCCTACTGGATGACCGGGCGCCGGCTCGAGGCGCGCTTCCAGTGGGCCCACGCGCGCGATCTCGACCCCACCCCCGCAGAGCTTGCGGCAATTCTCGCCAAGCTCGCGAGCGGCCTGCCGGAGGCTGCCTCGACCGCCGAGGCGAGCGTGGCCGCCGCCCAGGGTACGATCTGACGCGCGATGCCGCTCGTCGAAACGGCGCAAGCGAAGGTCAATCTGGCGCTGCACGTCGTCGGCCGGCGCGACGACGGCTATCACCTGCTCGACATGCTTGTCGCGTTTCCCGACACGGGCGACGCGCTCGCCTTCGCGCCGGACCCCCGGAGCGACTTCTCCCTCACGATGACCGCGGCCAGTGCCCCGGCGCTCGTGGATTGCCCTGCGGAGGACAATCTCGTCCTGCGCGCCGCACGAGCGTTCCGGGACGCGTTCGGCCGGCCGGCCGGGGGACGGTTCACCCTGGAGAAACGCCTGCCGGTCGCCGGCGGCGTCGGCGGCGGCTCGGCGGATGCGGCGGCGACGCTGCGGCTGCTCGCCCGCCTCGAAGGGATCGAACCGGCCGACCCCGTGCTCGCCGCCCTCGCCCTCGGGCTCGGCGCCGACGTGCCGATGTGTCTCGCCTCCGCGTCCGCGCGCGTGCGCGGCATCGGCGAGGATCTGACGCCGGTTCCCGGCCTGCCGCCGCTCGGCGTGGTGCTCGCCAACCCCGGCGTTGCTGTCGCGACCCCCGCGGTGTTCCGCAGCCTCGCGCATCGGGACAATCCGCCCCTGCCGCCGATCCCGCCATTCGTGTCGGGGGCTGAGCTCGTAGCGTGGCTCGCCTCGACCCGAAACGACCTCCAAGCCCCGGCGATTCGCCTCGAGCCGCGCATCGGCACGGCGATCGAGGCGCTGGCGCGTCTCGATGGCGCGCGCTTCGCCCGCATGTCGGGCTCCGGCGCGACGTGCTTCGCCCTGTTCGACGACCGCGCCGCGGCCGAATCGGCGGCCGCCAGCCTCCGCCGCGCGCACCCGGACTGGTGGACCGCGGCCGCCGCGATCGCGTGAGGTGCTTTCCCACGAGGGTCAGGGATCGAGCTCGGTATCCCAGTAGAGGAAGTCGAGCCAGGATTCGTGCAGATAGTTCGGCGGGAACAGCCGGCCGTTGTTGTGCAGGTCCTGCACGCTCGGCTGATAGGGCATCTGCTGCGGAATCATCCCGGCCTCGCGCAGCGTCTTGTTGGCCTTGCGCAGGTTGCAGGCCGAGCAGGCCGTCAGCACGTTGTCCCAGGTCGTGTGCCCGCCCTTTGAGCGCGGGATCAGGTGATCGAAGGTCAGATCCTCGAGGTCGCCGCAATACTGGCACTCGAAGCGGTCGCGCAGGAACACGTTGAAGCGCGTGAACGCCGGGAACCGGCTCGGCCGCACGAAGGTCTTCAGCGAGACGACCGAAGGCAGGCGCGTCTCGAAGGACGGGCTGCGGACGCGCACGTCGTATTCGGAGACGATGTTCACCCGGTCGAGGAACACAGCCTTCACGGCGTCCTGCCACGACCACAGCGACAGGGGATAATAGCTCAGCGGCCGATAGTCGGCGTTAAGGACCAGGGCCGGATGCGAGTCCGGTGAGACCGCGATTGTCACCTCATGCTCCCTTCACGTGCCGGAATCGGCCCGGGTTCGGGACAGGAGACAGTCTACTCTCGTGGTGACGGGCCTGTGAAGGATTTACATCCGGTTAACGCGGGAGGTGCGCGGATGCGGCGCGCCCCTCAGCGCGCGGTCCAGCCGCCGTCGATGGGCAGCAGCGCGCCGGTGATGTTGCGTGCCTCGTCCCCGCACAGGAACACGACGAGGGCCGCCACCTCCTCGATGGTGACGAACTGCTTGGTCGGCTGCGCCGCGAGGAGCACGTCGCGCTTCACCTCGTCCGCCGTCATGCCGCGCGCCTTCATCGTATCCGGGATCTGCTTCTCGACCAGCGGGGTCCAGACATAGCCGGGGCACACGGCGTTGACGGTGACGCCGAGTTCGGCTGTCTCCAGCGCCGCTGTCTTGGTCAGGCCGGCGATGCCGTGCTTGGCCGCGACATAGGCGGACTTATAGGGCGAGGCGACGAGCGCGTGCGCCGAGCCGGTGTTGACGATGCGTCCCCAGCCGCGCCGCTTCATGCCCGGCAGCGCCGCGCGCATGGTGTGGAACGCCGAGGAGAGATTGATCGCGATGATCGCGTTCCACTTTTCGACCGCGAACTCCTCTATCGGCGCGACGTGCTGGATGCCGGCATTGTTGACGAGAATGTCCACCGCGCCGAACGCGCGCTCGGCCTCCGCGACCATGGCCGCGATCTCGTCGGGCTTCGTCATGTCCGCCGGCGAATGGAGCGCGCGGACGCCGAAATCGCGCTCGATGCCGGCGCGCGTCGCCTCGATCTCGCTCGGGTCGCCGAAGCCGTTCAGCATCACGCCGGCACCGGCCGCGGCGAGCGCCCGAGCGACGCCGAGACCGATGCCGGAGGTCGACCCGGTGACGAGCGCGGCCCTGCCTTTCAGCATGGGAGCGTCACTTGAACGCGATAACGGCGAAGGCAACGATCGCGATGAACAGCAGCCCGCCGAGCATTCCGAAAATTCGTGCCGCCGCCGGGGGCGCCAGGCCGGCGCGGCGGGCGCGGCCGCGGAAATAGGCGAGGACCAGGAGGTCGATCGTCACCAGCACCACGAGGCCGAGCTTGATGTTGAAGGCAGTGCTGATCGAGAAATTGCCGTCATAGGTCTGGAAAATCATCCAGACGCCGGAAATCCAAAGCAAAGCGAGCGCGGCGAGGCCGATATTGGCGAAGACCGGCATCACGGCGCCGAACGGCGAAGGCGTGCCGGCGGCAGCCGCCCGCCTCGCCCACGGCGCGAGCACCATGCTTCCCATGCTGGAGCCGATGCCGAAGCCCAGCGCCAGCAGGTGAACAGTCTTCAGGAACTCGAACATGGTACCCCCACTCTCCTGCCGGCCAGAGTGTGCCCCAGAGGCCGCGCCGGTCAAGCCGACCCCGCGCGCCTTGACCGCGCCGGGATAGCGGGATCATGGATGCGCCCGTGAAAAAAGCCCGCCCCGCGCCCGCCACCGGCCCTCGCGCCCGCCCCGGCCGTCCCCCGAACGACGCCGCCGAAGGCGCCACCGCGGCCGAGCGCGCCTTCTTCGCCGCCGTGCTAGCCTATTCCCGGGCGGGCGCCGGCGAGGCCGCCAGCGCGGCGGCCCTCGCCGTGGCGCCGCGTGCGCATCGATTCGCCCTGCGCGGCCGGCTCGACCGCTTCTTCCGCCACCATGCCCGGCTCGGCTGGCTGCTTGCCCGCCAGGGCGAGTCGGCGACGCCCGAATCGATGGCCGCCGCGGCCCTGGTGCTGTTCGACAAGGTCGAGCCCGAGATCGCCGCGCGCCTTGCGTCTACCGGCGCCGGCCAGGCCCGGCGGCTGACGACGGCGCTCGTCCGCTTGCGCGAAGGCGGGCTCCGGCACCCTGAAATGCCGGAGGCGGTACGCCTCGAATGCCCGCCGGAAATGCTGCCGCTGTTCGCCGCGGCGTTCGGGGCGCGCATGGGCGAGGAGCTCGCGGCGCTCACCCGCGCGGCGCCCGTCGACCTGCGCGCCAATCGGCTCAAGGCGACCCGGGATGCGCTCGACGCCGAACTGCGCGCCGAGGGCATCGTTACCGATCCGCTGCGAGCGCCCGACGCGTTGCGCGCCAAGGGCCGGCCGGACATCCCGTCATCCGCTGCGTTCCTCGCCGGGCTGTGCGAAATCCAGGACGAGGGCTCGCAGATCGTGGCAGCGCTCGTCGGCGCCCGTCCGGGGCGGCAGGTGCTCGACTTCTGCGCCGGCGCGGGCGGCAAGAGCCTCGCCCTTGCCGCGGCGATGGCCAATCGCGGCCACCTCGTGGCGGCCGACGTCAGCGAAAAGCGCCTCGCCCGGGCGAAGCTGCGGATGAAGCGCGCCGGCGTCGAGAACGCCGAGCGCGTGCTCCTCACCGGCACCGACGAGGACCCGTTCCTCACGGCCCAGGCCGGGCATTTCGACCGCGTGCTGGTGGATGCCCCGTGCTCGGGCACGGGCGCCTGGCGCCGCCATCCCGAGATCCGTTGGAAAGGGCTCGACCTCGACCGGCTGACCGGTCTGCAGGACGCGATCTTCGCCCGCGCGAGCCGCCTCGTGAAGCCCGGAGGGCACCTGGTTTACGCGACCTGCTCGCTGCTGCCGGCCGAGAACGAAGGCCGGGCGGCGGCCTTCCTCGCCGGCCATCCTGAGTTCCGCGCCGTTCCCGCGGCGGAGGCCTGGGCGGAGGCGACGGGGGCGCAATGGCCCTTCGGCGACGCCGACCATCTGTCGCTCTCGCCCGCCCGCGACGGCACGGACGGGTTTTTCGCCGCGGTGTTTGAACGCCGGCGCTGAGAGGTCCATATTCACCGCTGTGCGCCAGGACGGCGCAAGACCGATCGTCATGACCGCGCTACCCTCTCCCGACCACGACCACGATGCCTGCGAGCGGGACGTGCTCGCGCGTGCCGAGGTGGTATGCACCCGGCGCGGCGTCCGCCTGACGCCGCAGCGCGCCCGGGTGCTTGAGGCGCTGATCCGCAGCCACGTCCCCGCGAGCGCCTACGAGATCATCGACAGGCTGGCCGAGGACGGCGCGCGGCCCGCACCGATCTCGGTCTATCGCGCGCTCGAATTCCTGATGGCCAACGGCCTCGCCCACCGCATCGAGAGCCGCAACGCCTTCGTCGCCTGCAGCCACGCCCACGGCGACGGCTCCACCGCGTTCCTTCTCTGCGAAAGCTGCGGGGCGGCCGGCGAAGCGGACGCCGAAGCGCTGCGCGTGCTGATCGGCTCCGTCGCAGGCCGCGCGGGGTTCACGCCGACGGCCTCCGTGGTGGAAATCCGGGGAGTCTGTGCCGCGTGCCGGGCGGCGTAGGCGGCGGGCCTTGGGGGAGAGGCTGCCGCTGTGCGGGGTCGTACCGGGCGGAGTGGTCTCGGCCGCGAAGGCGTGGATAGCCGGGACGAGCCCGGCCATGACGCTGAAAGGGTGGTGACGCTGTGTGGGTGGGTAGGACCGTGCGCCTCACGCTCGGTGGGCTCGCCCCGCCTTCCGCGGGGAGCCCCCATTCTCGGTGTCGTTCCCGGCCGGAGCGCGGTAGGCGCGGAGGGGAAGGGAACCCAGGGCCACGCGGAAGCGCCTTTCCGGTTGCACCGGAGGAGGTGGACTCGGAGCACGTGGCTCTGGGTCCCCTTTCCTCGTTCGCTTCGCTCGCTCGCCGGGGACGACGCCCGCGATGTCCCGCGGAGCATGACCCTCTGGGCGCCATCCTTTCGCAAGTAACGCTTCGCTCTCAATCATCGAGCGCTACGCCTCCACCGATCACGCTTCCACCATGAAACGCGCGTAAGATGCGCCGCGATACCTCCCGTCTCCCCGGAGCCCATGATGACCGACGCCGCCCCGCTGCCCCGCCGCCGCTCCGTGCCCGTCATGGTGGGGCGCGTGACGGTGGGAGACGGGGCGCCGGTGGTCGTGCAGTCGATGACGAACACGGACACGGCGGACGTCGACGCCACCGTGGCCCAGGTCGCCGCGCTCGCGCGGGCGGGGTCGGAAATCGTCCGCATCACTGTGGATCGCGGCGAATCCGCCGCCGCGGTGCCGCATATCCGCGACCGCCTGGCCCGGCTCGGCCTCGACGTGCCGCTCGTCGGCGACTTTCACTATATCGGCCACAAGCTGCTGGCCGAGCACCCGGCGGCCGCCGAGGCGTTGGCGAAATATCGCATCAATCCCGGCAATGTCGGCTTTCGCGACAAGCGCGACGCGCAGTTCGGCGCCATCGTGGAAACCGCGCTCCGCTGGGGCAAGCCAATCCGCATCGGCGTCAACTGGGGCTCGCTCGACCAGGAACTGCTGACGCATCTGATGGACGAAAATGCCGCCGCCGGGTCCCCCCTCGCCGCGGCGGCGGTGACGCGCGAGGCCATCGTGCGCTCGGCGCTGCTGTCGGCCGCCCGCGCCGAGCAGATCGGCCTGCCGCGCTCGAGGATCATTCTCTCCGCCAAGGTCAGCGCGGTGCAGGACCTCATCGCGGTCTATCGCGAGCTCGCCCGCCGCTGCGACTACGCCCTCCATCTCGGCCTCACGGAGGCCGGCATGGGGACGAAGGGCATCGTCGCCTCGGCCGCCTCGATGGGCATCCTGCTGCAGGAAGGAATCGGCGACACCATCCGCGTCTCGCTGACGCCGGAGCCGGGCGGCGACCGCACGCGCGAGGTGCGCGTCGCGCAGGAGCTGCTGCAGGTGATGGGCTTCCGACAGTTCGTGCCGGTGGTGGCGGCGTGCCCGGGCTGCGGGCGCACCACGTCCACCGTGTTCCAGGAACTCGCGGCGAAGATCGAGGCGCAGATCCGCGCCGACATGCCGGCGTGGCGCGAGAAATATCCCGGAGTCGAAGCGCTGCAGGTCGCCGTGATGGGCTGCATCGTCAACGGCCCCGGCGAATCGAAGCACGCCGATATCGGCATCTCGCTGCCCGGCACCGGCGAGACGCCCGCCGCACCCGTGTTCATCGACGGCAAGAAGGCGATGACGCTGCGCGGGCCTACAATCGCCGAGGACTTCCAGAAGCTGGTGCTCGACTATGTCGAGCACAGGTTCGGGACGCAGGGAAAGCAGGAGGTGGCGGAGAACGACGCCGCCTGACCCGTGCCCGCCGGCGCGGAACGGGGGCGTCCCATGGGCGCGCTCGCCCTCCGGCAAGCCTCCTCCCCGCCCGGCACCAGGCGCTCAGCTAAGCCTGCCGCTCGGCGAACAGTCCCAGATAGGTCTGCGCCATTGTCGCTGCGGCGATGGCGGTGACGTCGGAGACGTCGTAAGCCGGAGCGACCTCCACCACGTCGCCGCCGACGAAGTCGATGCCGCCGAGGGCGCGCAGTATGCCCAGCGCCTCGCGGCTGGTGAGCCCGCCGGACACCGGGGTGCCCGTGCCGGGCGCGAAGGCGGGGTCGAGCGCGTCGATGTCGAACGTCATGTAGGCCTTGGCCGCGCCGACCCGTTCGGCGACGCGCTCGGCGACTCCGGCGACGCCGAGCGCGTCGATCTCGAAGCCGTATATCCGCTCGATGCCGCAGTCCTCGGGCGCGTGGGTGCGGATGCCGATCTGGATCGAGCGCTCGGGGTCGATCAGCCCTTCGCGCACCGCGCGGCCGACGAAGGTGCCGTGGTCGATGCGATCGCCCTCGTCGGGCCAGGTGTCCTGGTGGGCGTCGAACTGCACCAGCGCGAGCTTCCCGTATCGTGCGGCGTGCGCGCGCAGCAGCGGCCAGGTGACGAAATGATCCCCGCCGAGCGAGAACAGATGGCAACCGGCCTCGAGGATAGCCCGCGCCTGGTCCTCGATCTCGGCCGGAACCATCCAGTGCCGGCCGTAGTCGAGCGAGCAGTCGCCGTAATCGACCACCGTCAGGCGCTCGAAAATGTCGATGCCGAAAGGATAGTTCGGGTCGCCGTCGAAAATCGCGGACGCGCGGCGGATCGCCTGCGGGCCGAACCGAGCGCCGGGCCGGTTCGACACCGCAGCATCGAACGGGATGCCCCAGACCACGGCGTCGACACCGGACAGGGCGCGGCTGAAGCGGCGGCGCATGAAAGACAGCGCGCCGCCATAGGTCGGCTCGGAAACGCCGCCCGTGAGGCTCGTGCCGGCGAACGCGTTGTCGGTCGGGCGGCGCCCGCTTCCCACGACCATGCTCAGCCCGCGTCCGTTTCGGAAGCGGCGGCGGACACGACCTCCTCGGCGAAGCTCGCAGCGACCGACCGCCAGATGAAGAACGCCTCCTCCAGCACCGCGTCGGTGACGCCGCCGGCAACGATGACCGTCATCTCGAGGGTGGGCTCGCCGAATTCGTTGATCAGCGCTTCGCCGTAAACGCGGTTGATGTTCCAGTCGTTCACCTCCGCGATCACGACGTCTTGCGTATCCCAGGACGCATAGAACTGGATGTTGCGGCAGTTCTCTCCAGCATCGTCGCATTCGAGGAAGAAAATCAGGTAGCTGATGCCGTCGATGCGACCCCGGATCATCGGGCCGCCGATGCTGTCCTCTTCCAGTACCGCCGCCCCGTTCTTGCGCGCGGCGGCGAGGATGTCGGAGGGAACGGTGGCGTCGAACAGCGGCGCGGCGGCGGGGGCGGGCTGGGCGGCGGCGGCGCCCGCCGGCAGCGCCATAGCGGCGGCGAACGCGGCCAAGGCGGCGCGTGCGGTGTACGAAAATCCTTGCGTCATCACGCCCTCCCCGACCGGCAATCCCGTTGCCGCGAATCTTACGGGACGGCCGGGGCCAAAAAAAGAGCGGCCCCGGGGACGGGGCCGCTCGATTCGGGCACGGAAAGCCGAGACCGGCGATCAGCGCTTGGAGAACTGGAAGCTCCGGCGCGCCTTGGCACGACCGTACTTCTTGCGCTCGACGACGCGCGGGTCGCGGGTGAGAAAGCCGCCCTTCTTCAGCACGGCGCGCAGGCCGGGCTCGTAGTAGGTCAGCGCCTTGGAGACGCCGTGGCGCAACGCGCCGGCCTGGCCGGAGAGGCCGCCGCCGGAAACGGTGGCCACCACGTCGAACTGGCCGTCGCGGGCGGCGGCGAGGATCGGCTGGGTCACGATCATCTGCAGCACGGGCCGACCGAAATATTCGCGGAAGTCCTTGTCGTTCACGGTGATCCGGCCGGAACCCGGCTTGACCCACACGCGGGCGACGGCGTCCTTGCGCTTGCCGGTGGCGTAGGCGCGACCGAACGCATCGAGCTTCTGGACGTGGACGGGGGCCTCTTCGGCGTCCCGAGCGGCAACGGCACCGCCGAGATCGGCGAGCGACTGGAACTCTTCAGCCATCAGGCGGCCCTCGCATTCTTCTTGTTGAGCGCGGCGACGTCGAGCGCGACGGGCTGCTGCGCCTCGTGCGGATGCTCGGAGCCGGCATAGACGCGCAGATTGCCGAGCTGGCGGCGGCCAAGGGGACCGCGCGGCAGCATGCGCTCGACGGCCTTCTCCAGCACGCGCTGGGGGAACTTGCCCTCGAGGATCGAGCGGGCAGTCCGCTCCTTGATGCCGCCGATATAGCCGGTGTGGTGGTAGTACACCTTGTTCTCGTACTTGCGGCCCGTCAGCACCACCTTGTCGGCGTTGATGACGATGACGTTGTCACCGCAATCGACATGGGGCGTGAAAGTGGGCTTGTGCTTGCCGCGCAGGCGCATGGCGATGAGCGAGGCGACGCGGCCGACGACGAGCCCTTCGGCGTCGATCAGGATCCATCGCTTCTCGACTTCAGCCGGCTTGGCCGAATAGGTCTTCATGGGGGTGTGACCCTCGTTGTCCATTGGAGCGGCGGAGGCCCTTCGGGCACGCGCCGTCGCGGCGGCGAGTCCTCTCCGCCGCGGTCGGGGCAGGCTATACGAGCTCGCGGCCGCGGGGTCAAGGGCGTTCTGCGGGCGAAAAGCCAAGCAGCGTAGCGGGTTAGGTTTGCGGTATCATGATACTCAGAGCGTTCGACCGGCCCGATCGGGCACCTCGAACGCGTGGCGATTCCAGGCGTTTACCGCCAAGGCGCGAACGGCATCGCGCGCTACGGAAAGGCACACCATGAACCATGACGACTACCCGCCGGGCTACATCGACGAGATTCTGCGGACGACGCGGACCATCGCGCTCGTCGGCGCCAGCGCCAATCCGGCGCGCCCCTCGCACGGGGTGATGCGGACACTGATCCGCTGGGGCTACGAGCTCCACCCCGTCAATCCCGGGCTCGCCGGCAAGGAGCTGCTCGGCCGCATGGTGTATGCGAGCCTCGCCGAGGTGCCGGTCCCGATCGACATGGTCGACGTGTTCCGGAATTCGGAAGCCGCCGGGGCAGTCGTCGACGAGGCGTTGCGGCTCGATCCGCTGCCGAAGGCGATCTGGATGCAGCTCGGCGTCCGCAACGACGCCGCGGCGGCCCGCGCCGAGGCCGCCGGCATCCGCGTGGTGATGGACCGCTGCCCCGCGATCGAGCTGCCGCGGATGCGGGCCTGAGGGGCACTCCTCAAGCGGCGCTGTCGACCAGCGTCCTCAGCGAGGGGTGGATGTCGGGGTCTTCCTCCCGCAGGAAGTCGATCAGCGCGCGCTCGTTGCCGTGGATGACGCCGTCGCGGCCGATGCGGTTGGCGAGCCATGCAACCTTCTCGGCCGAAACCGCCTCCGCCGTGCTCAGCAGCGCGGGGCCGGCGGGCTTCGCCTCCTCGTCGCGGCGATAGGCGCTCCAGACCTCCTTGAGGCTGCCGCGCAGCAGGCCCGACAGCATGTCGCCGAGCACGCCCGCGCTCTCCTCGGCCAGCCACGCCTCCTGACGCAGCGCCTCGGCGCGCGAGGGGACGCGATAGCCGCGCGCGCCCATCAGGTAGTTGGCGAGCGCCTTGACGAAGAGGTCCGACCACGCGGGGTGGTTTTCCGCCTCGCGGCTGGCGTCGTTGAGGTCGAACAGCACCTCGGCCTCGGCGCGGGTGACCGCGATGTTGCCCCCGCC
>Ga0182738_1005184_pt1 | contig 14048 bp, 8 predicted proteins | sample eDN5th30CBELigMG_FD_128876 | JGI IMG/M metagenome (GOLD analysis project Ga0182738, IMG submission 128876) | Enriched Miracle-Growth compost microbial communities from Emeryville, California, USA - eDNA 5th pass 30_C BE-Lig MG (version 2)... ...
CACTGAAAAAACTCCAAGAACAAAATTTTTGATGTCTTCAAAGATTTTCGTTTGACTATTTTCAATAAGAACAGGTTCAAAATTATTATTTTTCTCAAGCTTTGAGAGACTTCTGTTGAATATCAATTTTTTTATTTCAGGGCGCGTCACAATTGACATATTCCCCAGTCAGCAGAATTTTTTCCGGATTGAGAGGGTTAAATGTTCCATTCAAATACCAGTCGTGAATGATAATTTTGTGAAGTATGAACCATTCTTCGTCCACGAAGTTGCTCATCTTTACGAAAGTCTCAAGGATTTTGAATTGACTGTGAATGATTCGCAAGACTATGGTCATGCAAAATTTGATTTCGAGGCGATGAAACTGTTTAAGAACTTGAAGAGAATGAAGCTGAAGGGCACTCAGATTTGTGGTGAGAGTGTTGGGGACATGGTAAATTTCTTGCAAGAGAATCAAAAAGAAGCGGTCCTTGAATTGGGTTCCAGACTCTTGTATGCAATATCTTCATCAGGCTGGGTGAAAGAAACAATAAAGAAGATCTCAGAAGTAAAAAGATTGGATCGTCGTTTGAGAGTCAAAGTAGACTTGAGTTTGAAAGGGTATGATTTGGCAATTCTTGTTAAGGAGCTGTGTGGGATTATGAAGTTTATCAAGAGAAGAAAGGATATAATAGTTTGTTTGACTTTGGATGGGAAAGAAGAAGACTTGATGTTGATTGAAAAGGAAATTCTACAGAAGGATTCAGAGATAAAGAATCTGGTGATTGTTGCCAAGGATCAGAAAATACGAAAGAGGAGCTTTATTCAATTGAGAAAAATAGAGATTTTCTAATTATTGATTAGTCATTGTTTATTGCATGGCTCTATTTCCATATTACTGATACAATTAAATTGATTGACTGTCTAAACAACAATTAGCATCTCCAAAATTGATAGTCGGCTCTTCATACTTGATGAGAAAAATGGGGATATTCTTAAATCATTCAATTTCTTTGTTCATACTTCTCGTATGTTTCTAATGAAGACCTGTTCCAATTCTTGAGAAACCTTTTTTCTTGGAAAAACCTTTTTTTTATGAAAAACTTTTTGTTATTCTTCAAGAATCTGAGAGCCCTCGAATTCTTTTAAGAATGAGGGGGAAAAAGTTCATTTCCAAAGATGAAAACTCCTTGATTTTTTGCCAAAAATTTTCTTTCAATCTGACTTTGATTGAAGGACAGCTCCAGTTCATATTTTTTTCAATGCTTTTTTGGAGTTTTCAATATCTAATTTGAACCTCTATAAGAAAAAAAATGGACGGGAGGCTTTGAAGAAAAACATACACATGAAAACATAGCAAAAGTTCATTTCAAAAGGAAGAAAAGATCTATTCGACAGAACAGATTGACAATCTTTTCCAATATGAATTCAATTTGCCTTATGAAATTGATATTTTTCAGAATTGAGCTGCGTATTTTCCATTTCAAAAAGAGAGTCCTTTGAAGTTCAAAATCGAAAGTTGAGTTTCGAAGAATAAAAAGATGGGGACAGGTTCTGACTTGAGGCGCTTGAAAAGAGAGATTTGGTCTCACCAAATAAAATTTTAAGGAGACTTTAAAGGTCTCACCAATTTCCAAAATTATCAAGTAATTAAAATTCAATATTATTGCATTCTGACGATTTCACGAAGCTTTTTTTCTGACTGCGTTGACTTAATTCAAGTATAAATAGTGAACATTCACATTATAAAACTATTTAAATAAAAAGCACGAAATTTAGCATTATGGAGACCTCTTTCACCAAGCCAAAATCTAGAGTAAAGAACATCCTTATCAGAACCACTTCTCCTCCTCAAATCAACTCTGAGAAACCTAAGCGTCCTCCAGAGACATCTTACATCCTCAAATACTCTCCAAAATATTACAAAAGCTTAGCCGTTGAAATGAGGCTTGATCGCTCTTTCCTATTGAAATTCAAGAAGATAAAGAAGCTCAAGAGATTTACCAGAATCTTTGAAGACAAGCTCCCTAAAAATTTATGGTTTAATCTTTTTGCGAATACTCGAAAGGAGGTTGAAGAATTTCCAGATCTTAATCCCTATTTCATGCGAGGCTGGTCCCTTTGGGAAAGTCTGAATAAAGAGAAGTTCAAGTTTTTCACAAACGTGAAGAAGATTACATTCGGTAAAGAAAAGCTTTATTGTGAAACAATGAGGATTTTGGATGATTGGCTGCCAATAAAAGAGCTCTTTGTAAGATATTTTAGAGGGATGAGGCCCAAGTATCTAGAGATCAGTGTTCAACAAGAGAACTATCAACAAATGGAATGGATTGTTGAAAGATTGAACAAAATGAAGGCATTGATAAGTAGGACAGAAAACTTCAGCTTAGAGATTAGGAACGAAGAGGATATGAACCTCCAGAAGCTCCTTCAAAATGAAAACGTCTTCTTTAATTTGAATGCTTTGAGTCTCTCTGGAAACTTTGACCCTATCTTTGCTGAAACTCCCCAAATCTGCAAGAACGTCAAGTCTTTGTCATTAAATTTTTCGACTGTTAAGACCGAGTTCCAGGAACTCTTGGCGTCTCTTCAGAATCTCACTCGGCTAGAGAGCCTGGACTTTACCTGGCCAATTGAAATCAGACGCTTTTGGAGCCACTTTAAACCACAATCTTCTCTGAAAAACTTGAAGGTGAGATTTGCTATTTCAGAGTTGAGAAATGAGGGGCTGTTTCGAGAGAGTCTGAAAGACTTGGAGAAACAATGGGAAGGTCTTAAGAAGCTGGATAGTCTGGAGTTGGAGATTAACTCCCAAGACGTTGAGGATATGCTTTTTGCGAGACTGTTTAACACGGCGGTGCTCAAGAAAATAGGCAAGCTCCGCTCGTTTACATGCGAGACTCAAACTCCTCTGATTGGTGATAATTCTGTGAGATATGAGCCATTTTTAGTGCATGAAGTAACTCATCTTTATGACAGCTTGGAGAAGTTTGAATACACTCTGAATGATTCACAGTCTGAAGATTACGCTCAGTTTGATTTCAAGGTGATGAAACCATTCAAAAACTTGAAGGTTTTTAAGCTGAAAGGGACTCTAGTTTTTGATGAAAATGTGAGGGATATTGTGAACTTATTGCAAAGGAATCAAGGTTCGAGTTTAGAACTGGGTTCTAAGCTGAGAAATATGATGTGTTCACCTGATTGGTTGGAAGAGACAATAAGAGAGATCGCAGAAGTAAAAAGACTAGATAACAGTTTGAAGGTGAGAATCGACTTGAGTTTTGAAGGCTGCGATCTGGTGAATCTAGTAGAGGAGGTGTGTGAGATTATGAGGTTAGTGAAGACAAGAGAGGATATAATGGTGGATTTGACCCTGGATGATGAAGAGGTTTACTCGAATTTTATTGAGAAGGAGATTTTGCAGAAGTATTCGGATTTAAAGAATTTGGCTGTTGTTGCAAAGGAGAGAATTGTCCCTTCGTTGGATATTAGACTTTTTGAGGATTTGTATTGAGTGATTGTTGAGGAATTGTGTAATGACTATTTATTGAATTATCATTTGAACCTTACAAAAAGACAACAAAATTTTATTCGATTTCAAAAAATCACTCAAGTAAAGAACATTCTTTTTTAGATAGACAATAAAAAGGTTAGCAATTTATTTGATTTTTGACAGCCTGAGTTCTCCTTCCCAGCAGGGAGCCCAAGAAGGATTTGAAAGAATCGACTTAAGGCGGAGGTTTACTTGCTGTTATGAAAGAATTATTCATAATTATTGCACCCAAAATTTTGTCATTTTCTGAGTCTTAAATTTCGATAATCCAACGAGACTTTCGGACTGTTCAGTTCATAAAAAAAGAAAGACAGGGAGGGATAATTTAAAAATTCCTCTTGAAACCTTCAATTGATCAAGACGAGAAAAGACTCTATTTGTAAGATAAAAAATTTCTTCTTAATGACCAACTTCATCCTCCGCAGAAAACCTAGAATGCAGCCCTCCCTTAAAGAACAAAAACCCCAATCTCCACCTCCCAAAGTAAAGAATATCTTGATCCGACACAGTTGCGTCAAGGCAATCAGATTCAATACCAACTACCAGCACCCGGAGAAATCCTATCTCCTCAAATACTTTCCCAAATATTATAAAAGCCTTACCCTCGAAATCACTCTTCAGCACTCTCTTTTGTCGAAAGTCAAGAAGATCAAAAGGCTCAGGACACTGACATCCTTCTAACAAATAATAGAAAGGAGATTGAACAAATTTCCCAAATCATTAGCAATCACTCCCGAATACGTCCCAATGAGTCCTGTTTGGAGAAGATGAGTGTGCATAAGATCACATTTTTGCCGAATTTGACAAGCCTCCTCATGACAAAAACTCACGGGGACCTTTGGCTACTTGCTTGCAAAGACTTTTTTCTCATAAAGAGGCTTTTTGGAAAGGTGGTCTGAAGGTAATGAGAAACCATTAAATTTTCGAGGCGCTGTTGATCCAAAACCAGAATGTAGAAATCTTCTGACTTCTATAACGCATCTCACTCAGTTGGAAAGTCTGCAATTTGTTTGCTTCTCCAGAGAAGTTCAATATTCCTGGGATCTTTTCAAGCCTCAACCTTCTCTTCTCTTCGCTCTTTGGAATTAAAATTTGCTGCATCTGATTTGGTTAATGAAGGATTGTTTGAAAGTGATGGAACAAGCACAGAGCTCAGACCTTGAGAAGAGAGAATTGGATGTTGTTGAGTTTGCTGTTAGGGGCAACAAGTTTGAAGATATTTCGCTTGTGAGATCTTTCATAACAAAAGTGCTTAAGAAAGCTCACAAGCTTCGTGTATTTAAATGCTCTATTGACATTCCATTGTTTCATAATGGATCCCTGACTCCTGAGCGATTTTTAATCGAAGAGGTTGCTCATCTTTATGAGAGTCTGGAGAAATTTGAATACACTCTGATAAATTGGAATGATACTGGCTTTACAAAATACGACTTGAGGGTAATGAAGCCCTTTAAAAATTTGAAGGAAGTGAGGTTAGACGGAGATCGAATCCTCTATGAGAACATTGAGGAAATTGTCGATTTATTGCAAGGAAATAATCATTCAGTGTTGGAAATTGAAATGGAATCATTGAGGTCAACAACAGAAGGACTGAGGGAGATGCTCAAGACTGCGAAAATAAAGAGAGTGGATAGAAATTTGAAGGTGAGAATAAGCTTGAAATTTAAAATAGATAATTTTGTTGGCCTTTTAGATGAGCTCTGTGCGAAGATTGAGTCAGTAAAGACAATCAAAGGGCTTGAGATTCGTTTGAGTTTGGTTGCTCTGGAGAGTCATGCTCAAATTCCGACAGAGAGTTTGAGAGGAGCTTTGGGGAAATATTTAAAGATAAGGAATTGGGTTGTTGAAGCTCGGAATCGTGTTCAACTTGCCGGATGTGAGAGGATTGCTGGAGAAAAAGAGCAATTTCTCTTGTGAATGATCTTTTATATTGGAGATACTATTAGTTTCACTTAGAGACCTCAGTTTCTACAGGCTTTGAGGTGGTCTATAGGATTCAGAAGGAATTCCCCAGAAATAAGAAACTTTGGTTTGAAAAAAAACTCAAGTGAATCAAGAAAAAGGGGAGAATTTGTGTTTGAAACAAAATTTGAGATCAAGAGAATAACCATCTAAGCCTTGAAGTATTGAAAGTTTGCTTCGTGTTTATTCGTTAGAAAAGATTCCTAATTGGGAAAACATTCAGAAAGACCCTTCAAAATGGTTTTCCAATCAAATTATATAATTTTTTTGGATTTGAGCTGACCTGAGAGGACTTTTTGGGAAGGAGAAAATTCACTATGAGATGATTGTCTTCATAAGCATTTATCCTAAAAAATTGAAAATTTTGAGAATTCGATCTGTTTCTTACAATCGGTTTTTCTCTTTCCCTTAAGCCCAAGCATATATTTCCAGAGAGGAAGAGGAGTTTGTCAAGTTCACACTTCTTTCTGTTGGACAAAATTATCATATTTCTGTATGAGAAAATAGGAGAATCTGTTGGAACTAATTTGAAAATCACCTGATGTCTTCTTTTATTAAAATCTGGATCAGAATTTTAATCAATTTCTTTGTTCTTATTGGGAAGCTCATCTCTCATAATAATTAAATATTTTCTTCAGCTTAAAAATTTCCCATTCCTCCTTCAGGAAAACCTCAAATGCAATCCTCCTTAAATAGATCACAAACGACCCCTCATAAGGTCCAGAATATTCTGATTAGACACAATTGCTCCACTCGAGTCGAGATCAACAGCGGTTACCAACATCCAGAGGCATTTTACATGATGAAATACTGTCCCAAATATTACCAAAGCCTGACCCTCAAAGTCACACGCCAGAGCTCTCTTTTATCAAAGGTCAAGAAGATAAAGAAACTCAAGAAGTTTACAGGACTCTTCAAAGACAATCTTCCTCAAAAACTCTGGTTTGTTCTTTTGGCAAATCACCGAAAAGAGATTGAAGAAATTCCTGAAATGATCCCCATAGGAAAAGATCCCAGGCTTCCTCGGTTCTTTAGGAAACAACTAAGTCTGCAGAAGATCAAGTTTTTCTTTAATGTGAAAAGCCTTTCTTTCTCCTCAAGGCTTTCAAATCAGAGGTTTGATTCTGGCCATTGGGATTATCTCGAATCCATAAAAGAGCTTTTTGTAAGGTATGTCAGAAACCTGAGGAGACTCAAGACTGTGGAGGCCTCCATGGCAAAATGGATTTTCGAGAAATTAGGCAGAATGAGCAGATTTCTCAACAGATTAGAAAAGTTCAAAGTTGACATAGCAAACCCAGAGAGTAAAGTCCTGGAGCTCTTGGAGAGCAAGCAAACCTTTTTACACGTGACAGACCTTGATCTTTATGGAAAATTCTATTCAGTTTTCAGTAGATTCCCCGAATCTTGCAAGAACCTCAGATCTCTATCATTCGACTTTTCAAGCCTCGCTGACCAAAAGACTGAGTTCCTCCACTTTCTGACTTCTCTCCAGGGCCTTCCTCGACTGATCAGTCTCAAGTCCGTCTGGCAAAGTGAAGTCATGCATCTTTGGGGGTATTTCAAGCCTCAATCCTCTCTCCGTTACCTCAAGCTCAAATTTAAAGATCTAAATTTAAACCAAGAGGAGGCGGTCACACATTGGGAAGAAATAAAAGAGCTGGATGAGCTGGAGTTGGATATTTTTTGTTGGAAGGCTCAAGATATTCTTTTAATGAGAAGGTTCATCACGATGATCCTCAAGAAAGTTCAAAAGCTTCGCTCACTGAAACTGTCTGTTTCCATGGACAACCTCACTGGTAAGAATGTGGTATATCAACCGTTTTTCATAGAAGAGGTACCTCATCTTTATGAGAGTTTGGAGAGATTTGAGCACACTCTACACCTTTGGGGTTCGAATGATTTGATAAGGTTTGATTTGGAGATTATGAAGCCTTTTGCAAATCTGAAAGAATTAAAGCTTGAAGGGAGGTGCGACTTTTATGAGAATGTTGAGAAGTCAGTGATTTTATTAGAAAAGAATCAAAAGAAAGGGGAATATCCAGTTTTGGAATTAAACCTGAGAGCAAGAGAAGAGGAGAAAGATTGGCTTAGAATTACTTTGGAGAAAATCGGTGCAGTGAAGAGAGTGGATCGGAATTTGAAGACTTTAATTAGCCTGAGTTATGACACAAATTCTGACTTTGAAGATCTTTTTGAGGATCTGTACTCTCGAATACAATCAATAAAGATGATTAAGGGCTTAGTGGTGCGCTTGAGTTTGTTTGAATCTGCTGATAACTCGGTAATTCTTGATGAAAAGATCAGAGAAGTTTTGAACAAATATCCACAACAAATTAGGAATTTGATGGTCAAGTTAGAGAATACTTATGAAAGCTTGGAATATATTAAAATTGATGGCGAAAAAGAACAAACTTTCCATGATAGATCTTGGCTAGAAAATTGATGTTAAAAAAGTGACTATATGTGTATATTGTGTAATCTTCTTTTGATGAAACAGTAATTTTCTCTTTATTTGGGGAGGGAAAGAGAATGTTTTGAGTTTCAGTGCGTCAGCACTTTGATATTTCCTGAGTCTTGTCAAGTAATCTGATTATGTAAAGGTCTCCTTTAATTTTGTTCAACCTTAAAAATTCAAATAATGAAATTTCGAATTTGACCCCGTCTAATTTCTTGCAAGGAAGTTAAAGAGGGCTTTCTTAATCATTATTCCTTGATTTTATTTGTCTTTTTCTCTTGCCAAACTTTTTATTGGGTCTTAAAGGATTTTGAGAGGATTTTCAGGTTCGATACCTCAAAGAATCTTCAAAGAAATTAATTTTTAAATCTTGTTGGTACCTCTTTGAATGTGTGGAATGAAGCATTTTTGTGATCATGAAAAAAATCTTTGCATAAAATATTTTTTGTTTGTCAAAGAGTTTTGAAATGACAAAGGTGAAATGAAATTTGCAAGAAAAAAACAAGTTTAAAAGATCATCAAGAAATTTTTTTTCAGAGGTATAAAATTGAAAGAATTTTTTTCATAAATTTCTAAACAAAAAATTTTGTTGATCTTGAGCAGAGAAAACATGCCCCATCACCAAAAAAGAAAATTTCCAGCTCGTAATTGGAAGAAAGGTGCAGCTTCGACACAAAAAGCAAATTCAAATAATTCTTAGAAATTGAAATTAGCCTGAATAATTTCATAATATTTATATAAACTCTCCCAAAAACATCAATGCAATCATATTTCGGTAGATCTCCAACAAAACAACCTCGGAAAGGGGTACAGAACATTCTTATCAGATACAGTTGCTCTGCAAAAATCAAAATAAACAGCGCCTATCAACACCCAGAGGCAGATTATATTCGGAAATACTCTCCCAAATATTATCAAGGCCTGACCCTTGAAGTCACTCGCCAGGGCTCTCTTTTATCAAAGGTCAAGAAGATAAAGAAACTCAAGAAGTTCACAGGACTCTTCAAAGACAATCTTCCTCAAAAACTCTGGTTTGTTCTTTTGGCAAATCAACGAAAAGAGATTGAAGAAATCCCGCAGGTCATATCCAAGAAAGTCAGTCTTAGATATTCTCAGTCCTTTTGGAAAAGGTTGACCCTCCAGAGGATCAAATATTTCTTGAATATGAGAAGCCCTTTCAGATCAAGAGGAAACGATGATTCTCGAAGAAATGATTTCGAAAATATTTTGCTTGTCAAAGAGTCCTTTGTAAAATACCTTGGAAACATGAGAAAGCTAAAGCATCTTGAGATTCTTATAAGGGAAGATAATTATTCTCAAGCCAAATGGCTGATCAACAAATTGAATGGAATGAACAACGCATTCTTCAGTAGATTAGAAAGCTTAAGCATTGATCTCAAAACAAGAAAAATGAAGATTCAAGAGCTCTTCCAGAACAAAACCATCTTTTCACACGTCACAGACCTCAACTTTCTTGTGAAGTTTGACCCAATTTTTTGTGAAGTTCTGGAATCTTGCAAGAATCTCAGATCTCTCTCCTTCGATTTTCTCAACGTTTCTGACCAAAAGCCTGAATTCCTGCGCTTTTTAGCTGGAATACTAAGCCTTTCTCAGCTCAAGAGCCTTGAGTTTGCTTGGCCATGTGAAGCAAAACATTTTTGGAACCATTTCAAGCCTCAGCCTTCTCTTAGATATCTCAAGTTCAGATTTGATACTCCACATCTCATTAAAGATGGGGTCTTTGATCTTGAAGCAAAGGATCAAGATCTCGTTACCCATTGGGAAGATATAAAAGAGCTGGACGGTCTCGAATTTAATATTGCTTACGTGAATCCTACGGATATTATTTTGGTGAGATTCTTCATCACAAAAGTGCTTAAAAAGGTCCGCAAGCTAGGCTCTTTGAAATGTTGGATGATGAATCCAGTAGAAAGTAATGACTCTTTGACATATGAGCCATTTTTGGTCCAAGAAGTGCCTCATCTTTATGAGAGTTTGGAGAAGTTCGAATATGCTCTGTATAATTACCCAATTGTTGATTCGAAAAATTTTGACTTGAAGATTCTGAAGCCATTTAAGGGTTTGAATGTCGTTAAACTTGAAGGAAATGTTGTGTTTTATAAGAATATTGAGGAAATGGTGAGCTTACTAGAAGGAAGCCAAAGGAGGTACCCGATGTTAGAAGTAAGAGTTGCGTCGAAGTGTGAGCCGTATTGGGTCAGAGATACCCTGGAGAAGATTCAGAAGATCAAAATAGATGAGAGAGATTTGAGGATTGTAATAGAGTTGGCATTCCATCGGGGTCCTTTTAGGAAGCTTTTTGAGAAGTTGTGTAAGAATATTCAGGCAACAAAGAGAATTAACGGGCTGACGATAAGTTTAAGTTTTGTTGAGTATGAAGATTCTGGCTGGTTTTCTGAGGAAGAGGTGAAGGGAGTGCTGAAGAAATATGCAGAGATAAGAAATTTAATGGTTGAGTTTGGGAATGCCGAGAAAACCTTGGGATATATTACATTGGATGGAGAAAAAGAACAATTGTGGGTTGATACATTCTAAGTTAGAGGCACGGGAACAGAAAATTTTTATATAAATTTCTGAATGATTGCGTTGATATAAAACTTTATTAATTTCTTTGTGATAAATTAACTCCTCTTGGAACTGAATTGAATCTTATACCATCATATCTCTTATTCAGACCGCTCTTTCATTTCAGGTCTGACTCTGTTTCTGACTCTCCTCTTTAAGAGTCTTCTTTTGCTCAAAACTCTTTTTTGAGAAAGGGTCTTCATTAGAGATATGACGTGCAAATTAATCATGTGATGAAAAATTGAAACAAATCCTCTTGACAAAATATTAAGTCCTCAGATCTCAGATTGGCTGGTTTTTTGTTCAACTTTTTTATGAGCTCGGATTGACTATGCAAAGTCTTTAAAGCTCTTTCAAAAAAGGTGGAGAAACCTTTTCTCTCAAAACTTTTCTCATCTCTATCTTTTTTTGGTTGTTGAAAAGACTCTTAAAAGATGAAAGTTAATTGATTGATATCTTCTCGAAACAAAGTGTTTCGATGAGAATAACTATGAAGCCTGTTGGATTTTATGGCCCCTTTAACAGAACATTTCTCCCTCAAAAGATCGAAATTTTAGGATTTGCAAGAAAGAAGAACGGCTATTTCCAGAAAACAAAGAGTTTTTCTTCCTCAAAAGACATGTGTAACGAGGAAAAAAATCCTTTGGAAGTTCATTACCTTATTAATTTTTAATACCAAAATAAAAGGGTTTTGGCAAAGAAAAATTTATCTAATTCTGAGTCACCAATTTTGTTTATCCTTTTAATAGTCCATATGTACACTCTCCTTTCTCTCGAGTGACTTCATTCTCCCCTCATACTCAAATGAAATCCTAAAAAGAAAACATGCTTCTAGCTTCATAAACCGGGGAAAAGATTTCAGCTTGCAAAGAAAAATTGAGTACATGTTAATTCAAGAAATCAATGTTTTTTTGGGAGATTAATAGATTTTAAAGATCCACCAGAAATTTTTCTTAAGTGGTGATTAAATACCTGATAAAGCAAAAGATTTTTTTATTCAGAAATCAACTCAAACACAACAATCAATCTTTCAACAAAAAAATCAATGCAACCCTCTTTCACTAAACCAGCACCACCACAAAAGGTCAAAAACATTCTTATCCGACACAGTTGCTCCAAAGAAGTCAGGCTAAACAGTTCTTTTCAGTCTCCTGAGAGATTCCATCTCCTCAAGTATTCTCCCAAGTATTACAACACTCTGTCCTTAGAAGTCACAAATGAGAACGCTTTACAATCAAAAATCAAGAGAATCAAGAAACTCAAGAACTTCAAGGGATATTTCAAAGGAAATCTCCCTCCAAAACAATGGCTCAACCTTTTGGCAAATACTCGAAAAGAGATCGAAGAACTTCCCCAAATAGCGACAATTCAATCAAATATCAGGCTAAATCAGCTCTTTTGGGCAAGACTGACTCTGTGGAAGATCAGGTTCTTCCCGAATATCATAAGAACATTTCTTCCAAGAAGAAGGTTGGATTTTCGCTTCATACAAGATCAAGATGATGGGTCATTCATTAAAAAGTCCTTTATGGGACATCTAAGGAATATAAGGAAGGTGAAAACCTTGGAGATGTCTCCAAATGAAGCTAATAATGAAGGAGAGCAGTGGATGCGAGAGAAATTGAATGGGATGAGTCAATTCCTGAACAGATTGGACAACTTGACCCTCAAGTTGTCATCAAATAATGTAAATATTCAAGAGCTTTTAAAGAACCAAGGTCTTCTTTCTAATCTCACAAGCCTAATCCTTTCTTCCTCTCTCAAATTTGACCACAATCTTGTGATGATTCTCCAAATGTGCAAAAAGCTCAGATTTTTGTCGGTTGGTTTGAAATGGGGTGTGAATAACCCTGAATTCCTCGAATTCCTGACTTCTATACAAAGTCTTCCTCAGTTGGTGGGCTTAGAATTCGACCTCCCAAAGGGTTTGAAAAAGTACTGGAGCTCTTTTAAGCCTCAGACTTCTCTTCGCTCTTTGAAATTAAGGCTTGATATTTCAGATCTGGTGAAAACAGGTCTTATTGGAAACAAGACCAAGGATATACTCGGGCATTGGGAAGACATAAAAGAATTCGATGAGCTTGAATTCCGCACTTCATGTAAGAATATTGATGACTTGATTTTTCTGAGGATGTTCATCACGATGGTGTTGAAGAAAGTCCATAAGGTGAAATCTTTTAAATGTTTTGTGTTTTCAGATTCAGAAGACTTGGATTCCTCTTTGACAAGTGAGCCATTTTTAGTGGAAGAAGTTCCTCATCTTTATGGGAGTTTGGAGAATTTTGAATACACCCTTCAGACTGCAAGCGGCGATAGAGCATATCTTAATTTTGATATGAAGAGGATGAGAGTCTTTAGAAACTTGAAGGAATTCAAGCTTGATGGAAATGGACTATATCCAGAGAATATTGAAGAGATAGTGAGTTTGCTTGAAGAGAATGAAAAGGAAGGAGATTTTCCGACATTGGAAATAAAATTAGGATCGATCTCTTCATCAGGTTGGCTAAAGGATGCAGTGGAAAAGATTGAGAAGGTCAAGAGATCCGACAAAAATTTAAAGATTAAGCTCGATTTGAAGTTTAGAACTGATAACTTCGCTGGTGCTGAGTTGAGATTTTTGGATGAACTTTGTAATGCGATAAAGTCCGTTGGATTTATCAAAGGGTTGGTGGCCGGCTTAGGTTTTTATGCTCGAGGTAATATCACTCCTGTTTCTATTGAGGCTCTGAAAGAGGTGATGAGTAAGCATGGTGAGATGAGGAACTTGGTGGTCGAATTGGGTTATTTGCATATATTTTTGCAATATAGAAAAATTGATGGAGAGAAAGAGCAATTTTTTGAGGATAATTATGAAATGTGGTAGTTGTGAAGGATTTACTTACAGGGAAAAGTGAATATCTATGATGTAAGAAATGAATATTGTGAGAAGGTTTCTGATGTGATGTGGCGTAAAAAAAATTATTATTGAGAAAAGAGAGGAAAAAAATTGTTGAAGAAGACCTTCTTTGTCTGAATTACTAGACCCGTTAAAATGATCCTCAGAATTGATTAAAAATATGATTTCTCTTTACTGGAGAATCATTTGCAAAAGATAAAACACATCAGTTCATTTGGATTGAGAATTAATTTTTCTTGATTTTAATTTTTTTTCAATAAAAATTTTTTGCAAAAAAAATTTCTGAAAAAGAGAAAAAAATTTTTTTCAAGAAATACAAAAAAAATTGAAAAGATTTCGATCTCTCAATCAGTGATTTTCTGAACTTCTTTGAGTTTTTCCCAAAATTTCATTTTTTTCTCCCTCAAACTTTTCATTTGCTCGAAAAAAAAAAATTCAAACCTCTCACTTTTTTTTTCATAATGTCTTCAAAGAACCTCACACACTTCCTCTCAACTCAAAAGTACTCTCAAACACTTCTGATTGAGCAGCGGGAGGAATTTTAACTCGAGGAACTTGCCTGGCCGTATTACTAAGTGCCTTTAAAAAGATTTGATATGACTTTTATTTTTATC
>Ga0182738_1005185_pt1 | contig 14048 bp, 9 predicted proteins | sample eDN5th30CBELigMG_FD_128876 | JGI IMG/M metagenome (GOLD analysis project Ga0182738, IMG submission 128876) | Enriched Miracle-Growth compost microbial communities from Emeryville, California, USA - eDNA 5th pass 30_C BE-Lig MG (version 2)... ...
AGCGCGCCGGCGAGCTTGTCGAGCGCGTTGTGGCGGCCGACATCCTCGCGGACGAGCATGATCCCCTCGCCCCGGCGCCAGAAGGCCGCGGCGTGCACGGCGTGGGTCTCGCGGTTGAGGGCCTGGAGCGGCGCGAGCGCCTCCATGGCGGCCATGATCTCGCCGGACGACACGGAGAGTTCCCCGCCCACCGCAGCCACCGGCCGCACCGCCTCGGCGAGGCTCTCGACCCCGCAGAGGCCGCAGCCGGTCGGCCCGGCGATCCGCCGGCGGCGCTGGGCGAGCGCCAGCCCGTTGCCGGCGGCGAGCCACATGCGGAGCTCGATGCCCTCCGCCTGCTCCACCACGTCGATGCTCCGGATGGCGTCGACGTCGGCCACGATGCCCTCCCCCAGCGAGAAGCCGACGGCGAAATCCTCGAGGTCCCGGGGCGTCGCCATCATCACGGCATGGGCGCCCCCGTCATAGACCATCGCGACAGGGGCCTCCTCCGGCACGGCACGCTCCCCGGGCCCGGCCGCGCCGCCGCGGCGGGCGAGGCTGCGGACGCGGACCGACGGCGTCACCGGCCTACTCCGCCGCCTCAAGGGGCGCGATGTGCCGGCTGCCGCGGGCGAGCGCCTCGGCTTCCTCCTGCCACGCGCTGAGGCCGTTGGACGGCGACACCTGCACCGCAGTGACCTTGTATTCGGGGCAGTTGGTGGCCCAGTCGGAATAGTCCGTCGTCACCACGTTGGCCTGCGTCGCCGGATGGTGGAACGTGGTGTAGACGACGCCCGGCGCCACCCGCTCCGTCACCCGCGCCCGGAGCGTCGTGTCGCCCACCCGGCTCGCGAGCTTCACCCAGTCCCCGCCCCGTATGCCGCGCTGCTCGGCGTCGTGCGGATGGATCTCGAGGAGGTCCTCGCCGTGCCAGACCACGTTCTCCGTGCGCCGGGTCTGCGCTCCCACATTGTACTGGCTGAGGATCCGGCCGGTGGTCAGCAGGAGCGGGAAGCGCGGCCCGACCTTCTCGTCGGTGGCGACGTACTCGGTGACGACGAAGCGGCCCTTGCCGCGGACGAACCCGTCGACGTGCATCACGGGCGTTCCCTCGGGCGCCGCCGCGTTGCAGGGCCACTGGATCGAGCCGAGCGCGTCGATGCGCTCGAAGGTGACGCCGGCGAAGGACGGGGTCAGGGCGGCGATCTCGTCCATGATCTCGGACGGGTGCGCATAGGGCCAGTCGTGCCCGAGCGCCTTGGCGAGCATCAGCGTGACCTCCCAGTCGGCATAGCCGTTGCGGGGCGCCATCACCCGCCGGACGCGCTGGATGCGCCGCTCGGCGTTGGTGAAGGTGCCGTCCTTCTCGAGGAAGGTCGAGCCGGGCAGGAAGACGTGGGCGTAGCTCGCCGTCTCGTTGAGGAACAGGTCGTGGACGACCACGCACTCCATGGCGGAGAGCGCCGCCGCGACATGGCGGGTGTTCGGGTCGGACTGGAGGATGTCCTCGCCCTGCACGTAGAGGCCGAGGAACAAGCCGTCGACCGCGGCGTCGAACATGTTGGAGATGCGCAGCCCGGGCTCCTGGTCGAGCGGAGTGCCCCACAGCGCCTCGAACATCGACCGCGTCGCGTCGTCCGAGATATGGCGGTAGCCGGAGAGCTCGTGCGGGAACGAGCCCATGTCGCACGAGCCCTGGACGTTGTTCTGCCCGCGGAGCGGATTCACCCCGACGCCCGGCCGGCCGATGTTGCCGGTCGCCATGGCGAGGTTGGCGATCGCCATCACCGTGGTCGAGCCCTGGCTGTGCTCGGTGACGCCGAGGCCGTAGTAGATCGCGGCGTTGCCGCCGGTCGCATAGAGCCGGGCGGCGCCCCGGAGGTCCGCCGCCGGGACGCCGGTGATCGCCTCGACGGCCTCGGGCGCATGGCGCGGATCGGCGACGAACGCCGCCCAGTCCTCGAACGCGTCCCATTCGCAGCGCTCGCGCACGAACGCCTCGTCGGCGAGGCCCTCGGTGACGATGACATGGGCCATCGCCGTCAGCACGGCGACGTTGGTGCCGGGCCGGAGCGGGAGATGGAAGTCCGCCGCGACGTGCGGCGTCCGCACGAGGTCGATCCGGCGCGGGTCGATGACGATCAGCCGCGCCCCCTCGCGGAGCCGCTTCTTCATCCGCGAGCCGAACACCGGGTGGGCATCGGTGGGGTTCGCGCCCAGCACGAGAATGACGTCCGCAGCTTCGACCGAGTCGAAATCCTGGGTGCCGGCCGAGGTACCGAACGTCGTCTTGAGGCCGTAGCCGGTCGGCGAGTGGCAGACGCGGGCGCAGGTGTCGACGTTGTTGTTGCCGAAGCCGGCCCGCACCAGCTTCTGGACGAGGAAGGTCTCCTCGTTGGTGCAGCGCGACGACGTGATGCCGCCCACCGACTGCCGCCCGTGCTTCGCCTGGATGCGGCGGAACTCGGAGGCGGCATGGCCAAGCGCCTCCTCCCAGCTCACCTCGCGCCACGGATCGGTGATCTTCTCGCGGATCATCGGGTTGAGGATGCGGTCGCGATGGGTGGTGTAGCCCCAGGCAAAGCGGCCCTTGACGCAGGAATGGCCGCGGTTGGCCTTGCCGTCCTTCCACGGCACCATGCGGATGACCTCGTCGCCGGCCATCTCCACCTTGAACGCGCAGCCGACGCCGCAATAGGCGCAGGTGGTGACCAGCGAACGCTGCGGCGTGCCGAGCTCGATCACCGACTTCTCGTTGAGCGTCGCCGTCGGGCAGGCCTGGACGCACGCCCCGCAGGAGACGCATTCGGATTCGAGGAAGGATTCCTCCATTCCCGGCGAGACGACCGAGTCGAAGCCGCGGCCGGCGATGGTCAGCGCGAAGGTGCCCTGCACCTCCTCGCAGGCGCGGACGCAGCGCGAGCAGACGATGCACTTGGACGGATCGTACGCGAAATAGGGATTCGACTCGTCCATGCCCGGGTTGGGGTGCCGGTCGCCCTCGTAGCCGTAGCGCACATCGCGAAGCCCCACGGCGCCGGCCATGTCCTGGAGCTCGCAGTCGCCGTTGGCGGAGCATGTCAGGCAGTCGAGCGGGTGGTCGGAGATGTAGAGCTCCATCACGCCCTTCCGAAGGCGCTTCAAGCGCTCGGTCTGGGTGCGGACGACGATGCCCTCGGCCACCGGCGTCGTGCACGAGGCGGGCGTGCCGTTCCGCCCTTCGATCTCGATGAGGCAGAGCCGGCAGGAGCCGAAGGCGTCGACCATGTCGGTGGCGCAGAGCTTCGGGATCTGCGTGCCCGCCTCCATCGCCGCGCGCATGATCGAGGTGCCCTCGGGCACCGTCACCGCCACGCCGTCGATGGTCAGCGTCACCGTCGTCCCGGCGCGGGACGCCGGGGTTCCGTAGTCGGTCTCGTGGACGAGGGACATGGACGTCCTCCTACTCGGCGGCGTCGAGCGCGGGCGCGGGCCCGAAGTCCTCCGGGAAATGCCGGAGCGCGCTCAGTACCGGATATGGGGTGAATCCGCCGAGCGCACAGAGCGACCCGAGCTTCATCGTGTGGCAGAGGTCTTCGAGGACGGCGAGGTTCTCGCCGGGCCGCTCGCCGCGGACGATCCGGTCGATGGTCTCGACGCCGCGCACCGAGCCGATCCGGCACGGCGTGCACTTGCCGCAGGATTCGATGGCGCAGAACTCCATCGCGAAGCGCGCCTGCTTCGCCATGTCGACGCTGTCGTCGAAGACGACGATGCCGCCATGGCCGATCAGCCCGTCGGCGCCGGCAAAGGCCTCGTAGTCGAACGGCGTGTCGAACAGCGCCCGCGGGAAGTACGCTCCGAGCGGCCCGCCGACCTGCACGGCGCGGACCGGCCGGCCGGTCATGGTGCCGCCGCCGATATCGTCGACCAGCGCCCCGAGCGTGATGCCGAAGGCCGTCTCGTAGAGCCCGCCGTGCTTCACGTTGCCGGCGAGCTGGATCGGCATCGTGCCGCGCGAACGGCCCATGCCGAAGTCGCGGTAGAAGTCCGCGCCACGGGCGAGGATCGCCGGCACGGTGGCGAGCGAAATGACGTTGTTGACCACCGTGGGCCGCCCGAAGAGGCCCTTGAACGCCGGCAGCGGCGGCTTGGCGCGGACCACCCCGCGCTTGCCCTCGAGGCTTTCGAGGAGCGAGGTCTCCTCGCCGCAGACATAGGCGCCGGCGCCGACCCGCACCTCCATGTCGAAGGCATGGCCCGAGCCCATGACGCTGTCCCCGAGCATGCCGCCGCGCCGCGCCGCGCCGATCGCGTCCGCCATGGCCGCGACCGCATGCGGATATTCCGAACGGATGTAGACGTAGCCGCGGGTGGCCCCCACCGCGATGCCGGCGATCGCCATGCCCTCGACCAGCGAGAACGGGTCGCCCTCCATCAGCATCCGGTCGGCGAAGGTGCCGCTGTCGCCCTCGTCGGCATTGCAGACGATGTATTTCCGGGACCCCGGCGCGCCCGCCACCGTCTTCCACTTGATGCCGGTCGGGAAGCCCGCGCCGCCGCGGCCGCGGAGGCCGGACTGCACGACCTCCTCGACGGTCGCCACCGGGCCGAGCGCCAACGCCCGTTCGAGGCCCTTCCACCCGCCGTGGCGGCCGTAGTCGCCGAAGGAGCGCGGATCGACGACGCCGCAGCGGGCGAAGGTGAGCCGCGTCTGCCGCGCGAGCCATGGGATCTCGTCGACCACGCCCAGCGCCAGCGGATGCGTCCCCTCCCCCGTGATCGCGTCGAGGATGGCCCCGGCATCGGCGGCGGAGGCCGGCCCGAAGCCGACCCGGCCGCGCTCCGTCTCGGCCTCGACCAGCGGCTCGAGCCAGTAGAGGCCGCGCGAACCGTTCCGCACGATCTCGACGTCGAGCCCGCGCGCCGTCGCCGCCGAGACGAGCGCGGCGGCCACCTCATCGGCACCGACCGCCAGCGCCCCCGCGTCACGCGGCACATAGAGGCGGTGCGTCATCCGTGGGTCTCCGCGATCAGCGCGTCGAGCCGGCCGGCGTCCAGCCGCGCCACCGGCCGGCCGTCGAGCATCGCCGACGGCGCCAGCGCACAGAGGCCGAGGCAATAGACCGCCTCGAGCGTCACCCGGCCGCCCGGCGCGGTGGTGCCGATCGGCGTCCCCAGCGTCCGTTCCGCCTGGTCGACGAGCCGGTCGCCGCCCGCGGCCTGGCAGGCCTCGGCCCGGCAGAGGCGGAGCACGTGGTCGCCCGGCGGCTCGCGCCGGAAGTCGTGGTAGAAGGTGACCACGCCGTGCACTTCGGCGCGGCTGAGGTTGAGCGCGTCGGCGATCATCGGCTCCGCGGCGCGGTCGACGTAGCCGAAGGCGTCCTGAAGTGCGTGGAGGATCGGCAGGAGCGGCCCCTCCCGCCCGGATTCGGCGGCGATGATCTCCGCGGCATGGGCCGCGTTCCATTGACGTTTTGCCGGCATCCGATCGGTTTCCTCCTTAGAAGAAACCATAGGTGTCCCGGAATCGCAGTCGATTCAATGCCCGTGCGAGTATCGCTCGATCAGGAAAGCTGATCGAACGGAGGCGTCGCCCGGGATCAGCGCTGCCGCATCCGTTCCACCGCAAGCGCCGCCGCAAGCTCCTTCGCCGCGACGACCAGCGCCGACACCAGCGGCGTCATCGGCTCGCGGTGCGGCACGACGAGCCCGACCTGGTGGGTCGCCGCGGGATCGACGATGGGGATCGAGCGGACGCTGTCCGTGAGGCCCAGGGCCTCGGCGAGCTTGGCGGGCATGATGCTCGACCACTTGCCGGTGCGGACGTGGGCGAAGAGGACGATCATCGAGTTCGATTCGAGCGTCGGCGACGGCTCCGCTCCGGCGGCGCGGAGCAGGGCGTCGATGATCCGTCGGTTCTGCATGTCGGGGGTGAGGAGGCACAGCGGGATGCGGCCGACCTCCGACCAGGTGATGGCGTGGCGGTCGCCGAAATCGCCGTCGCGCGCGGTGAGAAGGCGATATTCCTCGCGATAGAGCGGGACGGTGTTCACCCGGCCGAGCGGCTCGTTGTCCAGGTAGGTGAGGCCGGCATCGACCTCGAGGTTGTCGAGCAGGCGGAGCACCTCGATCGAGGTCCGCGAGATGATGCTGAAGCGGACCTCGGGATGCTTGGCGCGATAGGGCGTGGTCAGCATCGCCGTCATGGCGAGCGCGGTCGGGATCGCCGCGATGCGGACCTCGCCGGCGAGGCCGCGCTTCAGCGCGTCGATCTCCTGGTGCATGGCGCGGGTGTCGCCGACGATGCGGCGCGCCCATTCGAGCACCCGCTCGCCTTCCGGCGTCAGCCCGGCGAAGCGCGAGCCGCGGTTGACCAGCCGGACGCCGAACCCCGCCTCGAGCTGCTTGACGGCGGCCGAGAGCGTCGGCTGGCTCACGCCGCAGGCCTCGGCGGCGCGGCCGAAATGGCGCTCGCGGGCCAGGGCGATGAAGAACTCGAGCCGGTCGATCATGCTTCCTCCACGCGTCGCCGATCGTAGCAGACCCCGTCGTCGGGATCCGCACGCGGCGGGGCTTGTACCGTGGGCCCCGCTCGGCCAAGAATGCGTCCCGCGCGACCTCCCTCCCCCAGCTTGCCCGAAACGGATAGCCATGCTCCGCTTTTCAGCCAACCTCGGCTTTCTCTGGCCGGACCGCCCGCTCCTCGCCCGCATCGATGCCGCCGCCAATGCCGGCTTCAAGGCGGTCGAGCTGCACTACCCCTACGACGTGCCGGCCGCCGACGTCGCCGCCGCCTGCGCGCGCCACGGCATCACGCTCCTCGGCATCAACACGAATATCGGTTCCGGGGACGACTCCCATGCCGGCCTCGCCGCCGTGCCGGGACGCGAGGCGGATTTCGCCGCGCTGTTCGACCAGGCCGCGACCTATGCCGCCGCCGCCGGCGGCAACGCGGTCCACGCCATGGCGGGCCGCGTGCCCGAGGCCGACCACGCCGCCGGGACCCGCACCCTCGTCGACAACCTCCGCCGCGCCGCGCCGCAGGCCGCCGAGCGGGGCCTCACCGTCCTCCTCGAGCCGCTGAACCCCGCCGACATGCCGGGCTACTTCTATGCGCGGGTGGACGAGGCGCTGGCGATCATGGACGCGGTCGCCGCGCCGAACGTCAAGCTCATGTTCGACGCCTACCATGTCGGCCGCGTCGGCGACGACGTGACCGGCCTCCTCGAGCGCCATCGCGATCGCATCGGCCACATCCAGATCGCGGCCGTGCCGAGCCGGGCCGAGCCGGACGAGGGCACGCTCGACTATCGCGCGGTGCTGGACCGGATCGAGGCGATCGGCTGGCCGGGCTGGGTCGGCGCCGAGTACAAGCCGCGCGCCGGCACCGACGAGGGCCTAGCCTGGATGGCCAAGCTGGGCGTGGCGCCCTGAGCCAGCGGCCGCCGGCAGCGACCCCGGAGTCCCGGCCGATGCGCGGAGCTGGGCCGCGATCGCCGCGGCCGGCATCGGCTTGGCGAAGAAGAAGCCCTGGAAGGCGACGCACCCCGCCTTCTTGAGCATCGCCGCCTCCTCCTCGGTCTCGACCCCCTCGGCGGTGACGTCGAGGTCGAGCGCGTCGGCCAGCGCGATCGTCGCCTCCACGAGGCGCTGGACGCGCTCGTCGCTGCCGAGGCCGGCGATCAGCGACCGGTCGAGCTTCAGCTTGTCGAAGTTGAAGGTCCGCAGGTAGCCGATGCTCGAATAGCCCGTACCGAAATCGTCGAGCGACACCGAGATGCCGAGCCCCCGGATGACGTCGATGGCGCGCCGCGCCTGGTCCGAATTGGCGATGAAGTAGGATTCGGTCACTTCGAGGTCGAGCTGCGTCGCCGGCAACCCGGTCTCGCGGAGGATCGCGCCGAGCCGGGTCTCGAAGTTGGGATTGCGAAACTGGGCCGGCGAGACGTTGACCGACAGCTTGATCGAGGGCCATGCCAGCGCATCGCGGCAGGCCTGCCGGATGGTCCACTCGCCGAGCTCGTCGATCAGGCCGGACTGCTCCGCGATCGGCACGAACACGGCCGGCGGAAGCGGGCCGAGCAGCGGACGATCCCAGCGGACCAGCGCCTCGACGCCGATGATCGTCCGGGTGTCGGCGTCGAACACCGGTTGGTAGGCGAGAGAGAGCCCGCCCTCGCGGAGCGCGCGGCGAAGGTCGGCGGCGATCTCGAGGCGCTCGTGCCGGACGGTGTCGATCACGGCATCGTAGACGAAGAGGCGGTTGCGGCCCTGGAGCTTGGCCTGCTCCATCGCCACGTCCGCCCGGCGCAGCAGCTCCTCTGCCGAGGGGGTCGAATCGTCGGCGACCGCGACGCCGACGCTGGCGCCGATGCCGATCATCCGCCCGTCGATCTCGAAGGCGTCGGTGACGGAATTGATCAGCCGCCACCCGAGATCGCAGCCGACCTTGACCGCTCCCGGACCGCTGACGACCACGGCGAACTCGTCGTCGCCGACCCGCGCGATGAGATGGTCCTTGACCCGCTCGCGGAAGCAGCGCGCGACCTCCTTGAGCAGCCGGTCCCCGGTCTCGTGGCCGAAGGCGTCGTTGACCTCCTTGAATCCGTCGATGTCGAGATAGACCACCGTGAGCGGCGTCCCGTTGGCGCGGCGTGCCGCCATCGCCTCGTCGAGGACGGCCGCGATCGCGGCGCGGTTCGGCAGCCCGCTGAGCGCGTCGTGGGTCGCCGCGTGGTGCGCCTCCGCGTCCCGCCGCTCCACCTCCTGCATGCCGCGGAGCGCGATCGCGATCAGGAAGGCCATCGTCAGCCCGACGAGGGCGAGCATGGTGAACACCGTCGGGCTCACCTTGGCGCGGGCCTGGTCGCCGAGCGTCGGCGGCGACCAGGCGAGGGCCCCGATCGCCCGGCCGGCGGGGTCGTTGATCGGCAGCGAGTGCGCGAGGCCGGCGTCGGCGGGCACCAGCCGCAGGTCGCCGATCAGGTAGTCGTCCCGAAGGCGGGCGACGGCATCCTCGTCGAAGGAGCGGGCGAGAACGAGGATGCGCGAGCGCGCCGGCGGCGAGGCGAAGTCCGGCGACAGCGGGACGATGGTGCCGGCGGCCGCCGATGCGATCCCCCAGGCCGTCTCCAGCATGCCGCCGCGGACGTCGTAGGTGACGCCGTCGCGGACGAGCGGGCCGATCAGCGTCGCGACGGCCGGGCCGAGGATCTCGCCCGCCTCGCCTGCGACCGGCTCGCCCCGATGGACGGCGTACTGGACGCGGCCGACCTCGTCGAGCAGCACCGCGGTGTCGAACAGGAGGTGTTCGGAGGGGCTCGTGGACGCCGCGAACGTCTCGCGCATGAACTCGGGGTCGGCCGGCCCGTAGAGATGGCGGACCGCGTCGTCCCACTGGGCGTAGTCGCGGTGGGTCTGCTCGATGTTGCGGATCGTGACGCCCAGCGCGGCCTCGACCGAGCGATTGGTGAGACGGCTTTCGATGACGTTGACCTCGCTCGCCATCTCGCTGAGCGAGATGACGACGATGACCAGCGCCCCGACGAGCACCGCCACCGCGGGTATGACGACCCGCAGCCCGAAACGTGCAGTAACCTGGTCCCGATACGACATCGCCGCTACGTTCGTTCGGGGAATCTCCCGCGCCCGATGCTACCCCAGCGGCAGCGGGCTGGATATCCCCGGCGGAATGGCGGATTGCGGCATGATGGCCGGAAATCCACCAACCGACGGCAGCCGGGAAGGCCCTCGATGCCCGGCCCGCATCAGGCGCCGGCCGCCGCGCGGCGTTCGGGCTCGCGCTCGATCTGGAACCGGCGCTCCGGCCCCAGCCGGTCGAGGAGGGCCGTGAGATCCGCCGCCGGAATCGGGCGGCTGATCAGGAAGCCCTGGACGAATTCGCACTGGACGAGCCGAAGCAGCTTGAGCTGGTCCTCGTTCTCGATCCCCTCGGCGATCACCGAGAGGTTCATCGCGTCGCCGAGAGAGACCAACGACTGGACGAGCGCATTGGCGGTCGAGTTGAGGCCGAGGTCGCGCACGAAGGAGCGGTCGACCTTGAGGAGGTCGAACGGGAACTGGCGGAGATAGCCGATCGAGGAGAAACCGGTGCCGAAATCGTCGAGCGAGAGGAGGAAGCCGGCGCTCTTGAGGTTGGCGAGCTTGCGCTTGGCGATGGTCGGGTTGCTGACGAGGATGCCCTCGGTCAGCTCGAGCTCGAACTGATGCGGGCTGAGGCCGTAGCGCTGGACGACGCCGAGCACTTCCTCGGTGAAGTTCGGGTCGCGGAGCTGGACCGGGGAGATGTTGATCGCCATCCGGAGGTCCGGCCAGCCGAGCATGTCCCGGCACGCCTGGTCGATGACGAAGCGCCCCATCTCGTGGATGAGCCCGGTCTCCTCGGCCACCCGCACGAACAGCGAAGGTGAGACGGTGCCGAACTCCTTCGACGTCCAGCGGAGCAGCGCCTCGACCCCGACGATGGAGAGGTCCGACGCCCGCACCACGGGCTGGTAGAAGACACGCAGCTCGCTCTCGTCGATCGCCCGGCGCAGGGCGACCTCCACCTGCTTCTTCTCGAGCGCCCCGGTCTCCATCGTCGAATGGTAGGCGACGGCGTCCCGCTCGGCGCCGTTCTTGGCCTGGTACATCGCCAGGTCGGCGCGGCGGACGATCTCGCCGGGCGTGAGGCCGGTGCCGCTGGCGACCGCGTAGCCCACGGCCACGGTGACGTGGAACTCGAAGCCGTGGACGGTGAAGGGCTGGTCGAGGCAGTGGACGATCGCCGATGCGACGCCCACCGCACTGTCGCGGACGGCCGGCCCGGTCAAGGCGACGGTGAACTCGTCGCCGCCGATCCGGGCGAAGAACGCCTCGGACGGGAGCACCGACCGGATGCGCCCGGTGAGCGCCTTGACCAGCTCGTCCCCGCCGTGATGGCCGATCGAGTCGTTGACGCCCTTGAAGCCGTTGATGTCGAGATAGATGATGGCGAGTTCGCCGGCATTGCAGGCGGCCTGGAACGCTGCCGAGTCGAGCGCCTCGTTGAAGCCCGTCCGGTTCTTGAGGCCGGTCATGCCGTCGGTGCGGGCGGCGACGACGGCGACCTTCTCGCTCTCGGTCAGCGCCAGCGCGATCCGCCGCGCACGGAGCGCGGCGAGCCCGGCGACGATGCAGAAGAGAACGAGCGCCACCGCGATCGGCGGCAGCACGCGGCCGAGCACCGCGTCGCCCGGCGCCGGCGAGGTCCATACGTACCGGCCGATCGGCTCGCCGAAGATGTCGAGCGCCGGGAGCTCGCTCGTGCCCTCGGCGACGGTGCGGCCGACGCCCGGCTCGAAATGCAGGTCGTCGATGAGGAAGCTCTGGCCGAGCTCGCCGAGGCGCTCCGAGGTGAGGCTGACGCCGGCGACGAAGAGCGGCAGAAGCTTCGGATCGATGCCGGGATCGGAAAGGAACGGCGTGATGCGCGAGACGCCGATCACCATCGGGTCGGAATCGACCCGGACGAAGGCGCCGCGTGCCGCAAGGCTCTCGACCGGCATGCCGACCGCGAGGTCCTCTATCGCCCGGATCACCGCCGGCGTGAGGATCTCGGCCGGCGCCTTGCCGTTGTCGAGATCCCACGCATAGGCGATCTCCCCCTCCGGGGAGATGATGGCGAAGAGGTCGGCGACCATGGTCTCGGTCACGCTCGAGCCGACATTGGTGTCGAGCCACTCCGCATCGCCGCCCGAGAAGGCGAGATAGGCATCGTCCCACCAGCCGTAGTCGTTGGCGAGGGCCTCCGCGCGTCGCTGCACCGCGGTGACGCCGCCGGCGACCATCGTCTTGGTCGACTCCGCCGCCTGCTCGTTCTGCCGCGAGGCCATCCACACCACGGCGAGCACGATCGTCACCACGGTTATGACGATGCCTGCGAGGAGGTTGAGCGTGATCCGCCCGCTGATGGTCCTGTTCATACCGCTTGCCTGCCGAAGCGCGCCCCGAAAACCCGGCACGGCGATGGTTCTACAGGCTTATCCGGCCCCGGGCGGCGCAACCGCGAACCTTGGTCAATGGCCCGCTAACGGGTTGGGAGGACTTTGAAACGATCGCGGAAAGGCCAAATTTACGCCTGATCCGCCACCGCCCCGCCTTGCCCGCTGCCGCGAACCTCTCCACCCGCCGCGCAGCGTCATTCGCGACCGGAACGCGCCGATGCCCGGCGCTTCCCGCCGTCCGGCCGGCGCCGAATCACCGCGGGCGGCCATCGTCCATCATGGTTGACAGCACGTTAACGGGAACGTTTAAATCAAATCGTCGGCGTTCCTGTTGACCGCCGTACGTCGGGCCGTGGGATTCCCATCCTTTTCGCTGGCGGAGCGAAAGGCTGAGCGTCGCGTCGGCCCGTTCGGGGGGGCACGGGTGGGGGCTCGTTCGTCCGTATCCGTGGCCTGTCGGTCTTCGTTTTGTATCGAGTTCGAGGCCACAGGATGAGTTACACGAATACCCAGCTCGTCGAAGTGCGGGACTTCGCGGCGGAGCACAAGGGTGTCTTCGCCAAGGCCCACATCAGGAAGGACGAGCTGATCGGGTTCTTCGACGGCAAGGCCGTCCTGGTCGACCTCGACCGCAAGGACGAGCTCGACGTGTTCTGGTGGCGCCAGTCGGTCCACCTCAAGCGCGACGGCTCGAAGCTCCTCTGCCTGCTGCCGATGTGGGAGCCGGCGGGCGTCGATTTCCTCAACCACAGCTGCCGTCCCACCGCGCGCGTCGAGGACAAGCTCTACGTCTATGCCGACCGCGACATCGAGGCGGGCGAGGAGATCACCGTCGACTACCGCTCGTTCAATCTCGTTCCGGAGGGCATCACCTGCTGGTGCCCCGAGGGCCGCTGCCAGATCTGAACGGCGCCCGGATCAGCCGCCGCTGCGCGAAAGCTCCCGGTAGACGTCGCCGAGCTTCCGCGCTGCGTCGACGTCCTCCTCGACCGCGAAGGTCAGTTCCTCGCCCTCGGCGATGTCCCGAAGCGCATAGGTCGAGCGCGCACCGTGCTTGGCGCGGTCGTCCGAGCCCGAGTTGGGGTCGGTCGAGAAATTGTAGTGCCGGGCGTTGTCGCAGCAGAGGATGACGCCCTCCATCCCGGGCTCGACATAGCCGTAGAAGAGGATGATCTCGCGCTGGACCGGCGCGAGCGCCGCCAGCATCTCGTCGGTGTAGAGCTGGTCGCAGCCCGGCGTCAGCTCCCAGATGCAGGTCCCCTTGGGAATGAACGCGCCGGCGAAGACGCCGATGCCATGGATCGGGCTTTTGTCGATGTAGTTCGGCACCAGCATCATCGGGAAAGGGTCCGCCTCGCGAATCGCGTCGTCTCGCGGCGCATATCACCAGCCGGCGCGGCGCCTTGGCAACACGCCTGCGGCGCCGGCGGGCCTCAGCCGTCGTCGAGGGCGATGAGCGAGGCGTTGCCGCCCGCCGCGGCGGTGTTGGTGGAGACCACCTGTTCCTGCGCGAAGCGCCGGAGATAGTCCGGCCCGCCGGCCTTCGGCCCGGTACCCGAGAGGCCCGAGCCGCCGAAAGGCTGGGTGCCGACGACCGCCCCGATCATGTTGCGGTTGACGTAGACGTTGCCGATGGGGAGCCGCGCCACCACCCGCCGCACGGTCTCCTCGATGCGGGTGTGGATGCCGAGGGTGAGGCCGTAGCCGGTGGCGGCGACCGCATCCAGCAGTCGCTCGAAATCGCGGGCCTTCCAGCGGACGACATGGAGGATCGGCCCGAACACCTCGCGGGTCAGCCGCTCCGGCCGGTCGAGCTCGACGACATGGGGAGCGATCCAGGTGCCCCCGGCGAGTGCGCCGCCCGGCACGGTCCCGGCGTAGCGGATCCGCGCCCACGGCGCGTCGCGCATCGCCGCGAGGTGCCGCGCGAGCCCGTCCCGCGCCTCGGCGTCGATCACCGGGCCGACGTCGGCGGCGGGATCGGCCGGGTCGCCGAGGCGCAGCTCGGCGGCGGCGCCGGCGACCATTGCGAGCATCGTGTCCGCGACGTCATCCTGGAGGCAGAGAAGGCGGAGCGCCGAGCAGCGCTGGCCGGTGGAG
>Ga0182738_1005186_pt1 | contig 14047 bp, 15 predicted proteins | sample eDN5th30CBELigMG_FD_128876 | JGI IMG/M metagenome (GOLD analysis project Ga0182738, IMG submission 128876) | Enriched Miracle-Growth compost microbial communities from Emeryville, California, USA - eDNA 5th pass 30_C BE-Lig MG (version 2)... ...
GCGAGCGGCCGGGCTCGCCGCGAGCGCGATCGCGATGAACGCGAAGATGATGGTGAGCGCCGGGAGGATGCCGGTCTGGTCGGCGATGAATCCGACGAGCGGTGGTCCGGCGAAGAACGCGACGTAGCCGATGAGCGAGACGGCCGCGACGCGGCTCGAGGCGGTCGCGGGGTCGTCGCCCGCGGCCGACAGGCCGAGCGGGAAGCCGAGGCATGAGCCGAGCGCCCAGACGATCGTGCCGACGACGACCGCCCAGGTCTCGGGGACGAAGATGAGCAGTGCGAGGCCGGCCGCCGCGATGAGGGCGGAGGCGACGAGCGCGGCCACCCGGCCGAAGCGGTCGATGACAGGGGCGGCGATGAGCCGACCGAGGGTCATCGCGGCGGTGAAGACGCCGAGCATGAGGGCGGCGCCCGCCTCGGTGAAGCCGCGCTCGTCGTGCAGGCCGAGCGTGAGCCAGTCGTTCGCCGAGCCCTCGATGTAGGCGAAGGCGAAGACGACGAGTCCGAGCAGGATAGTCTTCGGCTGGGTCCAGATCGAACGGCGTTCTGCCATCGTCGGCTTCGGGCCTTCGTCGGCGACGATCGCCGGGATCCAGCGCGGGACGGCGAACGCGATGACGAGCGTCGCCACCGCGATGACGGCGAAGTGCACGCCGATCGAGACGCCGAGCTGTGCGGCGAGCGCGCCGAGGCCGGCGCCGGCGACCGTCCCGAGGCTGAAGCCCGCGTGCAGCGTCGTCATGATCGTGCGCTTCGTCTCGCGCTCGATCGCGGAGCCTTCGACGTTCGTCGCGACGTCGGTCACCGCGACGGCCGCGCCGAAGAGCGCGGAGACGGCGGCCGTGCCGGCATAGCTCTCGAGGACCTCGCCCGTGACCCCGATCGCAGCGAGCGAGACCGCGATCGTCGGCATGCCGAGCTGGATGATGCGGCGCGGACCGATGGTGTGGAGCAGCGTGCCGGAGAAGGCGAGGCCGAGGACCGACCCGCCGGAGAAGAACGCGATCATGAGGCCGATCTGGCCCGGGTCGACGCCGAGATGGTCGCGCAGCGCCGGCATGCGTGAGAGCAGCGTCGCGATCGTGATGCCGGCGACGCCGAAGACGACGAACGTCGCATTCCGCCAGGCGGTGATGGACGGCCGTGCGGGCGAGGCGGAGGTCACCGCACAACGCTACTCGCGTCGGGTCACTACTCCCGGTCGACTCCGAAGCTGTGCTTCATGAGCGCGTTGACGTCGCGGTCGAGATGGTCGAGGCGGTCGTGCACCCGGGCGAACTCGGCTCGGATGGCGCCGAACTCGGCCCGGATAGCGCCGAACTCGGCCCGGATAGCGCCGAACTCGGCGCGCATGGTCCGCATGAGCAGCGTGACGACGAGGGTGATCATCCCGACCAGGGTCGCGCCGAGCACCCCGATGGTCGTCCAGACCTGTGCGTCGTCCAGGATGATCACGCTCCGATCCTCGTAGGGCGGCCACGGCCGCGCCAGTCCTGATGGGAGGCAGTGTTCCACGTCGCGCGAATCGAGGCCCGAGTCAGGGTCTCGGATGTGCAGGAGACCGCCGAACGTCAGCCTGTGGAGGCTTTGCGACGCGCGCGCTCGGGAAGACGCTGGGGCGCATCTCGGTCCTGCGGGAAGTCGCCGAAGCTGAGGCCCTCGATGAGCGAGCCCGGGTCGAGCCCGAGCGTGTCGGCGAGCCGGACGAGCGTCGCGAGGTTCGGCAGGGCCTTGCCGGTCTCGTAGCGACCGAGATTCGTCGGGTCGACCCGTGCGTGGTAGGCGAGATCGAGCCGCGAGGCGCCGGCCTTCGCGCGCGCTTCGGCGATCCGCTGGCCGATCGTCAACGCCGCCGCCGACTCGATGCCTCTCACCCGATCCAGGGAAGCGGAGCCATGGTCGCGGGTCGAGAGCTTTCTCGCAATGGTGCTTTGACCGTTCCTATACATCCGAGCGGTATTCGGTCGCGCCGACCGCTCGACATCCAGCCGGCCGGCTGATCATCTTCCACAGGTCGGGCACAGGGCGACCTCTCCCCAACTCGGCCGACGGCGCCTCGAGCCAGCGTCCGGCGTGCGTACGGTGCGGGAATGCCGAACGAGAACAATCCGGAACGATCGAATGATGTATTCGTTTGTAATACACTTTCTGGCGATGGACGAGTTCTGTTCGACCTGGATCAGCTTGACTCCGACTGGCCATTCGAGATCGACACGCAGCTCGCGCATCTCTACAAGCACCCTGGTCTTGGGGTGCCCGATATCTGGGACGTGTGGCGAAGCCGACCGCTCTTCTACGAGGCGACGCCACCTGCGCATTGGTTGATGGTGGCCGAAGTGGAAGGACGAGTCCTCATGGTTCCGCTGGCGCCGGCGGTGTCGGGGGCGGATCGGTGCCGGCCAATCGGCTGCTATCTCGCGTCGGACGGGTTGGCTGAGCAGTATCGAAAGGACCGGAGATGACCGAGATGACGCCCGAAGAGCTCTACGAGTTCTATGGGAAGCCGGAGCACCAGATCCCGCAGGGTCCAGCCGTCCGCCTGAAACGGCATCTCACCGAGCAGGTCCCGGTCCGGTTTCCGCTCGATCTCATCGAGCGAGTTCGCGAGCAAGCGCAGCTCGACGACCGATCTGTCTCGAGCTGGATCCGCCGAGCGGTCGAGCATGAGCTCGGCCGGACGGCGGGCTGAGCCCACAGCCGCCACTCCTAGGCTGGACGCCATGACCGCCGCCGCACCCTCGGGGATCGACACCGCCGAGCTCGACCCCGCCGTCCGCCCCCAGGACGACCTCTTCCGGCACGTCAACGGGAAGTGGATCGACCGCACCGAGCTGCCTGCTGACAAGGCCCGCTACGGCTCCTTCCACATCCTGCACGAGGAGGCGGAGGAGGCGATCCGGGGGATCATCGAGGAATCGCAGAACGCGACGCCCGGCACCGACGCGCGGAAGGCCGGCGACCTGTTCGCCTCCTTCATGGACGAGGCGACCATCGAGGCGAAGGGCGCCGAGCCGCTCGTCCCGCTGCTGAAGGAGGTCGCGGCCGTCGACTCGGTCGACGCGCTGCTCGCGACGATCGGCCGGCTCGAGCGCGCCGGCGGGCCGGGCTTCGTCCATCTCTACGTCGACAACGATCCGGGCGACCCCGAGCGCTATCTGCTCAACGTCATCCAGGGGGGCCTCGGCCTCCCCGACGAGTCGTACTACCGCGAGGAGAAGTTCGCGGAGGTGCGCACCGCGTATCGGGCGTTCGTCGAAGAGCTCCTCGCGCTCGCGGGGCTCGACGACGCGGCGGCTCGCGCCGAGCGGGTCATCGCGCTCGAGCACGAGATCGCCGCGGTCCACTGGGACAAGGTCGCCTCGCGCGATGCCCAGAAGACGTACAACCTGCTCGCCTGGGATGCCGTCGCCGAGCTCGCCGGCGCCGCCCCGCTCACCGCCTGGCGCGACGCGATGGGGCTGCAGCCCGTCCACACCGCGGAGCTCGTCGTCCACCAGCCGAGCGCGCTCGCGGGCATCGCCGCGCTCGTGACCGAGGACCGACTGCCCGCCTGGCGCGACTGGCTCGCGTTCCACACCGTGCGCTCCTCCGCGAGCTCGCTCTCGGACGCCTTCGTCCAGGCGAACTTCGGCTTCTACGGCCGCACCCTCACCGGCACTCCCGAGATCCGCGCGCGCTGGAAGCGCGGCGTGACGCTCGTCGAGGGGGTCCTCGGCGAGGCGGTCGGCCGGGTCTACGTCGAGCGGCACTTCCCGCCGGACGCGAAGGCGGCGATGGACGAGCTCGTCGCGGACCTCATCGAGGCCTATCGTCGCTCGATCTCCTCGCTCGAGTGGATGGGCGCGGCGACGCGGCTTCGCGCGCTCGACAAGCTCGCGAAGTTCACGCCGAAGATCGGCTACCCGGTCAAGTGGCGCGACTACTCGACGCTCGAGATCGTCCCCGACGACCTCATCGCGAACGAGCGCGCCGCTGCCGAGTTCGAGTTCCGGCGCGAGCTCGGCAAGCTCGGGAAGCCGATCGATCGCGACGAGTGGTTCATGACGCCGCAGACGGTCAACGCCTACTACAACCCGGGCTTCAACGAGATCGTCTTCCCCGCCGCGATCCTGCAGCCCCCGTTCTTCTCGGCAGAACGCGATGCCGCCGCCAACTACGGCGCGATCGGCGCCGTCATCGGCCACGAGATCGGGCACGGCTTCGATGACCAGGGCTCGCGCTTCGACGGCGACGGCCGCCTGACCGACTGGTGGACCGAGGCGGACCGTGCGGCGTTCGAGGAGCGCACCGGCTCGCTCATCGCGCAGTACGACGTGCTCGTCCCCGAGCAGCTCGGCGGCGATCCCGAGCACCACGTCAACGGCGCGCTGACGATCGGGGAGAACATCGGCGACCTCGGCGGCCTCGGCATCGCCTGGCAGGCCTACCTCGTCCATCTCGAGCGCCAGGGCCTGACGGAGGGTCCCGTCGTCGACGGGCTGAGCGCCGCGCAGCGCTTCTTCCTCTCCTGGGCGCAGGCCTGGCAGCAGAAGGGACGCGACGAGGAGGTTGTCCGGCTGCTCGCGATCGATCCGCACTCGCCGAACGAGTTCCGCTGCAATCAGATCGTGCGAAACATCCCCGCGTTCTACGACGCCTTCGGCCTCACCGAGGGCGATCGGCTGTGGCTCGCGGAGCAGGAGCGCGTCACCATCTGGTGAGGCTCGGACGGGAGCGAGGCCCCGTGATCTGTCAACCCCCAGTATTCCAATGGCGGCATGTAGCCGGGAGGGTTACTGTGGTCGCATGAGTCTGAAGGGCAAGCTGGTCCTCATCGGGCTCGGCGTAGGCGTCGGATACATCCTCGGCGCGAAGGCCGGGCGCGAGCGATACGACCAGATCGCGAAGGCCGCATCGACCGTCTGGAACGCGCCGCTCGTCAAGGACGTGCGCGGCGCGGGCGCGACGTTCGTCAACAACCGGCTCGACGACCTCGGAAGCCTCCTCAAGCTCGGGGCGTCGAACGTCATCGACCGGGCGACCGGGGCGAAGAAGCGCTCGAGCGCCCAGGCGACGCGCAAGCCGGCCGGCACGGCGGCGCGGCGCACGAGCGCGTCATCGAAGTCGGGCTCGTCGGCGGCGAAGTCCGGTGGCAAGTCCGGCTCGAAGCCCGCATCCAAGGCGTCGGAGGAGCAGTGAGCGCTCCCGACGAGTCGTCGAAGCGCTCCCTCTTCCAGCTGATCGGGGAGCTGCCGGGTCTCGTCAGCGAGCTCATCCGAGCCGAGATCGACGCGATCAAGGCCGACCTCAAGGACAAGGCGATCCGGGCCGGCGTCGGAGCCGCGCTCATGCTCGTCGCCGCGTTCATCGCGTTCTGCGCGATCGCCGTCGGGATCTTCGCGGCGATCGCCGGCATCGCGACGGCGCTGCCCTGGTGGGCGAGCGCCCTCATCGTCTTCGGCGGACTCATCCTCATCGCCCTCATCCTGTTCTTCGCGGGAATCGGCGCGTTCAAGTCGATGAAGGGCCGGGACCGGCTCGCGCGCATCGGCGAGGACGTCCACTCGCTCGGCAGCGCCGCGCGGCAGGCCGCGCGCGAACGCGGGGAGGGATCCGATGGCTGAGACGCAGCCGACTCCCGATCAGCGCGTCGCGCAGGCGCGTGCCCGGCTCGCCGCGAACCTCGACGCGATCGAGGACAAGTTCAACGTGCCGAAGCGCGCCCGGGCCGCATCCGAGCGGGTCAAGGCCTCCTACCAGCGCAACCCCGCGCCGTGGATCGCGGGCGCGGTCGGCGTCGTCGCGATCATCGCGGGCGGGATCGCCTGGGCGGTCGTGCGCCGCCGCTGACCTCAGGCGAGTCCGACGGCGAAGAGGATGACGCCGATGAGCGGGGCGAGGCCCTGGATGAGTGCGCCGCGCAGCAGCTTCCCGCGAGACGACGCGATGAGCACGACGGCGGCGCCGATCATGCACAGCGCCGAGAACATCGCGACCGCCGCCCACGGGTAGTGGCCGCCGGCGAGCGAGGTCACCCCGCCCGCGATCGCGCCGATCGCGAGGAAGAGGTTGTAGAAGCCCTGATTGAAGGCCCAGGGCCGTGCGACCTCGGCGTCCTGCGCGGATGCGACGCCGAACTGCCGCCAGGTCGCGCGAGCACGCCAGAGCAGCGACTCGAGCGCGAAGATCAGGATGTGCACGAGGCCCGCGAGGACGACGAACGCGAGACCCGTGATGGTCAGGACCGATGACATCGAGCCCTCCTTCCGATCGTGAGCCGATCTAGCCGAACAGGATCGCCGCCTCGTCCCAGCGGGACTGCGGCACGGCGTTCAGTCTGCCGATGCCGTCGGCGATCGGCACGTGCGTGATGTCGGTGCCGCGCAGCGAGACCATCCGGCCGAATCGCCCGTGCACGGTCGCGTCGATCGCGGCGAGGCCGAAGCGCGTCGCGAGCACCCGGTCGAAGGCGCTCGGCGTCCCCCCGCGCTGGATGTGGCCGAGGATCGTGCAGCGCGACTCGATGCCCGTGCGGGCCTCGATCTCGGCGGTCACGAGCTCGCCGACGCCGCCGAGCCGCGGTCGCCCGAACGCATCGAGGCCCTGGTCGGAGAACGCGGTGGTGCCGCCCTCGGGCACGAAGCCCTCCGAGACGACGACGAGCGGCGCGCGGCCGCGCCGGTGCGCGCTCGTGACCCACTCGGTCAGCTCGTCCCAGGTGGTGCGCTGCTCGGGGATGAGGATCGCGTGCGCGCCCGCGGCCATCCCGGAGTGCAGGGCGATCCATCCGACGTGGCGCCCCATGACCTCGGCGACCATCGCGCGGCCGTGCGAGTCCCCCGTGGTCCGCAGCCGGTCGAAGGGCTCCGTCGCGATCTCGACCGCGGTGTCGAAGCCGAACGTCATGTCCGTCGCGGAGAGGTCGTTGTCGATCGTCTTCGGCACGCCGACGATCCGCACCCCCGTCTGCGCGAGCTCCGCCGCCGCAGCGAGCGTGCCCTCGCCGCCGATCACGATGAGCGAGTCGACGCCGAGGCGCTCCATCGACTCCCGCGCCCGCTGTCCCGTCGTGTCGCCGTCACTGAGCGGGTTGGTGCGGGAGGTCCCGAGGATCGTGCCGCCGAGCTTGCCGATCCCCTGGATGTCGCGGCGCTCGAGAGGCACCGCGTCGCCCTCCACGAGGCCTCGCCAGCCGTCGCGGAACCCGACGAACTCCTGGTCGTAGATCTGGATGCCCTTGAGCACCGCCGCGCGGATGACCGCGTTGAGCCCGGGGCAGTCACCGCCGCTCGTCAGGATGCCGATCGCCACGTAATCAACGTAGCGGCCGAGCCCGCCGATGAGTACGCTCACTCACGACCAAGGCCACCGCCACGAAAGCAGGTACCAGTCATGACCGACCCCAACGTCCCGCAGCAGCCCGCCTACCAGCAGCCCCCCGCCGGATACCAGCAGCCTCTCCAGCCCGCACCCGGCGACTACCCCGGCAAGACGCTCGGCATCGTCGGCCTCGTCTTCGCGTTCGTCTTCGCCCTCGTCGGCCTGATCCTGTCGATCATCGCCCTCAACCAGTCGAAGGCGGCCGGCTTCCAGAACACCCCCGCGAAGGTCGGCCTGATCATCTCGATCATCGTCCTCGCGCTCTACGTCGTCTGGATCATCATCGCGGTCGTCATCGGCGCGACGGCCCTCGCGACGCTCGGCTCGATCTCCTACACGACGAGCTGAATCACAGCGACTCCAGCACCGCCATGGCGGCGTTGTGTCCACCGATCGCGGACACGGCGCCGCCTCGGCGCGTTCCGGAACCGCACAGCAGGATCCGCTCGTGGGCGGTTGCGACGCCCCAGCGCTGCCCGGGGGTCGCGAGCGCTTCGCCGTCCTCCGCCCACGGCCAGGACAGCGGGCCGTGGAAGATGTTCCCCCTGGGCAGCCGGAGCGTGCGCTCGAGGTCGAGCGTCGTCTTCGTCTCGATCGCCGGGCGGCCGTCGGCGTCGGCGAGCAGCAGCGACTCGATCGGCTCGCCGAGGACCGAGTCGAGACTCGCGATGACGGCTTCCTGCAGGCGCTCCCGATAGCGTTCTGCCCCCGTCTCGCCGGCGTAGGTCGGCGAGTCGGCGAGTCGATGCGGCGTGTGCAAGCCGAAGACCGTGATCGTCTGCGCCCCCGAGTCGCGCAGCTCCGGCGAGAGGATCGTGGGATCGGTGATCGAGTGGCAGTAGATCTCGAGCGGCAGCGTCGTCGGCACCGACCCCGAGGCCGCCTCGTCGTAGGCCTCCTGCAGCTGGGTCCAGGTCTCGTTGACGTGGAACGTCCCGCCGAACGCGGCCCGCGGGTCGATTGAGCGCTCGCGCAGGCGCGGCAGGCGCTCGAGCAGGAGATTGACCTTGACCTGCGCGCCCTCCGCGGCCGCGGACGGCGCCTCGCCGAGTAGCCGGGCGAGTTCGTCGGGCGAGCAGCCCGCGAGCACCCAGCGCGCCGCGAAGCCGGCCTCGTCGTCCCCGATCCGGACGCGGACCTCGCCGTCGGGCTGCACCGCGGTCGCCTCGGCGCCCGTCAGCAGCTCCGCACCGGCGCGCAGGGCCGCGCGGCGCAGCTCGCCGGTGACCGAGCCCATGCCGCCGACGGGGACGTCCCAGTCGCCGGTCCCGCCGCCGATGACGTGGTAGAGGAAGCAGCGGTTGGCGTCGAGGCTGTCGTCGACGTTCGGCGCGAACGTCCCGATGAGCGCGTCGGTCAGCGCGACCCCGCGCGCGAGGTCGTCGGCGAGGGCGTCCTGCATGACTCTGCCGACCGGCTCCTCGATGAACGCCATCCACGTCGGCTCGTCGGCGACCGCGCGTCGTGCCTCCGAGCGGGTCATGAGCGGCGAGGTGACGGTGGGGAAGAGGGTCCTGGCGAGCTGTCCGGTCGACTCGTAGAGCGCGCGCCATCCCGCGGCGTCGGGCCCGAGCGCGCTCGCGGTCTGGTCGAGGCGGTCGACGAGGAGGCCGCCCGTGCCGTCGGGCCGCGGGGTGTACGAGGAGTAGCGGCGGCGGGCGAGCCGGATGTCGAGGCGGAGGTCGCGGATGATCGACGCGGGCAGCAGTGAGACGAGGTAGGAGTAGCGCGAGAGCCGCGCGTCGATGCCGGGGAAGGCCGGTGCCGAGACCGCGGCGCCGCCGACCTCGTCGAGGCGCTCGAGGACCGTGACGCTCAGGCCGGCCTGGGCGAGGTAGGCGGCTGCGGCGAGCCCGTTGTGCCCGCCCCCGACGATGACGACGTCGCGCGCCCTCGTCCCCTCGCCCACCCCCCGATTCTCCTCCTTTTTCAGGAGCAGGGGCGGGTCGGCGTGCAATACGCACGTGGACCCCGCCGTACTCCTGAAAAAGGAGGAGAATCGCGGCGTGGGTGGGTTTCCCGCGCCGAGGACGGCGCCGTTGCGGGGCGGGCCTGCGCTGCGCTGGGGGATCCTCGCCCCCGGCGGCATCGCACGGCGCTGGGCGAGTGCCGTCGCGCAGCACACCGATCAGCGGATCGTCGCGGTCGCGTCGCGCGACCTCGCCCGGGCGCGGGCCTTCGCCGCGGACGTGGGTGCCGAGCGCGCGCTCGACTCCTATGCGGCGCTGCTCGCCGACCCCGAAGTCGATGTCGTCTACGTCGCCTCGACCAACGAGCTGCACCGCGAGCACGCGCTCGCCGTCATCGCGGCCGGCAAGCACGTCCTGATCGAGAAGCCGATGGGCTGCTCCGCCGCCGAGGCGCGCGAGATCGCCGCCGCGGCGCGGGCCGCCGGCGTCTTCGCGATGGAGGCCATGTGGACGCGGTTCCTGCCGCAGACCGACGTGCTGCTGCAGCTCGCCGCCGACGGCGCGCTCGGCGAGCTCGCGATCGTCGAGGCGGAGTTCTGCGCGCCGTTCGACCGGACACGGAACGCGAGGGTCTTCGCTCCGACGATCGGCGGCGGCGCGCTCCTCGACATCGGCGTCTACCCGATCAGCTTCGGCCGCTTCCTGCTCGGGCCGTCCGACTCCTTCATCGTCACCGGGACCGCGAGCGAGCCCGAGGGCGTCGACGCGCGCTCGATCGTCGTCCAGGAGTATGCGAGCGGTGCGCGCGCGATCGCGACGACCGCCCTCGACGCATCCGCCTCGCAGCTCGCGCGCGTCATCGGCGAGGCCGCGAGCATCGAGTTCTCCGAGCCCTTCTTCATGGCCGGCTCCTTCGACCTCGTGACGGGCGAGGAGCGTCGTCGCTACGCCGACCCGAACGGTATCCGCGGTCACGCCGGCCTCTGCTATCAGGCGACCGCCGTCGCGGCGCACATCGCCGCGGGACGCACGGAGGCCCCCGAGCGCCCGCTCGACGAGTCCGTCGCGGTGCTCGAGCTCATCGACGAGGCGCGGCGCCGGATCGGCGCGCTCGCGCCCTGATCGCGCATCCGACGGCCGGTCTAGGCTGATCGGGGAGGACGCCCATGGAGCTCGATCCGGCCATGCTGCAGCGGTTCCGCGAGCGCGCGCCCGGATACGACCGGGACAACGCGTTCTTCCACGAGGACCTCGCCGAGCTCCGCGACGCCGGGTACCTGCGCGTGCGCCCGCTCCTGGAGACCGCGCGCGACCAGCGGCGGCTCGCGTCCTACGCCCCCGCGACGGCGCTCGCGATCAACATGCACCACGTGTGGCTCGGGGTCGCCCGGGTGCTGCGGGATCGGGGCGACGACTCGCTCGCCTGGGTCCTCGACGAGGCCGAGCGGGGCGAGGTCTTCGCCTTCGGCATCAGCGAGCCGGGCAACGATCTCGTGCTCTGGGACTCGATGACGACCGCCGAGCGTGTCGGGGACGGGTGGGCGTTCACCGGGACGAAGGTCTTCACTTCGCTCGCCCCGGTCTGGACGCGGCTCGGGGTCTTCGGCCGTGCCGAGACCGACGAGGGCCCGCGACTCGTGCACGGCTTCCTGACCCGCGACGACGCGGGCGTGACGACGCTCGACGACTGGGACACGCTCGGGATGCGGGCGACGCAGTCGCGCACGACGGTGCTGGAGAACGCGATCGTCCCGGACGAGCGGATCAGCCGGATCCTGCCTGTCGGGCCGAGCGCGGACCCGTTCGTGTTCGGGATCTTCGCGAACTTCCTGCTGCTCATCGCCTCGGTCTACGCGGGCGTCGCGGACCGGGCGCTCGAGCTCGCGGTCGAGGCGGTGCAGGCCCGGCGCAGCCGCGCGACGGGCCGGTCCTATGCGCAGGACCGGGACTTCCGCTGGCGGATCGCCGACGCCGCGCTCGCGCTCGACGCGCTCGGCCCGGACATCGAGTCGCTCGCCGCCGACGTCGACTCGCTCGCGGATCGCGGCGCGAGCTGGTTCCGGCATCTGACCGGTGCGAAGCATCGCGCGACGGAGGCCGCGAGGCACGTCGTCGATCAGGCGGCGCGCTCGGCGGGCGGGTCCGGCTACCGAAACGCGGCGGAGCTCGCGCGGCTCCAGCGCGATGTGCTCGCGGGGATCTTCCACCCGAGCGACACCGAGTCGGTGCACGCGACGGTCGCGGCGAGCCTGCTCGGTCCGCTCGGGCCCTGACCGTCGGGTCCTTCGCCGCCCGGGCAGGAATCCTTAGCCCGGCTAATGAGCTAAAATGATTAGCGTGGCTAAAGAATCGGACGCGCTCGACCGCATCGCGTCCGACCTGCGCGTGGCCGCGTTTCTCTTCACTCGCCGCATGCGCCTCGAGTCGCATCTCGAGGAGGTGACCGACTCGCAGCTCACCGTGCTGCTGCACCTCAGCCGGGTCGGACCCCGCACGCCGGGCCAGCTCGCGGAGTTCGAGCGGGTCTCCGCGCCGTCGATGAACCGCACCGTCAACGTGCTCGCGACGGCCGGCTGGGTACGCCGCGTCGACGACCCGGCCGACGGCCGACGGGTCCTCGTCGAGATCACCGAGGCGGGCGACGAGCTCGCGAGGACGGCGCGCCGGCGCCGCAACGCGTGGCTCAAGGCGCAGCTGCGCCACCTCGATCCCGACGATCGGGCGGCGCTCGTCCGGGCGGTCGAGGTCATCGGCGAGATGGCTCGCCGGTGAGGGGCGGGATGTTCCGTTCGCTGCGGCACTACAACTACCGGCTGTGGTTCTTCGGCGCGCTCGTGTCGAACGTCGGCTCGTGGGCGCAGTCGACCGCGCTGAGCTGGACCGTGCTCACCGTCCTGACGGAGGGCGATGCGGCGGCGATGGGCATCTGCATGGCGCTCCAGTTCGGGCCGCCGCTGCTGCTCGTCGGCGTGACCGGCTGGGTCGCCGACCGCTTCCCCCGCCGACGGCTCCTGCTTGTCACGCAGATCGGGCTTGGGACGGTCGCGCTCGTCGTCGGCATCCTGCTGCTGAGCGGGGTCATGACGCTCCCGCTCATGTACGCGCTCGCGTTCTGCTTCGGCGTCGGCACCGCGTTCGACAACCCGGCCAGGCAGGCGTTCGTCTCCGACCTCGTCGGCCGCGAGGACGCGTCGAACGCGGTCGCCCTCAACTCCGCCGCGTTCAACGGCGCGCGGCTCATCGGCCCCGCGGCGGCGGGCCTCGCGATCATCTGGATCGGGCCGGGCTGGGTCTTCATCGTCGACGCGGTCAGCTACCTCGCGACGATCACCGTGCTCGCGCTCATGCGCCGCCGCGAGCTCGTCCCGCGGGCGAAGGCGACGGGCGTGCAGCGCTTCATGGACGGCTTCCGCTACGCGGCACGGCGCGGGGACCTCGTCGCGCTCTTCGCGATGGCGTTCGTCGTCGGCGCCTTCGGCATGAACTTCCCGATCTTCGCCTCGACCATGGCGCTCGAGTTCGGCCGCGACGCCGACGGCTTCGGCCTGCTCACCTCGGTCATCGCGATCGGCTCGCTCGCCGGCGCGCTGCTCGCGGCACGCCGCGCGCGCGCACAGCTCCGCGTCGCGATCCTCGCGGCCCTGCTCTTCGGCATCTCCTGCACGCTGTCCGCCGCGATGCCGTCGTTCTGGTCGTACGCGGCGATCTGCGTCGTCATCGGCTTCTCCGTCATCACGATGCTGACGACCGCGAACGGATACGTGCAGACGACGACGGATCCGGTGCTGCGCGGACGGGTGCTCGCGATCTACATGGCGCTCATGATGGGCGGCACGGTCGTCGGCGCGCCGATCGTCGGGCTCGTCGCCTCGACCGCGGGTCCGCGCGTCGCGATCCTCGTCGGGGGCGCCTCGGGGATCGTCGCGTTCGCGATCGGGGCGATCTGGTTCCTCGCCTCGGGACGCGTGCGCCGCAGCAGCGACGCGCGCCTCGGGGTCGAGCTCGTCGCGACCAGGCCCGTCCCGCTCGTCCTCGCGCCCGAGGAGTTCTCCGACCAGGTCGTCGAGGCGACGCCGATCCGCGAGGAGCGGGACGACGAGCTCCCCGAGGAGCCCGCCCGAGCGTGATCAGCCGCGCGGGACGAGCCGCTGCAGCTGCGTGACGTGCCGGGGGCCGAGCTCCTCGACGGAGGCGACCTGGAGCAGCTTCATCGTCTGGACGATCTGCCGCGTGAGGAGCTCGACCGCGCGGTCCGCGCCCTCGATGCCGCCCGCCATGAGGCCGTACATCCAGGCGCGGCCGACGAGCGCGAAGCGCGCGCCCAGCGCGATCGCCGCGACGATGTCGGCGCCGTTCATGATGCCCGTGTCGACGATGATCTCGGTGTCCCGGCCGACCTCTCGGACGACCTCGGGGAGGAGGTGGAACGGGATGGGCGCCCGGTCGAGCTGGCGTCCGCCGTGGTTCGACAGGATGATCCCGTCGACGCCGAGGTCGGCGAGCCGCTTGGCGTCGGCGACGTTCTGCACGCCCTTGACGACGAGCTTGCCCGGCCACATGCCGCGGATCGTGTCGAGGTCGGTGAACGAGATCGTCGGGTCCATCGCGCTCGAGAGCAGCTCGCCGACCGTACCGCCCGTCGACTTGAGCGAGGCGAACTCGAGCTTCGGCGTGGTGAGGAAGTCCCACCACCACCAGGGTCGCGGGAGCGCGTTCGCGATCGTCCTCGCAGTGAGCTGCGGCGGGATGGAGAAGCCGTTGCGGGTGTCGCGGAGC
>Ga0182738_1005187_pt1 | contig 14045 bp, 9 predicted proteins | sample eDN5th30CBELigMG_FD_128876 | JGI IMG/M metagenome (GOLD analysis project Ga0182738, IMG submission 128876) | Enriched Miracle-Growth compost microbial communities from Emeryville, California, USA - eDNA 5th pass 30_C BE-Lig MG (version 2)... ...
CGTGCTGACGGCGATCGTCAACACGAACGCCTATGGCCGCATGGACACCGAGCTGTTCAAGGTCACGATCACCGACAAGGCGACCGGCGCGTTCAAGGTCGAGCTGCTCGACAACGTCCTGCACACGGGCGGACCGAACGACGAGGCCACCGATGCCACCGCGGTGATCAACTACACGATCACCGATGCGGATGGCTCGCCCGTCACCGGCAACACCCTCACCATCACCTTCGACGATGACGCGCCCACCGCGACGGATGGGTCGGACTCTGTGGAGGAAGGCCACACCGCAACGGGCACTTTCGCGTTCGTTGCCGGCGCCGACGGCGCGAGTGTGACCCATATCAACGGCCAAGCCCTCACCTTTGGCGAGGAGGGCTGGTCCCAGTGGATCGACGTCGACCACGGACGGGTCCAGGCGAAGGCCGATGGCTCGTACAAGTTCGAAGCCGATGACGCCGTGGTTGGCGAACCGGAAGTCGTTGTCGAGTTCACCGTCACCGACGGCGACGGCGACACCGTGACCGCGGACTTCACCTTCCAGATCGAAGACGCCAACACCCCGACCGCTGGTTCGGCGGTTGCCGCGGTCGACGACGACGGTCTTCTCGGCGGCAACCCGGCGAGCACGACCGGGGACCTCAATGCCAACGCGGGCGACGATCCGTCCGATACCAGCGAAGCGACCTTCACCGGTACGCTCGGCGGTTCGGTCGGCGACGACGGCGCCGGTGCGAACGGGTTCACCTTCGGCTCCAACCTTCCCGCGACCGTGGGCCTCGAACAGGTCCGATATGAAGTCTCGCCTGACGGGACCGTGCTGACGGCGATCGTCAACACGAACGCCTATGGCCGCATGGACACCGAGCTGTTCAAGGTCACGATCACCGACAAGGCGACCGGCGCGTTCAAGGTCGAGCTGCTCACCAACGTCCTGCACACGGGCGGACCGAACGACGAGGCCACCGATGCCACCGCGGTGATCAACTACACGATCACCGATGCGGATGGCTCGCCCGTCACCGGTAACACCCTCACCATCACCTTCGACGACGACGCGCCGACGCTGGCTGAGACCAATGGGCCGGAATTCCTGACCGTGCTCAACGAGGCTGACGCTTTCGCTGCTGGGAGCTTCTCGGCAAACTTCGGTGCCGATGGTGCCCACAGCTACAAAATCACCGGGCCCGAGATCGACGGCGTCGCCTACGACGACGTGAACAACGTCCGGGATGACGACGGCAACCTGCTCTACTCAGAGCTGGTCGCCAGGCCCGAGGGTGGCGGGGACGCGATCTTCAAGCTCGTCGTCAAGCCCGATGGCAACTACGAGTTCCATCTTCTGGAACCGAAAGCGGGAACTGAGGAAACCATTGACCTCTCGAAGCTCAATCCGGGCGGCCCGGTGCCGTGGGTCGAGCTCCCTGGTACTCAAGCCAACCCTGAGCAGGCAGGACGCATTGAGTTTACGGCCAACGGCAACGGCGTAAATGCCAGCAACCAAGGGTTCGGCGTAAGCAACCAGTGGACCTCGTTTGGCGAATGGTTCCAGCTCGAATTCCACGATCCCGGCACCCCCGGCAATGACCCCGCCCACGTCAATGCGGAGGTGATCCAGGGCGGCTTCGAAATCGGAGTAAACCAGGTCAACGGAACGTCGGCTACGTTCAAATACACCGTTTATCTGTACAATGATGACGGCACCTTAGCCGACGGCTACCCCTTCTCGGACGAGGTAGAGCTGTTCGCAGGTGAAGAGACGATGGGAATCTTTCCACCCGTCCCGTTCAGCGTCCTTCACATCGAGCATGTCGGTGGTGATCCGGTTCGTTTCACGAGCGAAATCACAATCACACGCACGATCCTTCCGCCTGACGTAACCTATGAGTTCGAGGTCGTCGGCGTCGATGGTGACGGTGACGAATCCGAGCCGATCGAGATCACCGTATTCATCGACGAACCCGCCACTCCGCCGGTGGTGCTGGATCTTGATGGTGACGGCGTCGAATTCCTGTCCCAGGCGGCCGGCGTTGCCGTCGACTATCTCGGCGACGGACCGCGGGCCACGGCCTGGGTCGGGCCGGATGATGGCCTGCTGGCGATCGATGCCAACGGCAACGGCCGGGTCGACGGAGCCTCGGAGTTCGTGTTCGGCGGCAATGGCCTGACCGACCTCCAGGCGATCGCGGCCAAGTACGACACCAACGGTGACGGCGTGCTCGACGCCCAGGACGCGGACTTCTCCCGCTTCGGGGTGTGGCAGGATGCCAACAGCAATGGCGTGTCCGACGAAGGCGAGTTCCGCTCGCTGACCGAAGCCGGCATTGTCTCGATCAACCTGCAGAGCGACGGCCAGGCCTACACTGCCGCCGATGGCGACGTGAAGGTCCACGGTCAGTCCAGCTACAAGCTGGCCGATGGCACCGAGCGCACCTTGGCCGACGCCTCGTTCACCTATGGCAAGCCGGGCAGCGCCTACAACAGCGCGCTGCGGACCGGCACGGCTGCTGCAGATGCGCTGGTCGCTGCCTCGCTCATCACGATGGCGACTGCGGCAGCCGCGCAGAACGATACAGAGGACGAGCCGACGAGTTCTTCGAGCTCCGACGCGCCGTTCGCCCCGGTCACGGATGCCGCGTCTGACGCTGGCGACAGCGATGCCTCGCGCCACACGTTTGACGAGCCTGAGAGGACCGAGGTTGCTGACGATACTCCGGCAAACGACAGCGGCCTGTCCGGCGACTATGAAGACGCGGCTCCGGCCGGTCTCCAGGACGATGGCAACGATACCGCCAGCGGTTCGGATACGGCAGATGCCGATACCGGCCACTCGTCGGATGCCCTGTTCGACGCGGCGCTGGTACCGCCCGCTGCGTCGCCTGCGATGGACGGCCTGCTCGCCCTTGCGGCGCCTGGACCGGATGCCGGAGCAGAGAACGAGGCAGGAGCGGACGCGGCCACCGTGCTCGCCGAAGCTCTTGATAATGGCGGTCTCGACCAATTGATCGATGCTGTAACCGACGGCTCTCAGCCGAGCAGCGATCAGTCCAACGCCGATGTGGATCTCGCCCAAATTCTCGACACCAACGTCGGGACCGAGGCCGCGGTCTACGTACACCAACCGATCGAAAACGACCTCAACCAGATGGCTGCGGCCTGATCGGCGGGCTGGCTTTGGAACGTATTGAGAAGGCAGGAGGAAAAGAACCGATGCCAAAACAGGGGATGGCCCGGCTTGCGGGTGCAATTGCTGCGTTGGCGCTCGCTCCATGGAGTAGCGCTTCCGCCCAGTCACTGACCGATCTTTCGGTCAGCCAGCTTCGAACGGAAGTTCGTACGCGTTACGACGCGGCGCTGGCCAGGTCGATCGACCCGGCTGTCGTGCGGGCCGACAACAACATCTACACGTGGGCCAACGAGGCCAAGGTCCAGTGCGGTATCGCGCTCGGCTTCCTGAAATCGAACACCAAGGACGACGACAGCCTTCGCCGCTGTGAGCTCGCCTACGGCATGATGAACAGGACGCCGCAGCCTTCGGCACCGTTGCCGCCGCCTCCGCCGCCGGTCTCGGACGATTGCCCGGCGGAAGTCGCGGCGACGTTCTTCTTCGACTGGGATTCGGTCGTGCCGCCGGCCGACGCCAGCACGGGCGTGAACTTCATCGCACAGAACCGCGGGCGGTGTGGTTGGAACGGCTTCACGGTCGTAGGCCACACGGACCGGTCGGGCTCGGATGAGTACAACCAGGGGCTCTCGGTTCGTCGGGCACGGGTCATCGGCGGAATGATGGAAAACGCCGGCATCCCGTCCTCGATCATCGAAGTGTCAGGTCGCGGGGAAACCGATCCGCGTGTCCCGACCGCAGACAATGAGCGCACGCCAGCAAATCGACGTGTGGAAGTTCGCGTCAAGTAGTTGGGGGAACACTGATGAAACCGCACCTTAAAATGACCCGCTTTGCGTCGGTGCTCGCCTTCGCTGCTTTCGCAGCATCTGCCCACGCAGAGCCGATCACGCTGCAGAACGCGATGGCCGTAGCCATCGATTCCAATCCGCAGATCAACCAGGCGGAGATGAACAAGGAAGCGATCGAGTTCGAGCTGGAACAGGCTCGCGGCTTGTACCTTCCGCGCATCACGCTTGAGGGATCGGCGGGCATCCGTCGCCTCGAGAACGCCACCCGACGGGCGCTCGGCATTGCGAACGAGGAGCTCTACCCGGTCGAAGCATCGATCCGCGCCGAACAGACGCTGATCGATTTCGGCCGCCGGCACGGTGAGAAGCTCCGTCAGGCGGCTCGCGTCGACGGCGCGGCGCTGCGCGTGCTGGAACGTTCGGAGTTCATCGCGCTCCAGACGGCTCGCCAGTACCTCGACGTGCTGCTCCAGCAGCGCATCGTTGCCGCAGCCGAGGACAACCTGACGTTCCACAGGAACCTGGTCTCCGACCTGTCCAACGGCGTCACGGCCGGTTCCATCAGCGTGGCCGACCTCCAGCAGGCACAGGAGCGCGCCGAAGCGGCGAGCGTCCGTGTCACGGAAGCGCGGGAAGCACTGACCAACGCCAAGATCGAGCTCCTGAACCTTACCGGTCTCGAGATCGACGAGGTGCAACTGCCGCCGGCGCTCGCGGAACGGGTTCCGCCGACGCTGAACGACGCTGTCGGGCTGACCCGTGAGCGCCACCCGAGGGTGCTCGAGGCGATGGCCGACGTCGACGCGGCCACTGCCGAGGCGTCGAAGGCCAAGGGTGACTTCTACCCGACCATCGGCCTCGAGCTGACGGGCCGCATTGGTGACGACATCGACGCCTTCCGCGGCGAAACCAACGACCTGATGGGTCGCGTGGTGCTGCGCTGGGACATCTTCGATGGTGGCATCAACCGCAACAAGTACCAGGAGATGGTACGCCGCGCGAGCGAGGCCCGCTTCCAGATGCACCAGATCGTCCGCGATGCGGAAGCTGATGTACGCCGGGCGTGGAACAGCAAGCAGACCCAGGGCGAAGTGCTTCGGGACCTGCTCAACCAGAGCAGGGCAACGGACGAGCTGCTCGTTTCGTACCGCGACCAGTTCTCGGTCGGCCGCCGTTCGCTCCTCGACGTGCTTGATGCGCAGAACACGCGCTTCAACGTGCAGGTTCGGGCGGAAACGGCTCGTTTCTCCGAGATCTTTGCAAATTATCAAGTTCTGGCGTCCACAAACAGCCTACTGGATGCGTTCAACTTGAGCGCTCCCGAATCACGGCGTGTCTATGCTCGCGATGAAGTCGGTTACGGTCCGCCCGCCCCGGCTGAATTGCAGTATCGCCGCTACCCGTGAGGGCGACTTGTCGGATTTGATTTCTTCAGAAGTTGAAGCTGTTCAAAATGCGGAATCAAATCTCGCAAGACCGGTTGCGCGTGGTGCCCACGGACGATCCTTTGATCGCCTGCATCAGGTTCGTAACTGAGCATTTCGGGCAGAACTTCCAGCACGCGGCTTTCTCCGCGCTGGCACGTGACGCAAACGGGTGGCTTCCGTTTCACCAAGCGGAAGCTGCCCTCGACCTTGCATTTCTACACAACGAATTGCTGTGGGCACGGCAGGTCCGGAAGTTTGCACGCAAGCTTCCGGCGATCGTGCGCACCACCGACGGCTGCGCGGTGCTGCTCGAAGCCCGGGCAGATCAGTACCTCGTCTGGCGGCCCGGATACACCGATCCGGTGTGGACGGACGAAGCGGTCGTCGAGGAATCCTACGCCGGCGAAGCAATTGCCGTAACGGCAGACCCCACCGCGATCCGCTCCGACGAGCGGCCGTGGGATGAACTGGCCAAGCGCCACTGGTTCTGGAACGAAGTCTACCGGATGCGGCGGGCTTTCTATCCCGTCCTTGGCGCCGCGCTGATGATCAACCTGCTTGGTCTCGCGCTGCCGCTGTTCACGATGAACGTCTATGACCGGGTGATCCCGAACAAGGCGGTCTCGAGCCTCTGGGTCCTGGCCATCGGCACGCTGCTGGCCTTCGCGGTGGAATTCACCCTGCGACTGGCGCGCGCCAACCTGCTGGACCAGCTGGGGCGCGAGCTGGACATCAAGCTCTCGGAGAAAATCTTCTCCAAGATCCTCAACATCCCCCTCGCCGACAAGCGCGGCAGCACCGGGATGCTGGTGCGCCGTGTCTCGGAGTTCGAGACGGTGCGCGATTTCTTCGCGTCCACGACGGTCGTGCTGATCGTCGATGTGGCCTTCCTCGTCCTGTTCATCGCGATGATCGCGGTCCTCGCCGGGTGGCTTGCACTCATTCCGCTGGGGATCATCGCCGGGATGATCACGGCCGGGTTCTTCCTGCAACGCCGGATGACCGAGGCCGCGCTGGAGAGCCAGGCCGATGCGAGCATCCAGCACGCGATGCTCGTGGAAAGCATCGGTGGCGCGGAAACGGTGAAGAGCTGCGCAGCGGAAGGCCAGATGCTCGGCCGCTGGCGCCAGATGGTGGACACCAGTTCGCGGACACAGGCAAAGATGCGCCGGTCCACCGCCGCGGCAATCAATCTCGCGTCTGTCGGCCAACAGTTCTCAAGTCTCTCGCTCGTGATCGGCGGCTTCTACCTGTTCGATGCCGGCAAGATATCCATGGGCGCGATCATCGCGATCGTGATGCTCGCCGGACGGTCGATGTCGCCCGTGGGACAGCTCGCGTTCCTGATCACGCGCGGGCGCCAAGCGCTGACGACGATGGCCAGCATCCAGCAGATGATCGAGGCGGACGACGAGCGCCGGATGGGCAGCGGTGCGCTCGACATCGAGATCGGCCGCGGTGCTATCGCGCTCGACAACGTGTCGTTCACCTATCCCGGTGCGGCGGCTCCCTCGCTGAGCGATATCAACCTCAAGATCGAGCCGGGTGAGCGCGTTGCCATCGTCGGGCGTGTGGCTTCCGGCAAGTCGACCCTCGGCCGCCTGCTGTGCGGCCTTTATGGCCCGACCGAAGGGCACATCTACATCGACGGGGTGGATAGCCGGCAGTACTCGCCGATCCACCTGCGCTCGCAGCTGCGTTTCGTGGGCCAGGACTCGGTCCTGTTCGCCGGGTCGATCAAGCAGAACCTCAAGCTCTGCAACCCCTCGACCTCGGACGCGGAGCTGCTCGAACTCCTCCAGTCGATTGGCGCTGCCCAGTTCCTCAGCCGTGACGAAAGCGGACTGGACCGTGTCGCGGGTGAGCGGGGCAACCTGCTGTCCGGTGGCCAGCGCGGCTTCCTTGCGATTGCCCGCGCTCTCGCATCGCCGTCGAAGCTCCTGTTCCTCGATGAGCCGACGGGGGCGATGGACACACAAAGCGAGCGGCTGTTCCTGTCCGCGCTGGAGAAGCGCTTCGACAAATCGCAGACGGTCGTGATCGCAACGCACCGAGAAGCAATACTGCATCTCTGCGACCGCATCATCGTGATCGACAGCGGCAAGATCGTGGCCGATGGCCCGCGCAAGGACATCCTGCGGCAGGTCAATCCGGAAGGGGGCGCGCAATGATCCCGGCCTCCGGCGTGACGTCCTCCCGGATGGTCGCCAACAAGGCGCCGGTCGCGCGCGCGTCGTCCTCGCGGACCATAAGACGGACGCTGACGGGCACATTCGGCGCCGCAGGCCTGATCATCGTGGCGGCAAACACCACCGCATGGCAACGCTTCCTCGACCTCGCCCAAGGCCCCGACGAAAAGGTGCTGGCCGAAGAAAAACAGTCAGCCGAAATTGCCAAGCTCATCGAAGAGACAAAGGTCGATGAAGTCGCGCGGATCGCCGAAGGCGAAGATGCCATCGCGCAGAACGAGGCCCTCCCCGTCTCCGGGTTACCGGTAGATCCGGCGCGGCCGTTCCACCTGCCTACGGTCTCGGCAGCGCAGGAAACCAACGCCGAACGGTGCCTCACCCAGGCGATCTACTACGAGGCCGCCACCGAACCGGATTCCGGCAAGGCTGCCGTCGCACAGGTCATCTTGAACCGCCTGCGGCACCCCGCCTTCCCCCGGACCGTGTGCGGCGTGGTCTACCAAGGCAGCGATCGCCCGGGATGTCAGTTCAGCTTCACCTGCGATGGATCGCTGCGAAGGGCGCCCCTCCCCAGCCTGTGGCGGCGGGCCCAGGAAATCGCGCGAGCTGCGCTGAAGGGTCACGTGGTGGCCAAGGTCGGCATGGCGACGCACTATCACGCCAATTACGTCTTCCCCTACTGGGCTCCGAAGCTGACGAAGATCGACCAGATCGGCGCGCACATCTTCTACCGCTGGCCCGGCAGCTGGGGTAAACCTGCCGCGTTCAGCCACCGGTACGGCGGCGAGGAACGCATCCCCCTGCTGAGCGAACTCTATCAGAGGATCGAGATGGCTGACGGGGACACGGACCTCGACGATGGTCGGGTTACGCTGCGGAGCGATCCCACCGATCGCCGGGCTGACAACGATGTCGGAGGCCGGATCGACCCGACCAAGGGCTGGACACCGAAACTCCCCGAACTGACGCAGATGCAATCGCGCTATCAGGCAATGACCAGTCAGCAAGCTTCCCAAGCAGTGGCTCCCACCGATGGTGAGTAAGCGCCTGAACCAAATGTTGAACCGTTGGCATCGCCTGAGCGGTTCGGAACAGATCATCGTCGCCGCGGCGGTTGGGTTTGTTCTGTTCCTGCTGTGGGCGAGCATTGCGCGCGTGGACGAAGTGACGCGCGGCCAGGGCCGTGTGATCCCCTCGTCACGAGTGCAGATCATTCAGTCTGCCGAGCCGTCCACGATCAAGGAAATCCTCGTCCGCTCGGGCCAGACGGTCGAGAAGAATCAGCTGTTGGTCCGGCTCGACAACACGATGTCGCAGTCCGAATTGGGGCAACTCGAGACCGAGAACGAGCGACTGGCGCAACGTGCCGCACGTCTTGCCAGCGAAGCTGGCGACGGAAGCTGTGTCGGCGATGCCTGCGGCGAAGAAGGACGCCTGTTGCAGGTCCGCCAGTCCGCTCTCCAGAGCCAGCTGTCCGCCCTGTCGGCAGCGGTGGAGCAGCGTCGTCGCGATCTCGGCGAAGCGCAGGCCACGGCGGCCGCCCTCGAGGGGAGCCTGAGGCTTGCCCGTGACCAGGTGGCGATGCTCGAGCCGCTCGCGGCAAGGTCAGTGGTGCCGCAGACCGAACTGCTGACGGCACAGCGCGAGGTCGTTGACCTCCAAGGCCGGCTCGCAGCTGCGCGGCAGGCAATCTCGCGCTCGCAGGCCGCGGTGCGCGAGGCGCAGGCGGAAGTGGCCCGCGCACGCTTCGACTTCCAGCAGGAAGCTTTGAACGAGCGCAGCCAGGTCACCACCAAGATGGCCGTCAACGAGGAAACGATCCGCGGCGCTGAAGGGCGCCTCGCACGCTCGGAAATCCGCTCACCAACCCGCGGTGTCGTCAATGACCTGTCGGTCAACACGCTTGGCGGGTTCGTGAACGCTGGCGAGCAGATCATGCAGATCGTGCCGCTTGGCGAAAAGCTGCTGATCGAAACGCGCGTCGCGCCCCGGGACATCGCCTTCATCAAGGTCGGCGATCCGGCTAACGTGAAGGTCACGGCCTACGACTTCTCCATCTACGGCGGGCTCAAGGGCAAGGTCGTGCGCGTGTCCGCCGACAGCATCTACGACGAGGTGGAGCGGCAGGCCTATTTCACGGTCGTGGTCGAAACGACGGACTCGTTCCTGTCCTCGAACGGACGGCGCCTGCCCATCACCCCTGGCATGCTCTGCGACGTGGAGATCCTGACCGGAAAGAAGTCGGTGCTGACCTACTTGCTGAAACCGGTGATCAAGGTGGCCAGCAGCGCGCTTACAGAACGCTGACCGAAAGAGCTCACCGAGCGCAAGCATACCGATGGCCGAGACAAACGTATCTGTCGTTAGACCGTACACGCCTGCACGTCAGGCTGGACATACTCTGGGGACGTGAAAATCCCGCCGGGGCCGATGTCGGTGTTCAGCTACTTGCTGAAGCTGATCACGGTCGTCGGGAGCGCGCTCACCGCAGGCTGATTGAACGAGAGCTGCACCTTCTGGGACCCCGCGGCAGGAGCCGACACGGCGGCCACCGGCGACCTCTCGCTGTAGGCGTGCACCCAGCTGCCGGTCGGGCCAAACGACAGGATCGGCCTGACGGCGACCGCCTCGTTGGCGCGATAGACCCGGTCGATGGTGTTATCGAGCACCACGCTGCCGCGATCCGTTTCCACGACAAGGAACGCATGATCCCCGTTGGCGGCCAGGTCGCGAAGCAGCATGAGCTTCATGCGCGTTGAATCGATGCCCGCCGCGCGCAGCATGTGCATCTTGAGAATCGCAAAGTCCTCGCAGTCACCTGCGCCGCGCGAGAGCGTCTGCTGCGCCGTCGCCCAGAAGTCTCGCTGGCGATAATTCTGCTGGTCCGAACGGTAGGCAATCTGGCGGTTAACCCAGCGGTTCACGCGGGAAAGGACTTCAGCCTCGTCCAGCCCAGGCGCCACATCCGCCTTGCGAAGCTCGGCGTACATGAGGCGAGCCGGAGCGTCCTTGCTGACCTTCGCCCAGCGCGCATCGAAGCGCGTGCGCTTGATGGCGACGGCGCGGGTGCCGATCTCCAGGCCGTTATCGAAAGCGACCGGCGCATCGCCCAGGGCCCTCAATCCTCGCGGAAGGGCAAATCGCGAGGTCGACTCGGCATCAGTGGCCGGAGGACATTCGGCCTGGGGTGTCGAAAGGACGGGAGTCGGGATCGCAGTCAGCTGCCGGGCTGCCGGATAGAGCGATCCCTTCAATATCTCCATCGAAGGCAGGACAGCCTTTGCAGGCTCAACCGCGGCAGGCTCGGCTCCGCCCGACTGGCTGAGCCGGATGCGCTCCAGTGCGCTCGGCGCCCCTCCCAGGATCTCACGGGTAAGGTCGCGATTGGCAAAGCCCCGATAAGGTGCGTTGCTCGCCGGGCTAAAACAGGAAACGCCAGCCATCTGCGCTGCCTGGATGCTGTCCAGGCTCGAAGCGTGAGCCTCGGAAGTGCCCACACTGGCAATCGCAATAGCCGCAGCTCCGACTAACGTCGCCCTGCCGCAGCTCCCGAAGGCAAGAAAGGCTGGTGCTTTCATGCCTGCGAGGATGCAGGGGCATAATGGGGATTTACTTCACAGTAATGGTAAACGGCCCGTTCGTAATTTGACCGCGCGGGCAGCACCCCTGGCTACGGGGGATGCTGTCGCCAGCAAGCACCTTTTCTGAAGGGCGTACAGGGGCTTCGGCCCGCGTCCGCTTCTTGTAGAACGGGCGGAGCCAGCGATGTTTAAGGGCGTGCTGCCAGTAAAACCGTCAGGAAAAGACCAGCCGCGATCGCGACCCCGTAAGGAACTTCCCAACCACGCAATAGGTGCTGACCCGCCGGCGCCGTTCGCATGATTCGGCGCCCGAATGCCATGACCAGGATCAGCAACAGGCCGGCAAAGGACGTCCAACCGAGCAATGGCAAGGCGCGCTCGATCGGCACTGCGCAGGCGGCTGCTGCGTAGAACTTCGCGTCACCCCCGCCGATCATGCGCAAGCGGAACAGGACCATCCCCACCACCAGCGCGAGGACCGCGTGCAGCAACGCCCACGGCAGGGCCGCAATGCCTTCCAGGTATGCCACGCTTGATCCCCCCGCCACCGCGAGAGCGGCGCATAGCCAGTTCGGCAAACGCCGCTCACGAAGATCGAGAAACGCCCCCACGCCCGCAAGAGCGAGCACGACGCCCAGCACTAGGGACGGCATCATTCGCCCAGAACGATCCGGACCGGGTATTCAGGCCGCTGGTTCGTCACCTTCGCGATTGCGCCTTTGCCAGGCGTGACGGAAGCAGCTGGTTCAGACGTGGCCACCCTCACAGAAGTCGGAGCATTTCCGAGATCCTGGCGGGTCCGGATCATCACCTCGCCGCGCGACACGCGTTCGACGACGTTCTGCTTCTCGGGAGCCGCAGCCAGCTCAAGCGCCGTGTCGACCGGGGCCGCTGCAACCATCGGCCCCTGCGGCTTGTCCTTCATGGCTAGGCTGATCTCGGTTTGCAGCCTCAGGAAGTTGGCGGCGAACTTAGGATTGTCCGGGTCCGCCCGCATCGCTGCCGTGAAATAGCGCTCGGCGAGGTCCATGCGGCCCAACTTGGCGTAGGACACCGCAAGGCCATTGGCGGCTTCTGCTGCCGTGGCGCGATCATAGAGCGCGATCCTGTAGGCGGAGACCGCCGCTGAAATATTGCCCTGACGCAGGTGAGCGGCACCTTCCGCCAGCGCATCGGATGCGACCTGCGCAAAGCTGACCGGCTGGGCGCGCTCGGCCGGCGGGGCCTTCTTGAACATCCAGCTGGTCAACGGGAACGATTGGCAACCGCTCAACGAAACGGCCGCGACAACCAGGCACGACAGCCTGACGATCGAATTCCTCTTCATCGTCACCCCCCTGTAAGAGCCGGCATCAACTGGCGTATCACGCGGACGACGCCAGGCATCATCAGCACGCCAATCATGGTCGGCAACATGCACACCACTAGTGGAATGGAAATCAGCACCGGAAGCCGGTGCGCCTTCTCCTCTGCCCGCATGCGGCGCTTCTCGCGCATCTCGGCAGCGTAAACACGCAGTGTGTCGGCGATGCTGGTGCCCAGCTTGTCGGACTGGATGAGCAGCGTGGAGAAGCTGCGGATTTCGTCGACGCCGCTGTCATCCGCCATCTTGCGAAGTGCGTCATCGCGTCGTGCACCTGCCCTGAGCTGCAAGGTGGCCGTGGAAAGCAAGGCCGACACCAGCGGGTGGGTGTTGATCATTTCCCGGCCCACGCGGTCCATCGCGGCCTCGAGGCCCAGACCAGCCTCGACGCAGACCAGCATCAAGTCGAGACAGTCGGGGAAACCGTTTGTCATCTCCTCGCGCCGGCGATCGGCCTTCGCGGTGACGAACAGATTGGGAAGGTAGAGCCCAAGGGCGGCAAAGATCGAGCCGACGACGTAGAGCTTGAAGAAGCTCAATTCCTTGCCGCCCGCGGTTGCGAACAGCAGGTAAAGCGCCGGCATCAGCAGGACGAGCACCAGCCGCGAGAGAGTGAACAGCTTGGGCGCAGCGGGTGAGGTGTATCCCGCAGCCTTCAGCTTGTCCCGGAGCTTGTCCGCCTTCGTATCGGTAAGGCTGAGGCCCGCGCTTTCGATCTTGTCCGTCAGCCTCGTCCAGGCTGTGTCCTTGCGTTCCTGCAGGCGAGGCCCTTCGACTGAGCCATCCCTTTGCGCGATCGAGCGGATATCGGCCCTCAGCAGGGCTCGGCGGTTCGCGGCCCGGGCAACGAGCAGCGCGACGACCATCACCGCCACGAACAGCAGCGTGAGAAAGGCAATGCGCGCGATCAGATTGGTGGCGAGAAAATCTATCACGTCACACCTTGATGTTGACCATTTTCCGGATCGCCACGACGCCGATCAGGAACCAGACGATCATGATGGGGAAGCCGATGAAGAAGATCGGATCGCCCGCCACGTCCAGGTAGAACTTGGGGTTCGTCGAAAACAGGATCACGAAGGTCAGGATCGGCAGGCCGATCAGCAGCCACCCCGTCATGCGGCCTTCCGAACTCAATGCCCGGACCTTCAGGTAAAGCGAGGCCCGCTCACGGATAACCTTGGACAGGTTGTCGAGAATTTCGGCCAGGTTGCCGCCCGTTTCGTTCTGCACGGAGAGCGAAACCACGAACATGCGGATGTCTTCCATGTCCCACCGCTCCGCCATGTTCGACAGGGCCTCGGTGAGATCGGCGCCGTACGAAACCTCGTCCGCCACAAGACCGAACTCGGAACCGATCGGATCGTCCATTTCCTGCGTCAGCAGTTCCAGCGCGCCCGCAATCGGATGTCCGGAGCGCAAGGCCCGCACGAAGATGTCCAGCGCGACGGGGAACTGGGCCTGCATCCGCTTGCGGCGACGCTCTGCCAGGAAAGACACGACCGTGACGGGTACGCCCACCGCGATCGCGGCAGCCACGGCGATGATCAGCTGGACCACGCCGGACGTC
>Ga0182738_1005188_pt1 | contig 14044 bp, 15 predicted proteins | sample eDN5th30CBELigMG_FD_128876 | JGI IMG/M metagenome (GOLD analysis project Ga0182738, IMG submission 128876) | Enriched Miracle-Growth compost microbial communities from Emeryville, California, USA - eDNA 5th pass 30_C BE-Lig MG (version 2)... ...
TCCTTTCAGATTCTAATCTCGGAAATAAGAACCTCCAAAAAATTGTCAACGATCTCAAGCAGTCCCCAACCTACTTCTGAAGAATTCTTTCACATTTTCGGACAGATCACTCCATAAAATAATCATTTACCGCTATCAGAAATTTAAACAAGGTAAAGCCGACTTCAATAAAATCTACTCATACTTGACTAATACTACAGTATACTAATAATAATAAAGAACTTAATTTGGTAAAAAATACCTAAACAAACAAAGATTAAAAACTTAATTTGGTACTGTGCCAAATTAAGAAATTTACGATTATCCCAACCTTTCAATCATCAGCCATTCTCTTAATCTGCTAAAAACCTCTTTCTTGTGAATATCCTTGATAATTCCTTCGTGTTTTGTATTATTTTACCCTCCTCTAAACAACTTTTCTTTCTGGAGGAAGGCGGTTTTTTCATCTCAAATGTCAAGCATTTTCCTCGTAAAAATAAAATTTATCGCTCCGGCACATCAAATCTAACATAAAATTTTAATTTCAAATCTCATATTACATACTATAAAGATTTATAATCATAATTAAATAAATTTGTAAATTTGCTTTCAAACAAAAACCCTTTCACAATGAAGCTTCTCGTCATTTTTGCTCTCATTTTCGCCGTCTCCTATGCTTCCTATGTCCCTCAATGGAAAGTCCTCAATAACTACTCCAACCAATTCCAAACCACCGGTGTCCTTGCTCAATCCGTTGCTGTCCTTAACCAATATAATATGATCAACGTTTGCGGTGTTGCCAACTCTGACTTCACTGTTAACGGCTTCAACTATCAAATCGGCCAAAATAACGTTGTCTGGTACACTGGTGCCACTTATCTCCCCCAACAACTTATCTATCAAGGCTCTCCTTTCTGCTTTAACTTCCCCTTCCAAGTCCCCGTTACTGGCAAGCCTGGATTTTACGTTTATCTTACCCTTGTTACCACCAGCAATACTAACGTCGTTACTGTTGAAGTCGATTTCACTTGCTAAAAATTTATAAGGTTTTCGTAGATAAATGAACTTTTTATAAAGAGAATGTTATATTTATTGAGTATTCATTGAGTTTTCTATGATCCCTTATGACAACTTTAAGAAACAAAAGGAACAGCCAAGTTTCTTTTTAAAAATTTGTGTCTCATTTTATTCGCAGGCTACAAGAGAAGATAAAAAATTTTGGGCCTAAAATCTAGATATTTCTAAACTCTATGAAAATCTGATAACGATCTGGTCTAGATATTGAAGTGCTGTAGACCTCTCGTTTTTTTCTTTGGAAGAAGGCGGGTTTTGCTTTGGCTTTATTATAGGAATAAAATTTTATGTTATGGTGACGATTTCCTCCTCGAATTCTCGTTTTTACCGCTTGATTTGCATTTTCAATAGCTTTTCGCAATGATTAATTTTCTGTATTTTGTGACAGCAGAATCTTTTTAGCCAATGAAAAATGTCAATAAACTATCACAAATCTTAGTTTTGAAGATCAGAAAGTTTTCTATATTATTGAGCTAGTATGCTCAAGAGTTTTTTTCAAAGCCACAACTCGTGAACCAAAATATTTATTTTAGCAGCTTAAAAATCTTAATTTGGTAACATTTTATCAATAAAAGTAACCAAAAACCTTTTCAAAATAAATTTAGTTACAATCTGAGTTTTCTCTTTATCCCTTAAATATTCACATATAAGCCCTCTGATCCCTCAAAATATTCAATATTACTCATCAGATTCAACTTTAAGCCCCCATAATTTCAACAGATTTTCTCGTTATTGAAAAACTGATCCTAAAAATCAAATCTCAATCTTTTCAAGAATAAATTTTAATGTTACCTTAATAATTTTCCACATAAATTTACACGCTTTCTCTTGCTAAAACATTATAAAATTATAAAGCCTAATCAAACTTTAATTTATCTCTCATCCCCTCACAAATGAAAGCCGTCCTTTGCTTTGCTCTTTTACTCGCTGTCTGTTCTGCTGCTTTTAGCCCTTCATGGAGAATCGTCAACCCTTTCACCAACGCTTGGAAACCTGCTGGTGTCTATGCTCAATCTAATGCTAGAGTCGGCCAAAATAACATCGTCACTGTTTGCGGTAATGCTAATGTTGATACCGTCGTCAGCTCTTACACTTATCAAATTGGCAGAGGAAGCCAAATCTTTTACCAAGGAGTTGTTGGAGTTCCCCCTCAAAACTTGTTCCAAGGAAGTGGATACTGCTTCTATTTCAACTATCAAGTCCCTGCTGTTGCTTCTCCCAACTATTTCATCTATTTGACTTTACAAAACCCCTCTGCTGCCCTTACTACTGTTGAAGTCGATTTTTATCTTTAAATAAGTTAAGAAATTATTGAGAGAAATCTATATAAGGAATTTGTTTGAGTGTGTATGGTCTTGGAGGATTTTATATTTATTTACTAAATATTTTATGTGTTTGGTGTGAGGCCATTGTGAAAAGAAAATTCCAAGAAAAATATTTTCTCATTTTTTTATTGCAAAAAAATTTATTTGAATCTTCAAAGACGAATCAAATCTTTTGAAAAAAATCTAAATTAATAAAATTGAACTTTTTTTTTCCTCAAAAATATTTTTCAAGCAAAGAAGACGAAATTCCCTTTGAAATTTCCAGGGTCTGAACAGATCTTCATAAAGAAATTCTGATGAAAAAAATTATTTTACAATTTAACTTGATTTGTTCAAAAACATAAAGAGAAGGGATAAATAAAATCAGAAGAAAAAAAGTTTTTTGAGCAAACGATGAGAATCACCTTTCATCTTTTTTTTCTTCTTCTCAGAATAAACTTGACGTCGATCTCCTGCAATTTCGAACTGAATCCCTTTTTATTATTCAACATGATACCATCTTACTTTTCTTCTTCAATCCCACACCTTTATTAATAATTCTTTTTTATAAACAATGCGAGGCATTTTTTTTGGCAGAAGAGAAATTTCTCAAGAACTTGATGCTTGATCTCAAGATAGAAAAATGGTCTCTTTGAGAAATTCGACCGAATTTTTATTTATCCTGAAATCAACGAAAAACTAATCTCTCGAGTAAAAATAAACAATTTAATGATACTTCGTTAAAATTTTGATTAACCTCTCAGCTTTCAACCATTTTTTCTTTAAACGTCTTTTTCTTCAAGGTCTTCTTCAGAGGGGAGTCTGACAATTTTCCTCCTCGATGCGAAATAAAAAATTGCTACATTAAAAAAAACACAAACCTTCTCTTTTCATTTCTCTGATGCTCCAAAGTATTTATTCGCCAAGAAATATTCAGGCAAGTCAAGAGACAGCACAGAAAAATTAATGAATGTTGAAAATCTATTGATAAAATTTTATTTTCTTTCAATTATCATATTTTTTCATAAAATTTCCTCCTCAATTTTTACAATTCCCAAGTTAAAACCCAATCTTCAATCTACAACATCATTTTAAAACTCTCCCAATGAAATATATTCTCTGCTTTTTCGCTCTTCTCGGCCTTGCAGCATCCACTTATACTCCTACATTCAGCTATTGTAAAGAGCTTTACGACATATTTTTGCCACAAAAAGTTACCGTTATTGAAGATCCAAACAGCAAAAACAATCTCACTGTTTCTACTTGTGGAATCACAACTAGCTGGACCTGGAGCATCCAGTTTGATCATCTTGAAGTTTCTGGAACTGCTGGCAATCATATATGGAATACAACTATTCCTTATCATTATAATATAACCACTGGATTTAACTTTTGCTTGAATTATACAAGTGACTTTGCGAAATATAACGAAGATATTGTGAATCTGAGAGTGCTTTCATATGGTATTGCTGAAAGGGACCATTCAACGTATGAATCTGGGTGCATTGACATTCAATTAAGAAAAGGAGTGAATAACTTTTTGAGCATGAGATAAATTGAAAATTGCTGCTTGGTTTCATTTATTTGATTCATGTATCTTCTCTATTCGTATCAAGTTATCTATTAATTTTGAACATTTGATAAAGGAAAATAAAATAGAATTTTTTATCTCCGAGAGGGAAAAAAGTGTCAAAAGACATTATTCCCGAATTCTGTCTCCAATCGTAATAATTACCTATAAAACTTTCTGACTTGCCAGAGACTTAGAGTGAATCGTCAGAAATTCAGGAAACCCTGGAAGTCCTTTCCATCCTCTTAAAAAAAAGCTGGTTTTTTAAAGAAAAACTCAATTCTCTAAAAAGACTTTTTAAAGAGGAAGTTTGAAGAATTTTTGAGAAAGTCTGCAAATATTTTCCACCAAATTGTAGAAAAATAAAAATTTCAATCAGCAACACTTTCTATCTCTCGAAAGTCCTCAATCACTTTTCGCACTTTCTTCCATTTTTTTTCAGATTCAAAGGGGAAAAAGTTTTTCCATTTTGAGTTTTTTCATTCAAATTCTCTGCTTGATTCAAACTTTCAATCGCAGCACATTACCTCTCCAAGAACTTTTCTGAAATCATAGGTCCAAAATTCCTCACATGAGAACAAGGTTATTTAAAATTCCTTCTTGCATAGGTTCAAATCATGATAGTAAACTGTAAAACCTAGGAAAAATATTGTCCCGTCTTAACCTTGTCCTTTCCTACTCATTCCAATCTCTTTTCCCATTGCTAAGTTCAGGCCATTCAAATAAAGCTTCTCAATTAAAAACTCCTGATTTAGAGTAAAAATCATCCACAGAACTCACACTCGCATCGATGAACTTTGTCAAAGGATTCTCAACTAAAATAAAGAAAATTTTTCACTCAAAATAAAGAATTTATTTTTCTTAATTAATTATCCTATTTGAGCAAAATCAAACCTTCAAATCTATAATTATTTTATTAATTTCTTAATTTAGATTTCCTCTCACTCCAAATGAAAGCTCTTTTTGCTCTCATCTGCACACTCGCTCTTGCTTCTGCTGCCTACAACCCAGTCTGGACCCAATGTGGAGCCCAAAATGAGGACTTCACTCCTCACAATGTCATTGCTACACAAGACCCAAAGACAGAGAACAACACTTTGGTTGCTGCTTGCGGAGTTGTTAATTCTCAGGGCTGGATGACCATTTTTAACTATCTTACAGTGAACGGGTCTGAAGGACAAATGGGCTGGGCAACAAAAGTTCCTTATAAGCATGTGGTTACAAGCGGTTTACCCTTTTGTTTGAATTTTACAAGTGATTTTACTAATGCTGGAAAGCAGGATATTGCATTGAGAATCTCGGCTATTAGTGCTTATGGAAATGAGGTTGGGTGTGTTGATATTGTGTTGAAGTATATTGAGTCGAAGTTCTTGGCTTTCAGAAGATAAAAAATTTCGAATTTGCTCTAAATATGATCTTGATAGTTCGATTGAATAATATTTGAGAACATTTTATGACTAGTGAGATTTTCTGTATGAGATAAACATGTTCAAGAAAACTGAATGGAAATAAACTTTAAATCAATAAATAAGAAAATACATTGTCAGAACAAAAATTCCCCCTTGTTTAAATACTTTATTTTTCTTGATTTGTGGTGAAATCTTACAAGTAAAATCAAATTAACGAGGCCTGAATCCACATTTATGCTGTTTGAAAATGAGAAAATACCGTCCCATCTGAGCCTTAGCCTTAGTCTTATCCTTGATAAATTAATTTCATCTTAATTCCTTTATGCATTCATTTATAAAATCTTTCTTTTCCCATCCCGAAGCCTAAAGTCTTCTAAGAAAGTGTCCTTTTAAAATTGAATATGGTTCGTTTGTGTGATCTCAATACTTTTATTTCATAATCCTTTATAATATTGAATCAATGATAAAGAAAAATAGCAAAGAAAACTTTCCTAGAAAGCAACTTTTAAGCTCTAAAAATCGTCACCTTCTTTTTGAAAATAAAATTTTCCTTGATTTAAAAAACTAACAAATTTTTTCCTTCTTTTGACCGATGTTAGCAATAGCATACATAAATAGTTTCTCTATAATAAGGAGGAGTGAAGCAACAGAACTCAATATAAGATATATATTATTATGCATAATAAATAGGGAGATAAATTAAACATGATGCATACGGGGATTTTCGGGTGTAATTGGCAGTGGACTGGGATGCCAGATGAGAACCAAAAAATTTCTTTCTCGAGATTTTCTAAGGAAAAAATTGTTTTAACCAACTCCAGCAGGGCTCAAATCTATAATGATCAACAAGCAAAGTCAGCAAACAATGAGAAAAGGTTTTTCAGCCTCAGCCTTACCTTTTACTATTCATTTCTGATCAATTCATCTTTTCATGATTGATTTAATAAAATCTTTCTTTCTCAACCTTCAAGTCCAGAAAATTTAACTCCAGAGCTCGCTAACCTTTTTAATCCAAAAGATCTGATACAAATGAAGAAGAATTGACCGGACTGACCTTTGTCGCAATGGAATTTCAAACGAGACTAGAGCTTTCAAACAAAGAATTCTTTCACAGCAAAATTAAGAATTTGTTCCTATTACTAATTATTTTCTTAATTTATTGAATTTTCAATTTCCGCTCATCCCATGAAGACCCTTATTGCTTTTCTCTTCATGCTCGCCCTTACTTCTGCAAATGTAGAAGCTCAAACGAAGACTGGACCCCAAAAATATCACTGTGACCAGCGATCAAAGAACTGAGAATAATATTTTGGTTGCTGCTTGTGGAGTTGTCGCTAATGCTCTTTGATTTACTGCTTTTAACTATCTTGCAGTGAATGGAAACGATGGAATCGTTGGCTGGTCAACACAAATTTCGTATAGATATGTGATTCTAGCTGATTCACCCTTTTGCTTGGATTATACAAGTGATTTTAGTATTCATCAAAAGAAGAGGGTCCCTTTCAAAATTAAATATTATTGCCTTGTTATAACATTTATTGTTTCTTACGAGTTTGATAGATTTTCGTCCATTGTTTGTCGCTTGTCAGGTCGAATAAGAAAATCACATCCAAATTCCTAGAATGTGGCTTTCCAAACTGATGAAAGTCCTTCTTGATCTTCATAAAAAAATTCGATTCAATTTTTTTCCTCCCCATTGAAAATATCCAAATTGTCATCAAATTAATATCCTTTGATTCTCTTTTGGATCGTTGAGTTACAATGAGCTTTTCTTCTTTTTCGAGTCTCATCTCCTTCTTTGTTTAATTTTTGAGGTCCTTTATGAGAAGATAAGTCCATTTTTCAAATTAACATAAAATTATTTTTTCCTTCAAAGATGGGTTATCACCAAGCCAAGATCAGAAAATACTTGTCATTCGATCATTTGATATTCCCTCAAGAAGACGACAAAAATGAGCAGATGAAAATTGACCAATTTAATCTTCTTATGATCAGAAATTCAGAATACCTTATGTTTTAAATTTTTAATTTTGCCTAAGTCTTCTCACAATCATTCGAAGCTCAAATCTGGTCATGAACCATAACACTTCCTCGGAATTTCATTATTCAAAACGCTTCAATCCCTTACATTGAAAAGTTTGGTCTGATTTTTGATCTTATGAAGTTGACTCCCTTCAGGGACTGACCAGAGAGAGAAACTCGACTTGCGAAATATGACCACTCTTTCTTACAAGACAACATCCTGAAGAGATTTTTCTTTTCAATCTGAGAGAGATGGTTTACTCGAAGGTTCAAAGGGAAGAAGAGGAGAATCTCCTTCTTATCAATCTTATTTTCATTATCCTCGTAAATAAATAAAAAAGCTCATGGTTCCAATTCCCTTAATGAATGATAGATTTTTCGAATTTTTTTATGAACTCTGCAGATCTTTAAGGGAAATAACTTAATTAAAAGCTCAACTCTCAACAAAATCCTTTCTGAATCAAATCTCTTTTTTTTGCTTTATAATCATTACTAAGACCTAAATCCCAACTTTTATTCCCAAATTTAATGAATGACGAGTCAAATAGATAACCCTGCCCAGAAAGATTCACGACAACTGAAAATTCTAATTGTAAAGAGGATATCTCGATTGCAACAAATGAATTTCAAACCCAGATCCGTTTGAAACATCCAGAGGATTCCTAGTGAAGCATCAAGGAATTGCCTGACTCCTCTGGCTTCTCACTATAGAATCATTTGATCGGAATTTGATATGATTTTTTCTTCCTCCAAATATTCTCATTTGCCTCTCACATGAAAAATTTCTGAGCTCAACAGTGATTTCAAATGATGTTGTTGGGAAAAAGATCATGGAGAATATGAATTTCGATTGGTAGTGATTCAGCAAAAAAGAGGAGGGAGGCTAAATATTCTTCGAGTCTGGAGGAGCAGAGAAAAAATTATGAGTTTTATTTTGATTATTGATGGTTGGTTACGTCAGGTTCTTGATTCATGACGTCTCATTTCCTCCTTAATTTTATCAATTCTTTGCAGATTTCGTTATTACGCACTATTTAATTATTCTCAGAGAAAGCTGTTGCCTGTTTTGGTTTGAAATGAAAAATTTAATCAAGAGCCTTCAATTTTCGTTTTGTTCAGATTAAAACCATAGAAACCCTAAATGAGCGATTTTGGCCGGTTTCACACATTTTTAGAGAACGATGGAGATTCAAATCATGACAGGATTGACATTTTGGCTAGTCCCATAAGTTTTCTCTTTGAAAAGGGGGGGTTTAGTCCAGTTTCTTCCATTAATTTGATCACCCTGAGATTTTTTCCAGTCTGAGATGGAAATGAGCTGCCTTTTAACTTTATAAATCATAAACTGTTAACTTAGCCGATCTTCATGGAAAGAAAATACGGTTTGAAGCACTGAGATTTGTAACCATATTCGGCTCGTTTGATGGATTAAGAATCAAGAAAATTTGAGCTTCCATATATTAGTTGGTTTATTCTGCTCATTATCTGGATGATCAAAGATTTTACAATAAATTTATTTGGTCTCTTCCAACAAAAACCCACCTATCAGAATCGGGTATTCTTGTCTTAAATCGCCGAAAACTAAAATCTCTGCTCATTCTATGAAAGATTTTTTAAGGAGGTCGAAAATAAAACCTTATTTCAAACCTTAATTTGAAAAATTTTTAGTCAGAAAAACACAGCTCCAGAAACTTCTTCATAAAAACTTGACTCCTGCAAAACTCAAACTTCTTTAGCAATTCAGAGCCTTCCAGACAAACAAGTTCCATTCTGAAGTTTGCACATCTCCACGTTTTCCATAAAAACTTTACGATTTCATGACGGTCAAAGCAAAACAAATAACAAACAATAAAATTTAATCTTGCCCACTAACTTTACAGTATCACGCCTGCCTATAAATCTGCACCATTTCCTTCACAAAAGATAATCAAATTTTAATTTATCCTTTCTCCTCAACTACCTCAACTCCCTCATGAAAGCCGTTCTCTGCTTTGCTCTTTTACTTGCCGTTTGCTCTGCCACTTACTACCCTTCATGGAAACTTCTCCAGCCAAGTGGTATGTTCCAAGTTACCGCTGTCTATGCTCAATCTAATCCTCAAGTCGGCCAAGCCAACATTATCACTGTTTGTGGTAACGCCCTCTATGATATTCAAGGTGTTAGAAGCTTTGTTTATCAAGTTGGTCAAGAAAATGAAACCTGGTCAATCGGAAATGTTCCTGTGACCACACAAAACATTCCCAATGGAAATGGATATTGTTTCTTCTACAATTATGTTGTTCCCAGTCAAGCTCAAGCCACTAAAGCTTATTCTATCGATTTGGTTTTGCAAAACCCACTGACCAACGTGGCTTCTGTTCAAGTCGATTTTCACTTTTAAACCTAAAATCTGAAATGGTTCGATTGAGAGTATTTGTATGGTCCTTGATTTTATGTGAGTAAAAGAGAATTATTTATTTGCGTCCAAGATCTTTGGATCAAAATACGTATAATTAATATATTTTATAAGATCTATGAGATGATACTTAAAAGATAATTTGCAAAAATTCTCTCATTTATCCATTCTGAATAAAATTCAGTGATATTCAATAAAACTTCTTGAAAAGATTTTAGATATGAGGTGTCAGAAAGACCTGTAATCAGTCAAGATTTTTCCAAGAAAACTTGTAAAAAAATTGATCAGATCAAAATGGATAAATTTTTTCCTCTTGTTTGACCAGAATACATTATCTTTGAAATTTTTAGCTTAAATTTTCTCCTGATCATGGGAAATCAGCTCAGCTCATATCATGGCCTGGTCGGATCGGATCGGTCTGCTCGGTTTATAAAATACAATTTCTTCTTAAATATATTGCTTAGGAGACAACATTCTAAAACTCTTCCTTCTAAAAGAAAAAATACTACTTTCTTAGAAGGAATCTTTTCTTTCAATCCTGGGGTGACCGGAAAAAGTGAAGAAAAGATCATATATTTCAATATCTTGAAGAGTTTTCTATGCATCTTTCCTTTCAAGAAGAATGGTTCATCTCACTAACATCTCTCGGAAAAAAGAAGCATTGAAAAGAAGAATATTATTTTTTGAGCTCTAGACTTCTGGGGAACGATACCACTCGTTATTTTTTTGTTTTTCAACAAGAAAACCTTGACACCTCCCCCCTTTCTATCATGGCTGCGGCCTAAACTCTCTCTTAAATCCCCACATTCCATAAAAATGAACCAAATAGATGGACTTTGCCCAGAAAGATTCAAAACAAGTGGATCTTCAAATGAGGAAGAAGATATCTCTTTTGCAGCAGCTATTAAACTTTCGAACCCATATCCCTACGGGTTTACCCTCAAGCTTCTGAAGGCTGAGAAGATCAGGATAAGAGGACTAACAAAGTTTGGGTCAAATTTGGTATGGTTTTCACTTTGACAAATCCTCCGATTGGTCTCGAGAATGAAAACTTTCTGGACTCAACAGTGATTTCAAATGAATATGAGTTTGGAGGCGGAACGAAGGACTCAACAAAAAATGAGAGGCGACCCTGAATATGATTTGACTATGAAGGAACGAAGAAAAAATTATGAGTTTTATTTTGATTATTGATGATTGATTACGTCAGTTTTCAATCATGACAAATCATTTCCTTCTCAATTTTATCATCTTTTTGCAGATTTCGTTACTACGCACTATTCAATCATCCTAAGATAAACTTGTTTTAGTTTGAAATAAAAAATTTAATCAAGAACCTTTAATTTTTGTTTCATTCAGATTAAAATCATCAAGATTCTCAGTGAGCGTTTTTGGCCTGTTTCACACATTTTTAGAGAAGAGTTTGGGTCAAAGTCCTCACAAGACTACATATTAACTCTCCATCTATTGGCTAGTCTCATGAGTTTCCTCTTTTTTGAAAAGAGGGTTTAGTCCAGTTTCTTCCATTAATTTGACCATCCTAAGATTTCTTCCAGTCGGGGACAAGAAACATGGAAATGAGCTGCCTTTTGACATCAGAAGCCACAATGAATTACGAATCAAGAAAATTTGAATTTCCATTTGTTTGCAGCAGGTATATTCTGCTCATGGTTGGTAAAACCCTTTACAATAAATTTATTTGATATCTTTCAACAAAAATCCACCTCTCAGAATCGGGTATTCTTGACTTAAATCGCCGGAAATTAATTAAAACTTCTGCTTATTCTATGAAAGACTTTTAAGGAGTTTAAAAACCAAAATCTGATTTTAGCAGTTTAAAAACCTTAATTTGGTAATTCATTGCCGTACTCAGATAAAAACAGTCCTGCAAATCTCTTCCCCCAAAAACTTTAAACATTTTTCCAATTCCTTCTTTCTCATCAACTCAAGTCTCTCCATCAATCCAAAGTCATCTTCTCACTCATCCTCATCAATTTTTTCCCATTTCTTCATTAAACTTTCCTACACCTTTGGATTAATCACAGCCAAAGGAGCTAACCTGTAAGAAATAAAAATTAATTTCGCTCCATAAACTTCGCAGTATCTCGCCTGCTATAAATTCGCACAATTTTCTTCATCAAATATAATCAAATATTAATTTGTTAATCTCAAATGAAAGCCATTCTTTGCTTTGCTCTTTTGCTTGCCGTTTGCTCTGCTTTCACTTTCTTCCCTTCATGGAAACCTATCAACCCTGATAAGAGTGCCTTATGGATCGACAGTGTCGCTGCTACATCTAACGCCAAGGTTGGCCAAAGCAACGTTCTTACTGTTTGTGGCAAAGCTCTTTTGGATATTCAAGGAATCAGAAGCTTTTCTTATGAAGTTGGCCAAGGAAGTGACGTCTGGTCGAACGGAAACGTTGACCTGACCTCAACAGATGTTCCCATGGGTAAGAGCTACTGCTTCCTCTACAACTATGTTGTCCCCCGTCAAGTTGTTAATGCTTATTCTGTCAATTTGACTTTGGAAACCCCACTTTCTATCATTACTGGCGTTCAAGTCAACTTTAAGATTTAAACAGGATTCGTATGATCCTTGTTTGTATGTGAGTAAAAAAGAATTTGATATTTACTTACGACGTATTTATGCATATAATTAAAGCATTGAGGAGAGATCATTGAGATGGTTAATAAAGCTTTTTTCGTTAATCCATTCTGAACAAAATTCATTGATGTCCAATAAAAATCCTTGAAAAATTTTAATCAAAGATAGTTATATCAGAAAAGACATATGATCAGTTGAGATTTTTCAAGAAGACTTATAAAAAAATTGATCAGATCAAAATGGATCAATCTAATCCGCTTATTTAATCAGGATACGTTCATTATCTTTGAAATTCTTTAGCTTAAATTTTCTCCCAATCATGGGAAATCAACTCCTATCATGGTCTGGTCGGATCGATCTGCTCAGTTTATAAAATACGATTTCTTCTGAAATATCTTGCTTGTGAGGCAACATTCTACAATTCTTCCTTCGAAAAGAAAAAATACTGCTTTCTCAAACAATTTAAATAGAAGAAAATAGAAGAAATATTTTCATAGGAGGTGATATCACTCATTGAAATTTGAATCTTTCAACAAGAAAACCTTTACCCCTTTGAAAGCATGGCAACAGCTTAAACTCCCTCTTATATTCTCACATTCCATTGCAGCGAACCAAATCGATGGAATCTGTCTAAAAAGGCTCAGAACAACTGAATTTTCAAATGAGAAAGAAGATATCTCTTTTGCAGCTCTTGAAATTTGAAACCCATTTCCCAACAAGTTTACCCTCAGCTTCTGAAGCTTGAGAAGATCAGGATTGGAGGAATAACGAAGCTTGGGTCATATTTGGTATGATTTTTTTCCTTTTACAAATCCTCTCATTGGTCTCGAGAATGAAAACTTTCTGGGCTCAACAGTGATTTCGAACGATATTGCTGGGGAAAAAGATCATTGGGAGTATGAAGTTGGAGGCGGAACGAACGACTCAACAAAAAATGAGAGGCGACCCTGAATATGATTTGCCTGTGAAGGAACGAAGAAAAAAGCTATGAGTCTTATTTTGAATATTGATGATTAATTACGTCAAGTTTCAGTCATGACGAACCATTTCCTTCTCAATTTTATCATCTTTTTGCAGATTTCGTTATTACGCACTATTTAGTTATCCAAAGATAAGCTTGTTTTGATTTGAAATAAAAAATTTAATCAAGAACCTTTAATTTTTCTTCCATTCAGATTAAAATCATCGAGATCCTCATTGAGCGTTTTTGGCCTGTTTCAAACATTTTTAGAGAAGAAGAGTTTGAGTCAAAATCCTCGCAGGACTGTAGATCAACTCTCCATATTTTGGCTAGTCTCATGAGTTTCCTATTTTTTGAAAAGGGGGTTTAGTCCCATTTCTTCCTTTCTACATCAGTTTGATCAACCTGAGAATTTTTCCAGTCTGTGAAGGTAAACGTGGAAACGAGCTGCGTTTTAACTTCAGAAACCATAAACTGTTCCGTGAGCCGATCTTCATAAGGAGAAAATCCAGTTTGAATCCTCGAGATTTGTAACCATACAAGGATTTTCTTTGGGATTGATCATCAAGGAAATTTGAATTTCCATTCGTTTGGTGCAGGTATATTCTGTTCGTTATCGGGACGGTAAAACCCTTTGCAATAAAATTACTTGATCTCTTTAAATAAAAATCCATCTATCAGAATCGGGTATTCTTGACTTGAATCGCCGGAAATTAATTAAAA
>Ga0182738_1005189_pt1 | contig 14043 bp, 8 predicted proteins | sample eDN5th30CBELigMG_FD_128876 | JGI IMG/M metagenome (GOLD analysis project Ga0182738, IMG submission 128876) | Enriched Miracle-Growth compost microbial communities from Emeryville, California, USA - eDNA 5th pass 30_C BE-Lig MG (version 2)... ...
CACGAGCACACCCGCAGACACAACCGACCAGGCGCCGCGGAAGCGTCGCCCTCTCCCGATCATTGTTCCGACCAGAAGAACGGAGCACAAACAACGCCCCCCGTGCCGAACGTCAGTGGGACTAAATCCCGCCGCTCAACATTCGCACGCACCGTCACACATTCGATCGATCACATATTGCGTCCCGACGAGCGGCGGAGTTGATCTCCGCCGTCTTCCGAATAGCGGACGAGCGAAGCAGTCAGTCACATGCACTTTCCCGGCTCACTCTGGATGAGAGCGATTTTCGAGCAGAAATGCCGGCGGGACTGAATCCCGCCGCTCAGAATGGGAATGCGCGACCATTCAACACGCGGCGATCTCTCACACGCGACGGCCCATCACGCTCAGCGCTCCGACGAGCGGCGGAGTTGATCTCCGCCGTCTTCCGAATAGCGGACGAGCGAAGCAGTCAGTCACATGCACTTTCCCGGCTCACAGAGCCGGGGCACACGGCCGGGTGGCTGGGGCGCGGTACTTGATGTCCATAAAGATTCGACGTTCATGGCCCCAGTTCTGGGCGACACGATCTTGCCAGATAACAGAGGCAGCCTGGTCACGGGAATCCTGTATGACTGGGGCCATGACGCTTCGTTGTTCCCGTTCGCTTCAGGCTGCGAATTCATCCTCATTCGTCAATGATCGCTTTTTGGACGCCCCAGCCACCCTGCCCTGCGCTGTTTCAAATGGAAATCCGTATGACTGGGGCCATGACGCTTCGTTGTTCCCGTTCGCTTCAGACTGCGAATTCGTCCTCATTCGTCAATGATCGCTTTTTGGACGCCCCAGCCACCCAGCCGGGCCATGAAAACCGGGACAGCAGGGCTTCCCGTATCAGGCGCTCCGACGAGAGCCCCACGGCATTCTCCCCGGACTGGTCCCAGCAGAGCGGCCTTGCCTGGTCCGCCCCCCTGGCAGGAGGCAGCCCCCTACCTGACGAACACATTACGGCATCACGGTCATCCAGCAGGAGGTACTGCCGGCCGCGGGAACGTAGCCTTCCCGGACGTAATCCATCACCATCCGGTCGGCATTGAAACGCCAGCCGAGTGTTGTCACGGCGCGCTTCATGCGGCGAATCCACTCGCGCGGAAGATCATCCTGGTCGCGGTCATAGTAGAGCGGAATGACTTCGTTCTGGAGCACGTGCATCAGCGATTCGGCATCGCGCTGGTCCTGAATTTCCTGGTTGGCATGAATCAGTCCATCGCCAATCGCAAAGCCATTCATGCCGTCGTAGGCTTCGGCCCACCAGCCGTCGAGCACCGACAGGTTGAGTCCGCCATTGAGCACCACCTTCTGCCCGCTCGTGCCTGAGGCTTCCAGCGGCCGGCGGGGATTGTTCAGCCAGACATCCACTCCCTGCACCAGATAACGGGCGAGATTGATGTCGTAGTCTTCCAGGAACACGATCTTGCCTTTGAAGGACGATCCCTGGGACAGGCGATAGATCCGCTGCATGATCTGCTTGCCGAATTCATCGGCCGGATGCGATTTCCCGGCAAACACAAACTGCACCGGCCGGGCGGCATCGGTGAGAATGGCTTCCAGCGTGTGCAGGTCGCGCATCAGCAGATCGGCCCGTTTATAGGGAGCAAACCGGCGGGCAAACCCGATCAGCAGATGCTGGGGATCGAGAATATTCTGAAAGGCATCATACACTTCCTCGCTCAGATCATAACGCCGGGCCTGCCGGGTCAGCCGGTAGCGTGCATGCAGAATCAGACGGTTTTTCAGGGACTGGTGCGTTTCCCACAGTTCGGTGTTTTTCACCTTGTCGAACTGGGCCCAGACGCTTGGTTCGGCAGTCCGGGTGTTCCAGTGGTCCGGCAGCATGCGGTCATACAGCACGCGCATCTGCTGCGCCAGCCAGGTGCTGACATGCACCCCGTTGGTAATGTGGCCGATGGGAATTTCTTCTTCACTGCGCCAGGGCCACAGGTTGCGCCACATGCGGCGGCTGACCACGCCGTGCAGGTTGGAAACGGCATTGGCCCGACGGCTGGTTTTGAAGGCCAGCACTGTCATGCAGAATGTCTCTTCCTGATTGTGCGGGTCAATTCGTCCCAGCCCCATCAGTCCCTGATGATCAAGATGCAAGGCATCGCGCAGCGGCCCCAGATGTTCTTCAATCAGACTGCTGTCGAAACGGTCATGCCCCGCCGGAACCGGGGTATGCGTGGTGAAAACTCCCAGCGCAGAGGTTTCGCGCAGGGCATCATCAAAGCTCAGGCCGTCATCCTGCATCCGCATCCGGATCATTTCGAGCGGAGCGAAGGCCGAGTGCCCTTCGTTCATGTGTACAACCCGGGGCTTGATGCCCAGTGCGGCGAGTGCCCGCATGCCGCCGACTCCCAGCAGCAGTTCCTGGCGGATCCGAATGCGGTGATCCCCGCCATACAGCCGCGCGGTCAGCTGGCGGTCTTCGATGGAGTTCAGTTCGATATTCGAATCGAGCAGATACAGCGGAACCCGGCCCACGTCCATTTCCCAGACTTTGGCATAGATGACGCCGTTCCGGGTTTCGACCGACACAATGACCGGCTGGCCATCGCCGGACGTGGCTTCGTTCATCGGCAGATCATCAGGATTGGCCACGGCATACGACTCGCGCTGCCAGCCTTCCTGGTCGACCTGCTGGGTGAAATAACCTTCGTGATAAAACAGACCGACGGCAACCAGAGGAATTCCCAGATCTGAAGCACTCTTCAGATGATCGCCGGCGAGAATTCCCAGACCGCCGGAATAGATGCGAAAGGATTCGTGCAGTCCAAACTCGGCAGAAAAATAAGCGGCCGGACGAAACCCCAGCACGCCGGCATGCGTGTCGCCCCAGGTGTCATGGGACTCCATGTATTCCTGCCATTCCCGGTAGGCCCCGTTGATCCGGGAGTGCAGCACCCCTTCCCGCGCACGCAGTTCCAGCTTGTCGGGGGTATATTCCCGCAGCAGCAGAATGGGATTATGGGCCAGTTTCGTCCACAGCGCAGGGTCGATTTCACGAAACAGGGCCGTCACGTCAGGCTGCCAGCTCCACCACAGGTTGCCGGCAATTTCTGTCAGTTTATCGTGGATCGATTTCACAATCGCCATGGTGCGCTACCTTGCTATTCAGTCCCAGAGGCCCTGTCGAGTCGGGAGTATAGACGAATCGCTGCATGCCGGTCGAGTTGTCTCCGCAGCCAGAATGCCGATTCCCTGACCAGTCGGTAGCCCTCTTCGGCCCTCGCGAGTACAACGGACAGCCCAGGTGCCTGAAAACACCGCACAAGATGAACTTCCATGCTGCATTTCGCATTCAGAAATCTGTTGAGCCGCCCGGTGCGCACCGGACTGGCCATTGCCGGCCTGGTGATTGCCGTCGCCAGCATGACCGTGCTGTTTGCCGTCGCGGCAGGAATTCAGGCCGTGGTGCAGCGCACCTTTCAGCAGATTCCCGGACTGGGCGTGCAGGAACGCGGGGCTCCGATTCCCCTGTTCTCTACCCTTCCGGCAGCCTGGGGAGCAGAACTGCGAGCACTGCCGGGAGTCGGCGTTGTCGACCCTGAAACCCTGCTGCGGGTCAACATGCTGGATGACCGCACCGTGCTCGCTCCTCCACGGTTTCTTCTCGGGCTCGACCTGCAGGAACGCCTGAAGCTGAAAGAAGACATCTATCGATCCAGCATGGTCGAAGGCCGGTTTCTGACTCTGGCAGACCGGCTGCAGAAACACTGCCTGATCAGCCGGCAGGTGGCGACAGACCTGAAAAAAAGCGTCGGGCAATCCATTCAACTGAATGGAATGACTTGCACCATCGTCGGCATATATCACACCGGGTCGCTGCTGCTGGATGTGAATATCATTCTCGATCGAGGAACCTTGCTGCAGGAACTGCTGGCCGGCAATGACAATGTCTCGATTTTCTATGTCGAGCCGACACCTGGCACGGACCGTCACCAACTGAAGCGGACCATCGAAGACCACTTTCGGGGCCGATCCATTGCACAGGCCATGGGAAGCCAGGCGCTCCTTTCCCGGACGCTGCAGGCCCTGTTTCTTGGAGCCGGCAGCAAAAATGCGCCGCAGTCCGGCCATTCTAACGGCCATTCCCAGGGCCATTCCGGCAGCAATGCTGGGGGCAGTGCCTCTTCAGACTCTGCGAAGTCTCAACCCATAAAGCAGAAGTCCCGACCTGCCAGTCCAGTGGAAGTCCGCCTGGCGGAAGACTGGGCCGAACGCTTCGATGACTTCACTTCTGACCTGAAGCTGCTGATCACGTTGATCACGACGATGGGGCTGTCGATCGCCATTCTGAGTATTGTCAATACGATGATGATGAGCGTCACCGAGCGCACCATTGAATTTGGCGTGCTTCGCGCCAACGGATGGTCTCAAGGTCATGTTCTGCAGCTGATGACGCTGGAAAGCGCCGTCATGGGAATGACCGGCGGATGCCTGGGAGCCGCGCTGGGGTGGGCCGTGACGCTGATCATCAACCGGATGTACCCTGAGCGTCTGCAGCTTCAGGCAGGCCCGGGGCTGCTGCTGTTTGCGGCGGCCTTCAGCACGTTGCTGGGAGTGCTGGGAGGCCTGTATCCCGCATGGCTGGCTGCCCGACGTTCTCCGATGGATGCCATCCGCCGGGGATAGAACTGGCGCGCATCTCTCACACGGATTCCAGTGAAACACAGGGAATTCAAGGCCGAACATGACAGAACAAAGACCAAACGGGTCTGATGTGTCAGGGATCTCTGATCAGGCGGGCGGTGCAATAGACCCCGTCGCTGAGCGTGGAAGCCGAATGCGACGCATTCGCCCCCTGGGCCGGCAGCATGCCGTTGCGGGCATAAATGGCCGGCTGCACATTGATATAACGGATCGGGCCCTGCAGGTTGACTTCGGTAATGACCACTCCTCCCCAGCCGACAATCTGAATGGAATGCGCCATCCCCAGAACATCGGTCACTTTGTTCACCGTGCCAGGCAGCGTGGCATAAAGCGGCAGAATGCAGGGCCGGCCGATCATCGCTTTCAGCTCGGCTTCACAGGCATCCGGGATTTCGAAATAACATCTGGTGGAAAATGGAAGCCATAACTGACCGTCGCTTCGCCCTGACAGGCGGGCGATATCGGCAGGGGAGAGCCCTTCGCGTATCACCAGATTCAGGCGGCTTGCATTGGGAGCAGAATCATTTCCGATCCCAGTTTCGAGCGTGACAAACAGACTCGGAATCCGCGTAACTGTTCCCAGCAGATTGCCGAGGATTCCCAGCTTGCTCACAACCGTCAGCTGGTCGGCCAGCAGAACAACTTCATTGATGCCATCCGGCCCTGTTGCCACGGTCGACATCCCCCGACGGTAGGTGTATCCATCCAGAATGTTCACTGGCGATTCAAGCAGTGCCAGCGGCACCACGGAATTCAGGATGCCGAGAATTCCATTCAGCGACAGCAGGCTGTTCAACGTCAAGGAATCAAGATCCACTCCCAGCGGCATCAGCGTGACAGCATTCAGTTCACCATTGGTGAACCGCAAGGCGTTCCAGATGGTGATATCCATGGCAATCGGCAGCACCCGTTCGCCGGCACTGGCTCCATAAGCTCGAAAAATGGCCGCCGTGGCGGTGGCGCGGATCGGCTGCGCAGGAATGCCCAGCGCCGGGGCCATAAATAACGAGACCGGGCGATTGGCCAGGGCATCGCGACGGACCGTCACCTGGCAGGCGTTGACGAATGTGTCATCCGCAGCACGCAGGTTCAACAGGGTCAGCAATCCGTCGAGCACCGGCAGCGTGGGAGGAGGCCCGACCAGCAGGCCGTTGTCGCAGATCAGGAACTGCAGATCGCTTTCCAGCAGGTTCAGGCCGGATTGTCCTGCGCAGCGATTCGATGCCGAAATGGTACTGGCCGACGATTTCGCCGGAATGATATTGGGAGCAGGCCGCGTGGGCTGATAAATCGGCAGCGCGAGCGGAAGTTTGATGGCTGTCTGGGGAACAGGATCTGGGAACAGGTCATTGGCGGCCGCCAGCGCCGCGGCATCGGCGGCGTTCTGAGCTTCCGACTTCGCCAGACACAAATATCCCAGATCAATGGAAAAGGCCGCGAACACCAGCATCACGCAAAAGGCCACGGCTGCCAGGGGAAGCAATGCTCCCTGATTCCGAACGGCCTTCTCGACGCGCCGCACCTGCATGGCAATTCCTGATTCCTGGTCGAAGACAGCGCTGCGCAAAAGCCCCTGCGACACCGGCACGACGCAGCCGCAGGCCGACCACCGGATGCTTTTGCCAGACAATGGCCGGACGCTGAAACGCCTGCTGGCCTGTGCCCGCCGATCTGCCAAGACTCTCACCGGAACAGACCGGGCTGCTGCAACTCTATCTTGCAGCAGCAATCAGAGCGCACGCAGCCAGCCGGAAGCAGCGAATGCAGAGAAAAGCCGCCTGCGTGAGAATTCCTACGCCAGGGAGGCACGCACGATTTCAGAAGAAGCGGCTCACGAGGCCCATGCCTGCATCGGGTGGGTGCCCGAGCGGCGAGATTCATTCCCCCGGCATGTCTGCTGGGGAGACACCGTTCACAACCGGTCGGGTGCCCCGGCTCTGTGAGTCGAGAAAATGATGTGTGACCGACTGCGACGCGTGATGAATTCCGGCGCATGATGAACGGGTCTGCACAGCCGAATTGAAGAGATGACCATCGGGAACGCATCACCGGTATTCGGAAGACGGCGGAGTTCAACTCCGCCGCTCGTCGGGACGCTGAGCATGAGGGGACGCAACGTGTGATGGGACGCCGGGTGTGATGGACCGCAACAGATTGAATGGGCGTACATCCCAAATCCCGAGCGGCGAGGTTCATCCCCGCCGGCATCTCAGCTCAGAAAGGCATGATCCATGTTCGGCGTGCGATCGACTGCTGTGCGTGAGGAAATCCGGCGCATGATGAACGGGTCTGCATAGCCGAATTGAAGAGATGACCAATGGGAACGCATCACCGGTATTCGGAAGACGGCGGAGCTGAACTCCGCCGCTCGTCGGGACGCTGAGCGTGAGGGACGCAACAGATTGAATGGGCGCACATCCCAAATCCCGAGCGGCGGGATTCATTCCCGCCGGGATTGCTGCTGGGGAGACGCCGTTCACAACCGGTCGGGTGCTCCGACTCTGTGAGTCGAGAAAATGATGTGTGACCGGCTGCGACGCGTGAGGAATTCCGGCGCGAAACTGATTGTCATGCGTGACTGAAATGCAGAGGGACGAACCATCAGGCGGCGCGGTTCAAGGGTGAATTCCGGGCGTATTCAATCCATTCCGTGACTTCCGGAAGATCCGGAGTGCGGGAGGTTCTCAGCAGGCGCTGGCCTTCTTTCGAACTGACGAACGGTTCCACGCGGCGGAACAGCTCTTGCGGAGAAAGTCCGGCCAGCATTTCGGAATCGGTAATCTGGCAGGCCACAAGCACCTGCACATCATGCCCGCGCAGCTCGGGAACACGGCACATCAGCAGCGACTGCTGCTGCCAGGCGACAACGATTTCCGGCGTGATATCGCGCCGGTTCAGTTGCTGCGAAATCTCATCCGCCGAACGATTCAGCAGATCCGACACCAGCACCACACCAATGGCATTGAGCCGTTCCGCCATGCGCGGGCCAATCGACGGGGCATCGACAATCGCACTGTCTTCCCGAAGATAGAACTTCCATTTGCAGTCCGCCTGCAGTTCGGCTTCGCGGTGCATGCGAACGACATTCAGCCGATCCTGCGGCAGGCGGGAAGCGCCAGAGCGCCCTCGCAGAACGGTGCGTCGGGCTCCCGGACGCAATAACCGGCGTGCGTTTTCCCGGGTCTGTCGCCAGGAACGAGCCGTCCGGGCTGATCGCACCCAGTGCTGCAACTGCTCGTGACTGGGCCATTCCGGCAGATCCGACAGCCAGGGAAATGCCCGGCAGTTCTGCTCCTGCGAGCGGAGTTGAAGCGTCCGCTGTGAAAGCTCACGCACATCCATGCCTGCCAGCTCGGACGGAGAATGAATTCCACAGGCAACCAGCAGCTGGGCATCCCGGCCGGTGATGTGAGGAACACAGCACAGCAGACGGGCTTCTGACTGCCAGCTGCGCAGAGTCGACGGAGAAATCTGCAGGCTTTCCAGGGGAACTTCGAGAATCTCCAGATTCAGATCAATGAGATCGCCAATGTCCTGAACCCCGAGCGTGGTCAGGCGACGGGCCATCTGCTCGCCGATCGAAGGGACAAAACGGATCGGGCTGCCCGGCTGCAGCCAGTAAGGTTCATCCGGCTGTACGCGATGAATTTCGGATCCCGGGGCCCTGGCACCTGTGTCTGCCGGTGCTTCCGTAACAGCGGCAGGCAGGGTGTCGTGTGCAGGCAGTGCCGGGGATTTCCGGACCGGTACGGCGGCAGGCGTTTCGGGGGGAGTGCGTCGCGGCCGACGGGTACCAGGAAATGTGCGAACGGCAACACCATGCGTTTCGAACATTTCCAGCAGGTGTTCCTGACAGGTCAGAAAAATGATCTGCTGGCTGCGGGCAGCCCTGATCAGAACTTCGACTGCCGCAGAGCTGCGATGCACGTCACTGTCATTGAGAATGTCATCGAGCACGAGCGGCAGGCTGGTTCCCCGATTCTGGAATTCCGACACCAGGGCCAGCCGGAAGCACAAGGCGGCCTGTTCGAGCGTTCCCCGACTCAGGGCCTGAACCGGAAGATCCGATCCGGCTGCACTGCAGACACGCAGTTCGGCGCTGTCATCGAAATAGCGAAAGCGGGGATAACGTCCGGAGGTCATTTCATTCAGAAATTCGGACGCCTGTTCGACGACTGCCGCCGGCTGTTCGAAATCCAGTTTTCCGCGCGCCTGATCGAGCAGGGATTCGAGAACCGACAGTGTGTGCCATTGGCGATGGCCGATGGTGAGCTGCCGTTCCACGGTTTCCAGTTCATTTCTCAGCGTCTGCACCGACCAGTCACTGGTCATGTCGTCAGGCGAACGGGCCGGAATGGAAGATTTCCGCAAGGCGGCCAGCAACAGTTCCTGAAGGTGTGCCTGTTCTTCCCGCAGCCGATGCCGTCGCTGCAGCAGGCTCAGTTCCCGGGCCGCATCATCCGACCGCGCGGCAGAGACCAGTTCTGTCCGTGAACGCATGACGATGGTGGTCTGCTCCACCGGCTTCGGCGCTGCGGTGACGGAAGCATGCGTGGCACATTCACACCAGTGCAGATCATGATGATCCCGGCAGGAGGCGAAGTCGCCTGTGGACCGAATGGACTGCTGCACAATTTCATCGCGATGTACCTGCAGCCGGCGAATCTGCTGAATCAGTTCACTTTCACACCGGCCTACCCCTTCAAGCTGCAAAGACAGCCAGCGGTGTTCCTGAGTGGTCTGCTGACGGGACAGGCATTCGCACAGATTCCAGATCTGCTGGCGAATACTCTGGACAGCCTGTTCGAGACGTTCAGCGGCTGACTGGCACAGGCAGCGTGACGCCTGCCGCAATTCAGAAGACAGAACCGACAGGGCCAGGGCCTGGGTTTCGATCGCTTTCAATGCCGTGCGCTGCTGCGGGAACAAGGCACGAGGATCGGCCACGTCGGCCGTGCTGATATCAGCCTGCAGCACCGAGAGATCCCGGCGTGAACCGGCCAGATCCCGCAGCACCTGCTGGGCGCTCGCAATTTCCCGGTCGATGTCGGCAATCTGCTGCTGCCAGGCGGGCGTGACCGGGGCAGTCATCACGGTGACCTGTTCCGGCTCTTCAATGGTGATTTCACGGCGATCCCAGATCCGACTCTGCACTTCAGACAGGTCGCTGTCGATCATCTGCAGTTCAGTCATGAGCCAGCTCAGACGCTGCCGGTATTCTCCAATGAGGTCCTGGGACTGCAGCAGCCCTGCCTGCCAGGCTTCGACCATTTGGCGCTGGCGGGCCTGAGCGGCCTGCAGGTCGCTGCGAAGCTGTTCCCGGCGGCGCTGCAGATTGTGCAGCTGGCCCCGATCGGGAGTCGGCTGAAACAATTCCTGCCGCTGCCGCTGAATTTCCCGAATCCGGCCGTTGACCCAGTCGGCACTCTGCCAGGTCGATTTGAGAGGAATGCTGTATTCCTGGGCCAGCCGGACGAGTGCCCCCAGATTGTGCGCGGCAAAACCGCTGACCAGAAACAAATTCTGCAGCAGCGTGGCAGGCAATGCCTGCAGCGAAGCCCGCATCTGGTCGATGCCAGACTCTGCTCCCTGCTGCAATGCAATAGCCAGCGTGTCATGGCCGGTCGTGCGGGCCTGACGAAACACCTGATACTGCCCGGCACCGTTCTGCAATGACAGAAAGCCCCCGGGCGTTCCCCCCCTCAAGGGAGGCAGCAGCTTCAGTTCGCGCGCCTGTTCGTAACCGCTGAAGATCCCCCGAATGAGCTGCAGCAGAGTGGTTTTGCCGGAGCCGTTGGCTCCATAGATCACCGTCAGGCCGGAATCGATGCCGGGGAGATCACAGTTTGACAGGGTGCCAAAACCTGAAGCATGGATATGGCGAATCTGCATGAAGATCTTCCGCTGTTATCAACTGGACCTGGACACACCCTGGACTGCTGATCATTCCCCGTCGGCCCGACTGCCGGAGCCGGCAGCCGGAAAACATCGGGAAGGCTCTGGATCAGACGTCAATCAAGACGATGTGCTCCGTGAAAAACGAGTAGGAAAACAACCACATTCTGTTTCAGAGCCCTGCACAAAACCTGCCATGCTCCGCCTGCCTCGCAGGCACTTTCTCCAGCAAACAGTTTTGTTCCTGCCCCATCCGGAAGCCGTCATCTTCAAGCCTGCCCCCTGCCCGGGATCGCCTGGAGATCACTGCCCGGCATCCGGGGGTGCCCTGCCAGGGCTTCGTTTCAGAGGACGTCATCGCGAAGCGTCCTCCGCTGTCGGACTTTACAGTTTGACGGACCCGAATTTTCAAAGTTGACAAAGCATTAGAGCGTTTTACTCCCGCATGGGCCGCGTTCCGCCACGCGGCGAGTTGCGTTTCATCCAGTGAAACGCATGCTGCGCGGGCCCGGGCGAAAGCAACCTGCTCTAGCTCTCGGACATTTCGCCCGAGGAGTGTTCGTCGTGCCGGAATTCAAAAATCTGATCGACGACCGGAAGACGCAACGCCTGCGCCAACCGGACCCGCAAGTCCTGAAAATGACTGCCGTCTCCCAGCGAATGCGGCAGGTCATAGCCGGGTGGAAACCGGGAGTTTCCTCTGGCCAGCAGATCGGCCTGCCGAAGTTCTTCGAGTTCAGCCAGCCCCGGAGCAATCGTGGCCGACCGATGCCAGCGTCGAATCTGAGTCATCGACGGGTCGAGATCGACACTCCAGCTCCAGGCCCGCCGCTCGGCTCCTTCCCGCAGTCGCAGATCGACCAGCAGATCGCGTCCGCTCGGATCGAGATTGAGTTCATCCCAGAGTGGTCCCTGGCCGGTGATGCGCCATTCGATCAGACTCAACTCCGATGGGCAGGTCCGGCGCAGTTCCACCGTTCTGGCCTGCATGAACTGCAGCATGGTTTCACGAGTGGTCTGCAGCTGCACTTCAACCTGTTCCGTAAACCAGTTGATCGTGGTCGTCGGAAGCAGCATGGCAGCCACAGGGCGATGCGGATGCGCCTCGATGAGCCACATGCCGCAGTCACGATGATCCCGACTGCCATGCAGCTGAGTCGGCAGACAGGGACGCCGCACCGGCTTCTGCCCGGCAAAGGAATAATCCGCCGAAATCCCGCCAGATTCAGACAGCAGAGAGATTGACGCCGAACTGCGGGCAAAACGACCGGCCAGATGCGACGGAAGATCCCAGCCCAGATCAAACCGCAGGCCGGCCTGGCGGCTCAGCACAGTGATCGGCTGCTGCGGATGCAGAATGGTGACATCAGCGCCCCAGCTCCACTCCGGCAGCTCATTTTGATTGCGGGTGGCCCAGACAATCTGAACCCCGGCAGCCTGCAGCCGTCTGAACTGATCCGCCAGCAGACAGGCCAGTCGGGGTTCGGCCGAAAAATCAGCCAGGGAACCTGCCAGCAGCAGCAGATCGACCTGCTGTTCGATCGCCGTATTGAAGACCCGCAGAGCAGCCCGCTCACGCGCCTGATTGAAGATTTCACGCAGTTCCGCCGGCAGACCCCCTGCGGAATCGAGCGAGCGGTGCAATTCCAGATCCGCCGCCTGCAGAACGCGAAGTGCGCGCTCCATAACATCGCCTCCCTGCTGTCGTGACCACGACGGAACGCAGGGACGCCAGTGTCCATCCCTGGACTGTCATGCGACATTTCGAATTCAAAAAGTAATTGCCAAGACCAACGCAAGTCGAATCCGGCAAAAATGCCCGAAATCCCATCGGACTGGCAAAAATTACCAGACCTTTCCGCAGGCGACAAGAGGAGTTCTGCAGCACCTGCCTTGAAGGGTGCGCACTCAATTGCTGCAAGATGCTACGCCGGGACAGGTTGGAAAGACCGCGCCGGCACAGTGCTTTCCCTGCCGGGCCGGATGACAGCCTCCGGTCAGGTTTCTAAGCTAGAGAGGTGAGCCCCCTGAAACAGGCGGAAGTCCTGAACCAGTGCCGCGTAAGCATTGAATGGTCTGGGGAACTGGTCAGGAACTGACAATTTCTGCCCTGCCCCTCCCTGATCAGAGTTCCTCAGGGGCCATCGGCGAGTGCCAGCCCACGAGGGCAATCCCAGCGGAATACGGCCGATCCGAATCCGGTCCCCGCTGCGATCTGCCGAGCGTTCTTTTCGATCTCCTTTTCAAAAACTGCATGGATCATGGCATCTTCAAGTGCATCGGCGGAGGCTCCTTATCACCTGTGCGGACTCGTGCCTCATGCGCGTCAGTATCAGGCGGTGGTCATTGAGCAGCGGGCTCTGGCCGATCACACCTATGCCGTCAGAGTCCACTGCCCGGAACTCGCCCGGGAGTTTGTGCCCGGCCAGTTTCTGATGATCCGGCAGCGCGGGACCGACCCACTGCTGGGACGGCCGTTTGCCCTGTACGACACCATTGTCGACAGTGACGGACAGGTGACCGCGTTTGAATTTGCCTATCACGTCGTCGGCAAATTCACCGGCATCATGTCGGACTGGAGAGCCGGCACCCGGGTGGAGATGTGGGGCCCCCTGGGGAATGGCTTCCCCCAGTTCTCCGGTCAGCACCTGCTGTGTGTCGGAGGAGGAATTGGATATACGCCGTTTCTGGCGGTCACCCGTGAGGTCAAAGGCCTGCGCACCTATCGTGCAGAAGGACGTGTGCGGCACTCGACTGCGAGCGGTTCCGGTTCGCCGAAGGTGACATTGTGTTATGGAGTGCAGACAAAATCACTGCTGGCCGATTTGAGCGACTTCGAAAACTTCAAAGACTTCGACGTCCAGATTTCCACGGACGATGGCTCGGCCGGACGGCCTGGCTTTGTGACAGAAACCGTTGCCGACCTGCTGCAGGGACCGGACCGGCCGGACGCGGTGTATTGCTGCGGCCCGATGCCGATGATGCGGGCGGTCGCGAAACTGTGCCAGCAGGCGAATGCGGAGTGCTGGGTGTCGCTGGAAACCCCGATGGCGTGCGGTTTTGGAGCCTGTTTCAGCTGTGTCACCCGCGTGAAGGATGAATCCAGCGAAACCGGCTGGGACTATCGCCGGACCTGCGTAGAAGGTCCAATCTTTCCGGCAGATTCCCTGTATTGGGGCTAGCGGGTTGCTCTCGCCTGGGCCCGCGCAGCATGCGTTTCACTGGAGGAAACGCAACCCGCCGCGTGGCGGAATGCGGCCCATCCGGGAGGGAAGCGCTCTCATCGATCGCCATTCCCTGCAACCGGTAAAACCAAAACCAGTAAAAACCCCTTACAAAACCTTCCGTGATCCGCTCGCGGAAAGGAAATTCTCATTATGTGAGCGGTTTTGTTCGCGGCTCTAAAAACAATATTAGGGTGAGCAACGGGACTTGAACCCGCGACCCCCAGATCCACAA
>Ga0182738_1005190_pt1 | contig 14042 bp, 13 predicted proteins | sample eDN5th30CBELigMG_FD_128876 | JGI IMG/M metagenome (GOLD analysis project Ga0182738, IMG submission 128876) | Enriched Miracle-Growth compost microbial communities from Emeryville, California, USA - eDNA 5th pass 30_C BE-Lig MG (version 2)... ...
GCTTCGAAACGGCCCTCACGGCCCGCTCCGCATGACTCGGGGCCGACGTGGCTCGCTAGGCCTTCATCGGAGAGGACTCTCACCTCATACTCCTTGCCGGTATCCCGGCGCACCGCGCATCCTTGCGCGCTCATGATCGAGCGCATTCACAGGCGCGGATGAGCGCGCAAGGATGCGCGCGGTCCAATGATCGTGATCTGGCGCGGTTACGTCCCGACCTGTCGGGCCGGTACAGCTTGTGTTCGGCGTCGGAGACTTGACGTGTTTGCATGCAGTCACCGACTCGAGCAGGCTGGCAAGGAGCCTGATCTCGGGTCAGCGCCGGTTGCGGCGCAGGTCTTCCACGTCCTTCCACATCAGGTATTGCGGGCCGAGGTCGGAGATCTTCGTGGCGCCCATCTGCGCCATGCTGATGTCGACCTCGCGCCGGAAGATGCCGAGCGCGGTCTTGGCCCCTTCGACGCCGCCCGCCGTCACGCCGTAGAGCGTCGGCCGGCCCTGGAAGACGAACTTCGCGCCCATGCACAGGGCGATGATGGCGTCGAGGCCGCGGCGGATGCCGCCGTCGAACATCACGGTCATCTTGTCGCCGACCGCCTCGTTGATGGCCGGCAGGACGTGCAGCGGCGACGGCGCATTGTCGAGCTGGCGGGCGCCGTGGTTGCTCACCATGATGCCGTCGACACCGAGCGAATGGGCACGGATCGCGTCGTCGGGATGCATGATGCCCTTGATCACGAAGTTGCCCCTGAAGATCGAGCGGAATCGCTCGACATGCTTCCATGTCATCGGCGCGCGGTTCTGGTAGGCGACGAGATCGGCGACCTTGTCGGCGCTGGCGCCCGGGCCGGCATATTTCGCCCAGTTGCTGAAATAGGGCGTGCCGTGGCGCATCCACTCCAGCATCCACGCCGGATGCTCCAGCGCCTCGAGCTTGGTCGCCCACGAGAGCTTCAGCGGCCGTCCCCAGCCGTTGCGGATGTTGCGCTCCCGATTGGACCCTTCGGGAACGTCCACCGTAAAGACCAGTGTCTTGAGGCCCGCATCGGCCGTCCGCTTGATCAGGTCCTCGGAGATCGCCTCGTCCTTCGACGAGTAGAGCTGGTACCAGCCATGGTCGGGCGCCAGCTTGCCGAGGTCCTCGATCGAGCCGGTGCTCGAGCCGGACATGATGAATGGCACGTTGGCGTCGCGCGCGGCCTCGGCCAGCATCAGGTCGGCGCCGCGCCGGAACAGGCCGGCGAGGCCGGTCGGGGCGATGCCGATCGGGCTCGAATAGGTTCGTCCGAACAAGGTCGTCGACTGGTCGCGGACCGATACATCGACCAGGTAGCGCGGCACGATGCGCGCCTGGCGGAAGGCCTGCTCGTTGGTGACGAGGCCGACCTCGTCGTCGGTGCCGCCCTCGATGAAGTCATAGGCAATCTTGGGCAAGCGCTTCTTCGCGAGCTTGCGCAGGTCTTCGATGTTGACGACGCCCTTCATGGCTTTCACTCCCGTTGCCCGAATTTTGCCGTTCTTTTCTTCGGTGAGCCAGCGGTGTTGAAAGAACCGCCAGGCGAACCAGGCACGCGCCGCCGACGGTGCTGCGGATCGGCTCGTTTTGGTCTAGCCTCGCCGTCGGACAAAGGGAGAATCCACCATGGAGCTGAGCGCCCGGCAGCTCGAGCAGTTCGACCGCGACGGCTTTCTGGTTTTCCCCGATCTCTTCGCCCGCAGCGAGGTGGCGGTGCTGCGGCGCGAGGTGGCGCGGCTCAGCCAGGTGCAGAGCGAGGAGGTGGTGCGCGAGCATACCGGCGGCGTGCGCACCATCTTCCGGGTGCACGAGACCGACGGTCCGACCCGCTCGCCGCCGTTCCGCGCCCTGGTCCGCACGCCGCGGCTGCTGCGGCCGGTGCAGCAGGTGCTCAAGGATGACGGCGTCTACGTCTATCACACCAAGATCAACACCAAGCCCGCGATCGAGGGCACGGTGTGGCAGTGGCATCAGGATTACGGCTCGTGGATGCGCGACGGCTGCCGGCGGCCCGACATGGCGACCTTCAACGTCATGATGACAGACACGACCGAGATGGGCGGCGCGCTCTATCTGATCCCGGGCAGTCACAAGCTCGGCCGCATCGAGCCGGTGTACGACGAATCGACGTCGTACAAGTTCTGGGCCATGCCGAAGCAGCACATGATCGACATCCTGAAGAGCTCACCCGAGCCGGTCGCGGTCACCGGCCGCGCCGGCACCTGCGTGCTGTTCCACTGCAACGTGCTGCACGCCTCGGGCCACAATCTCTCGGCCGACGACCGCTGGCACATCTACGTCTCCTGCAACACCGTCGCCAACAGGCCGCAGCTCGGCGACAACCCGCGCCCCGACTGGGTCGTGTCGAGGAACTGGCATCCGCTGCCGATCGAGGACGACGAAGGCGTGCTGAAGGCCGCTTAATCTTTCCCCCTCTTCCTCCCTGCGCGTAGTGCGGGAAGGAATATTTCCAATCAACAGACCATGTCCCTCATCCTCCACCACTACGACTTCTCGAACTTCGCCGAGAAGGCGCGGCTCATGCTGGGCTTCAAGGGGCTGGCGTGGCTGAGCGTCGAGCAGCCGCCGATCCTGCCAAAACCCAAGCTCGTCCCTTTGACAGGCGGCTATCGGCGCATCCCGATCCTGCAGGATGGCGCCGACCTGTGGTGCGATACGCGCCTGATCGCGCACGAGCTCGAGCGGCGCGTCCCCTCGCCCACCTTCTTCCCCGACGGAACCCGCGGCCACGGCGAAGCGATCGCCTGGTGGGCCGAGCATCAGTTCATGCGGCCCTCGGCCCTGTTCGTCTCGGGCATCAATGCCGATCACATGCCCGAGGGGCTGCACGAGGATCGCGCCAAGCTGCACGGCCTGCCGCCGCCCTCGATCGAGGCGGTGCGCGCGGCGGCGATCCGCAACCGCCATCTGGTGCGGCCGCAGATCCTATGGCTGTCGCAGATGCTCGACGACGGCCGGCCGTATCTTCTGGGCGAGAAGCCCTGCATCGCCGACTTCGCCGCCTATCACGTCGTCTGGTTCTATCGCGGCCGGCACATCGATTGCCGCGCCGAGTTCGATCCCTATCCGAAGCTCCTCGCCTGGCGCGACCGCATGGCCACGATCGGCCATGGAACCCGCATCGAGGCCAGCCAGGACGAGGCGCTGGCCGTCGCCCGGCAGGCGTCACCCGCCGTGCCGCGCCCGTCCGATCCGCAGGACGGCGATCCCCGCCCCGGCGAGCGCGCCCGCGTGCGGCCGTCGGACAATGCGCGCGATTGGACCGAGGGCGAGGTGCTGTTCATCGATGCCGACGAGATCTCCCTGCTGCACCGCGACCCCGAGCTCGGCGAGGTCGCCGTGCACTTCCCGCGGCTGGGCTACGACTGGCGCCGCCAACGCTGACGAAGTCAGCGTCGATGGGCGCGCCGCTCCAGCCGCCGGCTCATCGCTCCACGGCCTTGCGCTCGCTATCGCTGATCGGCAGCGAGGCGAGCTCGGCCAGGGTAATCGGCTTGACCGGCGGCCGCAGGCGGTAATAGCCGACCTCGGCCGGCGTCGACCGGCGCTGCTCGGCGATCAGCTCGGTCACCGTCAGGCCGCACAGCCGTCCCTGGCACGGGCCCATGCCACAGCGCAGGAACGCCTTCATCTGGTTCGGCCCCTCGCAGCCAAGATCGGCCATGTCGCGGACCTGCTTCGCCGTCACTTCCTCGCAACGGCAGACGATCGTGTCGCCGGCCGGGCGGCGATATGCGGCAGCCGGCTGGTAGAGCGCGTCCAGGAAGGAACGGCCCATCTCCTCGCGCGACAGCCTCTGCCGGATGGTTTGGACCTGCGGCAGCCGCGCGTCGGGCTTCAACGCCCGCACCGCCGCGATGGCCGCGATGCGCCCGCGCTCCGCGGCCGCGGTGCCGCCAGCGATGCCCGCCCCGTCGCCGGCGACGGCGATGCCGTCGACGGAGGTCGCGAAGTCCTCGTCCACGACCGGCTCGAAGCAGAGCTGCCGGCCGTTCCAGCGATGCGCGATGCCGGCCGCAAGTGCCAGATTCACGTTGGGCACGACGCCGTGATGAAGCAGCAGCAGGTCTGCCTTCATTCGCCGCTCTCCGGCGGACGTGCCGAACACCACCTCGGCGAGCGTGTCCTTGCCCGCCGCCGCGATGCGGCCGACGCGGACGATCGGCACCCTGGCCTTCACTTCGCGCAACAGCTTCATGCCCTTCGACCAGTAGGGCGAGAGAGCGAACTCCGGCAGATGCCTTGCCGCATGCAGCCAGTTCGCGCGCGGCATCGTGTCGAGGATCGCCTCGATCCTCGCGCCGGCGCGCAGGAGCTGCGCCGCGAGCAGCCAGAGCAGCGGTCCCGTTCCCGCCATCACGGTACGGCCGGCCGGCACGAGGCCCTGCGCCTTGAGCGCCGTCTGCGCCGCACCGGCCGTCATGACGCCGGGCAAGGTCCAGCCGGGAATCGGAAACGGCCGCTCGAGCGAGCCGGTGGCAACGATCACGCGCCCGGCCTGGATCATGCGCGCCTGGCCTGCGATCGACACGCCGACGAGCCGGGCCGGATCAAGGCTCCACACCGTGGCGCCGTTGACGATCGTGGCGCCGCTCGCCTTGGCCTCGGCCACCAGCGCGGCGCCCGCCCAGTAATCGTCACCCAGGATCGCGCGATCGCGCACCGGGCTCGCTGCAATGCCGCGATAGATCTGGCCGCCGACGCCAGGGTTCTCGTCGAACAGCACCGTCTGCACCCCAGCCCGCGCCGCCAGCGCCGCCGCGGCCAGCCCCGCCGGTCCGCCGCCGATCACGGCGAGGTCGTAGGACGGCGCGAGATCGCCGGCCTTCATTGGGCATCTCCTCTTCCGGCCGTCCTGAGCGAAGCGAAGGACCTCACGCCTTCTCCCCGCCCGTCGTCCCGAGCGAAGCGAAGGACCTCACGCCAGCCACGCCGTCCGTGTCCGATCGCTCGGTGAGATCCTTCGCCGCGCTCAGGATGACGAGGATGAGGGAGACATTCTGCAGGTCTCGTCGATCCAAGACGGAACCTCGCCGTATCCTTCGCCGCGCTTGGGGCGACAGCCGGCGCGGCGCTCGCCCATCGCCTCATCGCCCCGCCTCGCGCCTGCCGATCTGCGTCTCGACTGCCATGCCCTCGCGCACCGGCACCAGGCAGCCTTGCCGGCTGCCGACGCCGTCGATCGTCACCAGGCAGTCGAAGCACACGCCCATCAGGCAATAAGGCGCACGCGGGGCACCGGTGACCGGCGTGGTCCGGCAATGGTCGACGCCGGCGGCGAGCATCGCCGCCGCAACGGTGTCGCCGGTGCGGGCACGGACCGGCTTGCCGTCGACCTTCAGCGTGATGGTCTCGCCGATGTCATCCGTCCGCTTGAACATGGAACCTCCGCGCGCTGAAGGGAGCGACCAGCGACTTGTCGAGCGCCCCGCGGGCGATCATCGGCGCCACGGTCAGGGCATGATTGGCGCACAGCGTCACGCCGGAATGGCAGCACAGCACGAAGGCGCCGGGATGACTCTCGGACTCGTCGTAGATCGGAAAGCCGTCCTGGGTCATGACCCGGATCGCGCTCCAGGTGCGCACGACATTCACATTCCGCAGCAGCGGGAATTGCCGCACGGCACGCTCGGCTTCCGTCGCGCTGACACCAAGGGTGAGCCCGGTCGGATCGGTGCTCTCTTCCTTGGAATCGCCGATCATCACCGTGCCCTCGTCGGTCTGGCGCAGGGTCACGACCGGATAGTTCAGGAACGGCCGCAGCCGCTCGGTGACGACGATCTGTCCGCGCTCGGGCCGCATCGGCGCCTCCAGGCCGACCATCGGCGCCAGCCGCATGTTGGCGTTACCGGCGGCGAGCGCGACCTTGCCCGCGCGGATCTCGCCGTGGGCGGTGGCGAGGCGGAACTCGCCGCCCTCCTTCGCGATGTCCTCGACCCGATGGCTCGGCAGATACGTCACGCCCCGCGCGTTGATCGCGGCGTGCAGGGTGCGGAACAGGCGCAGGGAATTCACATGACCGTCGAGCGGGCAATAGCTCGCGCCGACGACCTCGGGTCCGATGTCGGGCAGCATCTTCGCGACCTGGCCATGGTCGAGCATCTCGGTCCTGTACTCGACGATGCCCGGCTGGCCATGCAGGCGCCGGAGGTTGTTCGCCCGCGCTTCGAGCTCCTTCTCCGACAGGCAGAGATGGAAGCCGCCGGGCCGCTGGAAGCAGACATCGAGACCGGTCTCCTGCTTGAGCAGGTCGGCGAAGCCGCGCCAGGCGTTCGAGGAGTGGATCGTCCATCCCGCATAGGCGGCGAGGCCGAGGCCCTTGCTCTGCACCCAGACCAGCGCGAAGTTGCCGCGCGAGGCACGCACCGCGCGATCGCCTTCGTCGAGCAGGGCGACCTTCAGCCCTTCGCGCGCAAGGCCCCAGCAAGTGGCGGCGCCGACCAGCCCGCCGCCGACGACGGCAACATCGTAATCGCTACCGGCCATGGCGGACCCGTCCGACGGGCAGGCGTTCGAGGCCGCAAGCGCCATCCGGGGCGATTGGAGCCGGCACGGCGATGATGACGACGGCGACAGCGGGGAGCGCGAGGAAGGCCATGCCTCAGCCGCCGATGCGATGGGCAGCGCTATCATGTAGACGATAGAAGGCGTCCTGCGGCTGGTCCATCGCCAGGATGTCGGCTTGCGATGCGCGCAGGAACAGGCCGCGTATCACCCGGCCGATCGCGCCATGCGCGAACACCGCGACGGGCCGCGCGGCGGCCAGCGCCACGAGGTCGTCGAGCGCCGCCTGCGCCCGCTCCACGACCATGACGTAGTTCTCGCCGTTGGGCGGGCGGTAATTCCACTTGTCCAGCAGGCGCACCGCCATCTGGCTCGGCCAGCGCGCTTCGATCTCCGCCCCGTTCAGCCCATCCCAGTCGCCCCAGCTATATTCGCGCAGGCGATGGTCGTGGCAGGCCTCGTCGTGGGTGAGCCCGGCGGCCTTGGCGGCAAGCGCCAGCGTCTCGCGCACGCGTCCGAGCGGGCTCGCGCGCACGATCACCGTCGATGGCGCATAGCCGCCACGCCCGAGCTCCTGCGCCAGCGCACGGCCCATGGCCCGTGCCTGCGCGCGGCCGGCTTCGGTGAGCGGCGAGTCGAGATGGCCCTGCGCTCGCTTCTCGGCGTTCCAGACGGTCTCGCCGTGGCGGAACAGATAGATCGGATGGTGCGCCACTACGGTCGGCGCTCCACTTCGCAATTCCAGAACCTGCGCCACGCCGGTCCCGCCCGAACCGCGGTCGGCTCGGCAACTCCAATCGACTTTGGCAACATGTGCTTCTCCCGGCGCTGGTCGGGAGAAGGTTAGCATTCCCGATCAGCCGAAGGACACGCCGTATCGACCGGCAATCGTCGCGATCTCCTCCGGCCCCAACGGACGCCCGGTTTCGCGGGCGGCCCGATCGAAGTGACGGAACATCGCGGCGGCTTGCACGCCCGGCGTGGCAGCGACGATGAGGCGGACGGGATGGCCGGTATCGTTGCGGAAGCCGTGCAGCACGCCCCGCACGAAGGTGGCGGCAGTGCCGGGACCGGCCTTCGTCTCGCCCGTCTCGCCGATCAGCGTCAGCTCGCCGTCGACGACGAAGAGCAGCTCGTCGTCGCCGTCGTGGCGGTGCGGCGGCACGAAATAGCCCGGCGGCACCGGATGATCCGCCAGGAACATCGCGACATCGCCCGCGCTCTTCACGATCATGGGCGCACCCAGCACATCCAGCGTCTCGTTCACAGGCTCCTCCCTGGTTGACGGCCTGATTCTACGCAACCGCAAGCCGCCTGCGCAGACGGGTATTCTGGACAGATCGTTCGCCCCGGCGAACAATCGCCGGATGGATGCCTTCGCCGGAATGGAAGCCTTCGCCGCCGTCGTCGAGCGCGGCAGCTTCACGGCCGCGGCGGCTTCGCTGCAGACCGCCAAGTCGTCGATCAGCGAGACGGTGCGCGCGCTCGAGGAGCGCATGGGCGTCCGCCTGCTCGATCGCACGACACGTCGCGTGCGGCCGACCGAGGCGGGCACGGCCTTCTATCGCCAGTGCCGCCGGCTGCTGGAGGGCGCGGCCATGGCACGTGCCGAGGCGCAGGCCGCGCAGAAGGCCCCGGCCGGCCGGTTGCGCGTCGCCACGCCCGACGCGTTCGCGCAACGCTACATCGTCCCCGGGCTCCCTGCCTTCCTCGGTGCCTGGCCGACGGTGACGATCGATCTCGTCGAAGGCACCGGAGCCGCCAGGCTCGTCGACGAAGGCATCGATCTCGCCATCCGGATCGTCGCGAAGCCCGAGCCGAGCCTCGTCGTGCGCCGTATCGCCGCTTCGCAGATCGTGATCGTCGCCTCGCCGGGTTATCTCGCCCAGCACGGCATGCCGACGAAGCCGCACGATGTGCTGGCTCATCGCCTGATCGGCTTCGCGCCGCTGCCGTGGCGCGACACCTGGCATCTGGGCAGCGACACCATCGCCGTGAGCCCGGGACTGCTCACCAGCAGCGGCGAGTCGCTGCGGGCGGCGGCGTTGGCCGGGCTCGGCCTGGCCCCGGCCCCGGAGTGGCTGGTCGCCGACGCGCTCGTTACGGGGCAGCTTACCCGCGTGCTCGCGGGGCATGAGCCGCCGCCCGGCAGCATCTACGCGGTCTACCCGAGCAACCGGCTGCTCACGCCCACGGTGCGCGCCTTCGTCGACCACCTCGCCCGCGACCTGCGCGCCCGGGGACTGTCGCGCTAAGCCAGCAGGAAGGTCAGCTCGTGCTTGTTGTGGTGGAGGTGCAGGACCCGAGCGGCGGGGATTGCCGCGAATGCCGCCGCCGAAGCGAAGTCGGTCTCGCCCTGGAACTTGATCGTGCAGACGAAGTTCTTCACCAGTCCCGAGGTTCGCCAGCGTTCGACCAGGCGCAGCAGCCGGGCCGGGTAGCAGACGATGTCCGAGAACAGCCAGTCGACGGGTCCGACGCTTTCGGGGTCGAGAGCGAAGGCACTCTCGCCGCGCCATTCGATGCCCGGCATCGCGGCGACCCGCGGATCGAGAGGCGCCTTGTCGACCGCGACGACGCGTGCGCCGAGCGTCGCCAGAACCGAGGTCCAGCCGCCCGGCGAAGCCCCGAGGTCGAGGCAGCATTCGCCTGGCTGCGGCCACCGGCGCAGCCGCACCAGTGCCTCCCAGAGCTTCAGGTAAGCCCGGCTGGGAGGTCCGGCCTTGTCCTCGACGAATGCGACCTCGCCGTTGGGAAAGGGCGCACTGCAGTGCGCCGCGGCCAGCAGCCGATCGGGAGCGAGCAGGGTCCAGGAGCCGAGCGGCGCGGTCGGCGCGGCGGTGGGAAAGACGATCGGTTTGGCGGAGACATGCGGCAGCCGGTCCTGGATCAGCGCCGCGCGGCGGTGATGCACCGGCGCATACATTGCCCAGTTGCGCTGGATGTCACGCAATCCCTTCGCGGCCGTACCGATCGATGCGACCGGCCATTCGACGCAGTCGTGCCAGACGTTGGCCGCCCACGCGGCCCTGATCGCCGGGCCGTCGGCAATCACCAGGCGGCCATGCTCGCCGGTCACGGCAACACCGGCGCGGTGCAATTCCTCGCGGAGCTGCGGCTCGAAGCCTTCAGCGGCGAGATAGGCAGTAGGCATCGAGCTCGGACAGGTAGCGCTGCTTCGTGCCGTCGTCGCAGAAGGCGGCGCGGAAGCCGTTGCGGGCGAGGGCGACGATCTCGTCGCGGCTGAGCGCGACCGCCGACAGATTCTCGTTCATGTAGCCGCCGAAATAGGCGGGATCGTCGGAATTGATCGTCGCCATCAGACCGTCCGCGAGCATCCGGCGCAGCGGATGGGCAGCGAGATCGGGCACGACACGGAGCCTGAAATTCGACAGCGGGCAGACGGTCAGCGGCATCTGCTCGCGCACCAGGCGCCGGATCAGCCCGGCATCCTCGAGCGCGCGATTGCCGTGGTCGATCCGGTCGACCTTCAGCAGGTCGAGCGCCTGCCGGACATACTCGGGCGGCCCCTCCTCCCCCGCATGGGCGACGGCTTTCAGGCCGAGACCCCGCGCGCGGGCGAAGACGCGCTCGAACTTGGACGGCGGCTGCCCCTTCTCCGACGAATCGAGCCCGACACCGATGAAGCGGTCGCGCCACGGCAAGGCCTCGTCCAGCGTGCGCTCGGCACTTGCCTCGTCGAGATGACGCAGGAAGCAGAGGATCAGCGCCGTCGTCATGCCGAACTCACGCTCGCCGTCTTCGAGCGCGCGCCACAGGCCGTCGATCACCGTCCTGAACGGCACGCCGCGTCCGGTGTGGCCCTGCGGGTCGAAGAAGATCTCGGCATGGCGCACGTTCTGCGATGCCGCCTTCTTCAGATAGGCCATCGCGAGATCGTAGAAGTCCTGCTCGTGCAGCAGCACGCGCATGCCTTCGTAGTAGAGATCGAGGAAGTCCTGCAGGTTCGAGAACTTGTAGGCGGCACGCAGCTCGTCGATCGAATCGAAACGCAGCGTGACGCCATTGCGGGCAGCGAGCGCCATCATCAGCTCGGGTTCGAGGCTGCCTTCGATATGAATGTGAAGCTCGGACTTCGGCAGGCCGGCAATGAAGGCGGCAGTGTCTTCCATGACGGCAACCTACACGACGAGAGGGCGTTCGCAGAAAGGGGATTTCACAAGGAGACCCGTCATGGCAGCAAAGACTTCACCCTCGCAGCGCAAGACGATGGGCCGGGTGATGCACGAATATGCGCACGGTGAACTGAAGAGCGGACCGAACGGCAAGGGCGGCAAGGTGAAGAGCCGCCGCCAGGCCGTCGCCATCGCCCTGAAGGAGTCCGGCGCGTCGAAGCACGAGAGCAAGAGCGAGAACAAGCGCAATCTCTCCAGGAGCAAGCACAAGGAAGCCACGGGCAAGACCGCGCAACAGGAGCGCGAGGGCAAGAGCCACGTCGGCGCGCGCGGCAAGCGGGAGAGCACGAAGGCGATGGGCGGCAAGAACGCGAAGACGACCACCCGCCGCACGCCCAAGCAGCGCGCCGCCGCCAAGCGCAACATCCGCAAGGCCCAAACCGCCCGGCGCCGCGCGGCGTAGGTCGGCCGAAGCCCCTCGGAATCTGACGACCGGCGACATCATTTCAAGCACCATCTCGTCATCCTGAGCGGAGTGAAGGATCTCGGACGATCAGACACCTGCCGTGGGGCTGGCGTGAGGTCCTTCGCTGCGCTCAAGGCGACCGGAGATGAGGCTGCGCTCTCTTTCAAGAAATTTGACGCATTCTCATGCCATTTCGTCACTCGAGCCGAGCTAGGCGCCTGGAATCAAAAGGCTCACAAGTTCTCAAGACGACAGAAAATCCGGGTCCTCGTTCCGCCCCAAGCGGTAGGCTTCTTGCCGCGGAAGCTCGCTAAGGCAGCGCCCGCGCCCGATCGAACATCGACCGGGCGTGAGGGCTGGCGGGCTTCAGCGCACGGCGTTCGGCGGTGATTGCCCGAGCCAATGACGGATCAGGAAGCCTGAACGCCGCTTCCATCACGGTCAGATCGAGCAGGTCGCGCTGCGCGTGGCTGCCGCCGAAGCGGTTGGCGATGGGGATGACGGGCTGGATCGCGGCGATGCAGCTTGCATGGTCGCCGTCGCCGAATGCTTTCAGCCCGAGCACCACGGGCCGGCCGACCTCGCGGGTGAAGCGGGCGTTGTCGCCCGCGCCCGCCATGGCCCGGTCCTGTGCGTCGATCACCTCGGCGATCCGCTCCGGTCGCCCCGCGCCGACGAACGCCATGGCGGCATGCGCATCGTTGAACGCATAGTTGCCGGCCGAAGCGAAGGCCTGCCAGTTGTCGGCCACCGCCGTCCAGCGATCGCCGACGGGCTCGCCGCGCAGATGCAGGCGCCAGAGCAGCGCCGCAGCATCGAGCAGGTCCATCGCGACGGCCGAGCGGGTGCCGAAGATCGGGCCGTCGAACAGCCGCAGCACCTCCGCCGTCTCGCCGTGGTCGAGATGGTAGAGCGCCAGATGCCACCAATTGTGGACGGCGAAGAAACTGTCGCGGCTCCAGGCATCCGGATTGCCGCGCATCCAGGCGATGCCCTCGCCGGTGCGGCCCTGCATCTCCAGCACATGCGCGACCGCGTGCTGCGCCCAGCCGTCGCGCGGCTCGAGTTCGACCGCGCGGCGGCCGGCGATCTCGGCCCGGCCGTAGTCGCCCATCTCCTCCAGGCCGAAGGCGTGCATGCCCAGGAGCGCGTGATAGCCCGGCATGTCGGGCGACCATTCGGGCAGCGCGCGGGCGATGCGATCGCGCAGGAGCCGTGCATTGCCGGTGAAGAAGTCGATCTGGTGCCCGACCTGCAACGCCAGAAGGTCATGCGGATGGTCGGTGCTCGCCCGCAGGACAGCCTGGCCGGCCGCGTGCCAGCGTCCTTCGACCAGGCGGCCGACCGCGGCGAGGTGGCCAAGCTCGCGCGCGGTCCGGCAATGCGGCATGGCAGCGGCGTGAGCGGCACGCGCGGCGTCGATGCCGGCCGGTTCGGTACCGAGCAGGTTGAGCCAGGCCTTCAGCAGATGCGCCATGGCAAAGCCCGGACTCTCGGCCAGCGCCGCGTCGGCGGCGGCCAGCGGGTCGCCACTGTAGAGACGAAACAGGCCCACCGCCCGTTCATAGTGATCGCGCGCCCTGGCCGAGGCGCCGCTCAGGTCGTGGCCATGCAGGTCGGTCGCTGTCTTCACGGGACGATCCTCGCGGCTCGGAGCGGTCGAAGCGCGTTTCCTAGCACATTCGGCCTGGGCGGTTCGGCACGGCAAAAGAGTGTGTCGTGACTCGCGCGGGATTGCTAACGTTGTCCCAAAGTGGAGGAACGGCATGGCGAAATTCGGCATCGGTGATTCGGTCCGCAGGCTCGAGGACCCTCGTCTGCTGACAGGCGGCGGGCGCTATACCGACGATACGAAGCTCTCCGCCCCGGCCGCGCGTGCCTATGTGCTGCGCTCGCCGCACGCCCATGCCGACATCAAGAGCATCGATGCCGCCGCCGCGAAGAAAGCGCCCGGCGTGCTGCTGGTCTTTACCGGCGCCGACGTCGAGAAGGAAGGCTTCGGCGACGTGCCCTGCCTGGTGCCGCTGGACAATCGTGACGGCACGCCGCGTGCCGACACCAGCCGGCCGATGCTGGCCAAGGATCGCGTCCGCCATGTCGGCGACCCGGTGGCGCTGATCGTCGCCGAGACGCTGGAGCAGGCCAAGGACGCCGCCGAGCTGATCGAGGTCGAGTACGCACCGCGGCCGCATACCGTCGGTACCTACGAATCGGCGCAGCCCGGCGCGCCGCTGGTCCATGACCATATCCCCAACAACATCGTCTTCGACTGGGCGATGGGCGACCAGGCCGCGACCGATGCCGCCTTCGAGAAGGCCGACAAGGTGGTGAGCCTGCGGATCGTCAACCAGCGGCTGGTCGTGAACTCGATGGAGCCGCGCGGCGCGATCTGCGAGTACGATGCCGCCGACGATCGCTCGACCCTGTGGCTCTCCTCGCAGGGCGTGCACATGATCCGTCCCGTCGTGGCCGACATGATCCTGAAGATCGGCTCGCCCAAGCTCCGTGTGCGCACCGGCGACGTGGGCGGCGGCTTCGGCATGAAGATCTTCGTCCATCCCGAATATCCCATGGTGGTATGGGCCTCGCGCGCGCTGAAGCGCCCGGTGAAATGGATTCCCGACCGGCAGGAGGCCTTCCAGTCCGACGTGCAGGGCCGCGACCATGTCTCGGTCGCCGAGATGGCACTGGACAAGGACGCCCGCTTCGTGGGCTGCCGCATCACGACCTATGCCAGCCTCGGCGCCTATCTCAGCCACTTCAGCGTCTTCATTCCGACCATGGCCGGCACGTCGATGCTGGCCGGCCTGTACCAGACGCCGACGATCTACGTGAACGTGAAGGGCGTGATGACCAACACCGTGCCGACCGACGCCTATCGCGGCGCGGGGCGGCCCGA
>Ga0182738_1005191_pt1 | contig 14042 bp, 5 predicted proteins | sample eDN5th30CBELigMG_FD_128876 | JGI IMG/M metagenome (GOLD analysis project Ga0182738, IMG submission 128876) | Enriched Miracle-Growth compost microbial communities from Emeryville, California, USA - eDNA 5th pass 30_C BE-Lig MG (version 2)... ...
TAATACGGTTAGATCTGGAGGAGTTCTCCAAGATCTGAGAAAAATGAATATGCAGCTACCCTGTAACCCTTATGAGTCCTTCGAAAAGAGCATATCTTTTTACTTTTATTGCTTCAAAGCAAGAAATTTAATTGGCACTTTTTATTCTTCAATAACTGGGGACATTATATTTTATAGAGGAAAATACCCTGACATGAACATCTACCAGGAAAGGTTGTTTTGAGAGGTTGTCAGATATGCGCTCCTTCAGCAAATTCTTCTTAAAAGGAGCGTTATAAAATTCCAAAGAAAAGATGGAATGTTCCAATCCATCTAAACCTCTCTTTAAAAACACTTTGGTCCGATATTTCTAGGTTCAGACATCCTATCTTCGAAGAATCCATGCGTTTTTCAATACGAGTCTGGAAGAAAGGAGGGAATTGCTTGATAAGCACAATAAAGGAATTAAAAATTTAGAAAAATTGACGAATTCTTTTCTTTACAAACAATTTCTTCAATTTCAGGCCCAACACTGCAAGACACTGCCTATATTCACCTAACCAAGTCCTATTGACTGAAAAAAAAGAAATTCTCTTCAGAATTCAATTTCAAATGAGATTAAGCAACCCAAAGGAATAAGTTTTATAACCCAAAGTCTCAATTGAAATTCTCCTCCATAGATTTTTCGAATATAGTTGATTAGAAATTTCGCTCTTTTCTGGGATGAGAAGATATTCGCCCTTGCGATCTCAAAGAGCGGTTCTTCACTCTTCATGGACGAATTACAAACCCAATTCGACACAGAAAAGATTTTATTTCTAACGTCATAGTTTAATCTGCGGTTTTAAGGTTCCTTTTATTATCTAAAAATTAATATAACAGATTTGCAAGTTCAAGTTTGGCCTCAGACCTTGAAGGGAAAAAGCACTATTATTGGTTGAAGATATTGAAAGAAATCCCTGAGGAGATTGAGCTTTCAGTCTTAGTTTCGCTCAAAGGAAAGAATCCTGTGTTCAATCTCAAAAATAAAGCTGACGAGAGTTTCTAGAAAAAAAAAGTCTTGGTTCCTTATGAAAAAATTCAATGGTTCGGTCCAGATTTGGGCATTCCTTCTAATGATACTCAAACTGAAAGGCCAAAATCCTGTCTCTTTTGGTCTCGATTGAATCTTTTGGGGTTTATCTGAGAGAAATTTTCTTCTTCCAAAGAACAAGATAAAGATCCAGTTTTGTTAGGATAAATTAAAAATCTCACTCACATGGAGAAATTAAAAGAAGAAGCTTTCAAAAGCAGTATTGCATTCAAGCTGCTTATTAAATTCTTCATACTTTAAAGTTTTCCCCTGCCCCCTCTCTTTTAGTCTTTCCCAGGAGATTCAGAAGATGAATCTCTTCAATAGGATCATAATATTTCTAATCAAGATCTCATCCCTTTAAAAGATTTTCTTCAATGAAGAGGTTTGAATAGGAGAGAAAAACGGAAGAGACAAGAAAAGACATAAAATTGAAATCGAATTTTATGTCAATAGAAACGAGTCTATTGTGATCCAATTAAAACTGATTTGGTTTGATCTTTTAAGATCACTATATAAAGAATTTCTGAAATTCATTCCCTGGGAAATGAGGAAAAATACAAGTCTCTCAATAACCTCTAAAAGTTGTGGATAACTCTCAATTTTCCTTCAACCCTGAATGTATTATTATTATTTTATAACAACATATCAGAATTCACATCGGAACAGTCCAAAAATAAATCCTAATCTCACTCTTTCATAATTCATTAATTCATAACGAATGTGCTCAGGCATCCACAGAACCCCTTTTCTAACTTTTCAAAGCCCTAAGAACCCCAAAATCATCTCATTATCAACCCTTAATACTTCAAGGCAACCTTCTTTTTTACTCATAAAACCCATTCCTTAATTCAGAAAATCACCTCACCTATTTCATATGGAATCACAACAAAAAGCCACTTATCTCCCTACAGACTTCACAGAAACCCATCAAAGTCACGACCTCAAGCTCCTCTTCACCATCTACAGCCTCATCCAAGACTACAAATCTAACAAGACAATTTCCCTCCCAGAAACTTTAGAAAAGATAGGATTCTTTGCTCAAAGAGTTTCTTTCAGAGATAAAGACCATGAAAGAATCAGAAACAAATACGGCTACATCCAACGACATAAACACAATAAAATCAACCCTTCTGGCATCCCTCTTGAAGATCTCTACCTCCTTCACATTCTCTACAAACATAACAAATTACATGTAAATCCTGAAGAACAACAAGTAATTCTATTGAAGAATCTTGAGTCTCTACAGAATAAAATCGCGTTTATCTTGAAAACTGAAGCGTTAATCTTGACTTCAGAGCCTCTCTTATTGAGCCCAGAACTCCGACACATAATATCCCTTTGGAAGAATCAGCAAGATTCCGTGAAAGATCTGCAATTATTTGCAAAGAAAAAGTATGCAAGATTCGTATTAGAGAATATAAAGGTAGAAAGTGCTTTACTCTTCAGACCTCTCGATCTCTTGAGAAGAGAAGACAGGTACTTAGCTGTCAGATTGCTTCATAAATTCGGCGAATGGAGCCATCAATTCCTTGTTGGGACACAAGTGAATCTCGAGCCAGAGCTTGACATGGAATCCTTGAAATTATTGAATGATATTCGTGATAACCTTAAGAAAATTATCCTCAGACTAGATTTCCCATTAAGCCAAGACCCTGAGATTGTAAACAAAGCTCAGGAAGCAGTTTCCAAAGCCTTTTCGATGCTTTCAGAGCTCAGGGAGGGCAATGATTTGAAGGCCCTGCATGTCGAGTTGAGAAATATTCGAAAATATTTCTTAGTAAGTGGATCTGTAGAGAAAGACCCTGAGAAATATAACAAGAAAAAGACTGAGAAAGTCATTGAAGAAGAGAAAATATTGAAATTAAAATCAATAGCAAGCTTGAATGCGATGGTAAGAGCAGCTGAGAAGCTGTTTGATACAGCTTCTATCCTCGGTAAATATCAAAGGGAGTACTGTATATTACTAGCTAAAGTGGATAATCTAAATGGCTTTCCTGAGAAATTATATATTGAGCAAAGAGAATATATCAAGGAGATTATTGGCAAGCGTCAAAATGAAGAAGAAGGAAGCCCAATGGCGAAGGTCATAACCATATTAACAAGAGCTATGAAGAACATAGATCACCATGAGGCTGGATCTCAAGAAAAATTTAATGAGATTCAAGTTAAATATAAAGAAAAGCTTTTAAAATTTGAAGAGAATTATGGCATAGAGCATGATTATCCGAAGGAGCTGAGTCCTTTATATGAGAAAGAGATCAAAGAGAAGGTCAAAAGGCTCAAGAATGAGACTTTCCAGGCTGTGGAGAAACAGCGAGAAGTAGCTTTTACAGAGAATGACCAAAAGACCATTGTAAAGTATATGGAAAAAGTTATAATAGAGCTTGAATATGCCGCCAGCTTGCTTCCCTTATGTAATGAACAGATTCGAAGGATTTTAGAGCTGTTAGTTTGTGTGATAGCGGATCTATTGCAGGAAGTGGGAGGATTATTGAGAGATGAGAGGTTGATGTGTTTCTCAGAAAATATTCGGCCTCTTGTGAAGATCTTGATAAAGACAAGAAATCAGCTATGTCATGATACGTTTTTGGTTGATAAGGAGCTCTTTTTGAGAATAGTCAAAGATACAGTTGCATGCTCAGAAGAGTTTAGAGGCTTTTATTTGAGAGAGAGAGAAAGAGAAAATTCCTTCAGAAAAAATTGAGATTCATTAAACCAAAAGGTGGAATGGTTTGGTTTCCTTTTCAATGCAAAAATTATTGCTTAAATTTTTTTTGCAGTTAAATTTCTATAAAAAATACAAAAACTACAATATTTTAATTCTCTATTTATCTTCTTGATGTGAATCATGTTTAAGAAATGTCAGATCTTCAGTCCATGAAACTTAAAAAGCCAATTTCTATATCTGAAAGAGAATCTACAAACGATTTAGATCCCAGCTTATCTGCTTTTAAATTTTTTTTCAAATAAAATATGGGAAGCTCTTCCTGACTTCTCAGCAAAGAGAATATTATTTAACACAATTAATGAAGAATTTCAACTTGAGGAATAATGAAATTCAATGAATTCTTTCTTTTATCTCTCTTTTTTCAAAGATCTTTCTAGAGAAACCAAAGGAAAAAATTCCATTTTAATCAAACTCAAACTGATTTATTTTCCAAAGCATAAAATTCTGGAAAGATTTTTTCCTTTGAAATATTCCAGAATTCTTAAACACGAAACAATAGGATAGCTTTTACGGTACTAATTTCCATAGAAAAACTCCCCATCCTTGTACATGCAATAAAATTTTATCAAGAATCTAAGGCTCCTACAGGAGAAAAAAATGACTTAAAACTCATAAACTCCCCATTTTATCTTTTCTCAGTCCAACATTTCTCTTAGTTTATCATCCTTCCAGCGAAACTCAGTCCCCAAAACGCTTTTCAAAATCAATCTTTCAAGTAAATTCAACATTATTTAACCCATTTTCAATTCGATATTAATCCTTCAACTCAAAACCTTCCTCATCTCTTTACAAGATCCCCAGAGTTATTTTATCATTTCCAAAGATAACAGACTTTTGGACCCTGATCCCCTTTTATTTCTCTTTTTCTTTTATTTGGATCTGCTAATTTCATCTTTTTTGGCGAATGAAGGAGATAGATATCAGCTATCAGGCAAAGCAACTCAACTTTGTTCAGCCTGGGTGATCAATAAGGAACTTGTACCTCTTTTACGAGGCTGATCAGATGATTTTAGGTCAACTGGGGACATTTCAAGCATCCTCATAGTTCATATTTTTGTATTTCTGATTTTTTAGAGCTATCTGGGCCAAGTTTGGGTAATATAGAGGTTAAGCCTGTTCATACAAGAGAGAAGGAGGCAGTCATAGGCTCAGAGTGAAAAGATTCCAAGGGTTCTGAAAATATGAAGGAAAATGTCTTGTGGTCATTTTCAATAGGAAATTGTTTGAGGAAAGGGATGAGAAAAGCTTGATTTCAAATAACAATGAGGAGAGCTGGCCAAGGAAACATTGTTGGTAATTTATGATTTTTTAAGACCCTTCTTTCGTGCTATTCTTTGACATTAATACATTTGGAATTTGTCTTGATTTTCGAAATTATTAACGAATCAAAAAAATTTTGGAAAAAGAATTTCAGTTATCAGATGATAGTATTTGCAAGATGTGAATAAAAATTGTCAACTTTGAGGATCATACTCGTGGAGTATTTTGTTGGTTTTCGAGAAAAAGATCAATTTGTTTTAGTTTGTGACCGGATTCATTAAACCTCACGAAAATTTCTGACAAAATTATTTTCAAATAACAATATGAAATTCAGAAAAATCGAATGTTGCATTTAATTTTGGCATTTCAAAATTTCTCGCGGTTTATTTGTTCTGATAACAGAGTTCGGAATTGTCCAGATTTATTTCGATATTCCAATTTTTCCTCGAGAGATTTTTAAAAAGTCTTTTTTTTCCTTGATTTTTTTCGAATTTTTATGTCCAAAAACAAAAAGAAAAATTTTTTTACTGAAATTTCTCAAAGCAAAATTTCCCAATTGAATATTGGATCATAATCAATCATGAAACTATCAGAAAAACCCCTTTATTGCTGAAAAATATCGAGAATACTTGGAGGATTTGTCCAGATTTTTGAGTCTGCAAATTCCGGATTTCACCGTAGGCCTGTCCTGATCTTATATCGACTCAAATTCCGAACCCTGTTTGATAAAGAACATATCACTTTCAAATCATCCAAATTACTTCAATTTCTCAAACAGAACAAAACAACCTGGACTCGGACTGCAACACCAAAAAAAATTGAGAGAATTTTTTTCAGAGAAACCACAAAAATATCAAAATTCAGAATTCTCTCTTGAAACATTATGATGGACTTGAATTAAAAGAGACGGAGAAAAAGTTTTTCAAGTCAGAAAAAAGTACTTTGATGTTTCTCCCATTTAATTTGCAGAGGAGAAATCATGCTCAGAAAAGTTTTCTCGCTCTTCTCTTGATTCCCAACAAGATGAGAACTTTAAACATTAAAGCAATTTTGTCAAAAAAAATCTTTTGATTTTTTCGATTTTCAGCTTCAATTTGGAAATGAAGTCCCGGACAAAAATCCTTCCTTATGAAAAACCAATCATTCAACTCAATACTTTCAAATCTTTTCGGTCAAAATAAAACAAAACTCAAAGTACAAAAATTCAATATTGAAGTTTACAAATACCAATGAAGCATTTTTACTCAAAATTTTTTTCAAAGCAGAAATTGAAAATATGCAGGATTTTGCACTCTTCTAAGAATTCTCCCACGATAGCGCAAATGCTTCATTTTATCATCGACCCTGCTCTGAAAAATCCAGTTTACACAAAAGTACTTCAGAAACACTTCACAGCATTTTTGAAACATGGCTTTCCATTCCCTCATCTCCTTCGAGCTTCTCCTTTCCTCCAATAAAAGATTTCTCAGTCCTTTAATACAATTTACGTTTCTTTTCTTGCAATTCAAGATCTGTTGAAATCTTTCAAATGAAAGTCCATTTTGAGCTTCATTTATTAAATAAGGACTGACAATATCAGAAAGCCCAAAGTTAATCATAGCTCTACAGTAATTCTTCATTATGTTGTTTCCACTTGATCCTCTCCTTCTTTTAAAGGCTTGATCAAAATGGTTTGGCATTGATTGTCCTCTAGAACTGCTTCTGAGATGAAAAGCAATTTCAGGAGTTTTGTCCTGGGCCTCAGGAGGTTGCGAGGCAGTTTCAGCGTGTGAGTGGAGCTTAGAAAGTTCGAGGGCTCTTGCAATTTTCTTTTTAAGGAATCTCATTGAGAAGTTTTCACAAGTCTAGATTTAAAGAGATTATAATTATTTGAAAGATTTTTTTGGAGGTATAAATATCAATAAATGTTATTATGATAAAAAGCTTGAAAAGGACTGGTTTGAGACGTTAGGGCGCCATAAAAATTTTAGATAGGACATAATTTGGGCATTCATTGAATCTGCCAACCAATTTGTTTTTCCTTAATTTTATAATTGGCAGCCAGTTTTGATTCAAAATCTAGCTCAAAACTTCCTATCACTGCACAAATTTCGAGCAAAACTCAACATAAAGTGAGTTCTGTCGACTCTTTCTTCTCAAAAAGGCCAAGGGTTGAATGATGGCTCATAAGGAAGAGGATTGTTTGTGTTAAAAAAAAATCTGTTGAAGCGATTTTATCTGGAAGGAAAATTAGTTTATTGATAATTTTAGTCGAGTTTTTAATTATTTTCTATGTAACTTTCAGTTCATTTCAAATTTAAATACTGTTAATTGAATCCGTATTCACTTTCAGATTATTCCAAGCCTCATTTTTTTACTGTACTGTTCCTATTTGTCCTTTTTTCAGTTTTATTTTTCTCTTTTTTCAAACGATGAATCGACACTTTAAATAAAGTGAATAGAAGGCTTTATCCCTCCATTAACTCCAGGCAGATTACACATCTGCATTTCTCAAGAAACATCAAGATTTATCTCCCTAGCTTATGCCTCTCCTTGATTCAAGCAGGTCCTGATGGGATTTGTCATTCCTTATTGAAGAAAATGACTTTGTGCCAGCTCTTGAAAACCATACGAGATGAATATTAAATATTTGTGATGCTTGTTTAAACTCTAATTTTAGCTTCTTTTAACTTCGAATACTAAAAAAAGAAACCAAAATCTAAAAACGTCTTTGAACTGGTCGTCAAAAAAAATGTTCGAACCAAATTCTCTCGCTTTCCTCTCAATAAGGATCCTCATAATCTTGAGGCAAAACTCCAAATAGGCTCTGCAAAATCAGACTATTACTTCCGAATGACCCTCATTTCTCTGTCTCTTGACATAACCTCTCTAGAAACTTTCTTGTTCTTCTAGAAACAGCATGTTTCTTTTTCTCGAAAACAATTCCAAAATCTCAGAGAAATTATCATTAAAACTAGATTCCACCTTCCTCTTTGACCTTGAAGCAGCCTATTATAAAGAAGTAAACCAATACAAACCCTCCGAAACAATCCAAAAAACCTGAAAAAAACCAATTTCCAACCCAAAAAAACTCAAACGCGGGAATGACAAGCAAAAATAATTAATCTAGGTTTTTAAAAAGCGTAATTCTTGACCCAATTACATTCATTTTTAAACCCAGACATATGAGTTCGTGAACTGTTGGTTTCTTTGAAGAATCGGCTATCTTCATAGAGAGCGAGTCATCATGTGAGTATTTACCAAGCATTCTATGAAAAACTAAGTTTTTAAAGACAGAACTCTCCAGGGGAAAAACTCGCCTCTTCAAAGGTCAATTTTGAAAGACTCGAACGAAAACATCAAGAAACAAGAAAATTACGTCAAGCAGAAATCTCCAAAAGTGAAACCTCAGCAATATCACATCAAGTTTATTTACTAAACACTTTACATTGGAAGAGCAGGCAGCAAAGTGTTTAAGACTCAAACATCTTGGAGAAAGAGATAAGGGCCTGCAAAAGACAGGCAGAGATATGTTTTCGATGGATGTTCAAAAATGACGAGCTTTATTGCTTTCTTGTTGTCTTTTTTTAAACGTAATCAGCCTCCAGAAGTTTCTATTTTAAGGATGTTAGATTCAACAATTTTCAATAAAACAATTTTCTTGCACATGAGTCCCACTTTTTGCACTGAAATTAGAATGCCTGGATAATTATGTTGGCAACAATGAATTTTGTTTCTAAATCTATCTACCTATTTTTTGTTCCTTTTTTCAAGAAGCTTCAACGAAAACAAAGTAAAACTTTTTGTTTGTGAAAATAAAACAATGAGAATAATATTTTAAAAAATTTTCATTATGAAAACTACAAATTCAAATGACTTTGATTCGAAATACCTTTCAACCAAGAAATTGAAAATATGCAGGTTTTTGGACTCTTCTAAGGAGCCTTGCTCGATACCGCAAGTGTTTCATTTTATCATCAACCTTGCTCTGGAAAATCCAATTCACGCAAAAGTATTTCAGAAACACTTCACAGCATTTCTGAAACATGGCTTTCCATTGTCTTGTTTCTTGTGAATCTCTTCTTTCTTCCACTAAAAGATTCCTCAGGCCTTTAATACAATTTACGCCTCTTCTTTTGCAATTCAATATCTGCTGGTATCTTTCATATGAAAGCCCATTTCCAGCTTCATTGATTAAGTAAGGACGGACTATTTCAGAAAGTCCAAAGTTAACCATAGCTCTGCAGTAATTCTTCATAATATTGTTCCCACTTGATCCTCTCCTTCTTCTAAAGGCCTGAGCAAAATGGCTTGGCGTTGATTGTCCTCTAGAACCGCTTCTCAAATGAAAAGCAATTTCAGAAGTTTTGTCCTGGGACTTCGGGGATTGTGAAGTAGTTTCATAGGAGGAATGGAGCTTAGAAAGCTCAAGGGCTCTTGCAATTTTCTTTTTAAGGAATCTCATTATAGGCGATATTTTTTGAGATGATAATTATTTGAAATAAATCTTTTTAAGGTATAAATATAAATAAATTTTCCTGCAATCGGAACTTGAAAAGAGAAAAACTGCTTTAAAACGTTAGAGCCGCCTTAAAAATCTCGAATTAAAAAAAAAACCCTAAACATATTTTAAAGAATGCCCGTCGATTTATTTTCCCGCATAATTTTAGAATCTCCAGCCAGATTTTTATGAGAAATTTGATACATGGCTTTCTCTCTTCCACATATTCAAAGCGAAGCGAAAATACCCACAAAAACCCATGATAAACATATAGAACCAGTTCTTTCAGACCTCTCTAAGAAAAAAGGTCAAAGATTGCGTGAGGGCTTAAAATGAAGAGGGGTTCCTTGTGAAAAAAATCTATTGAAATACTCGGTTTTATCTGGCAGGAAAACCAGTTTATTGATGATTTTAGTCTAGTTTTTAATTATTTTTTGTTTGATTTTAATTGGATCAAAATTCTCTTTCAGACTATTCCAAACATAAGCTTCTTTATGTTCTGCCTTCTTCGTCTTTTTCATTCTTTTCCTTTCTTTTCGAATTACTTCTTAGCACTTAAAATAAACTGAATAAAGGACTTTATCCTTTCATCAACACATCAGCATTCCTCAAGAAATACCTAGACTGAGCTCCCGAGCATGATTAACTTTTCTCTGCAGAAAGGTCTCTGTGAGATTTACCATTCTCTTCACGAAGAAAGTGATCGTTGGGCCATCTTTGAAAACAAAAAGAGAGGAATACAAAGCCTTTTTTAAATGCTTGTTTAAACTCTAACTCTAGCTTTGAACTTCAAAAACTAAAAAAAGAAATCAAAATCTAAAAACATCTTTGGTTTGATCAGAAAACAAAATGTTTGAATCAAAATCTCAAGCTTCCTCCTCATAATTTTGAGTTAAAACCCCAAATAAACTGTGCAAAATCTAACTCTTCCCTTGAACTCATCCGATTAATTTATTCAATCTCTTTTCTTCTTCATCTGATAATCTCTTAATATGCCTTTCATCTTCGGTAAAAACTCACAAAATTAACACTATAGGGGGTTTCCAACTTTGTCTTTACTCCTTTTATGATCTTTTTAAGCCAAAATACGAAACCAAAAAAAAATCCTTCAGGAAAAGCTTTAAAAAAATGGGTTTTTAATTTAAAATCAGACCGTGAAAAAAGAAAACGGAAGAACTGATACCAGTTTTTCCGAGGGAAAAATATTGACCCAATTCCCTCCTTTTTAAGTCAGACAAAGGGATCAGTGAACCCTTGGTTTCTTTTGACAAATCAAGTGTTTCTCTCAGTGACTATTTTTTGAGAAAGCAAGCAGTCTTGCAATCATCGCTCCGCATTCCATATTTTGGACTGAAAAACCAGGTTTTTGAAGACAGAAACTCGAAAAACTTGCCTCTTGGAAAATCCTCCTGTCAGATCTTCAATGAAAGTCTCAAGAACAAGAAGACTGTATTAGGTCTCAAAGTGAAACTTAGCAAGCCTATTTCTTCGGTACTTTATACAGGGATTGTAAGCAGCGAAATGCTTAAAGCTTGAGTACGATGAAGAAATAAAGACATCCTTCGCAAGGTCTGATCTGGGTACTTCTATTTTAATAGAAATTTGGAAACGACAAGCTTGTTGCTTTACTTGCTGTGTCTTTTTTTAAACTTAATAAATCTCCAGAAGTTTCTATTTTAAGGATGTTAGACTCACTAATTTGCAATTTGCTCTTTCTTCCTCAAAATACTTTTCCCCTAAATACTAGTTTCCCTTTATGCTCACAATCTCTCTCACCAAAATCACCTTTTAATGGACATATTCACGCCCTAATGTCACATTTGCCTTTCTAGATCAAACTTTAAAGCGATAATCGAAAGATGACGTATTCCGTAGTTAACAATTAATTTCGCTTCAAAATCCCTCATCTTAACTTTCTCAAATCCAGGCAATAAGAACTCATTAACCTACGGGAGAGATTTTGTATCAAAGCTTCTCGGCAAAGAGGGGAATTAAAAAGGGCTTTTTTAGTTTTCTTGAGTTTAAAAATAAGCCGCCTGAATATATTTAGAATCGGGAGCTGAGTTTTTAAGTTTTTAGAGAATGCCGAAACGCTCTACAAGCCAAGAAGAAGGGTCTTAGAAATACTTTCAGGCCTATTTGCTGCCTTTTCCCTTAAAGGAACGTTGATGAAAACTTTTTTTTAAGGACAGATAAGGCTTAACAGAACTTGGAGCTCAAATTTCTAAATTTAAATTATTTTAAGTGTGAGCTTATGATATTTTTTATAATAACCCACAGGCTTCTATTTAATTATTTGTTAGTTTATTCAAGGATTTAATCGCTCAATTAATAAATTTATACGTGTAATCAGCGCACAACCAATGTCATAAAGGCATTGAGCTTCGAGAAAAAAGCTTTTCCCCCATTTCAACAGAGACAGCAAAGATATTTTCTCTCGCGAAATTCTCAAGATATCGCGATAGCATATTCCACTTTGAACCCAAAACCCTCTGAGCTTTGATGAAATAATAGCAAATCCTTCATTCTTTGAAGAGTTTTGTTATGAACTGGGTATTAAATTGTTTTTGGGGCAAATTTTTTTTTTAATGGCATTAATCATCAAAGAAATCTCACTTCGATTCCAGCAATTATTCAATTTTCTCCACCCTGATCACTTCATTCTCACAAGATCCTCAATTCTTCTTTCAAAAAAAGGGGTTTGGGTTTTTCCCAAATCTCTATTCCTTTAAATCCTTGCGAAATTTCTATTAAACTCTCAGCCGAACTTTTGACATTTGGTTTTTCCAAAAATATATTTGACTCAATTTCCCTCCTGAATCTAAACTTTTTGAAATTCTTTTGGTGTTCAAAATGAATTTTTACAAATATTCACGGCTCTTCCTCTTCGTGATTTACTTCTAGTTTGAGTCTCATCAGAAGAATTTATAAAAGAACATCATTTATCTGATGGATAATGATTCAAAGTTTATCGATTGGAAAATTAAATATTTTTGAACATGAGAAAACTAATTTCCCACTGACAAGATGAATTCGAAAACCTTGAAAGCTAAAAGTAATTTTTAAGGCCTCTTTATCCTCACTTTTCTCGTGAAAAAAACTCTAACTGTGAAAAAAAAATGGTCATTCGTCTGGGAAATCTCATATCCATCTCAAACAAACAAAAGTTTTTCTATAAAAAAGTCAGAAGCTATCAGTAGTGACAGAATTTTTTTAAAGTTTTTTCTCAAGTTTCCCCTTTCTTCAAAAACTCTTTAGAAAAATCGTACTCTGACTAAATTTTTCTCTATTATATTTATTCAAATTCAAAATATAAATCTGTTTGTATCTCAGTCAAATCAAAGATTAACGAAAACAATCGTTGAGATGAAAATGAGAGTGAGAAAATAGGAAAAATTCTTCATAAAAATTCCTTTTTCTTGAAAAACAAAACCCTCTCATTTCTTAATGAATTAATTTTATCAATAGCTTTAAATATTTTCTTTCCATAAATGAAAATATTTCTGTTCATTATCATCATCTTCTATAAAATTGAAATAAACATATTCAAAATAGAAAATTTACAAATATAAGTTATTCTTTACTCTCCGACATTTACAAATTTTCAACAAATACCCCAACCTTCATTTGAGAGAACCCTTCTTTGCAAAATCTTCCAAATACGTAAAATACTCAGGATTTTGTACTCTCCTAAGGATTCTTCCTCGATATCGCAAATGTTTCAATTTATCATCAATCTTACTATGAAAAACCCAGTTCACACAAAAATATTTCAGAAACGCCTCACAAGATCTCTGAAACATTGTTTTCCATTCCTTCATCTCCTTTGACTCTCTTCTCTCGTGTAATAAAAGACTCCTCAGTCCTTTAATACAGTTCACACTTCTTTTCTTGCAATGTAATATCTGCTGAAATCTTTCGCATGAAACCCCATTTTCAGCTGCATCTATTAAATAAGGGCCAACTACATCAGAAAGCCCAAAGTTAATCAGTGCTCTGCAGTAATTCTTCATAATGTTGTTCCCAGCTGATATTCTCCTCCTTCTTGAGACTTGGCTGGGCATTGGATGTCCCTTTTCACTGCTTCTGAGGTGGAAAGCGATTTCTGATGTTTGGCTTTGAGTATTAGAGGGTGATGAGGTGGTTTCAGCGTGCGAGTGGAGCTTAGAAAGCTCAAGAGCTCGTGCAATTTTGTTTTTAAGGAATCTCATTGAGAGAATTTTGTTTTTTTATTTGTTTCTTTAAAGAGATTATAATTATTTAAAAGAGGCATTCTGAGGTATAAATATAACAAATTTAAGAAGAGCCAGAAAGGTTTCGAATTTCCTAAAATAATTTGGGCCTGAGTCAGTAACTGCCAATCAATTTGTTTCTTCAGCTCAATCAGCGGATCTTTTTAATTTTGATCCTCAAATTGGCTCGAGACTTCCTCTCATTCCTTCACAGTAGAAGTGAAACTAGACACAAAAAACTTATAATAGACATACAGGGCAATTTTTCTCAACACTTTCTTCCCATCA
>Ga0182738_1005192_pt1 | contig 14038 bp, 9 predicted proteins | sample eDN5th30CBELigMG_FD_128876 | JGI IMG/M metagenome (GOLD analysis project Ga0182738, IMG submission 128876) | Enriched Miracle-Growth compost microbial communities from Emeryville, California, USA - eDNA 5th pass 30_C BE-Lig MG (version 2)... ...
CACATGCCTTCAACTTTTGCTATGGCCTCAAATTCTATTCTAAAAAGGTATCTACCCTTGGATAAAAATGAAAAGAAGTTAACTCGAATGATGTAGAAGTGATATGAATAATCCATTGACTTCAAGTTTGGCTGATTTTCCAAATTATCCTCTATTGAATCGGAATCAAAATCAAGGGCAAGGGAGTAAAAACTATGATTATCATAGTCAAAATCAAAATCAAAGAAATTCAGTTTCTCAGTCACAGACCCTGCCGAGCATTCAGAATAGTCCAACAAAGAGTGATAGAAATGCTGAAAGAACCAGGACAGGGTTATATGAGAACCACCAAGGATATTATCGAAATCAAGCCAATTATTCAGACAGGTTAGACACCGTGGAAGAATTGAGCGATAGAAGATCTTATAATCCCGAAAGAAGAGCAGAAAATCCAAATCGACATATTATTATGATTCAACAACAAAGATCAAGTCAAAATCTCAACAGACAAGACCCTTATGCTCACCTATCAAGTACCAAAGAATCCCTTTCTGTGAAAACTCATCCTCTCTAGATGCAAATCGTCATGAAGAAATACCAGCATATAGACATGATTTGAGACCAAGTACAGTGAATAACGTTTTATTAAGACCAGCCACAATCCGTATTACAATTGCAAGTCCACATTTAACAAATATGGGATTAAGAGGATTAAGAAGTAATTATCATTTCGGAATAATTAAGAGAGCTAATCTATTACCAAAGGCAATTTTGATTCTGATGATACGTTTACGGATGAAGTGTTCAGAATAAACGACTTTATCAATCAGATGTTTGGAAGATCAGATGGACAAACAAATTTTGTGTCAGCTTTCCTTCAACAATTTTTGAATCAATTAGAAGATAATAATGCCAAGTAAGCCTGAGATGAGTTTGAGATGGAATAATTTCGATAGACCTGTTGGTATTACTGAAGATGCTTTGGCAAAGCTCAAGACTAAAAAGTTTAAAAAGAAAAAGTCTAAAAAGAATAAATCCAAAAAGACTGATGACGAATCAACAGCAGGTGAAGAAAAGTAATATTTTGAGAGGAAAAATTGTTGATTGAGAATTATTAGTGTGTGCGCGATCTGTTTAGTTGATTATGAAGAAGGAGATGAACAATGGTAATCATTTTTTTTAGAGAATATCCTAATTCTCATACTTTAGTTTTTTGGGTTGCGAACATAATTTCCATAAAGATTGTATTACTGCATGGTTAAAGAAGAAGGCAGAATGTCCTACATGCAGACACCAGATTGAATAATAATAATTTTAATTGTAGAAATAATTTTTTACTGCTACCTACTGTATTATGTATATTTAGGAGATTTTATGTATTATTTGGAATTAAATATTCGGAATAAATAATTTTCGAACATTAAATTTGCTTGATTTTCATCAGTTACTTAGATAATTATAAAAATCCAAATCTATAATATTTATTGATCGAATATAAAGTTTATGCTTCTGAAAAGAAAAATGTAGGATAAAAACAGCTTATACTTAATTTGCACATGTTGTTTACACCTTTAATTTAACTTTTGATTCGACACTCTTTATGCCCTTATTGACTGGGTGAGCCTCCTTCTTGATTTTCATTAGAAAGTGGAGGGAAATCGCTATCATTCACTTCCACATTTGTTGGTTGATTTTGCTTGTAACCACCATTTTTATTGTATCTGCCGCCCCTCTTTCCTGGCTGTCTTTTATTGAAACCACCTCTTTTACCTAATTTAACAAGATAAAAATTTGTTCTAGAAGGTCAAATAAAATACCACTATTCTTATAATGCGCTTGTGGAGCACCACCTCTGGTGTTGGGGCCATTTATGGGGTTCATAGGCATGGCCATAGGGTTCATTTGTCCGGGCATAAAGAAATTAGGAGGAGGGTAAAAGTCTGAAAGATGTAAATTGGAGAGAAATTCAAGAGGAAATATACTTCTCATGTAACCATTGTTCATGGGATTGAAATAGTAAGGGGGCATTTGATATTGAGGCATCATATAAGGTCTGTTCTTTTGGTGGTCAGGGCGCTTGGGGCGCTTTTTCAAGATTTCGAGAGCTGATATATAAAGACTTTCGAAATTCAATGCACAGTCGATAACTGAGTCCTAAAACAAGTCTTAGGTTCGATAACTTTTTGAAATTACTTTGAATGTTTGAGAAGAAAGGTAGTTATATAATTCGCTTCCGACTTTTTCGTCTCTGCAGACAATATTGATAACGTTGAGTTGGGGGTTGTAAAGCCAGTTGATGATCTGAAAAAATTATTCAAGTATTTCAAGCAACTCCTTACTCCTTCTTGAGCACCTTCGAATTTATCAACTAATTCTCTGAAATCATTTTCAGAATCTTTAGTTATTCCCTTTACGATAATAGTTTTTCTCAATTGATCAGTGGTTGGCTTGACATACTCAATGATATCGCCCTTTTTGATTGGGGTGACATTTTCGGCTCTTTCAATGGCCTAATCCAATTATCCTCCGTAAGATCCGATGATGAATACCTGATCAATCAAGTTTTTGTCATAAGTTAATGCCTTTATGCTATTTTCGTCATAGATGAATTTGACAGGAATATGGAAAGAGGCACCAGCAGCTTTGCTGACCAAATAGGCATTATTTTGGAGATTACTGGGCTCAAAAAGGTTGTTGAGCTATTGAGTTTAGTTTATTCCCAGGATCAAGTTACATTATGAGTAAGTCGTTCTATTGTAAGTTCCTGATCTTTTTGCGAATCGAATGTCTGATCCTAGAAGGAGATTGATGAGAAATAATGATAATTGAGTGATTACATCTTCTCTGTGGCCTCTTTCTAAAGAAATTAAGGGGATTTTAGGTTAGATAGTACCTTTAGTTTCTTCTATATTCGTAGGAACATTGCTCATTAGACTTAGTTTGTCCTAATGGAAAAGATTGTAAAATTTTTGTATTTGAAGTCATACCTTTATTATGTACTAATCCAATAAAATTCGATTCTAATTTTATTCGAGCTAAATCTCTGCAATTTAATATATACACGTCTCAGAGAAATCTTTTCAAAGAAAGGCATGTAAATTTTGTGTCCTCCCTGGGATCATGTCAAAGAATAAAAACCTCGAAGAGTGAAATGGATCTCCGTAAAGGTATGAATTAAAAAGAGGCTAAATATCTGAAAGATATGTCTATTAATGAATTAAAATTATCAAAGGTTTTAATTTCCGAATCAAGGGAAATAAATAATATCAATAAATAACATTATTAATTTAAATAGCAAGAAAAGATATGTTTATTCTCATTCAATTCTGATGATCTTCTTCTTGATTGTCCTTAAATAAATCGAATTGTTTGAGATAATGTTGGATTGGCCTTGAAAAAGCGAAAGTCGAACCCTCTGATATCGGAAGAAATCAGAAAGAAGGTTCCGTTTTATTTTTATTGAGAGGAAAAAAACATTGAATCATGTTGAGACTTCACTTAGTTGAACTTGAGAATAAGACAAGGGGTAAGAGGTCTAAGCTAGCTTTGGATAATGTGGCACTCCATTTTTAAGGTCCTTTTTTAGCTCCCAGGGGACTTTCTATTTGATAAGGCTGTTTAAATAGGAAATCATGTTGAGAGGATTTTTATTTTTAATAGATTCTGAAAACATAAAAAATTGGAGCTGATCTCATCCTCCTCTTCTTGAGAAAAGATCCACTGGAATTGGAAAAGCTCGAAGGGCTGTCAATAAATTTTTATTTTTCCAAAAAAACGAAAAAATTTTTTGGAATTTTTTTCAAGTTTTATAGACTTCTCAAAATTAAAAAAAAAAGTGTATGATAAAAATTTGAGAAATGGATATTGATTTGGAGAGTTTTACGACTACCCCGAGACAAAATACTGGACCAAATTTTAAGGAAAGAGGATTCATAATAATCCCTTTGAAAATAAAATTTTCTCAGATTTTTATTTATTTTTCTTGAAAAGATGAAGGAAAAGACAAAAGAGGAAAAGGTGAAATCAACCCAAAATCTGAAAGAAACTCAAAAAAATAACGAAAAATAGTTAACATCAAGATATCATCTCTTTCTTGTTTGAAACTCGAAGTTTTTATCAAAAGAATTGATGAAATTATTTTTTGGAAAATTGTTTTGCGATTCCAAGTTCTCCTCAACCAACCAGCATGAAAATCAATCAGGGTGGGCAAGCATGATTTTTGGAAGCTAATTTTATGACGGACTTTTTGAGGATGAACATGATGAAATTATATTTGTGATCAGACGAGCAAAAATATGTTTGATCCAATTTTCAAGAAAGGGACAAATTATATCATTATAAATAAGTTAACTCGGTGGTTTCCAGGAAGATAATGCTGAAAAGGTACAAAAGTGTCATATTAGTATTTCGAAGGTTGAGAAGCTTTAGTTTCGAAGAAATATGAAAATCGAAAAGAAAATTTTTGTTTTCCATTCTTGCAACATCTTTTTTCAGAATCTCCTCTTTTCCAAAAAAATTCAAAGAAGTTTTGAGGCTTTTGCTTGAATTGCCCATCTCTGATCGAAAAATGAAAATTGCAATCAAAATAAAAGTGACCAGATATTTTCGTAGTTTCATTCGAAATATGATTGTCTTCAACGCTTTCCCTATGAAATTTGCATTTCAAGTAAAAACCAGCAAATTTCAAATTTTGAGTCTATTGAATGAAAATAACAACTTTTGGGAGAAATGAGATTTGTGCGACTTGTTGATTAAATGAATTTTAGGCCACAAATTGAATTGGAAATTCGAAAAAGTCTGAATCCAAAACTCAGTAAAAATGAATTATGAGTCGGAAAATGGCCAGAAATCTCAGATCTCATGATTACAAAATAAAGATCCTAAATAATGGAATAAGTTCAAGAAGAGAAGACTTTCATCATCAAAGAGGAGGAGAGATCATTAAGTAAATTTTTAGACAAGGAGTGACGTGTTCAGTTAGTTTCAAATTGAAAAATTTACGAAGGTGTATTTTTGGTAAAAAGAGAAATTTTCGAAAACAGTGAACAGCGAGCTGATATTTGAATTTTTGACCCAAGCTAAAATTATACATTGAGAACTTATATGAAATCAGATAAGGATCTCGTTGGAATTCAAACGTGCGGTCAACGACCCTTGACCTCAAATTTTGAAAGGTTTTGCTATATTCTCATCACTAGACTAATTTACTCACCATCAAGATCCTCTCTCGAGGTTTGGATATTTTTGAGAAAAAGGAAAATTCGAAAGTTGAAAAGAATAGTTTTAGCTACTTGATTTTTGATAAGATGAGACAAAAAATAAAACTGTTTTTGAGTGGAGTAAAAAGTTCAAAAAATTAAATTTCTAAATATTGAACTTGACCACAGTAAGGATTTGTGGGGTAAAACTTAACACTAAAAATTTGAAATTCTTCAAGTGCGCGAATTATTTGAAAAGGGGATTTTTCATGTTTTCAAAATTGAATGAAACATTTTTTTTTGATATCTATAACCCATAGTTTAAAACGATAACAAATATATAATGGAAATGGACAGGTTAACGGAATCCACTCGAGATATGACTTACATTTGTAACAAAGAATTTATAAAGTGTATAATACTTGTTTAATCGACTTCATCGACTTTAGGGCCAGCACCACCAGTTTGGGCACCACCGGGGAATCCACCAGCACCACCGGGGAAGCCACCGGGCATACCGCCAGGCATACCACCAGCACCAGCACCACCAGTTTCTTGGTAGATTCTGGAGATGACGGGGTTGAATTCGGCTTCAATATCCTTTTGATGCTTTTCGTATTCTTCAGCATGAGCTTCGGGGTTGCTTTCGATCCAGGCGAGGGCATCACCGCAGAGCTTTTCGAGCTTAGTTCTTTCTTCTTCAGAGAATTTATCCTTGATCTTGTCATCCCTAAAACAGTTTAGTATTGAGAATAAAAAAAGAGTTATTACTTCAAAGATCCTCTGACAGAGTAGCAGTAGTTTTCGAGACCGTTCTTGGCTTCGACCTTCTTCTTGACGAGCTCATCTTGTTGCTTGTACTTTTCAGCTTCACTGACCATCTTTTCGATTTCTTCCTTGGAGAGTCTTCCCTTGTCGTTGGTGATGGTAATCTTGTTGGATTTACCAGTAGATTTATCGACAGCACTGACGTTCAATATACCATTGGCATCAATATCGAAGGTGACTTCAATTTGAGGAACACCTCTGGGGGCAGGTGGGATACCGTCCAAGTTGAATTTACCCAACAAGTGGTTATCCTTGGTCATGGGTCTTTCACCTTCGAAGACTTGAATCAAGACACCGGGTTGGTTATCGGCATAAGTGGTGAAAGTTTGTTGCTTCTTGGTGGGGATAGTGGTGTTTCTGGGGATAAGGGTAGTCATGACACCACCAGCAGTTTCGATACCAGTGGAAAGGGGAGTGACATCCAAAAGGAGCAAGTCTTGGACTTGTTCGTTACCTTGACCGGTCAAGATAGCAGCTTGGACAGCAGCACCGTAAGCGACGGCTTCATCGGGGTTGATGGATCTGTTGGGTTCCTTTCCGTTGAAGAAGTCAGTGATGAGTTGGATGACCTTGGGGATTCTGGTAGAACCACCGACGAGGACGACGTCATGGACGGATCCCTTGGCGAGACCGGAGTCCTTGAGGACCTTTTCGACGGGGGGAATGGTTTCCTTGAACATGGGAAGGCAGAGTTCTTCGAACTTAGCTCTAGTGATGACGCAGTTGTAATCTTCGGATTCGTAGAGGGAATCAACTTCGATGTTGGTTTGAGTGGAAGAAGAGAGAATTCTCTTGGCTCTTTCGCATTGAGTTCTCAATCTTCTCATGGCTCTGGGGTTTTCTCTCATATCGTGACCAGTCTTTCTCTTGAAGTCAGCAGCGCAGAATTCGACCAACTTGTTATCGAAATCTTCACCTCCCAAGTGAGTATCACCGGCAGTAGCCTTGACTTCGAAGATACCGTCTTCAATGGTCAAGAGGGAGACATCGAAAGTACCACCACCCAAATCGAAGATGAGGACGTTTCTTTCACCAGTACCCTTTCTGTCGAGACCGTAAGCGATAGCGGCAGCGGTGGGTTCGTTGATGATTCTGAGGACGTTGAGACCAGCAATGACACCGGCATCCTTAGTGGCTTGTCTTTGAGAATCGTTGAAATAAGCGGGGACGGTAACGACGACGTCCTTGATAGTCTTATTTAAGTAAGCTTCAGCAGTTTCCTTCATCTTGGTGAGGACCATGGAGGAGATTTGTTCAGCGTGGAATTTCTTGGTTTCACCCTTGTACTTAACAACAATCAAAGGCTTGCCATCTGGGCCACCTTCGACCTTGAAAGGCCAGAGCTTGATATCCTTTTGGACGATGGGATCATCGAACTTTCTACCGATAAGTCTCTTGGCATCGAAAACAGTGTTGATGGGGTTTCTGGCGACTTGATTCTTGGCGGCATCACCGATAAGTCTTTCGCTTTCAGTGAAACCAACGTAGGAAGGGGTGGTTCTGTTACCTTGATCGTTGGCGATGATTTCGACTCTGTCGTTCATCCAGACACCGACACAAGAGTAGGTGGTACCGAGATCGATACCGATGGCAGTGGCTTGTAAACCTTGCTTGGGTTCAGACATATCTTTGAAGGATAAAAATTTGTTTTAATTGTATAATATAAAAAATCTAAAGTACGCTATTTATATTTGACAAATAGATAGTTCTAGAATCTTTTGTCTGCATTCAAACATTAATTTTGAATCTATCAGAGTTAATTAATCAGTGATTCAGTGTTTCTAGAAAGTACTAAATTCAAATGAGGCTGTGCACTCTCGATATATTTATAGGCTCTATAAATGACTCTTCTAGAGATTTGTCAAAATTTTCTTACCATCTTGTTCTGATCTAAATAACTGAAATCTGTAAGCTGTTGAGATTTGAGACTGTCCCCACCTTTAAAAATTGAGAGAATCTCAGCCTCAAACATGAGCATGAAGTTCTTGAAGGATCCTTGGGGGTTTAAAAAGAGGGATATATTTTCAATGTAGGGTTCAAGCATACGTGTCATATTCAAGATGGAGCAGTGATCCAGTTGGATAATTCCGCAAAAATTCAAATTTTATGATACCGATGATGCTATCAGAAGAAGAAAGAGTGATACGTGAAGTCTATCTCTACACTTTAGGCTAAGGTTGTATGAGGTTAATTCATATGATCAGGCAACAGAGTTGTTTTTTAATATATAGGCAACGAAACAGTTTATTTTGGCATAGAAGATTAGATTTTAAATTTCCAATCTTTTCTTTTATAGAATAAGACGTAAGCTGCTGGGGTACAAACACTTTCAGCATTCTCAGATGTGACTCTGCTATCATCGAAATAGTGCCAACTATCCTGGACGTGATTTTTAGCATAAGCTGTATAGTGACCGAAGCCCATGTTTCCGTAATGATTGACGACTGCAAAAAGACTGTACTGGAGTCCAGAAGATCCTGATCCAGATGAAGTTTCAACGTTCATTGGGCCTCCATTTTGAGTTTCGGAAACAGCGGGATTCTCATCTTCAACATTCATGGTATTTTGATTCTGATTAGTTGAGGAGTCATCTTGGGTGGTTGCTTCGGTGGAGGGCTCAGGGTCAAAGTTGGGGATGATTTTCTCGACGTTGTAATCAGTGGGTAATTCCTTGTTGATTACAAATCGACTAATATCAAAATCATCAATAGGAAAGTCTACTTTTTGTGTGATTTTCCCTTTTTTATAAAACGAAGTTCCAGATTTAAATCTCTTGAAATGAAGGACTAGAATAGGAGGAGCTTTATAGATTTCCATCTTTTTAGTGGCTTTCTGGTGTTCCTTGCACTTGCTGCAGTACCAGGCGTTCTCTTCTCCGAGTTGTTCAGGAAGTTCGAATTGTTCAAAACAGTCTTCAATTGTGACGTTGCCTGATTCTTGGCCCTTGGCAGTCTCTTCTTCACTAGCTTTTCTTTTGGTCAGATCAGTAAAGCCATTGAGGGAGTCCAAGTTGACGAAATCAGGAACTTGATCAAAGACGACTTCAAATTCGAGGTTATAGGTGGGATCTTGAATTTTATCCAAGAGATCAGCAAGAGTTGTAGTTTCGTCATACTTCAAAACACAATTGCCACATCTTCTTTCACCACAAAATTCGCAGTTATCAGCCATAGAGTAAGTGGTGACAAAATGAAGTAAGAAGGGTTTCTTTTCGGCGTTGGTCCAGACTTTATCGAAAGCTTCTTCGTCACTCAAAGCAATAAACTCTTCTTTTTCAGCTTCAGGCCAATTTTCATTGAAGATGAATCTGAAATATTTAAAGATTTTGACGTAGATTTGTCTGACTGTATAGCTCTTAAGCATTGTGACTGTTCTAATGAAAGAAAGGGGTTTATGAATGTCGCTGTTGTAATATGATGCTCCCTTTTTGGTAGGATGGATATCAATATTGACTTTATCGTTAGGGTCTGCTTGTAAATCTTCTTGAGGAACTTCGAAAGCAAAGAGGTTCTTGAAACGTTTCTTTTTTCTGATTTCATTAGTGAGGGTAGTTTCTTCTTTATCGATGACTTCTTTGGCATGATAGGTAGAGAAGACGAAATAGAAGTTATCAGGATTCTTTTTCAATCTTCTGGCAACTTCTTTCTTGAGATCTTTAATGTAATGATTAGCCTTCGGATAGGTGATGGCTAATTTGACAGCCTTTTGTTTGTTGTTGGCGTGAATAAAGAAGAAATCAATTTCTTTTTCTTTTTTGACTGGAATGGGGAGAGAGACTGAATTGAAAGGATCAAAAGTGATTGAAACTCTATTACAAGTAGGGCAGGTGATTTGAGATTTAAATTGTCCATGGAATAAATCGACAATAATAGATTGATTTCTTTTAAGGTGATTTTGCCAACTTTTCTGGGCGACTTCGGAATCTGGTTCATTTTCTGATTCAATAGTTTCAGTAAATGGTTTGTTTCTGACTCTATTCAAATCTTCATGGATACCATCAATCAAAAATGCCAACAATTCTTGGGAATCATGCTGTTGATAACCAGAAAACTACAAGGGAGGTAAGGAATTAAAAATTCTCATAATCTTACCATGGGTTGGAATTCAGAGATTCCTTGTTTAAGAGCCCAAGGAGAATAGGTAGAAGAAGTACCAAACCAGAGATGTTTGAGGAATGCCGCATATTTTTTGACGAGTTTTCCCTTAGTACCCAAAGGATTAGTTTCATTGATTTCCTTCAAGTATTTGTCAGTCAAAAAGTATTCAGTCAAAGCCTGAACATTGCTCATGCATTGGAGCCCACTATTCATGAAACAAGTATTTCCAAGATTTTGGAGACCAACGAGACCCATTTTGGAATCTGGTTTTTGAGCAAGAGTTTTGCTTTCTTCTTCTTCGTCCTCTCCAGCCTTATCACATCTTGATCTATGGAATCTTTGATCACTCTTTTTACAATCATCAGAGCAATAAGCGACCTAGGATGAAGGTTAGTATTTTAATTGGTTGAGAATATGTCACCTTTTTGCAACTGCATTGAACTGGGAGTTCACCAAAGTTAGAGCAAAATTCGCATTTTGACAAAATAGGAGCTCCATCGCCATAAAAGTTCCATCCTTTGTTGGGTTCCTTGACTTCAACAACGAGATAATCGTCAGCTGCAATTTGAGCCTCAGCTAATTTCACTTCCTTTTCCTTTTCCAAGAAGGTGCCTTTGAGTTCAATTTGATAATCGTAGGTTCTTGAAGCTTCAGTAACTTCTCTGATTCCTCTGAAAAATGCTTGGAGAGTCATATCAGGATCAACTTTCCAGAGGCGAATAGTGCTTTCGCTTATGCTATTATTGCTAGGAGCATATTGTGTGACTGATTCAAGCCAAGTTCTGCTGTATTTGAGGCACAATTGAGCGAGATCATTTTTGAATTCAATGAGAGGGGTTTGAGAAAAAGCTTGAATTATATAGAATTTAAATTCATGGATTCTTTTATGGTCGACATCTTTGAGTAGGCTATTACTTATAGGCACAGTTTGTAACTAAAGGCTCGGAATTAGGACACTTGGCAAACCACAAACGTTTACTTGTTTCAAGTTGACTTCGATAAATCTCATGCCATTAGGAACACTATAAGCAGGTCTCTTGATGACAATTCCTTCGTACTTTTCGGAGAGATAAGTCCATAAGGCGGCAGTAATGAGTTCGTAATCTCTTTTTTCTTGCATTTCTTCTTTAAGAAAAACATTTCTGTAATCTTCGGGGTCAGGATACTTGACAAATTTGGGATCTGTTCTGATAATGTCTTCATTGATTTTGCCAGGAGCAACTTGTCCAAAATGTTGGGCATCGACTGGAGCATCAGAAATGACATTTTCAAAAGAGGTATATTTCTTCCATTTTCTGAACCAGTCTGCTGAGATTATATAGAAGAAATCATTGGCAGGATTGTTAAACTCTTGTTCAAAAGCATCCAGATGGGTTTTTATGTCTTTGGCTTCCTGAATTAAGTTTTCTTGTTGTTCAGGAGTAATGTCGACATGAACATGGGGTTCTTGGCCGTTTTCTTCTTCTTCCTCTATTCTCTGTTCTTGCATTCTGAAAAGTTTAAAAGAGGTTGGAAGCAGGATTACATGTTATCGTTTAAGTTTAGATCTGCTTCGTGTGACATGGTGTTTCAACTACTTTTTTCAGAGAGCTATATATATAGATTAATTCTGCTTAAGTAGGAGGTTATTAAAATTTTTTTAAGAATATTACAAAGCAAAAGCACTTTTAAAATCGAAAGAGCTGGTCCTACCTTGACTAACCTTTGATCCTTAAATAATGGCTTAAGTCCTTTTTTTGGATTGGATGAAGCCAATTGAATATCCAAAATATTCTTTTATCATTTAGAGGTAGATGCATTTTCTTTTAAAAACAATGGTTGAATAATCGAAATTTTTTTGAGGTTGGCGAATCAGTTTATTATTATTTTGATTTAATTTGGTATTTGTCGGGAAGCAAAAATTCACCTGGATTATAAAGACTTCTTTCTTCTGGGTGTTTATCCTAAAAATTTCTTCAGAACAAGAAAAAAAAAATTCTTGTCATTTTTTTACCTTGGAAGAAGGTATGGGGAGAAAACGCTGAAAATTTAACGTATCACAACATATACAAAAATTTAAATAATATTGAAAATGATTGAATATATATTTGCTGCAGAATTTGATATTGATAAGGGGGTCTGTGTAAAATATTGCTGTCCTTTCAAACCTAAACTTCTCGATGAAACTGTTCTTGCTTCTTACATGATCCCTGACGGAGCTCACAAAAGGGACTTCGATGTGACAAACTTCAAAATTAAATTACAAAATGAGAGTTCTCAGGAACTTATCAACCTGATCAGACATGAATTTAACACAAGAAAGCCTTTGGCAAGCTTATATACAAAGAAAAATCACTGGACTCCAAGTTTGAAACCAGATGGGGCAAAAGAGCTTTTTGAAGTGACTCTTATTGAGAATTACATTCATCTTCAGCCTCAGAACAATCAGAAACCTTTGAATTATCCAATAACAAAGATTGAAGAATATTCTATTGTGTTTGACTCATTCCTTTCAATAACAATAAACCAGGAATCTTTTGGATTTGACTTTCTTGATAATAAAAATGCAAACATTTTGGAGTTTTTCATTTCAGTTTACAATAATAGCATCAATAAAGCCAGTTTTAGTTCAAAACAACAGCAACAGCATCATGATTCTCTAGAGAAATATTTTTATTTCCATAATGTTATCAAAACGGCCAAAAGTAAAGAATTCAAAAGAGGATGTTTAATTCGAAGTATTGCTGTCTGTTCTTCAACAATCAACTTATTCCATCACCTAACTGATGTACTTATCCCATATCTTGACATCTTTCTCAAGATGCCTGTGATGCTTCAGCAGAGTGATTTATTATCTTTGAAAGGCGTTTTGTACACAGCGCTTCAAGTCATAAATATCAAAATTCGAGAATATGAGCTCTCAAAAATATTCTTTTCTCCAATTGATATGAGCTACCTCGGCACTCCAGAAAATCCAGATCAACACAATGCTCTAACATTCCGAGAACTGAGACAAAAAGCTCCTTTAGAGCCAAGTTTAATTGAGTTTATTTCTTTGTTTAAGGAGAAAACAATGACGATATACTTTCATATATTGAATGGGAATAAAGTTCTTTTCATCTCAAATGAAAGAAGTTGCAGAGCAATCTGCAGAATTGTACAAGCTTGTCAACATCTTTTGGCTCCTTTGAACGTGAGCGCAAGAATTTTCCCTTATGAAAGTCTTAGCAACACGACATTTTTGAGCATCCCTGGGTATATTGCTGGAGTTACAAATCCCATATTTAAAATGAAGACAAGTTGGTGGGATATATGCTGTGATTTGGGAGACGGCTCAATTATAGACAATCATGCACCAGTTTCTTCAGTTAATCAAGAAAGTCATCATTATGTAGAGAACAAGCTACAGACTATTGATTCGGAGTTAATTAGCGAAATCTTGAAAAGACTGAAAGAGAGTGCAGTAAATGAGCAGCAAATAAAGGAGTATTTTTATAACTATACCAAAAACCTGATTGATTTCTCGACAAACTCTTCGAATATGATTGATTATCAAAAGGAAGATAAAGTACTTTTGGAAGCATTTGAGACGAGAAGTAAAATCTGGAAAAAGTCTTGTACTTATGAATTATATGAAAGCAGTTTGCTCAAAACAAGAGAGATTTTGAAAATCGTTTTTGGTGAGAAATACCTGGATGTCAGTACTGCACTGAATAACTTTTCAGACAAAAAGACGTTTAGTGATGTTGAACTATTCAAGGATTATTCTGTGTTGGCAGAAAATTTGAAAGATCCTTTGAAGCTTGGAACTTTTATTAGACATTTGACAATGAAGAAAGGTGATATATCAGTTTTGACTTCAGGTTTGTTTTCATCGAATCAAGATGTTCGGAAAAAGACTGTTGAGTTTTTAATGATTTTTGAAAAATCGGAATATCAAAAGACTCTCTATTCATG